>Ga0307469_10000902_pt1 | contig 10952 bp, 12 predicted proteins | sample atmos_gasesAM2C__FD_203084 | JGI IMG/M metagenome (GOLD analysis project Ga0307469, IMG submission 203084) | Hardwood forest soil microbial communities from Morgan-Monroe State Forest, Indiana, United States - atmos_gasesAM2C_515 | ecosystem: Environmental > Terrestrial > Soil > Temperate...
TCGACGTCGGGTTCGTCACCGGCGACACGGTGCCCGACTGCTACGACTCGCTCCTCGGCAAGGTGATCGCCTGGGCGCCCGAGCGCAGGCTCGCGGCCGAGCGGCTGGCGGCTGCGCTCAATGAGACCTTCAGCGCCGGTGTCCATACCAACGAGCGCTGGCTGGCGCGGGTGCTGCGCTCCCGCCGCTTTCTCGAGGTGCGCCACAACATCGCGCTCCTCGAGAAGGGCGCAGCGGAATTCGCGGCTCCCGCCGCGGTGGCGCCCGAGACCCTCATACTCGCCGCGCTCGCGCTGCACTCCGCGCCGGCCGCGGCCGACTCGAGTCCCTGGGCGGCGCGCGATGGCTTCACGCCGAATCTTTCCGCCGCCGTCACCTGCGCGCTCGCATGGAAGGGCCAGGCCCATACGGTGGAGCTCGGCTTCGCGGCGGGGAAGCCGGTGGCGGGAACCGTCGACGGACGCACGCTCCTTCAGATCGCCGACCTCAGCTACTCAGCCGGCGTCGGCGTCGGCACGATCGCCGCACGTCTCGTCGAACGGCGGCGGCGTGCGCGCTGCCGGGTCGAGGGCGCGCAGGTCACGATCTGGGAAGAGGGCGCTCAGTACGACCTTCAGCTCGAGGATCCGCGCAACAGGGAATTCACCGCGAGCGCCGCCACCGGCGGGCTCACGACGCCGCTGCCGGGCGTCGTGGTCTCGGTGCCGGTATCCGTCGGCCAGAAAGTGGCCGCCGGCGAGGTGCTCATGGTGATCGAAGCCATGAAGATGGAGCACACCATCACCGCGCCCCACGCAGGCGCGGTGCAGGCCATTCACTTCATTCGCGGCGACCGCGTGCCCGAGGGGAGCCAGCTGCTCGAGCTGACGCGGGCTGAGGCCTGACGCGGTAAAATCCAACGTTTGGTCGGACTGACTGACCAGGCACAGGAGGAGAGATGGACAAGTCGCTGGTAACGGGACTGGTGATCGGCGCAGCCGTCGCGGCAGGCGCGGGCGCGGTGGCGGGCTTCAAGCTGATGAACAGAGGACCGCAATACGCGGAGGTTCTGAACGTCACGCCGCTGACGAAGACCATTCGCACGCCGCGGCCGGAGTGCCACGACGAGCAGGTCACACAGAAGGCCCCGGTGAAGGATGAGCACCAGGTGCTCGGCACGATCGCCGGCGCGGTGATCGGCGGAGTGATCGGCCACCAGGTCGGCGGCGGCAGCGGCCGCGACATCGCGACGGTCGCGGGAGCTGCGGGCGGCGGCTACGCGGGCAATCGCATCCAGAAGAATCTGCAGGATCGCGACACCACCACGACGACCGAGCAGAAATGCAACACGGCCTACGACAGCTCGGAGAAGATCACCGGCTACAAGGTGCGCTACCGGCTCAACGGCAAGGAGGACAGCGTAAAGATGGACCACGACCCGGGCCCGCGCATTCCGCTGCGCGATGGGCAGCTCGACCTGACAGCGCCCGCGGGCGGGGCGGCCCCGGCGAGCGGGACGGCCGACACGACTCCAAAGTCGGGCTGAGGATCCCTCAGCGCTTCTTCGCCGCCGGCGCCTTCGCGCCGGCGTGCGCCGTGGTGCGTGGCGCGGCGGCCCGCGCCATCGCGATCACCTTATCGGTGAGCGCCAGCAGCTCTCTGAGCCTCTGCTGCTCGTCCTCCTGGGCGGGAGTGATGACGACATAGCGGCCGTTGACGGCGAGCGTGGGGACCCCGTCGATGGCAAAGTCCTGGGCCATCTGATCGGCCTGCACGGTCTGGTTGTTGACGCCGAAGGAGACGTAGGCGTTCGCGAACCCCCTGGCGTCGCCTCCCTGCTGTCCGACCCAGTCGGCGATCGATTGCTCCTCGAAGAGATTCCGGTGCTCGTCGTGAATGGCGCGGAACAGCGCGCCGTCGAGTTTCCCGAGGTCCCCGGTTGCCTCGAGCGCGTAGTAGGTGCGCGCGAGATTCATCCACGCGTCCCGCCCGTAGCTCACCGGCACGCGCTTGAAGACCACATCCTTGGGCTGCTTCGCCACCCAGGCGCTGACGAGCGGGTCGAACCTGGCGCAGTGCGGGCAGGCGTAGGAGAAGAATTCGACCACCTCGATCTTCTTCGGGCTCGAGGTCGGCCTCGCCGGCGTGAGCAGCCGATAGTCGCGTCCCTCCGCGAGCTGCGCCCATGCCGGCGCGCCCGCGCACAGCACCGCGGCGGCCAGACACGACACGGCGAGAGTCATTGAGCGGATGCGGGTCGGCATTCAGTCGGTCTCCGTCGGACGGTGGAAACGTAGCACGAAGCGCGGTCGAAGAACCTCCAGGGACGCTGCGCCCACTCGCCCGCATAGTCGACGCCGATGCGCGTGCCGCGCCCGAGCGCGACGCGCGCGAGGCGGCGCGGCCGCTCGATCCACAGCTCGCGGCCCAGCAGGTCGGCGCCGTTCAGGCGCCGGTCGACATGCATGGCGCGGCACAGGAGCCCCGGCCCCCAGGTTTTGTCCGTGATTCCGTGCAACGGTTCCACGGCCCGCAGCAACACGGCGTGCGGCACGCCCTCCGGCGCTGTCACCACATTAAGACAATTCCAGAATCCGTAGATGAAGTAGACGTAGGCATGCCCGGGAGGACCGAACATCACCTCGGTGCGTGCGGTTCGTCCGCGGGAGGAATGGGCCGCGCGGTCGCGGGGACCGAGGTACGCTTCGGTCTCGACGATGCGGCCGCGGCGCAGGGTGACGCCGTCATCGTGCACCAGGTGCATGCCGATGAGATCGCGTGCGACTTTCAGAGCGCTGCGAGCGAAGAAAGCGCGCGCGGGCTTGATAAACTGGGCCACCGTCTGAATCCTAAAGGGAATCCCGGGACGTCACGTGCCGGGGTCGTGGTGAGTGAGTTTTTGTAGTAAAATCAAGCGAATGGAGTACCTGACGGGTCGCGTGAGCCGTGCCTCGGTGTGGGGGGCGATGGGCCTCGCGCTCGCGCTGTCGACGACGGCCGGCGCGAGCGTCTACGCGCTGCCGACCGACGGCTCGCCCGTGGTCGGCACGGATGAGGCCGTGACCACGGTGTACCAGGACACGCTGCCCGACCTCGCGCATCGGTACAGCCTCGGGTACTACGAGATCATTCGCGCCAATCCCGGCGTCGACCCGTGGCTGCCCGGCGCCGGCCAGCGCATCGTGCTGCCGGGCCGGCGCATCCTGCCGACGGGGCCGCGCGAGGGCATCGTGGTCAACCTGCCCGAGCACCGCCTGTACTACTACCCGAAGTCGCGCAATGCGCACGAGCAGCGCGTGGTCATCACTTATCCGATCAGCATCGGCAAGATGGACTGGCGCACGCCGCTCGGCGAGACGCGCGTCATCGCCAGGATCCGTAATCCAGCCTGGTATCCGCCGGAGTCGATTCGCAAGGAGCATGCCGCCAACGGCGATCCGCTGCCGAAGGTGGTGCCGGCGGGTCCCGACAATCCGCTCGGCGCCTTCGCGCTGCGCCTCGCGGCCGGTAACGGCGAATACATGATCCACGGCACCAACAACCCGACCGCAGTCGGCATGTCAGTGACCCACGGCTGCATTCGCATGTACCCGGAGGACGTCGCGGCGCTCTTTCCTCAGGTTCCGGTCGGCACCAGGGTGTGGCTGGTCAACGAGCCGGTGAAGGTGGCGTGGGTGAACGGGGAGCTGCTGCTCGAGGCGCATCCGCCGGTGGACGAGGAAGGCCAGAGCGTCGAGCCGGATCTGGAGCTTCTCTCGAAGCTCCTCGACCAGGCCCTCGGCGCGAGCGTCGCCGCGATCCACTGGGATCTCGCGCGCAAGACTCTGCAGGCGGCGGATGGAATGCCCACCGTGGTCGGTCTCGCGGCGACGCTCGATGCGCCCGCGGAACCGGCGGCGCCCGCGGCCGACGCGAGTGCGCCGGCGCGGCTTGCCACCGGAGCCGACGCCGGATCATCCGAAGCCGCCGTGAAGCGCTAGTCGCGCCCTTCGGCCGTGCGCGCCTGCGCGAGCAGCCGCACGAGCTGCGCCGCGCGCCGCGCGAACGCCAGCACCGAGCGCATCCACAGGACCGCGGTGAGCACCTTGCGCGTGCGCCCGAAGAGCAGCATCGCGGCGAGCGCCGCCGCCCAGGCGAGCGGGTGGCCGAGCCGGGTGACGCCCGCATCCTGCAGCATCGCGGCGGGACTCAACTGTCCGAGGCGGGCCGCGAGCTCCTCGCGCTGCTCGTCGCAGCGCCGCAGGAGCGCCCGCCGCCGCGCCTCGAGCTGCTTCAGGCGGCTCATGGTGCGCCGGCCTTGCGCTGATCGCGGTCGAGCTGTTCGAGAGAGCCGTCGAGAATCCCCCGCCCGCGGCGCAAGATCCGCACCCCGACATACGCGCACGTCGCGCACAGCAGCGCAAACGTGAGGCCGCCGGCCAGTAGTCCGAGGACGCGATGCGAGTCCCAGAGCGCCGCGATCAGCGCCACGATGCCGAAGGCGAGCGACATCAGCGCGCATACGATCGCCGCCACCGCCCAGATCAGCGTGCGCGCCAGGTTGATGAGGTGGATCTCGAGCTCTACCCCTGCGAGCTCGAGCCGCGTCCGCAGGGCCTCGAGCGCCGCGGCCAGGAGCCCCTTGAGCGGCGGTGGACCTTCGGGGGAGGGCGCGTCCGCGGAGGCGGCGCCCTCGCTCATCCCCTGCGACCCATGATGAGCCCGAGGAGCAGCGCGACTCCACCGGCCATCGCAACCGCCTGCCACGGGTTATCGCGCACGTAGTCGTCGACGTCGCGCGCCCGATCCCTGACCTGCCGCTCGAGGGACGCCAGGCGCTTACGCAGGTCGGCGATCGTGGCCTCGGCCTGTTCCCGCCCCGCGGCGCTCACCGTCTCGGTCGAGGTGCGCAGCAGCGCTTCGGCCTCGCTCACCAGCGCACGCAGCTCCTCGGCCAGCTTCCCGCCATTGAACCCATTGGGCACGTCCGTCATAAGGGTAGCTCCTTGCAAAGAGTCTCGCCGCGCAGGCGGATCCAGCCTATAGGGATTTACGCATATCCGGCCCGAAACCGCGAGACGGCGGATTTAAGCTGCGCTACCCTGAAGAACGGAAGCCTCCGATGAACGCGTCGGTTCCCAATCCGCTCCTGGAGTTGCGCAAGCTCGGCGAGAGCGCGTGGCTCGACGATCTCGGCCGCGGGATGCTCGAGAACGGCAGCCTCGCGCGCCTCATTCGCGAAGACGGCATCGCCGGCGTCACCTCGAATCCGGCGATTTTCGCCAACTCCATGACGACCGACCCGCGCTACGCCGAGCCGATCGCGCGGCTCCTGCCGACGGTTCCGACCGCGATGGCGCTCTACGAGGAGCTCGCCCTCCACGACGTGCGCGCGGCCGCCGGACTCTTCCGCGGGCTCTATGACTCGAGCTCCGGAGGTGATGGCTTCGTGAGCTTCGAGGTTTCGCCGCACCTCGCTTACGATTCCGCGGCGAGTCTCACCGAGGCGCGCCGCCTCTGGGCGCGCCTCGACCTGCCCAATGCCTTCATCAAGATCCCCGGCACCGAGGCCGGGCTCCCGGTGATCCGCGCTCTGATCGCCGAAGGCATCAACGTCAACGTGACGCTGCTGTTCTCGCCGGAGCGTTACCGCGCCGTGGCGCAGGCCTACATGGACGGCCTGAGCGAGCGCGCCCGCAACCGGCGCTCGCTCGCAGCCGTCGCCTCGGTGGCGAGCTTTTTCCTCAGCCGCATCGATACGCTGGTCGACAGGCTGCTCGATGATCTCGCCGCGGGCGGCCAGCCGGCGGCGCGTACGCTGCGCGGCAAGGCCGCAATCGCCAGCGCCGCGCTCGCCTACGAGGTCTTCGAGGCGAGCCTGGCGACGCCGCAGTGGCAGGCGCTGAGTGTCCAGGGTGCGCGGCCGCAGCGCCTCCTGTGGGCGTCGACCTCGACCAAGGACCCGAGCTACAGCCCGATCAAATACGTCGAAGAGCTGGTCGTGCCGGGAACGGTGAATACCATGCCGCTCGAGACCCTCAACGCCTATCGCCGACTCGGACGCCCGGAGCTGCGTCTCGAGCGGCACCTGGCCGAGAGCGCGGACACGCGCGAGGGGCTGGAGCGGCTCGGTGTCGATGCGGAAGCGGTCGCTGCACAACTCGAGCGTGAGGGCGTCGCCAAGTTCATCGAGCCGTTCGACAAGCTGCAGAAATGGCTCGAGGGCCAGCGGCGCGGCCAGAAAGCGTCCTGAGGGTGCGCGGGAGGTTCAGGTGGAAACCGACGCGGTACGCGAGAGGCTGATCAAACGGCGGGAGGAGCTGCGCCAGCGCGCGAGCGACGCGAGCGCCGACCTGCGGCACGAGGCCGATCCGCTGTCGGCCGACTTCGCCGAGCAGGTGACGCAGCGCGAGAACGACGACGTGCTGGGCGCGATCTCGCACTCGGCCCGCGCGGAGCTCCAGCAGGTGGAGGCGGCCCTGCGGCGCCTCGAACAGGGCCGATACACGACCTGCTCGGTGTGCGGCGGCGACATCGAGCCCGAGCGCCTCGCGGCCGTGCCGTATACCGACAAGTGCCGCGCCTGCGCGGAGGGAGCTCGCCCGATGCCCGGACGCGGACGGCCGGGCGGCTGAGCCGAAGGCCTCATCGAGCGAGCGAGCTTTGCCGGCCTCGGGCGTCATCACCGTCACCACCGACTTCGGACACCAGGGCCCGTTCGTCGGGGTCATCAAGGGCTGCATCCTCACGCGTTTCCCGGCCGCGCGCATCGTCGATCTCACGCACGAGATCGTGGTGCACTGGCCGGCGGAGGCGGGCTTCTGGCTGGCGCGCGCCTTCCCGTTCTTTCCGGCCGGGACGGTGCACGTGGCGGTGGTCGATCCGGGGGTCGGGACTTCGCGCGACATTCTCGCGCTGGAGGCGGGCGGACACTTCTTCCTCGCTCCCGATAACGGCCTGCTGGCGCCGGTCGTGACCGGTTTCCCCGACGCGCGCCTCACACGCCTGACGCCGCAGAGTCTCGCGCGCCTCGGCGTGGCTCATCCGAGCGCGACCTTCCATGGGCGGGACATCTTCGCGCCGGTCGCCGCGGAGCTCGCCGCCGGGCGCTGCACGGCCTCCGATCTCGGCGAGCCGGTGAGCACCCTCATTCCCTCCTGGGTCGACGACCCCACCATCGAGCCGGCCAGCGTCTCCGGCGTCGTGATCACCATCGACCATTTCGGCAACCTGATCACGAACATCGACGCGGCCCTCATCGAGCGTTTTCGCCTGCCCGTGGTGCATGCCGGCAACCACGCCTTCCGGCTGCTGCGCACGTACGCCGACACCCGGCCGGGGGAGTACCTGGCCCTGGTCAATTCCTTCGGGGTCGTAGAGATCGCCCGCGCCGAGCACAACGCGGCCGAGGGCCTGGGCCTCAGCCGCGGGGCCCCGGTGGTTGTCCGGGACGGCACCGACCACGCTTGAGCCGTTCCAGCGGCGCTCCGGGGCCTTGTCTTCCCCCCGGGGACCCCCATTCCGGCAAATGTTGATCGGCGGCGAGAATCGGCTATAGTCGCGCCTTGTTCCGTGCCGAATAAGCACGTTACTCTTTGAATTAATTCAGGATTTGCACCAAAAGATGACCGAGCGGGACAACGAGGGCTTCGACCTCGACGAGGAATTCCTGAACAGTCCCCCCGAGGACGGCACCGACTACGACCGGATGCTCGATCGGGTGGACAAGCGCGTCCGCACCCAGCCGGGTGTCAAACGGGGCAAAGCCGCCTGGAGCCGCCTCGAGGAAGTGCTCGCGGACAAGAAACTCGAGAAGGACCTCAAAGACCTGCAGGACTTCGACGACGAGTAGAACACGCTCGTCGCGGTCCACTCCAAGCTCAAGCGAAATCGGCCTCGAGGCAGCCTTAAGCTGTGAGGCCGCGGCGCGGCCGTGGAGCCTCATGCGGAGAATCGAGTCTTGACCCGTACGCCCTCTGCCTGGATCGTCCTCAAGTTCGGTGGCACGAGCGTGGCGACGCTCGGCAACTGGACCAACATCGCAGGCGTCGTCTCCGAGCGTGCGGCGGGCGGTGCGCGGGTCCTGCTCGTGCACTCGGCGCTGAGCGGCATCACCGACCGTCTCGAGCGGCTGCTCGATGCTGCGGTCGGCGGGGCCTACGAGGCGGAGCTCGCTGGCGTCGCCGATCGCCACCGGCGCCTCGCCGCCGAGCTCGGCGTGCCGCTCGGCGAGGAGGTCGAGCGCCATCTTGCAGAGCTGCGCGAGATCGCCGCCGGCATAGCACTGGCGCGCGAGGTGAGCGACCGCACCCGCGCGCGCGCCATGGCGGCGGGGGAGCTCATGGCGACCCGGATCGGCGCGAGCTTTCTCGCGGCGCGGGGAGTCCCGGCGGCGTGGATCGATGCCCGGACGATGCTGCGGGCCGAGGAGCGGCACAGCGCCTCGAAGAAAGCCAGCGTGCTCTCGGCCGTCTGCAGCTTCGCCCCGGACGCGGCGCTCGCGGAGCGGCTGGCGGGGCTCCCCCCGGTGCTCGTCACCCAGGGGTTCATCGCGAGCGACGACGACGGCAATACCGTGCTCCTCGGGCGCGGCGGCTCAGACACCTCCGCGGCGTATCTGGCGGCGAAGCTCTGCGCTTCGCGGCTCGAGATCTGGACCGACGTTCCCGGGATGTTCAGCGCCAACCCGCGAGCGATGCCGACGGCGCGCCTGCTGCGCGCGCTTCACTACGACGAGGCGCAGGAGATCGCCACGAGCGGCGCCAAGGTGCTGCATCCGCGCTGCATCCTGCCGGCGCGCCAGTACCGCATCCCGCTGCATGTGTACGCGACGCAGGCCCCGCATCTCGAGGGCACGGTGCTCAGCGCCGAGGGCGGCGAGGGCGGCGCGCAGGTCAAGGCGGTCTGCACCAGGAAGGGCATCACCCTCATCTCGATGGAGAGCCCCGGCATGTGGCACCAGGTCGGCTTTCTCGCCGATGCCTTCCAGGTGTTCAAGCAGCACGGGCTGTCGGTCGATCTGGTGTCGACGTCCGAAACCAACGTGACGGTGTCACTCGATCCGGGGGCCAACACCCTCGACAACGCCCTGGTGGCGGCCCTGGCGGCGGATCTTTCGCAGCTGTGCCGCGTACAGGTGATCGGCCCGTGCGCCTCGGTGAGCCTCGTGGGGCGCAACATCCGCGCGATCCTGCATCAGCTCGGCGGGGCGTTCCAGTTCTTCGAGGAGCAGAAGATCTACCTGGTGAGCCAGGCGGCCAACGACCTGAACTTCACCTTCGTCGTCGACGAGAATCAGGGCGATCGCCTGGTCGAGCAGCTGCACGAGCTGCTCATCCGCCCGGTGCCCGGCGACAGGGTCCTGGGACCCACCTGGCAGCAGCTGTTCGCGCCGCCGCCTGAAGTCCCCGCGCGCCGGCAGCCCTGGTGGCGCGCGCGGCACGCGGAGCTGCTCGCGACGCTCGGGGAGCGCGATGCGGCCTACGTCTACGACCTCGGAACCGTGCGCGCCGCGGCACGCGCGCTGCGGGAGCTGAAGTCCCTCGACCGCGTGCACTATTCGATGAAGGCCAACCCGCACGCCGCGATACTGCGCACGCTGCGCAGCGAGGGTATCGAGTTCGAGTGTGTCTCGCGCTCCGAGGTCGAGCAGCTCCTCGCCACCTGCCCCGACGTCGAGCCGCAGCGCATCCTCTATACGCCCAACTTCGCGCCGCGCGAGGAGTACGCCTGGGCGCTCGAGCGCGGCGTGCGCGTCACCGTCGACAACACCTTCGTGCTCACGGCCTGGCCGGCGCTGTTCCGGGGCCGCGAGATCTTCGCGCGCCTCGACACCGGCGTCGGCCGCGGCCATCACACCCACGTCCGCACCGCCGGCAGCCGCTCGAAGTTCGGCTTGCCGATCGCGGAGCTGTCCGTGTTCGAGCGCGCTGCGCGCGCCGCAGGCGCGCGCGTCACCGGGCTCGAGGCGCATGTCGGCAGCGGCATCTTCGACGTGACCAGCTGGGAGCACACCGCGCGGCTCCTGGCGCAGGCGGCGCGCAGCCTCCCCGAGGTGCGCGTGATCGACGTGGGCGGCGGCCTCGGCGTGCCCGAGCATCCGGATCAGCCGGGGGTGGATCTCGGCAGGCTCGACACACTGCTCCAGGCGGTGCGAGCCGAGCATCCGGGCCTCGGGGTGTGGCTCGAACCCGGGCGCTACCTGGTGGCGGCAGCCGGCGTGCTGCTCGCGCGCGTGACGCAGCTCAAGCAGAAGGGCGGGGTGCGCTTCGTCGGAGTCGCGACCGGCATGAACTCCCTGATCCGTCCGGCACTCTATGGCTCATACCATGAGATCGCTAACCTCACGCGCATCGAAGAGCGGGCGACGGAGCTCGTGAACATCGTCGGCCCCATCTGCGAGAGCGCCGACGTGCTCGGGCATGACCGCCTGCTGCCGGTGACGCAGGCGGGCGACGTGCTGCTGATCGCGAACACCGGCGCTTACGGGCACGCGATGAGCTCGCACTACAACCTGCGCAGCCCCGCGGCGGAGCTGATCCTCTGAGACGCATAGCTCTCCGTCTGCTCGGGGTGCTGGCGATCGCCGGCTCCGCGTACGTGATCTATCTCGATCTGCTGGTGACGCATCAGTTCGAGGGGCGGCGCTGGACGCTGCCGGCGCTGGTCTACGCAGCTCCCCTGGAGCTGTATGCAGGCCTGCCGCTCCCGGCGCCGGAGGTGGTCCACGAGCTCGAGCGCCTGCATTACCGCAAGGTCGGCGCGCAGCTCGACCGTCCGGGCACCTACCGCGTCAACGGGGCGCGGATCGACGTGGCGCTGCGGCCGGCGCGCTTCGCCGACGAGAACCGCGACGCGCAGCTGCTCACCATCTCGACGGGCCCCCAGGGGATCCAGAACCTCCAGGACGCCGCCGGACACGAGGTGCCCGTCATCCGGCTCGAGCCGCTGCTCATCGGCAGCATCTTCCCGAGCCACGGCGAAGACCGCATCGT
>Ga0307469_10000903_pt1 | contig 10951 bp, 8 predicted proteins | sample atmos_gasesAM2C__FD_203084 | JGI IMG/M metagenome (GOLD analysis project Ga0307469, IMG submission 203084) | Hardwood forest soil microbial communities from Morgan-Monroe State Forest, Indiana, United States - atmos_gasesAM2C_515 | ecosystem: Environmental > Terrestrial > Soil > Temperate forest...
TACGCTTTTCACAGATGGGACAGGACACGAAATCTCCTAGACGCGGAAGGGAGACGAGCAGAATACGCTGCAGGGATGGAAAAACAAAGCGGAGCCCTCGGTGGCCCTCATAAACTCCAAAGCCGTGGATAAGAGAACGACTTTACGATGGGGAACGCAAAGTGATACGTTTCCGATGCTTCGGGGCCAGTGTAGCCTGTAAGCAACTTGAACTAGTGAACGAGCACAATTGGGCGGGGTGGAGATCATGATCAGGAATAATTCCAGAGCGACGCAAGCGGGAATGATCGGGGCGATCTTGGGAGCGCTGGCGACGCTGGCGTTTGCCGACGGACTGAAGTACCCGGAGGCGCGAACGGTCGAACAGGTGGATACCTACCATGGGGTCAAAGTGGCCGACCCGTACCGCTGGCTTGAAGATGACCGTTCGGAGGAGACTGCGAAGTGGGTCAAAGCTGAAAACGAAGTGACCTTCGGGTACCTGGACAAGATTCCCTACCGCGGACAACTCCTGAGCCGGCTAGAGCAACTCTTCAACTATCCGAAATACTCGGCGCCATTCCGGCGAGGTGAGTTTTTTATTTTTGCAAAGAACAACGGATTGCAAAACCAAAACGTCTTCTACATTCAAAAGGGGCTGGAGGGAGCGCCCGAACTGCTTCTCGATCCCAACAAGTTTTCCGCCGACGGAACTTCCCGACTGGGCGCGTTTGACATCTCGAAGGACGGGCAATATTGCGTGTACGGAATATCAACGGGGGGCTCGGACTGGCAGGAAGTCCACGTGATGGAGGTAGGCACCAGGAAACTGCTTGGCGATGATTTGAAATGGTTGAAGTTCTCCCCCATTGGATGGGCGGGGAAGGGATTTTTTTATAGCCGCTACGACGCGCCCGAAGCGGGACACGAACTTGTCTCGAAGAATGAGTTTCAAAAAGTTTATTATCACCATCTGGGCGCCTCTCAATCTGACGATGAACTCGTCTACGAGGACAAAGCAAACCCGGAACGCTTTCATGCAGTGTTCACCACAGAGGACCAGCGGTTCGCGATTCTGGACATTTCCGAGCGCGGAAAAGGGAAGCGAGGGAACGCCATCTTCTACCGCGATCTGTCCAAGGGCGAGAAGACATTCACGCCGATAGTCGGAGAGATTTCGGACGATTCGTTTCAAGTAATCGACAACATAGGCGACAAGTTTCTTATCGTCACGGACAGAAAGGCGCCGAACGGCCGGGTTGCACTTTACGATCCGGCGAGCAAAGACGCGGCGTGGAAAGACGTGCTTCCGGAGAAGCCGGAGACACTGCAGGCCGCGGCCACGGCAGGCGGCAAGATTTTTGCCACTTATATGAAGGACGTGACGAGCCGGGCGCAGGTCTATAGCCTCGATGGCAAGCTGGAAAATGAAATCTCCCTTCCCGCCGCGGGAACGGCCACGGGTTTCGGAGGCAATCACGATGACAAGGATGTGTTTTTCTCGTTCACCTCACTGAACTTCCCCCCGACCATTTTTCGTTACAACATCGCTTCGAAAGCGTCAAAAGTTTTCCGGTCGCCGGAAATTCCCGGCTTCAAACCGGAGGACTACGAGTCGAAGGAAGTTTTTTATGCGAGCAAAGACGGCACGCAAGTGCCGATGTTCCTGGTTTACAAGAAGGGCTTGAAACTGGATGGAACGAATCCGACGCTTTTGTACGGGTACGGCGGATTCAATATCACGATGTCCCCGACGTTCAGCGCCATGCGCCTGGCTTTGCTCGAGCAGGGCTTCGTCTATGCTTCCGCCAACATGCGCGGGGGAGGGGAATATGGCGAGAAGTGGCATCTGGCCGGGTCAAAACTCCAGAAGCAAAACGTGTTTGACGACTTCATCGCCGCGGCGGAGTGGCTGATCGCGAACAAGTACACTTCGAGAGAGAAGCTTGCGATTCACGGAGTCTCGAACGGTGGACTATTGATGGGAGCTGTAATGAACCAGAAGCCGGAGCTCTTCCGCGTGGCCATCGCGCAGGCCGGCGTCATGGACATGCTGAGGTTCCAGAAATTCACGATTGGCTGGAACTGGATCGCCGATTACGGATCAAGCGACAACTCCGAGGAGTTCAAGGCGCTATATGCCTATTCGCCATTGCACAATATCCGCGCGGGAGTGAAATATCCCGCGACGCTGGTGACCACGGCGGATCATGACGATCGGGTGGTTCCCGGACATTCCTTCAAGTACGCAGCGGCGCTGCAAGCGTCGGCCAGCCATGACAATCCCGTTCTCATCCGCATCGACACGAACTCCGGCCATGGGCCGAGCAGCACAACAAAAAGCCTGGAGCAGACCAGGGATATTTACTCTTTCCTCTTGTACAATTTGGGGATTACGCCGAAGTTCTAGCGAACTCTCTCGCGTATAACTTAGCGGGCCCGAATTCTCACTTACGTTCTGGATAAAGCTGCGTCTTTTGTCCCGCCGATGAGGGAATCCCTTGCACCGCTAGAATGACAATCAGGCCATGATGACTTTTTTCTGGAAGCGACGCGCCGCCATGATGAGCAGAAAAGTGCCCATGGCGAATAGGGCGAGGCCGTCAGTCCAGAGATGCGCGACACCAGCGCCGCGGAGAATGATGCCGCGTGTGATGTTGATGAAGTAGGCGGCCGGAACGAGGTAGCTGAGAGCGTGGAAAAAGGGCGGCATGGTCTCTCGCGGGAAAATGTAGCCAGAGAAGAAAACGCTGGGAAGGATGGTAAGAAAGGCGAGCTGCATAGCCTGAGCGTGCGTGTTGGCCTTGCTGGAAATGAGGATGCCGAGCGAGAGGGAGACGAAAAGATATGGCAGAGAAAGAAGACCGAGAAGCAGGACGCTGCCATGGATGGGGACCTTGAAGACGAAGCGCATAAAGGTCACGATTGCGGTGAGTTCAACAAAACCGATACCGAGGTAGGGAAGCAGTTTGCCGAGAAGCAGCCCCATCGGGCGAACGGGCGTAACGAAAAGCTGTTCGAGAGTGCCGCGCTCCTTTTCGCGCACGATAGAGAAGGCGGTAAGGAAGGTAGTGACGTTGAGCAGCAGGATCGCCGTGAGACCCGGGAGAAAGAAATTGGGCGATCGCGAATCGGGATTGAAGAGCAACATGGGACGCATGTCCACGGCGAAAGTCGAACGGCTGGCGAGAACGCGGCGGAGGGATTCGTCAAGGCCGATAGACGTGGTGACATTCACGGCCTGACCGGCGACGGAAGAGTCCGAGCCATCGATGAGCACCAGAACCTGAGCGCTCATTTGATGGAGAAGGCGATCGGAATAGTCGACCGGGATCTTGATACCGACGTGCGCGCGGCCCGCGATGATGGCGTCGTTGAGGTCGCGGTCGTTTTCGACGTACCGAATAATGCGAAAGGTGTCGGAATTTTTCAGGCGATCGAGAAGCTCGCGGCTTTCGCGGCGGCCATCGGCGTTAAAGACGACGGTGTTGATCTGGCGGATGTTGGTGTCGATGCCGAAACCCAGAAGCACCATCTGCAACAGCGGGATAATCAAGGAGAAGAATAGCGTGGTGAAGTCGCGGCGAACGTGGAGAACTTCTTTGTAAAAGACGGCGCCGAAGCCGCGAAAAATGTTACGCACGGGCGGCCTCTAGCAATCCCTGGTGCTTGTTCGTGAGTTCAACGAAAACGTCTTCGAGACTCGCGGCAAGGGGGCGAATCTCGGCGACGGCGATGCCTTCCTTCAAAAGCCGCTCGCGCAGGTCGTGCAGGTCGAAGGTGTCATCGATAAGCGCATGGATGGATTGCCCAAAGATGGTGGCGCTGCGGATTCCGGGTATCTGACGGGCGAACCGAAGCGCGCGCGTGACTTCGGGAGTGGTGATTTCCACGCGCAGCGTACCGTGCGGTTGCACCTCGGGAAGCTCGCGGAGCGAACTGGGCGTGCCATCCGCAATGATCTTGCCGAAATAAATGTAAGCGACGTGATTGCAGCGCTCCGCTTCATCCATGTAGTGCGTGGTGACGAAAAAAGTGATGCCGTGGGCGGAGAGTTCGAAAAGAAGATCCCAGAGTTGGCGCCGCGCGACAGGGTCGATGCCGGCTGTGGGCTCGTCGAGGAAAAGAAGCTTGGGCTCGTGAAGCATGGCGCAGCCGAGAGCGAGGCGCTGTTTCCACCCACCGGAGAGCTGGGCGGCGAGGCGAGTGAGGTAAGGTTCGAGGCCGTTGAGCTGGACAATTTCGTCGATGCGCCGCTTCAGGCGGGCAGGCTCAAGGCTGTAGATGCGGCCATAGAACTGCAAGTTTTCGGTGACGGTGAGATCATCGTAGAGACTGAAATTCTGCGACATGTAGCCGATGCGCTCACGTATGGCCTCAGAATCGGCGCGCACGTCGAGGCCTTCGACATGAGCGTCGCCCCCGCTGAGCGGCAAGAGTCCCGTAAGTAGCTTGATGACGGTGGTTTTGCCGCTGCCGTTAGGGCCGAGAAAGCCGAAGATCTCGCCTTTCTCGACGCGGAAGCTCACATCATTGACGGCAGTGACTTTGCCGAAACGCCGCACGAGATGCTCGGCGGAAATGGCGGGTCCGGCGCCGTTTTGAGAAACGATGGCCACGGGTCAGCTCTCCGCCTTCAGCTTCACATCGGCGGCCATGCCGGCGAGGACATGGCCGGAAGGATCGTTAATGCGAATCTTTACGCCGAAGACCTGGTGAACGCGCTCTTCGCGGGTCTGCACGTTTCGTGGAAGAAACTCAGCCTGCTGATTGATCTGCTCGACCGAGCCGTCAAAAACCTGCTTCGGAAAAGAATCGACGCGCACCTCGGCTTTCTGGCCAAGGTGGACGCGGCCGATTTCGGTTTCGGGAATATAGATTCGGACATAAATCTGGTCGCGTTCGAGAAGGGTGGCAACAGGCGTGTTGGGCGCGATGAGATCGCCAGGGCGGACGTCCAAGACTTCGACAACGGAAGCGGCCGGAGCAGTGACCTGGCGTTCCCGGTAGCGAGCTTGGTCGTAAGCGTAAGCGGCTTTGGCGAGTTCAATATCTTCATGGCGGTTGCCGCGTTCGAGTTTTTCGAGCGTGGCTTGCGTTTGATGGTAGCGCGCTTCGGCGGAGGCGATTTCTTCCGGGCGGTAGCCCCGTTGTAGTTCGTGAAGCTTGTGCTGGGCGTTTTGTTGCTGGGCCACGGCGACTTTCCAATTGGCTTCGGCAGTGTCGCGTTGCTGCTTGGAAACAAGATCTTTCTTTGCCAGAGCCTCGTAGCGGTCAAAATCGAGATGGGTGCGCACCTCATCGGCTGCGGCGCGGTCGAGATCAGCCTTTGCGGCGTCTATGTCTTCCTGGCGGTAACCGTTTTTGCGCATCTCGTACTCGGCCCTGGCTTGCGCGGCGGCGGCGCGCGCTTCCGCGATTTCTTCCGGACGAAAGCCGCGCGCGGCTTTTTCCGCGTTGGCGCGCGATTGTTCGAGAGAGGCCTGGAGCTCCTTATCGTCGAAGGCAATCAGAATTTGCCCGGGTGCGACGGAGTCGCCTTCGCGCACAAGGACTTTGTCGATGCGGCCGCCCACTTCCGAGCCCACGCGGATGTTACGGGCCTCGACTGTGCCAGAACCTTGGAGAGCACTGTCACGCCGGAACCAGCCGGCGTAGAGCGCGGTGGCAGCGATCACAACAGCCAGGACGACGATAAAAGTGACGCGCTTCCGGGTCATGGATCTAGTCTCCCTGAGCTTGAGGATGAATTTGGCGGCGCCGGCCAGGATTCCGGACGCGGCGCAAGGCCGGTCCAAAGGACACGCAACGCGGTTTCGATGCGGTCCGGCAGAGTGGCGTCGCCGAAAAGCGACCAGAGCAGAAGCGTGCCGAAAACGGTTTGCCGAAAAACATAGGCCAACTCGGTGGCGGGAATATCATTCCGAATATCTCCGCGGTTCTGGCCCAATTCGATGAATTGCGTGAGGAGGGCCTGGGCGCGGGCGTGGTTTTTGCCCATTACTTCGCGAACGGGAGCGCTGGAGAGGTGCGCTTGAAGAATGGCGCGCACGATGGCGGGATTGCGCGCAGGCTCTTCTGTCATGCGGGTGCGCAGGACCTTGAGGAATGTCCCAACGGGCTCGCTGGAGTTTTGGGCTTCTTCCACCGCGGCTTGGAGCCTGCCCAGTTGCATTTCGCCGAACGCCAGGAGGATGTGGTCTTTGCTGGGGAAGTAATTGAAAAAAGTGCCTTTGCCGACATCGGCGGCGTTGGTGATGTCTTCGACAGTGGTTTCCACGAAACCTTTCCTAGCGAAAAGGTCCAACGCGGCGCGAAAGATGCGCTCGCGAAGCTCGGCGCTGCGGCGCTGACGGCGGTCGGAGCTGAGAGGTGCAAGCGGCGACTTCGGTGCAGGGGTCGGTATGGAGTGTTTAGCCATTGTGACTGTAACTCAATAATGACCATAAGTCATTTAGCGCAGATTTGTCAAGCGAAGACACCCCGGCGCCTTGCCGGGGCCTTTTGAATATGTTTAGAAGCGTCTACTTTAGGGAGTCGGGGTCAGACAGATTCTTGGGAGACTTCCGATTGAGCAAGGCGACCATCTGCTGGCCGGATGGAGGTACGCCCACTGCGCCCTTGCGGATAACCTCTTCAGCGGAGACCTTCTTGCGGTAGAGCCGTTCGTTGCCGCCGTTATCCTGGCGAAGCGTGGACCCTTCGAGCGAAACGCCCGCGAATAGGCCGCGCGAACGAGAATAGGTAAGCATTTCGGCGCGCATGGTTACGTCGCTCGAGGCCGCGGCGTCCCGGCCTTTCGGTCCGGCCGCGGCGGCGGCGTCAGCTCCCAGCTTGACCTTGCTCTTCAGCAGGGACTTGGCGCCGCGCGGATTCATAACCAGGATGACGAAGTCGGTGGCTTGGCCGCCGAGCTGGAAACCAATGCCCAACCCCTCAAGGCGCATCATCGCGGGGGCGCTCCACGGGCCGGTGAAATGTTCGCCCGTCCGGCAGGTCATCGCGCCTTTTCCGATATTGCCGCTGATTCCGAAGGCGACCTTGATGACCGAGGGAATGACGATGACGCACTCAGCCTTGTCGAGAAGATCAGTGGGAATGTCGTCGGGAATATCGAGAATTTCTTTCATGACCGTGCCGCAATTGTCTAGGCGGTCTGCTTCCTTCTTATCGTCCGCCGCGGAGAGCGGCAGGGAGACCATAGAAAACGCCATCAACAGCGAGAGAAAACGCTTAATCATCAATCACCTCAGACGAGAATTTGGGCCCGCTAAAGAGGTTCTATTCGCTGGGCATAAAGGAACTTCGGGTCCGAGCCCGAAAGCAGCGCATCTTAGAATTAAGACGCTCCGCTAAAGTGTTCCGTTGCCTTTCGACTATACTTGCGCGAGTAGAAATTTACCAGAAGAGGAACCATGGTCACAAGGAAAACAGGCCGGCGAGTTGGAGCGCTCATCGCGTGGGTGGTCCTGGCGTGCGGGGTCAACGTTCCCTATGGACGCGCGCAGGTTAAGCAACAAAAGGAAGGGGCGTGTTGCGCAGCGAAGCCGGGCGCAAGGAAAGACGAGAAGACGATGGCCGCCGCGCGGGCGGGGCATTTTGCCTCGCGAGCGGAAACGCTTCTCGGCACCGGCGTTGCCGGAAAAGGAGCGTGGGGGTTGCTGATCCTGGATGCGAAGAGCGGGCAAACGCTCTACGAACAGAATGCGGACAAGTTTTTTGTGCCGGCATCGAACATGAAATTGTTTACGACCGCTTTGGCGCTGGCGAAGCTGGGTCCGGACTACCGGTTTCGAACCACGCTCGAGACACGCGGCGCGATTTCTGCCGAGGGGAAGCTCGATGGAGATTTGATTCTGGTGGGCAAGGGCGACCCGAATCTTTCGAACCGGAAATTCCCCTACGAATTGAAAGAAGAATTCGACGGCCCGCCGGACAAAGTGCTGGCAGAGTTTGCGGATGCGCTCGTGGCGAAGGGCGTCAAAGAAATTGGCGGCGATATTGTGGGGGACGACAGCTACTTCCCCCGCGAGCGTTACCCAAGCGGCTGGGAGATTGATGACATGGTGTGGCAGTACGGAGCGGCAATCTCCGCGATCGTTGTGGACGACAACACGGTGACGCTGACGCTCACGCCGGGCGAACGGCCGGGCGATCCAGTGCAAGCTGGAATTGCCCCGGCCACGCGGGATCTTGGCGCGGAAAATGAGGTAGTAACGTCGGCAGCGGACGTGAAGGCGGATCTGACATTGACACGCGAACCTGGCGCAAGTTTGGTGGTGGTGCGCGGGACATTGCCGGCGAAGGGGGCGCCGCGAAAACTCGTACTGGCGATTGAGGAACCTGCGCAACACGCAGCGGAATTGCTAGCAGGTCTGCTGGTGGAACGCGGAGTAAGAATAGGAGGAAAAGCGCGCGCTGTGCATGCGCCAGAAGCAGGTGAAACAGCGTTGACGCCGCGAGTGGTCCTTGCGGAGCATGTTTCGGTGCCGCTGGCGGACGCCGTAAAGTTGGTTAACAAAGTCAGCCAGAATTTGCACGCGGAGATGCTGCTACGGACGGCCGCGCGGCAGAACGGCGCGTGGAGCACACCCGAAGAATTGGCTAAATTCCCGGAGGATTTCTACTCGGCAGCGGGAATTTCTCCGGGCGACGTGGTGCAGTCGGACGGCTCAGGATTGTCCCGGCGGGACCTGGTGACGCCGCGGGCCATCGCGGCCCTGCTGAAATACGCGCAGGGGCAGCCATGGTTTGCGGCGTACTACACGTCGCTGCCGGTTGCCGGGGAAGATGGGTCGCTCGAAGATCGCATGAAAAATTCATCAGCGGCGGGGAGAATTCACGCAAAGACGGGTTCGCTCGAGCATGTCAGATCGCGTTCCGGCTATGCGGAAACGCCTGGGGGACGCCGGCTGATTTTTTCGTTTCTCAGCAATAATCTGGCGGGGAAAAATCATGAAGCGGTGGACGCGCTGGATGGTCTGTGCGAGGCGATGATCCAAGAATTTAACGCTGAACCGAAGGCTTCCGTGCGCGGACGCATGCATCCCAATTGACAATCGATAAGGCTATGACCAGGGGGTTGCGGATCACCGTGTTTGGGAGTTCGCGGCCGCGCGAGGGGGACGCGGACTACGAAGAAGCGCGGCTGCTCGGACGAGCGCTGGCTGAATCCGGATACGACGTGTGCAGCGGAGGATACGCGGGCGTGATGGAGGCGGTGTCGCGCGGCGCGAAGGAAGCCGGCGGGAAAACTTACGGGGTGACCGCGGAATTTTTCAAAGCTCAGGTGAATCCGTGGATTGACGAGGAAGTGCGCGTGGGGACGTGGCAAGAGCGGCTGTTCGAGTTGATTCGAATTGCCGATGGCTTTGTAGCGTGCAAGGGCGGCACAGGAACATTGGTCGAACTGGCAGTCGTATGGGAGATGCTGAACAAATCGGTGATGCAGGGGAAGCCGTTCGCGGTCCTGGGAGATTTCTGGCAGCCGATTCTGGAGCGGGTCCGCGAAGTGGAGCTGGGTCACCCGGCGCCGTGGGGCGAAGCGAACGGGAGGCTGGTACATGCGGGGGCGACGCCGGCGGATGTGGTGCGGCATTTGAAAGATCGGTTGAAGTGAAAGGAAAATAGAAAGAGGCGTCTCGAGAGAAAAATGTCGCGGACGGCACAAGACGTATTGGAATTCGACAAGCTGCGGGAGCTGTTGCGGGTGAGGACCACGTGCGCTCCTGGACGGCGCGGAGTGGACGCTCTGGAGCCGCGTTCGGACCGTGCCGTGCTCGAAGCGGAATTTGCACTGATTCGCGAAGCGCGCGAATGGCTGCGGTTAGGGCGCGAACTGGGTTTTGGAGCGCTCGCGGACCCGGCCGCGTGGCTGGATCGGCTCGAAGCGCCGGGAGCCGTGCTGGAACCGGGCGAGTTTTTGGACGCAGGGTCGCTGCTCGAAACATCGAACTGGTTGCGGCAACAGTTCCGGGAAGACGCGGCAAAGTTTCCGCTGCTGGCAGCGCGGGCGGCGTCGCTCGAGGATTTTCGCGGATTGCTGGCGACGATCCGGCGCTGTGTGCTCCCGAACGGGCAGATCAGCGATGACGCATCCGCAGGTCTGCGACGGATTCGAACTAGCATCACTCAGACGCGAGAATCGATTCAAAAGACGCTAAAGCAAATCTTGCGCGCGCGAAATGCGCAGGCCGGAGAAGATTACGTCACCCTTCGCAATGAGCGATTCGTGATTCCTGTGCGTGCGGAAAACCGGCGGAGCGTACCCGGAGTGATGCATGGAGCAAGCGGAACCGGGCAGACGGTATTTCTCGAGCCGTTTGAAACCGTCGAAGCCAACAATCAGCTCGTGCAGTTGGCGGAGGATGAGGCAGCGGAGATCGCGCGCATCTTGCGCGAGCTGACGGAAAATCTGCACGCTCAGATGGGGCCGCTGAGTGCCGCGGCGGCTACGATCGCCGAACTCGACAGTGTTTTCGCGCGGGCGCGGTTCGCGCGGGATTTTGATGCGACAGCTCCGGAATTTTCCGATGCGCAAGAATTACGCCTGAATGGGGCGCGACACCCCGTGCTGGAAGATAAGCTGCGAAAGGAGAATCGCGCCATCGTGGCCATGACGCTCGTGCTCGGAGGCGAAGAGCGCGTATTGGTCATCAGCGGACCCAACACGGGCGGCAAAACCGTTGCGCTTAAGACGACGGGACTCGCGGCTCTCTCCGCGCAATCGGGGATTCCGGTGGCGGCACAGCGCGCGGTGCTGCCGATGTTTGACCGCCTGCTGGTGGATATCGGGGACGAACAATCGATCGCGGCGGATCTTTCGACGTTTTCGGCGCACATGCTTAATTTGAAGGCGATGCTCGAGGCAGCGACGCCGAGTTCACTGGTGCTGGTGGACGAAATGGGAACGGGCACGGCGCCGGAAGAAGGAGCGGCGCTGGCGGTGGCGCTGCTGGACGAGTTTCGCGCG
>Ga0307469_10000904_pt1 | contig 10944 bp, 4 predicted proteins | sample atmos_gasesAM2C__FD_203084 | JGI IMG/M metagenome (GOLD analysis project Ga0307469, IMG submission 203084) | Hardwood forest soil microbial communities from Morgan-Monroe State Forest, Indiana, United States - atmos_gasesAM2C_515 | ecosystem: Environmental > Terrestrial > Soil > Temperate forest...
CGTTGTTGTTGGGGTCATCCCATCGGCGCAGGATGTCGGTCTTGCCGTCGCCGTTGAAGTCGCCGAGGAACGACCCTACCGTGCCGTTGCTGTGCGCAATGAGCGTGTTGGTGAGATTGAAATTGGTGGCTTGAGTAAACGTCCCGTCTCCGTTCGAGAGGAACAAGGCGTTGTTGCTGGGGTCGTCCCAGACACGCAGGATGTCGATCTTCCCGTCGCCGTTGAAGTCGCCGAGCAACGACCCTACCGTGCCGTTGCTGTGCGCAATGAGCGTGTTGGTAAGGTTGAAGTTGGTCGCTTGAGTAAACGTCCCGTCTCCGTTCGAGAGGAATAAAGCGTTATTGTTAGGGTCGTCCCATCGGCGCAGGATGTCGATCTTCCCGTCGCCGTTGAAGTCGCCGAGCAACGACCCTACCGTGCTGTTGCTGTGCGCAATGAGCGTGTTGGTAAGGTTGAAGTTGGTCGCTTGAGTAAACGTCCCGTCCCCGTTCGAGAGGAACAAAGCATTGTTGCTGGGGTCGTCCCAGACGCGCAGGATGTCGGTCTTGCCGTCGCCGTTGAAGTCGCCGAGCAACGACCCTACCGTGCCGTTGCTGTGCGCAATGAGCGTGTTGGTGAGGTTGAAATTGGTCGCTTGGGTGAAACTGCCGTCGGCGCCCGGTTGCCATTGCAAGGTAATAGCAGTTAGGCAAGCGACTCGCGATCCATCGCATTCCTGCACACTTGTGAGTTTCGAGCGCGCATTAGCCCCGGAATTGCTGTACACGAGACGATACTCCCTGACGAGGTTGTTTCCTGCGTACGTCCTGATGTACTGGAAACGCTTGACAGTCTTGACGATCGAGCCGGCAACATATGCAAACACGACGTCGGGACGGGGTGTCGTTTCGAGGACGAACTGCACCGACGCGCTGGTAGCGGTGCCCGTTGCGGTGTTTCCCGTGTAGTTGATCTGCGCGGGATAGAAATCGCCGTTCGCGCTGTCCTCGGTGTAGCTGACCGTGAGGTAGTTGCCCTTCCTGTCGGAGACCTTGTTCAGCGCCCAGACACGCACTGTCCCAGCCGGCCAGAGGATCGATGCGCTGGCTGGGACCGCTTCAATCCTTACGTGTGTTGAGTCGTTGATGTCCACCGAGTTGCCGTACTCCATGATCTGCCCTGCCTTGGTCCACACCTTGAAGTACGCAGGTCCACTACCGGCGGTTCCGCACGAAATCACTTTGGAGAAGCTCTCTAGCTCGGTGCGGTATTCGGTGCCGCCCCAACAGTCGACAGCAGTTCCGATGGACATAAGCCTTTGCCCATCGAGGCAGAAACGGTCATTGGCGTCGTAGTTCATGCCTCCGCGCACACCGTCCTGAGCGAGGGTTTGCGGGCACCGTTGAACGGAGGAGAATCCCGAGATTGACCAACCCATTCCGAGTTGGCCGTTACCCACTTGGCTGTTGTAGGTCAGTGCGAGCTTGGGTTCCATGCCATCGATGCCGGGGGGCACCTGGATGGGGATCGTGTAGGTGGCAGCACCCGAAGGATTCACGCTGAAGGACCCCGGCGTGAAGCCGGCGGCTGGGGTCTGTGCACGGGAGTCGTGCGCTCCGGCGCCGAACACCGCAGCCGCGCACAGCAGCACCGCGCTGGCGATCGACGAATTCAGCTGCTCGACGAAACGATTGGCTCTAGTCATCGTTGATCTCCGCTATGGCGTTACGCTGGTGACAGTGCTACGAGTAAGCTTCCCGATGAACCAGTTCGCGGTGTCGGGCGCAGCATAGGTATTGGTCGTCGTCTTGCTGTAGCCATCACCGGTGGAGGCGATGATGCTGGTGGGGTTGCCGTAGGCGTCGTAGACCGTGGTCGTGGTGACCGTGGGCAACGCGGCACCGTTCAGGTCGTTCCCCGTCGCCACCGAGCTGGTGAGATCGGAGCGGTGGTACTTTCCGGTGGGGAGGTTGTAGTTGATCGCATTGACGGCAGGGTTGTCCGTCCAGGTGTTGATGACCTGATTGAGCACGGCTCCGCTTGCCTGGGTCCTGACTGTTAAGGTCGGCAAGCCCTGGAAGGGATAGTCCTGACGGAAAGTTGTGGCGGTTTTGATGCCGCTTTGCGCGTCGGTCGCTTCGAACTTCGTGAAGCCGAGGGAGCTGCGGGCGAGCTGGTGGTTCTTGGCGCCGGTGTAGAAGTAGTTGGTGGTGAGATTGCCGCCCACGCCGTTGGACTGGCTCGATGAGGAGACCACATACATCGGGCTCTGCAGGTCCAGCACCGGATAGCTTCCCGTGCTGTCCTTCGCGTAAACCGAAGAATCGGTGAGAGGCTTGCAGGACACCGCGGTTATTGCGCCGAGCCCCGTTGCGACAAGCGTTAGTGTGTCAACCGGGGCCGGTGTCGAGGTTGCGCCGTACCAACTGCCGAATCCCCAAAGCAAATCGGCCTTGCCGTCTCCGTTGAAGTCGGTGACGAACATATAGCTTGGATCGCTGTACCCTTGGCTGCCGGCGGGCGCGCTTGAATACGCCATCCAGAGCGCGGGCGTTGCGGCGGTGTTTCCGTTCGACTGTGCGAGGTACCAACTGCCGTATCCCCAAAGCAAATCCGCCTTGCCGTCTCCGTTGAAGTCGGCGACGAAGTTGTATCCTGGCTCACCGTAGCCCCGGCTGCCAGCGGGCGCACTCGAATACGCCATCCAGAGCGCGGGCGTTGCGGCGGTGTTTCCGCTCGATTGTGCGAGGTACCAACTGCCATATCCCCAAAGCAGATCGGCCTTGCCGTCTCCGTTGAAGTCCGCGACGAAGTTGTAGCCTGGCTCACCGTAGCCCCGGCTGCCGGCGGGCGCGCTCGAATACGCCATCCAGAGCGCGGGCGTGGCGGCAGTGTCTCCGTTCGACTGCGCGAGGTACCAACTGCCGTATCCCCAAAGCAGATCGGCCTTGCCGTCTCCGTTGAAGTCCGCGACGAAGTTGTATCCTGGCTCACCGTAGCCCCGGCTGCCGGCGGGCGCACTCGAATACGCCATCCAGAGCGTGGGCGTCGCAGCGGATGTTCCATTCGACCGTGCAAGGTACCAACTGCCGTATCCCCAAAGCAGATCGGCCTTGCCGTCTCCGTCGAAGTCAGCGACAAACATGTACCCAGGAACGCTGTAGCCTTGGCTCCCGGGCGGCGCGCTCGCGTAGTCAAGCCACTTTGTCGGTGCTTCGAATCCGCCCGAAGGGCGGCCACGCGCGATCCACCAGGCGCCGTAGGCCCACAACAAATCTGAAATACCGTCGCCGTCGAAATCTGCCACGAAGTTGTAGCCGGGATCGCCATAGCCCCGGCTCCCTGCGGGCGCATCGGCATAGTCGAGCCAGAGGGTCGGTGCGTCGAAACCGCCTGATTGGCGGCCCAGCGCGACCCACCAGCCCCCGTAGGCCCACATCAAGTCGGTGATTCCGTCTCCGTTGAAATCTCCGACGAAGGTGTAGCCCGGATCGCCGTATCCTCTGCTTTGTGGAGGGCCGCTTGAGTACGCCAACGACAGCGCAATGGTGCCCGGTTGAGCTGTGGCGTTTTGCCAACTGAAGCTCGTTCCAGGCAGACAGGCTCCGCTGCTGTCGCACTCGGTAAGGCCGGTGAGTCTGGAGCGGCCTGCGGCACCGTTGTTGTCATAGACGAGCTGATAATTTTTGACCAGGGTTCCGCCGCCGGTCTGGGTATTTCCCAGGTAGGTCGGCAGGACGCTCACGTACGTCTTGACGCTGATGAGGCGATTGAGCACCTTCATCACCGAGCCCGCCTCATAGGCGGATGTCACGTCGCTGCGGGCCTGGTAGGTCAGCAGCACCGAGTTGTAGGAGGCGGGGGCGGCGGTGGCGTTGCCCGTGTAGTCGATGCGAGCGGGATAGTAGTCGCCGTTGGCGTTGTCCTCGGTGTAGGTGACGGTGAGGTAGTTGCCCTTCCGGTCTGAGATCTTGTTCACCGCCCAGGCTCGGACGGTGGATATCAGGGCGGCCTCGATACGCGAGTCAGCGGTGTTGCCGAACTCCATAATCTCACCCGCCTTGGTCCACACCTTGAACCACGCCGGGCCGTTGCCCGCTGCACTATTGGAGACGATCTTGGTGAAGCTCTCGCCCTCGGTGCGGTACTCGGTGCCGTCGGCACCGTACGTGCCGCTGATCGCGACCAAGCGCTGTCCGTCCAGGCAGAAGCGGTCGTTGGCGTCGTAGTTGATGCCTAGGAGAGCATTGTCCTGAGCGTAGGTCTGTGGGCAACGGGTGATGGCGGACAGACCCGAGAGTCCCCAACCCATGCCAAGGGGACCGTTACCCGACTGGCTGCTGTAGGCAAAGGCGAGCTGGGGCTGCAGGCCAGCAATGCCGGGAGGCACCTGGATGGGAATGGTGTACATCGCAGCTCCGCTGGGACCCACTTGGAAGGAGCCCGGAGTGAAGCCAGCCGTCTGCGCCTGACTCGCATGCGCCGCGAGGACTGCGCAGACGGCAAACACAAGTCGCAGAGCGTCACATCGCAGCGGGCGCATCGTGGCGTGCATGGCCATCCCTCTTCTTGGGTTTCCCGTGTAGTACCTGTGAGAAGCGCCTGGTGGCACCAGCTCCCATTACCGCCCATTCAGCGGCCTACACGTAACTTAGTGAACAGGGGTTCGAGAGGGCAATCGCGGCAGAATCTTGTAGAGGATTTTCCGGTAAATCGTTTTGCGGTATGGGAAAGCAGCGACCGTTACTGGCGTGAAGACGTCGCCGCGGACGATTTCCCTATGGTTTCTTATAGGGCGCGGAAAAGTTTCAGGCCCTATAGGTTCTTATAGGGAGCGGCGCTGATCGAGCGGCTGAGGCTGCTCAAAAATGGAAGGGAAAGAGGCTGCCATGTTCAACGAGATTTCTTACGGGTACAACGGGTCGTGCGAAGGTCGTCGGCCACCAGCAGAGAGCGTCGTTCGCCTCGCGCTGGTGGCGCCGTTCGGTGGGGAAGACTCTGCTCGACCTCGCGCCATGTAGCATTTTCGTGGCGCAGACAAGGAATTGAACCCTCTTCTCAACTAAGTTACGGAGTTCTGATTCTCCCTCGAACGGACATCCAAAGCAGAAATGGTAAGACTGCAACAAACAGAAGAATCATAGCAATCTCAATCCCCCACTTCCCAAGGAACGCGCTATCGAAGTCCCGTGTCTGAACTACAGACAGCACAGGATGCGTTGGGTCGTAGAAAACTGGGGTCCGAGTTGATTTTGGAAACTTGAGTAGCATTTCGTCCGCTGCGATCTCACTTGGACATTCACAAATAACCTGTGAGCCTCCATATTTGCGATACGAGACCTCGTACGCATAGGTCACAGTTGCCAGATACACGGGGGCAAGCATCACATTGTCCACCGATAAGGCGCGAGACTCTAATACGATCCCACTCGTTGTCGGCCATTTGCTGCTGTTCGCGGCGATACGGATGTCCGCCAAAATGGACGGTCCCAGCCAAATGCTGACTACAATGCCATACACCAGGTTCATGCAACCAGCGGCTACTAGAAAATATCGCTTCATGCCCGATCGGGTCTACTCCTGCGGCAAGGGAGTTGGTCCCTCATCAGGCAACGGGTCCGTTACGACCCCAGCGTCTTTCAGGTCATCGATTGAAGGGTACCAAATGGAATCGGAAGGTATAGAGAAGGCCTTTTGGAGAAACGTTTTGGATATTCCAGCATCTTCCATTTCTCGCATTGCTATTTCGTTGGCGCGGTGTGCTTGTTGTCCACCGAAGGTGGCGCTATGAAACCCTATGCGTGCGCTGCGCAGCATCCACCTGCGTTTGCCGCCTAGAAAAGCTACGACGCAAAACGAGCTGCACTCCGTCGATACCAAGGTATCGAGCCCGCGTGACCTGATAATACTCCGGACCGCATAGGCAGCTCCAGCGCGCCCTCCTTTGCTAGACAACCGAATGAGAGAGAATTTGGGATTGGATTGAAGTGCAAGCTCAAGTGCCTGCGGCACAGACCTAGTGATGGCGCCGTACACCTCAAGTTCAGTCGGCCTTCGTCCTTCTCTTACGCCTCGCGGCCCCCACTGCGGATCCTCTTCAATATTGGAGATAGCATCAGCGAAAATTGGAGCCACTCCAAACGGGAGGACATAAATTTCCCTAAGGATGATTAGGCAAATTACGAGTTTAGAAAACCTGGACCAAACCCTGTTCTGGGAGCGCAATGCGAGCGCTGCCGCGGAGCGCCACGTACCAACCGACCACCATGTCAGAGTTGCGAGTGTTGCAACGTATCGCGCGAACAGGCCGACCAGGTTGAGATAGGGATCATAGGTGTTCAAAAACCAGGGGTCGATCAAATGAGCCCACAAGAAAAGAAACGCTATTCCCGCTGCACCCATCCCCCAAAAACTGAGAGACAAAGGAAGATCTCCGCGCCAATGGCGCTTCATCCACTCTTGTGGCAACAACGACTTCATAGAAGCTTGATAGAAAGCGCGCTCTAGGTCCCCCAGATTGTACGAACAAATCAGCAAGCTGTCTCCGAGTTAAAGACCTGGGGCGCAACCGCTGCACTTGATATTGGTGTAGGCATCTTTCGCTATGGTGTCTTGGATGAACGATCTAATCCCTTCTACTACGCTCTGAGTTAGACTCTCTGCGTACCCTTGTCGAAGTATTGGGTTTTCCAGCACCAGGCCGACGCCGTCGAGCGCTACACCGATTTCCGGGAGGCCACTCATATTCAGAACTGTTCCGGCAAGTTTCGCCGTTACTCCCATTAGCTCGATGTCGTGATTAAACTCCTTGGTCATGGCCTGGCGTTCTTCGGGACTCACCTCCCTACTTAGCCCAGCCGCCGCTTGATTGAACAAATACCCAAACGCCGCCGTCCTTGCCCCATCCGTGAACTTGCCGCCGGCAATCACGCTAGCGGTGCCGCCGCTTATCGTGGCCACGACAAGCCCCCCAAACTTACCCAGATCAGCCCCGTAGGGCGTGACTAGCGACCCAGCAGCGCCGGAGAACGCTCCTGCTCTGCAACTGCCCCCACTAGCCGCGGCCGACGCGCAACCTACCGCCGCGTGTCCCGCGATATTTGCTAGGTGCTCCGCGGAGCCGAAGTAGTCGGACGTGACACCATGGCCGTTCGTCAGGCCTCCTACCACGTCCATCGCCGCGGAGGTTGCTAGAGAAATCGCTGCAGACTTCACGCCGGCGTTCACCGACCCGGTCGACTCGTAGCCCATGTAGGCCGTGAAGACCGCCGCGCCAAGAGGCCCACCGAAGTATCCGGCCGCGGTCTGGGCGATCATGTACGCATATTGATTCCTCATGATGAAGTTATCGACGTTGTACATGCCTGGAATGGCGTGGAAGGCGTCAAAGGTATTCTTGAGGGTCGGCATGAGAAGGAACTTGGCTTCGGCCCTTGCATAATTGGCCAGGGAATGCGCGACCTTATGGATCGCCTTGCGCAGGCTGAAGTGTCCGCTCGGGTCGGTGAAGGCGAGCGGGTTGTTCATGACGTAGCTGTACCGGTTGTAGCTCTGGAGGTTGGTTGGTGCCTGAATGAAAAGGTCAGGAGTCATGAAGCGCGCGACGAGCGGATCGTAGACGCGGCCGTTCATATGGATGAGTCCCAGCTCATCCAGGTGCTCGTGCGCTGTGAAGCCGCGGTCGGTGGTGATGCCGAAGATGCTGCCGCTCGGGTCGGCAGTGCCGTTGGGGAAGCGCCGCTTGCCGAACGCTTCGTAAGACAGCCGCTCGATCACGGCACCGGCCTCATTGGAGATGGCCATGATCGAGCCCAGGTGGTCGCGGTGGTAGTAGCGCATCTGCGGGCCGTCGCCGCTCTGGTAGCTGCTCTTGGTAACGTAGACACCCACGAGGAGCGACCCGGCGTTGACGTAGTGCTTGTGCTCCAGGCTCGTGTCGGGCTTGATCTCCTTCTCGTAGAAGAGCGCCCCGCCCCCGCCCGGGTGGAGATAGATGCTCGTCTGTGTTCCTGTCTGCAGTTGCGTGATGAGCTTCACCCGCTCGTGCTCGGGGTTGTAGGTGTAGGTATAAGTGGCTGCGCTGCCCGTGATCGTCGCCGGCATGTTGAAGCTCATGTAAGTGAGCGTGCGTCCGGCGCCCGAGAGTAGATTGCCGTTGGCATCGTAGGTGTAGGTGGCGTTGACCGTGCCGCTCACGCTCGAGACGGCGTGAGGACGTACGCTGCCCGCTCCCGAGGCCGGGTACGTGTACGTGCCGACATCGGACTTGTAGATCATGTTGCCGATGACGTTGTAATCGAAGCTGCGGGTGACCAATCCCGGTCCCGACGCCGTGATCAGGCGGTTCAGGTTGTCGTAGCTGAAGTTCTCAGTGACCGCATCGACGCTGTCGTTGCGCGAGGCGAGGTTGCCGAGGTTGTCGTAGGAGTAGCCGAAGTTGTGCACGGTGCCGCCTGTACCGGAGGCGACGACCGAGGTGAGGCGATCCACGGGGTCGTAGCCCCGCGTCTGCGTCAGGTTGTTCCCGAGGAGCTCGCTGGTGACCCGGCCGCTCGCGTCCTTGGTGTTCGCCGTCCAGAACACGGTGCTGCCACCGGCGTCTGACCTTTGCACTTTCCACAGGTAGCCGAAGCCGTTGTAGATGTTCTGCAGCGCAAAGCCGGTGGGATAGGTCACCGTGTTCACCCGACCTGCGCTGTCGTAGGTCGTGGTGATGGTGTAGGAGGTGTCGACCGTGGCGGCCAGAGTGAACGGCCGCCCCAGGCTGTCGTAGGTGTTGGTGCGCGAGTAGCCGTTGGTGGCGCTCGCCTGGCACAGTTTGCCGATGCCCTTGGTGCAGCTGTCGTAGGTCCAGGTGGAGACGAGATCGGGCTCGGTGCGGCTGGTCATGCGCCCGAGCAGGTCATAGGCCATGGTCGCGGTCTGGTTCTTCGCATCGGTCTGGCGGATGAGCTCACCCAGCGCGTTGTAGAAGTAGACCCAGGTGCCCATGTCCGGATCGATCATCTGCGTCTTGCGCCCGCGCAGGTCGTAGCTGAGCGTGGTCACATTCCCGAGTGCGTCGGTCGTGGTCTTGAGGTTGCCGAGCTCGTCGTAGGTATAGGTGAGTAGATTGTTCTGCGTGTCCTTCACCTGGATCTGCTGGCCCTGGCTGTTGTTGGTGGTGGTCTTGGTCTGCGTTACTCCTCCCGGCATGTTCGTGCCTGCATCGGCGTTGCTGATGGTGATCGTCGTGACCAAGCCGTTGTATGCGGTTACCGTGCGGAGCTGCCCGTTGGTGGTGGACGGCTCGTCGGTCTGTACCACCCGGCCGAGAACGTCGTAGGCGACAACGATCCAGACCGCGCTTGCGCTCGCGTAGTACGGACGCGAGACCTGCGCGACACGCCCCAGACTGTCGTACTGGGTGTCCTTGCGAGCGAGTGTGCCGTCGAACCCCTGGGTCTCGGCGCGGACCTCGCGGTTCAAACTGTCGTAGTAAGTGCTGGAGGTCGGAGCGCCGGTCGCGGTGACCCTGGCGCGGTATTGACCCAAGGCGGGACAGGCGCCGGTGATATCGGCGCAGCGCTCGTAGAACGAGCTGGTGACCGTGCCATCCGCGCGGCTCTCCGAGCTTTTGCGCCCGAAGCTGTCGTAGCTCCAGTTGGTGGTGATGCCGTTGGGGCCGGTGAGGCTGGCCGCGCCTCCAAAGCGTGGATCGAAGGTGCGTGATTCAGTCTGGCCGAGCGCGTTGGTGCTGGAGGTGGCGAACTGCCCGGCGCTCCAGCTGTAGGTGATGCCGTTGATGACGACCGATCCGGCGGCAAAGGCGCTGGAGGAGGTGCGCGCGGTGAACACCGGGTCACCGGTGGGGGCGGCGGCTTCGGTCAGGCCGCCGCTCGAGGTGCCGTTGCAGTTGCGCGTTGTTGAGCTGGTGCGGTTGCCATAGGTGTCGTAGGCGTAGGTGGTCACCAGGCACAGCGCCGAGTTATCCGGTTCGATCACTTCCCGCACGAGCTGACCCGAGGTCGGGTCGTACTCGAAGGCCGAGGTACGGGTCAGAGTACCGGCGAATGAGGGAGCAGCTAGGATTAGCGCGATGACTGCAACGATTCCCCGAGCGTTCATAGTTCTCTCCTGATGTCGCGTATTTATCAAAGCGCTTCGCGCTTTTGCAGCTCCGCCATGCTCAAGCCCACCGGTACGGTTCCCTCCCACACCGAGCCCGTGATTCTCTGGCGCAGGCGTCTCTGTCCTGCCTGATAGGCACTCTCGGCGAGGAGCACGTAGCTCGCGGCCTTGGCGAATTGCGCCGCATTGGCCGCGTAGAACTGCGCAAAGGCCGCCACCTCGGGCCGTGCGAGGGACTTGACGTTGACGTACAAGAAGATCGGGCGCGACAGGGGCTGGTATTGGCCGCTGGCGATCGACTCGGCAGAAGGCTCGACCGCTTTCGCCTCGGCGCTTGCCGCAATGGGCACCGCGCGCAGCTTGGCGCGGTTCTCAAGGTAGGTCGCTACTGGCAGATAGCTCACCGTGTTCACATCGCGCGCGACGCCTTGGATCAGCACGTTGTCGTCCACCGAGCCCATGTAGTCGCGCCGCGGCGACTCCCCGGGCTTGAGGACCGCGGCGAGGAAGTAGTTGGAACCGTCGAACTGGGCATCCGGTGCCAGGAGCTTGAGCGGCGCGTCCGGGAACTGCGCGTTGACCTGATTCCAGCGCACCACCTTGCCTTGCGCGGCTTGCTCCCACATCGCCCGGAGCTCGGGCAGCGTCAGGCTCTGCACGAAGCTGTTCTTGGGGTTGACCACCACGGTAACCGCATCGAAGGCGAGCGGCAGCTCGATGAACTGCACGTCGGCCTTGCCGCAAGCCCCGATCTCCGCCTTGAGGATGGGGCGGGCGCTGTGGACCAGATCGGCATCCCCGCGGCAGAGCTTGGCGAAGGCGCCGCCTGAGCCGCTCAGGCCCACGCTCAGGGCC
>Ga0307469_10000905_pt1 | contig 10943 bp, 8 predicted proteins | sample atmos_gasesAM2C__FD_203084 | JGI IMG/M metagenome (GOLD analysis project Ga0307469, IMG submission 203084) | Hardwood forest soil microbial communities from Morgan-Monroe State Forest, Indiana, United States - atmos_gasesAM2C_515 | ecosystem: Environmental > Terrestrial > Soil > Temperate forest...
CGAGCCGTCGCGCAGGACGACGACGGTGGCGGCGGGTCGCGGGTTGACGGGGAACCGGGGCGTCACAGCGACATATTAGTAGAGCCGGTCATGCGGCCATCGGCGCGATCTGGTTTGTTTCGTGCTGTGGCAGGCCTTATCGTGCATGACGTGGCGCGGCGCAGCTCAGGCATGGACATGAACGGGAAGATCGCGGCGCTGCTGCGCGACTTCGCGGCGATCCAGAAATCGAAGCAGAGCATGTGGGGCTACGAGCGCGCCGCGTCGGCCATTCTCGCGCTCGAGGAGCCGATCGAGTCGCTGCTGCAGCCCGACGGCACGCTGCGAAAGATTCCGAACATCGGGCCGTCCTCGAGCCGCGTGATCCTCGAGGTGCTGCAGACCGGCACGTCGCCGACCGTGGAGCGCGCGATCGAAGAGCGCGGCCAGGCGAAGGACGTCGAGCGGCGGCGCGATCTTCGGGGTCACTTCCTGAGCCGCGCGCAGGTCGTCGCCGCGCTGCGGAACAAGACGCTGATCGGGCCGCGGCTCGACGACTATCGCGGCGATCTGCAGATGCATTCGACGTGGAGCGACGGCAGCCAGACGCTCGACGCGATCGTCGCCGCCGGCATCGAGCGCGGCTACAGCTTCTGCGGCGTCACGGATCATTCCTACGGGCTGCCGATCGCCCGCGGCGTCTCGATGGCGGACCTCGCCGAGCAGCATCGCGCGATCGATCGGCTGAACCGGAAGCACAAGGGCGTCTTCCGGCTGATCAAAGGCATCGAAGCGAACATCCGCGCCGACGGATCGGTGGACATGACGCCGTCCGAGCTCGCGCAGCTCGAGCTCGTGGTGGCGGCGCCGCATTCGGCGCTGCGCGTAGCGACGGATCAAACGGCTCGAATGGTCGCTGCGGTGAAGACGCCGGGCGTGCACATCCTCGGTCACCCGCGGGGACGGAAGTACGGCTCGCGGCCGGGGGTGACCGCAGACTGGGATAAGGTGTTCGCGGCGGCGAAGCGCGCGCAGGTCGCGATCGAGATCGACGGCGATCCCGCGCGGCAGGATGTGGACTACGACCTCGCGAAGCGCGCGGTCGAGGGGGGATGTCTCTTCGCGCTCGACAGCGACGCGCATTCCACCAGCGAGCTGCGCTACGCGGAAACGGCGATCGCGCACGCGCGGCTCGCCGGCGTGCCGACGGAGCGGATCGTCAACTGCTGGCCGACCGAACGCGTGATCGAGTGGCTGCGATCGCGAAGGAGCGACGGGTCTACGCGGAGCGCGTAGCACGCGGCGCGAGCCACAGCGATCGTCCGGTGATCTCGCGGTGATCGAGGCCCGCCGCGCGATCGAGCTTCGCCACGAGCGGCGGGAGCTCAGGCCGAAACCGCCATTCGTCGCTGCGCCCGCCAGCGGCTTCGAACGCCGCGCGCCATCCGTTCCACCAGCGGGCGATTGAGCCGGCAATCGGCTCGACGATCAAGATCCGGTCGCCGCGCGCTCCTCGTTCGAGCAGTTGTCGAAGGAGCGTGTCGCGTGCCTCGTCGGCAAGCTCGTTGACCGTGAACGCGGCGAGGATCGCGGAACGATCCGGCGGAAGCCTCGCCGCCCCCGCATCGCCGCGATGGACTCTTGCCCGCAAACCGAATCGGCGGTACGTCTCGGCCGCTTCGGACAGCGCCCACGGATGACGATCGATGGCGACGATTCGCGGAGCGCTGCCGGGTTTCTGATCGGTGCGCGCTTGCGCGCACGCCGTTGCCCACGCGGCGCCCGACGCGCCGGTGCCGCAGCCGAGATCGACGAGCGTCGAGACACCGTCGGTCGCGCCGGGCAGATTGCCGACGATGTGCGAGACCAGGAGAAAGTGGAGCGGGCCGTAGAACAGCGCGAAGGCGGCGCGCTTGCCCGTGCCGGCGAGCGCCGCGCCGTCGCCGAGCTTCTGTCGCCGCTCGACGTACGTGGCCGACAGCGCGCGCAGCGCGCGCGACACCTCCGGGAAGGTCAGCTCGGCGAAGTGTCGCGCCTCGAGCTCCGACAGCCAGCGATCGAACGCGGCCGCGTCGCCACGCTCCGACATCGCCGATGAGTATGCCTCACCCTTCGACGCGCCGCCGTTCGTTTGCGGCGGCGTCCGCGCGCATCAGCTTTGTGAGATGTCGCCGTCGGAGATCCGCGAGCCGGCGATCGACCGCGCGATCGTCTCCACGCTCTGCCACCGCTGGCCGATTTCGTTCACCAGACGCTCGGGGTCGAATCCGACGACCAGCGCGCTGGCGATGCGGGCCGCTTCGACCGTCGACAGCGGCCGGCCCTCGACGATCACGTGCCCTTCCGCGATCGCCTCGCAGATGGCGTCGGCGTCCCTCTCCGCCTCGACGAGCGAATACGTCGTCCCCAGCTGCATCAGCCGGTGGACGTCGCCGTTGCCGACGATCGGCTTGCCGTGGCGCGCCGCCCACCGCTCGGCGCGGCGATTGAAATCGACCGCGCGCGTGTACATCGCGTTGCGCTCGACGACGTCGAACAGGTCGGCGTGGCGCTCGAGATCGCCGCGCAGGCAGGATCTCGCGGGGAAATACGCGTGAGGCGCGACCACGAGGCCGCGGCGGCGGCGTTTGAGCCGCGCGAGATCGGCGAACGTGTCGACGTCCTCGGTGCCGTCGCTGAAATTCAACAGCACGACATGGCGGCCTTCGATCGTCCGCTCGATGCCCGGCACGAGGACGATCCCGCGTTCGGCGGCGTGTGCGGCAAAGGGTCGGATGTCGAGCTGCTTCTCGTGCAGCGTGATGGCCAGCGCGTCGTAGCCAAGCGCGGCAGCGCGATCGATCAGCTCGAACGTCGTATACGGAATGTCGTCGACCGGGTCGTCGGCCGTGTGGGTATGGAGGTCTACCTTCAGCATCGCGCCAGGGGTCAGTTCACGATCCGGGCCCGCCGGCAGCGGTGCAAAATCAACGACTTAGCGGCATTGCCGCCGTGGGCGCCGGAAAAAGTCTTCCAAAAGTGGCCGGGAGTCGGGTGTCGGGGAGTACGATTCGCCCGACTTATGGCATCCGCTGACCTGATTCTGCGGCTGCTGCTCGCCGCCGGCCTCGGTGCGGCGATCGGCCTCGAGCGCGAAATCCGCCAGAAGCCGGCGGGCCTGCGCACGAACATCCTGATTGGGGTTGGCTCGGCGCTCTTCAGCCTGGCCTCGGTGGCGATGACGCGGTACGGCGGGACGCCCGATCGCATCGCGGCGAACATCGTCACGGGCGTCGGCTTCCTCGGCGGCGGCGCGATCCTGCGCGGCGACAAGAGCGTGCAGGGAATGACGACGGCGGCGACGATCTGGGTGAACGCGGCGATCGGCGTGGCTGCGGGCATCGGCGAATACCGTCTGGCGATTGCCGCGACCGGCATCACGCTCATCGTGCTGATCGTGCTGCCGTCGATCGAGCGGTACTTCGAGGAGCGCGCGGGCTTGGTCGACATGCGCAACCATTCGAATCGCTGAACGGCGACTCGGCGCACTGGATACGTCGATGTTCCGGCAACAGTCGGGGCCCTCGCGCGGCGACGAATCGGGGCAAACGCGTCAGCGGCTGAGAGCAGGCGAGGCCATATGCTGCGAGCGTCCGTCCTCCGAGCAAGCGGCGCAATCCTGCTGACCGTTGCGATCGGCCCGCCTGCCGCGCTGCGATCGCAAGCACAGACTCGACCCGGCCTCGCCGGGCTGCCCGCCGCCTGGGTCCTGCCGCCGCCGGCGCAGCCCCAGGCGGCGCAAACAGTCGTCGTTCGCGCAGGCAAGATGTTCGACCCTCGCGCAGGTTCGCTTCTGACGAATCAAGTGATCGTGGTTCGCGGCGATCGAATCACGGACGTCGGACCGAACGCGCCGGTACCTGCGGGCGCGCGCGTGATCGATCTCAGCCGCGCGACGGTCCTGCCAGGACTGATCGACACTCACCTTCATGTGATGGACGGTAACCCGCTGACGGCGCCGGGCGGACCCGGAATCGCGCCCGGCACGACCGGCGCAGCGGCGCCGGCGGCTCAGGGTCTCCAGTACCGCGAGCTCGTCGCGCTCGTGAATGCGCAGCGCGATCTCGCCGCTGGATTCACGACTGTCGTCGATCTCATGACGCACGGCGGCTGGTACGGCACGGTCGATCTCCGCAACGCCGTTGAGAACGGCCTCGTCCAGGGCCCCCGCATGCAGGTCGCCGGTCCCGGGATCGTGGCCACCAACAAAGCGAACGTGGCGTTCTCGCTGCTGAACGATGTACGGGTCGCGAACCTCGGCGCGCAGGTGGCAAATGGACCCGATGCCGTTCGTGCGGCCGTCCGCGAACAGGCGCACTACGGAGTCGACTGGATCAAGATTTACAGCACGCAGGAATTTCACTTCGAGCCGAACGGCACGATGGTGAACACGCCCACCTTCACGCTCGAGGAGACGCAAGCCATCGTCGGCGAAGCGCATCGGCAGGGGCTGAAGGTCGCATGCCACGCCTACGGCGGCGAAGGGCTGCACAACTGCATCGAAGCGGGCGTCGACGTGCCGACGCACGGCGTCGATCTGGACGACGCGTCGATGAAGATGCTGCTGCAGAAAAATCTGCCGCTGACGTCGACGTTGTTCGATTTGAGCATCGAGGACGCGCAGGAAATGCGCCGGTGGAACAACAGCCGGTGGCGCATGATGGAGAAGAGCTGGAAGAAAGCGTTTGCTGCGGGCGTCAAGCTGCCGTTCGGCAGCGGCGCGGGACCGTTCCCGCACGGCACGCAGGGCGATATGTTTGCCTACTTCGTGAAGTGGGGCATGACGCCGGCGCAGTCGCTTCGAACGGCGCTGACCGTCGCTGCCGAGACGATCGGATGGCAGGATCGTGTCGGCACGATCGAGAAAGGCAAGTTCGCCGATCTCGTCGCCGTCAACGGCGATCCGCTCGCGGACATCACCGAAATGTCGCGCGTCACGTTCGTGATGAAGGGCGGACAGATCGTCAGGAACGCCGAGAAGTAGTCATTCCGCTCGAGCCCGCCGCCCAAAGTCTCTCATCACGGCGCGATGTGAAGGCGCGCCGCCGTGCGCCGTGTGCCGCGATTGTCAGCGCTTCACCGCTTTTCCGACTCGCGCGATCGCGTTGCCAACCTTGCGGCTTGTCCTTCCTACGGTAGCCTCGACCTTGCCGACGGCCTCGTCCACTTGACCCTCAGCTTTCAAGCGATCGTCGCGCGTGAGCGTGCCGACCGCTTGTTTGACCCTGCCCTTCGCCTGATCGACCTTCCCCTGGCGCTCATTCTTGTTCCACATGTGAAACCTCCCACACCGCGTCATCCCTCTTGATTCGATACGCGATCCCAAGGTACGACGACCGCTCAGCATGTCGACATGGTGATCTTTTCCCTTTTCAAGTGCGAGTCACCTCTCGCCCCGCGACACGAGCGGAGCGATCCGCGAATCCAACGCACTCCAGTCTGCGGCAATTGCCGGCGTGTGTCTGTGCGTTTGAGCACAGCCCGCCCGTGTCGGAGCGCGGCCTGCCCATCACGGATAATCGAGGCGTACCCAAATGATGTCGAGCGGCGAATCAGGACTTAGCGGCGTTGAGGCAGCCCGGCGTCTCGCCGCGTACGGCCCGAATGAGCCCGTTCCGGTCCGCCGCCTCTCGGCCCTCGTTCAGCTGCTCCAGCTCTTCGCGAATCCCCTCGTCATCATCCTGCTCGTCGCGAGCGCGATCGCCGGGTCTCTGGGGCAGCACGTCGATGCGCTGATCATCGTGACGATGGTGGTGCTCGGCGTCACCATCAACTTCTGGCAATCGTACCGGTCGCAGCAGGCCGGTGAGCGGCTCCGCGTCTCCGTGAACCCGACGGCTACGGTGCTTCGCGATGGCGCGTGGATGGACATACCGCTGCGCGACGTCGTGCCGGGCGACGTCTTCCGACTGTCTGCAGGCGATCTCGTACCCGCCGACGCGCGTCTGCTCGAGTCACGAGATCTCTCGGTTCAGCAATCGATGCTGACTGGCGAGTCGCTGCCCGCCGACAAGCACGCCTCCGCCGCCGGCGAGACCGAAACGACCGGCCCCGACGCGCCGCACCTGGTGTTCCTCGGCACGTCCGTCGTCAGCGGCACCGGCACTGCGCTGGCCATCGCGACCGGACCGAAGACGATGTTCGGCGACATCGCCGTTCGGTTGCGGAGCCGCGCGCCGGAAACGGAGTTCGAACACGGCCTGCGGCGTTTCAGCCTGCTGATCCTTCGGACCACCGTCGTGCTCGTCCTGTTCATCCTGTTGATGGGCATCGCGTTCAAGCACGACGCGTTCGAGTCGCTGCTCTTCGCGGTGGCGCTGGGCGTCGGCCTCACGCCCGAGTTTCTCCCGATGATCAGCTCCGTCACGCTCACGCAGGGCGCGCTCCGGATGGCCCGCGATCAGGTGATCGTCAAACATCTGCCAGCCATTCAAAACTTCGGCAGCATTGATATTTTGTGCAGCGACAAGACGGGGACACTGACCGCCGGGGTCATGCAGTTCGAACGTGCCGTGGACCCGATTGGCGCGGCTTCGCCTCGCCCTTTGACGCTCGCGTATATCAACAGTCAACTCGAGACGGGGATCCGCAGTCCTCTGGATGTCGCGATTCTTCACCAGGTGGCAGCCGACATTACGGGTTACGAGAAAATCGATGAAATCCCGTTCGATTTCGAGCGTCGGCGTCTGTCCGTCGTCGTGGCGCCGCCGGACGGCGCCGGTCGGCGTCTCCTCATCACGAAAGGTGCACCCGAACCAATTCTCGTTCTCTCCACCGCGCTCGAAGCCGGAGGTCAGGTCGCCCCGCTCGATGCGCCGACAAGACGCACGTGCGCCGCCGTCCACGAGCAGTTGAGCGCGGACGGCCTGCGCGTCCTCGCGGTTGCGTATCGCTGGCTGGACCCGCGCGCTGCCTACTCGCGCGACGACGAGGCCGATCTGGTGTTGGCCGGCTTCGTCAGCTTCGCCGATCCGGTCCTGCCGGACGTCGCCGACGTGCTCGCCGAGCTGAAGCGCGACGGCATCACCGTGAAAATTCTCACCGGCGACAACGAGCTCGTCGCGCGGCATCTCTGCCGAAGCATCTCGTTGGATCAACAGATCGCGACGGGTGACGACATCGCGCGGATCGACGACGCCGCACTCGGCCACCTCGCGGAGCAGGCGTCGGTGTTCACACGTGTCTCACCGGCCCAGAAGAACCGCATCATCCTCGCGTTGAAGCATCGTGGTCACGTCGTGGGGTTCATGGGCGACGGCATCAACGACGCACCGTCGCTCCACACCGCGGACGTCGGCATTTCGGTGATGACGGCCGCCGACGTCGCACGCGACGCCGCGGATGTCATCCTCGGGCAACCCAGCCTGCGTGTCTTGCATCGGGGCATTCTCGAAGGTCGCCGCGCTTCCGGCAACATGATGAAGTACCTGCTGATGGGCACGAGCTCGAACTTCGGCAATATGTTCAGCATGGCGGCGGCGTCGGTATTCCTGCCGTTCTTGCCAATGCTGCCGACGCAGATCCTGTTGAACAACTTCCTGTACGACCTGGCCCAGGTCACCATCCCGAGCGACAACGTCGACGACAGCTATCTGCGGCGGCCTCAGCACTGGGACATGCGGGTCATTCGCGACTTCATGCTGTTCATCGGTCCGATCAGCTCGCTCTTCGACTTTCTCACCTTTTACACACTGCTGCGGTACTTTCACGCCGGCGAGCGGTTGTTTCACACGGGATGGTTCGTCGAGTCGCTGGCGACACAGACGCTCGTGCTCTTCGTCATCCGGACGATGGGCAGTCCGTTGCGTAGTCGTCCCAGTCGATCGCTGACGCTGACCACGCTCCTGATCGTCGGCGTCGGTGTGGTCCTTCCGATGACGCCATTGGCCACGCTGTTGGGGTTCACTACGCTGCCGATGTCCTATTTCGCGTTTCTGATTCCCGCGACGGTCACGTACCTCCTGCTGGTTGACGTGGCCAAGCGCCAGCTGGCGCGGCGATTGGGATTGTGAGCTGGCTGCGCGTCGAGAACGGGCGCAGCGGCGATTCGATTTCCGAGGAGGGCTGAGCATGTCGATCGACGAAGCGGTCGAGCATCACCGAAAGGCGGCCGAGCATTTCGAGTACGCGGCCAAGCACCACGCGGAGGCGGGCAACCATTACGGCGCCGGACGTCATGAGCAGGCTGCGCGGGAAGCGTATCTCGCCCACGGCCACTATCTCCATGCAAGCAATCACGCGGCCGAAGCGGCGAGACTGCACGCGCGGCACTTCGGGCAGAAGTAACGCGGACAACACGCCTGTGACGCTCGGCTCCGAGAGCGCGAATCGGTCGGTGCTCGCTGTCAACAGCGGTTCGTCGAGCATCAAGTTCGCGCTGTTTACGCTGGCACCGGAGCCCTCGGCCCTGATCCGAGGAGCCATCGACGAAGCCGCGCGCGCGACGGCGGTCGACGAGGTGTTGGAACGTGTCGCCGATCCCCTTGGCACGTATCCGCTGGCGGCCGTCGGCCATCGTATCGTTCACGGCGGACCGGCGCTCTCCGCCCCGCAGCTCGTCACCGATCAACTTCTCACGACACTCAGGGGACTCGTGTCCTTTGCGCCGAATCATCTGCCTGCGGAAATCCACCTGATCGACGCGGTCAGACGTCTCCGCGGCGACATGCCGCAGCTTGTCTGCTTCGATACCGCGTTCCATGCCGCTCTTCCGGACGTGGCCCGCCGGCTGGCAATTCCGCGTGCCTACGATGCGCAGGGCGTCCGGCGATATGGCTTCCACGGGTTGTCGTACACTTTCTTGATCCATGAACTGCAGCGGCGCGCAGGACACGCGCAGGCCAGCGGCAAGGTGGTGCTCACACATCTTGGCAGCGGATCGAGTCTGGCCGCTGTCCGCGAGGGCCGCTGCATCGATACCAGCATGGGTTTCACGCCAATCGGGGGGGTCGTCATGAGTACCAGGTCCGGCGATCTCGATCCCGGCGTCGTCACCTACATCGCGCGTTCGACCGGCATGGACGCCGATCGAGTCGAGCACGAGCTCAGCCATCGCTCGGGGCTGAAAGGCGTGTCGGGCGGCGTCGGCGACATGCGCGACCTGCTTGCGCGCGAGGCAACCGACGACGCGTGCCGACTCGCGGTTTCGATCTATTGCTACGAGATCACGAAACGGATCGGAGCGTACGCGGCGGCGCTCGGCGGCCTCGACGCGATCGTCTTTTCGGGTGGCATCGGCGAGCACGCGCCGGCCGTACGGGCCCGGATCTGCGGCGGCCTGGAATTTCTCGGCATCTCTCTCGACGAGCGTCACAACGCCGAGAACGCCGCGATGATCTCGATGTCCGCTTCGCGCGTGGCGGTACACGTGATTCCCACGGACGAAGAGGTGGTGATCGCCACGGCCGCCTACCAGCTTCTCCACGGACGAAGATGACCATGGATGCAGACACGGTTTCCGGAATCGACGCGTACTGGCGCGCGGCGAACTATTTGTCGGTGGGCCAGATCTATCTGCTCGACAACCCGCTGCTGCGCGAGCCTCTTCGTCCCGAGCACATCAAGCCGCGTCTGCTCGGCCACTGGGGCACGACACCTGGCCAGAACTTCGTATACGTGCACTTGAATCGGGCGATCAAGCAACACGACCTCGACATGATCTACATTTCGGGCCCGGGACACGGAGGACCCGCGCTCGTCGCCAACACGTATCTGGAAGGCTCCTACAGCGAAGTCTATCCGCACGTCACCCGCGACGAGGCCGGCCTGAAGATCCTGTTCAGACAGTTTTCATTTCCCGGCGGCATTCCGAGCCATGTGTCGCCGGAGACGCCGGGCAGCATCCATGAAGGCGGCGAACTCGGCTACTCCTTGAGCCACGCGTTCGGTGCGGTATTCGACAACCCTGGCCTGATTGCCGCCTGCGTCGTCGGCGACGGTGAGGCCGAAACGGGCCCGCTCGCGACAGCCTGGCACTCCAACAAGTTTCTGAACCCAGTCACCGACGGCGCCGTGCTGCCCATTCTCCACTTGAACGGCTACAAGATCGCCAATCCGACGGTGTTGGCCCGGATCACGCGAGATGAGCTGCAACATTTCCTCACGGGCTGCGGGTGGGATCCTTTTTTTGTCGAAGGGCACGATCCTGCCGCCATGCACGCGTTGATGGCCACGACGTTGGATCGGGTCATCCAGCAGATTCTGGATGTTCAACAGCAGGCGCGCGCGGCCGGCACAGCGTCGAGGCCACGTTGGCCGATGATCGTGCTCGCCACGCCGAAGGGATGGACTGGTCCACGACTGGTCGATGGCGAGGCGATTGAAGGAACGTTCCGGTCGCACCAGGTGCCGCTATCCGATCCGCTGAACAATCCTGCGCATCTGCAGATGCTCGAGCAATGGATGACGAGTTATCGACCCACTGAGCTCTTCGACCTGCACGGCGCCCTGCAGCCGGCACTGCAAAGCCTTGCTCCCGCCGGCCTGCGACGAATGGGAGCCAACCCTCATGCCAACGGAGGGCTGCTGTTGCGCGATCTTCTGCTCCCCGACTTCCGTCAATACTCCGTCGCCGTCACGGCGCCGGGTGAGGTCGATGCCGAAGATACACGCGTGCTCGGCCGTTTCCTCCGGGACGTCATCAGCTGGAACGAGAGCGCGCACAATTTCCGCGTTTTTGGTCCCGACGAGACGGTGTCGAATCGGCTCGATGCCGTGTTCGAAGCGACGTCACGCCAATGGATGGCGGACACGAAAGTGGGGGACCAATGGCTGGCGCCAGAAGGTCGCGTGCTCGAAGTACTCAGCGAACATCAATGCCAGGGATGGCTCGAGGGCTATCTCCTCACGGGACGCCACGGTGTATTCAACACCTACGAAGCATTCACGCATATCGTCGACTCGATGTTCAATCAGCACGCGAAATG
>Ga0307469_10000906_pt1 | contig 10942 bp, 5 predicted proteins | sample atmos_gasesAM2C__FD_203084 | JGI IMG/M metagenome (GOLD analysis project Ga0307469, IMG submission 203084) | Hardwood forest soil microbial communities from Morgan-Monroe State Forest, Indiana, United States - atmos_gasesAM2C_515 | ecosystem: Environmental > Terrestrial > Soil > Temperate forest...
AACACCCCAAGAGCGCAGGAATCACCCTTAGATTGGGGTATAAGTAGTCCCACGCGCCAGGTGGAGGGCTCCCTTGAAAATTCCAGAAGCACCCAAGATTCACGCAAGTCTTCAAGAGCCCGCAGTAAATGCGGGAGAACTCTGGTGGGGAACGTTTTTCCAGAAAAGGGCTGCACAGATTAACAGACGCTTCAGACTCGCTCGCATTGTCTATTGGGGCCCAAGCGTGAAGATGCCGATGGACTTGTTCTCCTATATTCGCGAGGCTGCGCTGTGTTTCACTGTTGCAAGGTTCTTGGCCACCATAGTGCTATCTTCTAGCGCTGTGGAATTGATCCTAAACAGGGACCGGCGCACACAGAAGCATCAGGAGCTTAAGAGAATAAGCGGGTGGGCAACACTCAACAATCAGAATCTGATTGTCGCGCGCGAGCAGGGACTGCCCGTTGAAGTGTTGCTGTCACAGGATGAAAACCTTGCGCATGCCCAGCCCATTCGTTTCGTCGAGCGACGGAACAAGGTCGCACACGGTGAGATAGCCCACATGATTCGGAATCTTGTTGATTACGACCCCGCGGCTGAGCAGGAGGCCCTCGATCAACTGAGCAAAGCCGAACGTTTTGTTGTGGATTGGTTCAATACTGCCCCGGACGTGCAGGACTGCAGTATTCAAGGCCACCGGTGGCCTGACAACCGCTGAGTGCCTTGCATTCCAACTGAACCCTCTGTACCGAAAGGGATTTCACCGATTCCGGTGTAGGTTCCTAAATGTCAACAGGAGCGGCCTTACCCTTTGCCGCGCGAAAACCACAACCTTTTGACACGCTCCCACATCCTGCGTGCATTTGGCTCAAATTGTCTCGACAAACTTTGAAGGGCCGATTTGACCAGAGACAAAATAATCAGCGCGGCCACAGATGATGCGAAGGCGAAGAAGTCTTGGCACGCTTTATTCGTTAATCGGTCATTTGTCGGTTTTGAAGTGGATCGTCAGGAGGGTTATGTCGTCCTCTTGGCCTTCTCCCTTGGGATGTTCTGACCAGCGCGACAGCTCATCCAGCAATGAATCGGCGAACTGGTCCGCTCCGAGGTCATGCTTGGCTTCCATTAGCCGCTTGAAGCGCTCTACTCCAAGCTCCTCCTTCGACGGGTTCCTGGCTTCCAGAATTCCGTCGGTGTAAAGGACGGCCCTGTCGCCCGGTTCCACCGGGATTTGCGCTTCAGAGTAGGTTTCTTCGGGGAAATGGCCAAGCAGGAGGCCATTCTCTTCAACTTCTGCGGCGCTCCCCGTTGACATGCGCCACAGCAGGAGCGGCGGATGTCCCGCGCCAGCATAGCTCATGGAATTCTTTTCCATGTCCACGAACACGTAGGCCGCCGTGACAAAATGGTCTCGGAACTTCCCGCATAGCGCCTGATTCAATCCCGAGAGCACCCGCCCCGGTTCGGAAGCGTGTGCGTATTGGGCGGTGAGGGCAACCTGAAGCATGGACGCGATCAGTGCAGCAGGCAGGCCGTGCCCGGAAACGTCGGCGACCAGGATCCCGACGCGCTTCTCGTCCACCATAATGAAGTCGTAAAAATCACCTGCCACCGAGCTCATTGGCATGTAGCGGGCAGCGATTTCCAGCCCCCTGATTTTGGGAATCTTGTGAGGGAGGATGGACAACTGAATCTCCCGCGCCATTTCCACCTCTTGATTTATGGAGATGAGTTGTCGCGCCAGTTGTTCGCGGGCATCGCGAAGCACGAGATGGGTGTGAACCCGCGCTTTCACAACCGAAGGCGAAAACGGCTTATGAATGTAGTCTACAGCTCCTGCCTCGAATCCTTTCGTCTCGTCCTGAGCTTCTATTTTCCCTGTCAGGAAGATCACTGGGATATCTCGCGTCTCCTTCGTTGCTTTCAGGCGGCCGCAAACTTCATAGCCGTCCATCTCGGGCATCATGACGTCCAGGAGGACCAAGTCCGGCGGTGGCATCATTTTCACCAATTCCAAAGCCCTTGCGCCGCTCGTGGCGACTCGGATCTTGTAGTCGTCCTTCAGAATCGAATTCACCACCTGAAGGTTGGCCGGAGCATCATCCACGACGAGTACAGTCTTTTTTTCTGCTTCGTTAGACATTCGCCTGATCCCATTTCGCTCCATATTCCTTGGTGATTTCAATCAACTTCAGAAGCGCTCCTTCAAAATCGAATTCGGTTACGGCTGCGCTCAGGGCGTCCAGCCGTGACTTGTCAACGGTGCCAGCCAGAATATTTTCAACTTGGAGAAACGCTTCTGCGGAATCGCCATCGCTCGACTCGAGCAGAGCCTTGAGGCGCGCGATTGCGGTTGATGCCCCTTCCGCATCGAACTCCGCGCTCTTTTTCTCCGCCGCTTGCTGGTCTGGCGTGACATCGCGCATCGCCTGCTGAATGGCCTGAACCTGGCGGCTCAGCACCAGAGTGAACTCTTCGAGTCGTGCCGGCACGACCGCATCTTCCTCACGAATTGCTCTTTCCAGCTTCTCCGCGGCCGTAAATACCCGTCCGAGTCCGATATTCCCCGCGACGCCCTTTACCATGTGGGCAATGCGCTCGGCCAGTTTGCGGTCTCCGCTCTCGATTGCGGCTGAGATTTGCAAACCTGCATCAACCTGTTTCGCCGCAAATTGCGCGAGTAAATCGCGATAAAGCCGTTTGTTCCCGGCAACGCGCTTGAGGCCCTCCGCCACGTCAACGCCGTCAATCTCGGCGAGAACCAGATCGTCGGCAGCTTTTGCTGGCTTGGCTAGAGATCCAGCGGCGTGTAGCTGCCGCGGCTTTGCCCAACGCATGAGCGTCGCAAACAGCGCATCGGGATCGATGGGCTTGCTCACATGGTCGTTCATCCCTGCGTCCAGGCACCGCTGCCGCTCCTCCACCAAGGCATGTGCGGTCATCGCAATGATTGGCAAACCTTGAAGTCGGGGCTGAGCCCGAAGAAGCCTTGTAGCTTTGAAACCGTCCATCTCGGGCATCTGCAGATCCATGAACACGACATCGAACGGCGGGGGCCCTTCGTCTTCCGTCAGAATTCTCACGGCTTCGCCACCGTGGTTGGCGATCTTTACGCTGGCTCCGGCACTCTCAAGAAGTTCGGTCGCCACCTGCTGATTTACCTCGTTGTCTTCGACCAGCAGGATCCGAATCCCGGTGGCATTGGGCGAGAGGACATCCTCTGTTTTTGCGGGCCGCGTGGGGCCGCCCTCCTGTTCCGCCAATCCAAACAGGTCCATCAGCGTGTCGTACAACAACGATGGGGTGACCGGCTTCAGAAGATAGCCCTTGATCCCCATCTCTTCCGCCTGCGCGCGGATCTCCTCACGTCCAAACGCCGTCACCATCACGATCTTGGGAACGTGCTTCAGACGGTCGCCGCGGAGGATGAGGCGGCTTGCCTCTAGGCCGTCCATGCCAGGCATGTGCCAGTCCATCAAAACCAGTCGATAGGGATCCCGCGAATCAGCATCGCCCAGTTCTTGGAGTGCGGCTTCTCCCGAAGAAACTGAATCAACCTTGAGCGCGAATACCTTCAGCGCGTCGGTGAGAATCTCGCGGGCCAACGCGTTGTCATCCACCACCAAGGCCCGCATGCCCGCCAGGTCCGGAATGAAACGCTTGGGCTCGATCACTTCCGACCCGATGCCAAACCAAGCAGTGAACAGGAAGGTGCTACCCGATCCGAAATTGCTCTCGACCCAGATTTCGCCTCCCATCATCTCGACGAGCCGTTTGGAGATCGAGAGACCAAGTCCCGTGCCGCCGTACTTTCGAGTGGTGGACGTGTCAGCCTGGCTAAATGCCTGGAACAAACGGGCGGTCTGCTCAGGCGTCATCCCGATACCACTGTCACGCACTGAAAACTTCAGCTTGACCCGGTCCGAGAGCCGCTCCTCCAACACGACGGTCACTACCACCTCGCCACGTTCGGTAAACTTCACTGCATTGTTGACGAGATTGATTAGGATTTGACCTAGCCGCAACGGATCGCCAGTAAGATTCGGCGGCAGGACGTGCGGCGCGCCGATGAGGAATTCCAGATTCTTATCATGAGCCTTCTGGCTGACAACGGAGGAGAGGTTTTCGAGCACATTCTCGAGGCGGAAATCCGCATTTTCTATGTCGAGCTTGCCGGCCTCGATCTTTGAGAAGTCTAGTATGTCGTTGATGATGCCGAGCAGAGCCTGAGCGGCAACCCTTGTCTTAGTCAGGTAGTCGCGCTGCTTGGGTGTCAACTCCGTCTTCAGAGCTAGGTGAGTCATCCCGAGGATGGCATTCATCGGCGTGCGGATCTCGTGGCTCATGTTGGCGAGGAAGTCGGACTTGGCTTTCGTGGCAGCTTCGGCCACATCCTTCGCGGTGACTACCTCCTTTTCAAGCCGTCTGCGTTCCGTAATATCTTCCTGCAAGGAGGCCACATACCGCGGTCTGCCCGCCGCATCCCGGAGCAAAGTGAATCTCACGCTGGTGACGGCGATGCGGCCGTCTCTGCGAATTAGGCGTTGTTCCCATTCATCCTTTTCACGCTTCCCCTGGACGAGCTCGGCATAACGTTTCGCGTCTGAAGCACTCTCATCAGGAGGAGTAATCTCGTCCCATGTCTCCAAGCGGCTTAGCTCTTTCTCGGAGTAACCCAGCATCTCTTGCAACGCTCGGTTGGGCCTAAGTTCCTGTCTATCGATCTTGAAGACACCGATGCCGATCTGAGCGTTTTCGAAGATTGAACGGAAGAGCTGCTCGCTCTCCCGCACCTTTTCCTCGGCCCGCTTTCGCTGAGTGATATCAACAACCGTGACGACGGCCCCAGTGATCCTTCCGCCCTCAAGAATTGGAAAGGAGGAGTACTCAACCGGTATCGAGGTGCCATCCCGCCGCCACATCACTTCATCATCCACGCGACAGGCCTCTCCCAGCTTGAAGGCGCGGTAGATCGGACACTCATCCAAAGGATAAGGGGAGCCGTCCGGCTTGTGGTGATGCACCAGGTCGTGCATATTGCGGCCCAAGGCCTCTTCGGATTGGTAGCCGACCATCTCGCAGGTCGCACGATTGATGAACGTGCAATTGCCCTGCAGATTGATTCCGTAAATCCCCTGCCCGGTGGAGTCCAAGAGCAACTGAATTTGTTGCGTTACGCGATTTCGTTCCTCTTGCGCCTGCTTGCGTGCCGTAATGTCTTCCGTTAATGAGGCAATGTACTGCGGCTTTCCTGCTGCATCCCTGATCAAGGTGAATCGCGCGTTTGTAACGACGATGCGGCCGTCGGGTCGAACAAATCGTTGTTCCCATTCGTCCTTATCACGCGCCCCCCGGACGAGTTCGGCATATCGTTCTGCGCCGTAAACACGTTCATCCGGATGAATGATCGTGTCCCAGTTGCCCAGTTGCCCCAATTCCTTCTCGGTGTAACCTAACATCTCCTGGAACGCGCGGTTCGTGAAAACAACTCCGCCATGAATATTGAAGAAGCTGATCCCTATCTGGGCATTCTCGAAGATCGAACGAAAGAGTTGTTCGCTCTTACGAAGATTTTCTTCTGTCTGGTTGCGGTCGGTGGTACCGAGGATGCGTAGCGGTTCTGGATCCATCATTTCCACCTCTTCTTGCCTTGTTGGAGCAAACGCCCGCTCTGATTCTCAAACCAGGCGAGAGGCCGAGGATGAGCTTCCTCATCGTGGAATTCATTGTACCGTCAGAAACAACATGGAGGAACTAACCAGATTCGAGGGGATTGATCTAACAAATTCAGCGCCGAGAATTAGAGGATGGATCGCGGTTTCTTTTTACTCCTGGGTGGGTAAGCCAACACTCATCGTGCCGAAACTATTTCCTTTCGAGCAAAGCCTCCCCTTCCCCAGACCCCTTCTCCTGCTAGGAGATGCAAGAACGGTCTTAAAAAGACGGAAGCTGTGCCCAAAATTTTTGTGCCATCTTAGGGGTTCACCCCATAAAGTTGAGTCCGATTAGAGTCCATTAAGCGCCGAATATCGTGCAATACCGTGGTGTATCGTGCAAGACCGAGCAAGAAGAATCATCAACATAGCATTCTGGAGCTGGTCTCCGGAACCAGACGTCAGACGCGCGGGCGATCCTGCGCCATGGCTCATTCCGCCCGTCCGTCACATGCTCATTGGAGGTGGCCGGAAATCTCTACCGGCTGCGCTCGTCACGCGTCAGACTTGTGAGCAGTCCCGAATACCGCCTTTGCGGACGGTCGTTCCGTACCGAGATGCCCAACGCCTTCTTCTGCCCGATCAGCACGAGCAGCCGCTTGCCCCGCGTGATCCCCGTATAGATCAGGTTACGTTGCAGCAGCATGTAGTGCTGCGTGGCCAGCGGAATCACAACTGCCGGGAACTCCGAGCCCTGCGACTTGTGAATCGTGATCGCGTAGGCTAGCGCAATCTCGTCCAATTCCCCAAAGTCGTATTTCACCAGCCGATCATCGAAGCGGATTGTAACCTCATGCTCAACTGGGTCGATCCGCTCAACGATTCCGATGTCCCCGTTAAAGACCTCCTTGTCGTAGTCGTTCTCAGTTTGGATCACTTTGTCGCGTATCTGGAACCGCCACCCGAACCGCTCGACACTGGACTCGCCGGTGCGAACCGGATTCAGAACCCTTTGTAGGGCTGTGTTCAGTTCACGCACGCCGAGTGATCCCCGGTTCATCGGGCAAAGAACCTGAACGTCGCGGATCGCGTCCAAACTGAATCGTTCCGGAATTCTCTTCTGCACCAGCTTGACCAGCATTGCCGCAATCTTCTCCGGATCATCCCGTTCGACGAAATGGAAGTCAGAACTCGAGTCTGCCCCGCGTACGTTCGGCATCTGACCCCGGCGAATCCTGTGCGCGTTTGTGATGATCTGGCTGCCGGCCGCCTGCCTGAATACCTCGGTGAGGCGCACGACCGGGACGGCGCCGCTCGCGATCAAGTCATGCAGCACCGTGCCCGGGCCGACCGAAGGAAGCTGGTCTACGTCGCCAACCAGAATTAGTCCGGCGCCGTTCGGAAGAGCACGCACAAGCGAGTGCATCAGCAGTACGTCCACCATAGAGGTCTCGTCCACGACCAGAAGGTCGCAGGCGAGCGGGTTCGACTCGTCCCTGCTGAAACGCCCCGTTCTGGGGTCAACCTCCAGCAAACGGTGGATCGTCTTGGCTTCCAACTCCGTGGTGTCCGCGAGCCGCTTCGCCGCCCGTCCGGTCGGAGCGCACAGCAGGCACTTCACACCCTTGGCTCGCAGGATAATCAGGATCGAGTTCACTAGCGTCGTCTTGCCCACGCCCGGTCCTCCGGTGATGATCACGACGCGGTTGGCGAGAATTGTTTCTAGCGCCTCGTGCTGACTGGGGGCGAGTGTCTTGCCCGTCCGCCGCTCGCACCATGTGACAGCCTTCTCGAAATCGATCTGAGGGTAGACTGTCGCCATTCCGGACAACCCCTTGATCTTTGTGGCGATGCCTTGCTCTGCTCTCCTGAGATGCGGCAGAAAGATCAGGGCCTCGCCGTCTATCTCCTCCAGCAACAAAGCGCCGCTTGTGAGCATTTGCGACAAAGCCTGCTCGACGGTTGCTTCCGGCACTTCCAGTAGCTTCACCACCGCGAGCTTTAGCTTCGCCAAAGGCAGGGCGCAGTGGCCGTCCGAGGTCGCTTCTAGCAAAACGTGGTCGATGCCTGCTTTGGCTCGGTTGAGCGAGTCTCGCGGAATTCCAACCTTTTGGGCGATCTGATCGGCGGTCGCGAAGCCGATCCCGTAGATGTCTTTCGCCAGCATGTACGGATTGTTTTGCACCTTCTCGATTGCCTGCTCGCCATACATTTTGAAGATTCGCACCGCCCGGCTGGTGCTCACGCCGTGGCAGTGCAGGAACAGCATGATTTCGCGGACTTGCTTTGCCTCCTGCCATGCAAGTGCGATCCGTTCCTGGCGCTTGGGTCCGATCCCGTCAACCGATTGCAAGTCGGCGGCTCGGTTCTCGATCACGGCTAGAACCTCGGCTCCGAACCGCCCGACCAGCTTCTTCGCGAGAATCGGCCCGATGCCCTTGACCAAACCGCTGCCGAGGTACCGCTCGATCCCTTCGGCCGTGGTCGGCGGCACTGTCTTCATCATCGCCGCCTTGAATTGCAGCCCGTGCTCTTTGTCCCTTACCCACCAACCCTCCGCGACAAGCCATTCCCCGGCGGTGACCGAAGGCAGCGACCCGACGACCGTTGTCTCGTTTTGGCGCCCCCGTGCACTTACGCGAAGGACGCAAAATCCGCTTTCGTCGTTGTGGAAGGTGACGCGCTCGATCAGACCGGAGATTTCCTCGGTCATGGATCTGTTTTCAGGTATTGCAGCGCTCATCTGAGTAGAGAGTTATTCTGCCATGGATGAGTTGCGCCCGGCTGTCCTCGGATGCGGCGATGGACTTAGACTAGTATTCTTCTCAGGGTGCTTTGCATGAAGCATGCCATTTTAGGAGCGGGAGCAATCGGAGGTTTGGTCCGTACTGCACTGGCGTCGCTTTGGGAGGACGTCACACTAGGTAGTTCGACCGGAGAACCTGACGGGCTATCCCAAGAGCTTGACGCTGGAACGTCCGCAGGGCTCGATCTCGGCGTCGGCGAAAGCCGCAGCCGCGCTGACGGAACCGGTTGACGTGCTGTGGATCACGACCAATACCTACCAACTACAAACTGCGCTGGAGGCTGTGCACTCGTTGCCCACCTGCGCAGTTCCGTTGTGCGCAGCGGGGAACGTTACGGCGTCGATGTCTCCACCACGGTCGGGCTGGTTGCTGCCATTCGGGCGAAGATTGCTGCTCATCACGTGTGACTTTTCCTTCGAGCAGTTTAAAGAAGGTGTTCTGGGTTAAAAGGAGCAAACCATGGCCATCGCCACAATCAATCCCACCACAGGTGAAACTCTGAAGACGTTCGAGCCGCTTTCCGACGCGCAGATCGAACAAAAAATTCAGCACGCCGCGGACGCGTTTCGCAAATTCAGAAAGATTTCCTTTGCCCAGCGCGCGGAGATGATGCGCAAGGCGGCGGACATTCTGGACAAAGAAAAAGAAAACTTCGGACGGCTGATGACCACCGAGATGGGCAAGACGCTTCGTTCCGCGATGGACGAATCCGCCAAATGCGCTTGGGCCTGCCGTTACTACGCCGAGAACGCCGAGCGCTTCCTCGCCGACGAAGTGGTGGAAACGACCGCCAAACGCAGTTATATCCGCTATCTGCCGCTGGGACCGGTGCTGGCGGTGATGCCGTGGAATTTCCCTTTCTGGCAGGTGTTCCGCTTCGTGGCGCCCGCGCTGATGGCCGGCAACGTTGGATTGTTGAAGCATTCATCGAACGTGCCGCAGTGCGCGTTGGCGATCGAGGAAATCATTCGCCGCGCCGGATTCCCGGAAGGTGTGTTCCAGACGCTGTTAATTACCTCACACCAGGTCGAGGGCGTTCTCGCGGATCCGCGCGTCGTGGCGGCGACGCTCACCGGCAGCGAGGGCGCCGGTGTTCAAGTAGGCATGGGCGCGGCCAAGCAAGTGAAAAAGGTGGTGCTGGAGCTGGGCGGCAGCGATCCGTTTGTGGTGATGCCCAGCGCGAACCTCGACGAAGCCGTAGCCACCGCCGTGAAAGCCAGAATCATCAATAACGGGCAATCCTGCATCGCCGCAAAGCGCTTCATCGTTGCCGCACCGATTGCCGACGCCTTTCAGAACAATTTCGTGCGGATGATGGAGGAACTGCAGATCGGCAACCCCATGGAAGAAAAAACCGACCTTGGCCCGCTCGCCATGGCCAGTGGCGTCACCGATCTCGATCGCGACGTGCAACAGACCGTCAAAGCCGGCGCGAAGCTGCTCACCGGCGGGCATCCCCTGGACGGTCCCGGCTTTTTCTATGCGCCAACGGTGCTCACCGATATTCCGAAGGATTCGTCCGGTTACCGCGAAGAACTATTCGGACCGGCCGCTTGCCTGTTTCGCGCCAAAGATGTCGACGACGCCATTCGCATCGCCAACGACACCCGGTTCGGCTTGGGCGCCAGTGTGTGGACGAACGATCCGGCAGAACGCGAGCGGTTCATCAACGAGATCGAAACGGGCATGGTGTTTGTCAACCACATGGTGGCCTCCGACCCTCGCTTGCCCTTCGGTGGCGTGAAGTGGTCTGGCCACGGACGCGAGCTCGGCGTGCACGGCATCCGCGAATTTACAGACATAAAGACCGTCTGGATTGAATAACGCCACACGATCACAGTGAAACCGTTCTAGGCTAATGTCGCAGACGGTGCGACATCGAGGCGCGCGACGATGCCGCCCAACTCCGGTTTTGCGGCGAGATAATTCGCCTTCACTAGAGGATCGTGCCCGGGAATAATGTGGTCTGATGTCGACGATTACGATCACAGCCTTAATTTGTGCCGCGGCTACATTGTTGAGCTGCCTACGATCAAACAAGCCCAGTCTCAGGGGTGCCTAACCGCACGGCGTCGGCGGAGGAATCAGAAAGTCATTAGGATCACCTGGTAGAATCTGCTACTGCGAGCCGCATGGACTACGCCCAAATCCTTTCCGGACTCTTCATCGGATCGCATCCCCAAACCATCGACGATGTCGAGCAACTCCGGCGGGAGTCTGCCATCACTGCCGTGCTGAATTTGCAGACGGACGAGGACATGCGCTCAGTCCAGCTCGCTTGGCGGCCTCTCGAAGCCCACTACCGGGCTTCCGGCATTGATCTCTTGCGCCTCCCTGTAAAGGAGGAACAGATCGAGCTTCGGGAGAAGCTCCCGGAGTGCGTCCGCAGCTTGGCCGGTTTGATCACCGCGGGCCGAACGGTGTATCTTCACTGCACCGCTGGTGTCGGTCGCTCGCCCACAGTAGCGATCGGCTACCTTCACTGGTGCCTGGGCTGGG
>Ga0307469_10000907_pt1 | contig 10938 bp, 9 predicted proteins | sample atmos_gasesAM2C__FD_203084 | JGI IMG/M metagenome (GOLD analysis project Ga0307469, IMG submission 203084) | Hardwood forest soil microbial communities from Morgan-Monroe State Forest, Indiana, United States - atmos_gasesAM2C_515 | ecosystem: Environmental > Terrestrial > Soil > Temperate forest...
GAGCACTTCTTCGCTGCCGGCAGGGCGCCAGGAAGTCACATGCGCCCCGTGCAGGTATATCTCGCCATGCGCAAGTGGAGTGTTAATCTCAACTCGCGCAAGGCCACCATGGCCTTCGGATACCCGCGCGACGTCGGAAATTCCGAAGCGGTGATCCAGTTCCGTCAGGTCCAAAACCGCATTCATATCGCTTTCGTCGAGAAATCAGAAAACAGCAGCCGCCGGCCGTGGCACGTCATTCTAACCGCGATCGCTAATGGTTTACGATCAGCTGACCGTTTGGTCATACGAGTACCGGGAGCAAGAATCGCAGTCGCGAGGTTCGCCCACTCCCATTCAGGGAGCCAGTTTCTTTGACACCTGCCGTTGCATTCAAATTCCATCAAGCTACCGCCGCACCGAGGGCAAACCAGGTTGATCATCGACGAAATGATGCTGGAGTTCGATTCGCCTGGAAGCACATCAAAAATCGGCATGGTTGATCTCCGGTCTCATTGGTCGACCGTCGCGACTACTATGCGACCCGCAGCCGTACTTGCAAACCAACGACCAACTTCCAAACCATGATTTCCCTAGAAAAGGCCGCGATTCCCGTCGAAATCGCAAGTCCTCCGTAGCTACCTCTGACAAGCATTTGGCATGTGACGGAGCATCCTCGGTTATCCTCAGAATAGTTTCCCGGCAACCCGTAAGTCCGTGAACCTTAAGTGCACGTAAAACCAATCTGGTCAAGGGATCTGCAAACCTTGCGACTTTGGCACGGCAGATGCGACGGTAGTGGATGAATGAGACGCAAAGCCTTCGAGAGGAAACTTTCATGCCGAAATCGTTGCTCTTGATCATCATTTGTGGCGTCGCGTCCCCCGCTCTTTGCGAGCCGTCAGTGAAATATGAGGTAGCTACAATCCTGGATGTTCAGCAGCATCAATCTGCTGGCGAGAGCTCGTCCACGGCAGCAGCCAGTTACGACGTTTTCGTTAAAGTTGCCGACCCCATTTACGTAGTCTTGCACACCGATACAATGGGCTCGGGCACGGTGAAATACGTGGCCGGCCGACAGCTCCTTGTGCACGTCGGAAAGAACACCATCACCTATAACGATATTTTAGGCCGATCGCAAGAAGTGCCGATCGTCAGCCAGAAGCTGGCGACGGCTAGATGAGAAGCGCCGCATGAGTGAAAAGCTTCCCGTAGTCTATTTAGCCCGGCATGGCAATACTGCTTGGACTCGTTCCGGCCAGCACACGGGCCTCACCGATCTCCCACTCACTCCGGACGGTGAGCGAAACGCCGCGCGACTCGGCGAACGGCTGAAGGGGTTGACCTTCGCCAAAGTTTTTACCAGCCCGCTGCAACGTGCTGCTCGAACCTGTGAGTTGGCTGGATTTGGAGCAGCTGAAATAGACCCAGACTTGTTGGAGTGGGACTATGGACAATACGAAGGGTTGACGTCGGCGCAGATATTGCAAGGACATCCAAACTGGGATTTGTTTCGCGACGGCTGTCCGGGAGGTGAATCGCCCCAACAAATCGGCGAGAGAGCATTCCGTATGGTCCAACGCATACGCAGCGTCACAGGTGATGTGTTGCTCTTTTCCAGCGGTCACCTTATTCGCGTGCTTACTGCGTGCTGGCTGGGTGTGGGGCCTGCGGGCGGCAGATTCTTTCTGCTAAGCCCCGCTAGTCTGAGTGCGCTGAGCTATGAACACAATCTGTCCCGACCTGCTGTTCGGCTCTGGGATGACGATCGTCATGTGGGAGCGTGAACGGTGGCGTAAGCCTTTCGATGTCCTAAACAATAGAAAATCGGGTAAACAAGATTACGAGGTCCTCGGATGAGTACAAAAACAGTAGCGCAACCCAAACCCGGGAATATCGTCCCCATGGCGGCGAAACCAGAGAATCTTTCCAGGGTTCTCCAGCAATACGGCACTAACCTGATTCGATTTACCGGTAGCGACGAGGCCCTTTATGAAAGGCACCTCGTGTTTGATCGCGCGATCGACCCGAAAGTTGCGAGTGCACGCGAACGCTTCGAGGCATTTGCTCATTCGGTGCGCGACGTCTTGGCGGAGCGCTGGGTGCAAACCAAGGCTGCCTATGAGCGCCAAAACGCAAAACGGATTTATTACCTGTCCATGGAGTTTCTGCTTGGGCGCTCATTGGCTAACAACGTATCGAACCTGCTGCTCGACCCGGTCGTCCAGCATGCCGTCAAAGAAAAAGGAATCGACTGGCTTGAGCTGATCGAGCAGGAACCGGATGCTGGCCTTGGGAATGGCGGCCTGGGCAGGCTCGCGGCGTGCTTCCTTGATTCGATGGCGACAATGCAGCTTGCGGCGACGGGCTACGGTTTGCGCTATGAGTACGGAATGTTTCGCCAGTCATTTATGAACGGATGGCAACAAGAGAATCCGGACAATTGGTTGCGCGACGGTGACCCGTGGGAGATTTGCCGGCAGCACGAGAAAGTGGAAATCAAGCTGAACGTCAGCTTCAAAGTGCGAGACGGAAAGGTTGAGGTGATTCCGAATCGGCCATCCACCCTGTCCGGAATTCCTTTTGATCGTCCAGTGGTTGGGTACGGAGGAAAGACCATCAACACTCTCCGCCTGTGGGCCGCCGCTGCCCCAAACTACTTCGATTTCCAGGAATTCGGCACGGGAGATTTCGTCGGTGCGCTGGCTGGAACCCTTGAAGCCGAATCGCTGACACGGGTGCTCTATCCAGATGACTCGACGATGGCAGGGCAAGAGTTGCGTTTCATCCAAGAGTACTTCCTGGTCGCGTGCTCCATGGCCGACTTGATACGTCGTTTTCTGCGGCACAATACTGATTGGGAGAGATTGCCCGAGAAGGCAGCCATCCAACTGAATGACACACATCCATCCATGGCAGTGGCCGAATTAATGCGCATCCTGCTCGATGATGCGCACCTCGGATGGGACCAAGCTTGGGACCTAACCAGGAAAACTCTGGCGTATACGAACCACACGTTACTACCTGAGGCGCTTGAGAAATGGCCGGCCAAGTGGTTCGAACTCCTTCTTCCACGGCAATTGGAAATCATCTACGAGATCAATCGGCGTCTGCTCGATGAGGTCCGCATTCGATTTCCTGGAGATGAGGGCCGGATTGAACGCATTAGCCTGGTAGAAGAAAAGCCTTCACGCAAGATCCGTATGGCAAACCTGGCTATTGTTGGCTCGCATAGCACAAACGGGGTTGCCGCCGTTCACTCGAGATTGCTACGCACGACAACGGTTAAAGATCTAGCGGAAATGTTTCCTGAACGTTTCAACAACAAGACCAACGGTGTCACGCCACGGCGCTGGCTTCAGGAAGCGAATCCAGCCCTTTCGGCGGCAATCACGGAAGCGATTGGCGAGAAGTGGATTACGGATTTGAGCGAGCTCAGAAACCTAAAAGCGTTGGCCGGCGATCCCAGCTTTCAGGAGGCGTTCCGCACCTCAAAGCGCGAGGCCAAAGTAAGATTCGCTGATTGGCTCAAGGCGACATCTGGACAGATCGTCGATCCTGAGACCATTTTCGATTGCCAGATCAAGCGCATCCATGAATACAAGCGGCAACTGCTGAATGCGCTGCGAATCATCGTTTGCTACAACCGCTTGCGGGAAAATCCAAATCTGGAGATGATTCCACGAACATTCTTCTTTGCAGGGAAAGCTGCGCCTGCTTACAAACTGGCAAAACTTATCATCAAGTTCATCAACAATCTGGCAGGCACGATCGATGGAGACCCAATTGTGCGCAGCCGGATGAAGGTGGTCTTCCTGCCTGAATACAATGTCTCCCTGGCGGAACGTCTGATCCCTGCAAGTGACGTCTCCAACCAGATTTCGACGGCGGGATATGAAGCCAGTGGAACGAGCAACATGAAATTCATGATGAATGGGGCTCTGACCGTGGGAACACTGGACGGCGCCACCATCGAAATGGCCGAGGAAGCCGGGAAAGAGAACTTGTTCCTGTTCGGCCTCACAGTGGAACAAGTTCAGAACAGCCAGGCCTGGTACAACCCACATTGGCACTATGATCACGAGCCCCAGACGCGAACCGCGCTGGACCTCATCTTTTCCGATTACTTCAGCCGTAACGAGCCTGGGACCTTTGCTCCCATTTGCGATACTTTGCTCGCCCATGGCGATCACTACATGCATCTGGCGGATCTCACCTCGTATCTTCAGGCACAGGACCTGCTCGGGGATCTTTATGGGAATCGCGCCGAGTGGGCGCGAAAAGCCGTCCTGAACATCGCCAGCTCAGGAAAGTTCTCGAGCGACCGCACCATTCACGAATATGCAACCGAAATCTGGAAGGCGGAATCATGCCCAGTACTTTAGAAAAACAGTCCGTCGCAGAAGGTCCGGCGATTTCCCCTCTCGCAGGGAAACCCGCGCCGAAAGAACTCTTGATCGATCCACAGCGGTTGCAACGAGATTATTACGAGCGCAAGCCGGACGTAACCGACCGTAACCAACTAGTTGCTTTCGGCACCAGCGGACATCGCGGCTCAGCGCTTCACGGCACGTTTAACGAAACGCACATTCTGGCAATTACGCAGGCCATCTGCGAATACCGCAAAGGTCAGGGCATCGACGGTCCTTTATATATGGGGAAAGACACCCACGCGGTTTCAGAGCCCGCCCAGCGCACTGCCCTCGAAGTGCTGGCGGCAAGTGGAGTGGAGACCATCATTCAGGAAAATGACGGCGTAACCCCGACGCCTGTCATCTCCCACGCCATTCTCGTCTACAACCGTGGACGGAAGGAACACTTCGCCGATGGCATCGTAATCACGCCGTCACACAATCCGCCGGAGGATGGAGGGTTCAAGTACAACCCGCCCAATGGCGGCCCTGCCGACACTGACGTAACCGGCTGGGTACAAAATCGCGCCAACGATTTATTGCGGTCTGGAAACAAAGATGTAAAGCGGGTTCCTTTCGAAAGGGCCATCCGCGCAACTAGCACCCATCAGGAAGACTTCGTTATGCCGTTCGTTCGCGATCTCAACAACGTAGTGGATATGGTCGCGATCCGCAACGCGCGCCTGAAACTTGGAGTGGACCCTCTGGGCGGCGCTTCGCTGCCATATTGGGATCCGATCAATTCGATTTACGGACTAGAAGTTGAAGTCGTGAATCGAAAAATCGATCCGACCTTCTCATTCATGACGGTCGATCACGACGGCAAAATCCGTATGGATTGTTCCAGTCCTTACGCGATGGCCCGGCTGGTCGGATTGAAAGATCAGTTCCAACTAGCCTTTGGCAACGATACCGACGCCGACCGCCACGGGATTGTAAGCCCAACTGCGGGATTGATGAATCCCAATCATTATCTAGCGGTAGCGATCCAATACTTGCTGACGCATCGTCCCCAGTGGCGTCAGGATGTCATCGTAGGAAAGACGCTGGTGAGCAGCAGCATGATTGACCGGGTCGTCAGCAAACTGGGACGCCGCTTGTCCGAGGTGCCTGTCGGCTTCAAATGGTTTGTCCCGGGGCTCGTCGACGGCTCATTCTGTTTCGGCGGAGAAGAGAGCGCCGGAGCAAGCTTTCTTCGCCACGATGGAACCGCATGGGCAACCGACAAAGATGGGCTCATCATGGTGCTGCTCGCGGCCGAGATTACGGCCTCGACCGGGAAGGGCCCAGGCGAGCATTACCACGACCTGACAGCAGAATTCGGCAAGCCGTATTACACACGCGTGGACGCGCCGGCCACTCCGGAACAGAAAGCGAAATTCCAGAAACTGACGCCGGAGGCGGTGAAGGAATCGGATCTGGCGGGCGAGCCGATCATTGCCAAGCTGACCAAGGCGCCGGGCAATCAGGCTCCGATTGGCGGGCTGAAAGTGATCGCAAAGAGCGGCTGGTTCGCAGCAAGGCCCTCCGGCACTGAGAACATCTACAAAATCTACGCGGAAAGTTTCAATAGCGAAGCACATCTCCATGCGATTCTGAGCGAAGCTGAACAGATTGTGGGAAATGCACTGGCTTCCGGAGCTGTAGCGTGATCGCGAGTGGCGGAGCGGGCACCGTTCCGCCATTTCCGGCGGATTACCGAGCAGCCGGCTTGCTGTTGCACGTCACGTCTCTTCCCTCAACTTACGGCATCGGGGATCTCGGACCGTCGGCTTTTTCCTGGATCAATCTTCTGCATTACGCTGGCCAGCGCTGGTGGCAATCCCTTCCCCTCGGACCAACGGGTTATGGGAATTCGCCCTATCAGCCGATGTCGTCATTTGCGGGAAACTTTCTGCTGATCAGTCCTGAGAGCCTGATATTAGATGGGTTGCTGGCCGAGAAGGATTGCGAATCTCACTTTCCTTCCGACTTCATTGACTACGATGCTGTGATTCCTTTCAAAACCCGCCTTCTCCAAGTTGCCTGGAAGCACTTCAAGTCTGGCAACCGCACGGATCTGCGGCCGGAATTTGATGAATTCCGAAACAAGCATGAGCATTGGCTGCACGATTACGCGTTGTTCCGCGCGTTGAAGGCGAAGTACGACGGCGCATATTACCTCGACTGGCCCGAAGACGTGGCTCAGCGCCGACCGGAGGCTTTGGCTACCGCGCGCCGCGAACTAGTGGATGAAATCGAGCAGGTCTGCTTTTCACAGTTCCTACTCTTCCGCCAGGGAGATCAACTCAAGGCGTATGCGCATTCGAAGGGCGTGACACTGATTGGTGATTTGCCCTTCTTTGTCTCCCCAGATTCCAGTGATGTGTGGGCGAATCCGGAGTTATTCCTTCTCGATGAGCACCGCCGGCCGCGATTTGTGGCCGGAGTCCCTCCTGACTACTTCAGTGCGCAAGGACAGTTGTGGGGGAATCCGGTTTACGACTGGAACGCCCTTCGCGCAACCGGCTACCGATGGGCCATCGATCGGATCCGTGCCTTGCTGGCTCACGTGGATGCGATTCGGTTGGACCACTTCCGCGGATTTGCGGCCGCCTGGCACGTGCCTGCGGGCGCGCCAACCGCACAGACGGGCCAGTGGGTACAAGGTCCGGGTGCGGATTTTTTCGAAGCTGTATCCGGCGAGTTGGGTGGCTTACCGTTCATCGTCGAAGATCTCGGAATCATTACTCCGGATGTCCGGTCGTTGCGTGACCAATTTCAACTTCCAGGAACGCGTGTTTTGCAGTTTGCTTTCGACGGCCATACCGACAATCCATACTTGCCTCACAACTTCGTCAGCAACACTGTGGTCTACACCGGCACGCATGACAATGCGCCAACTCGAGAGTGGTACGAAGAACTGCCTGACTATCAGCGGCAGAACCTCTGGAATTACCTCAGGCGAGTGCCAGGCGGCGACCCTGATGCGGCGCCCGCACTGATGGATCTGGCATCGTCGTCGAAAGCGGCCCTGGCGATTGCCCCCTTGCAAGACGTTCTGAACCTTGGCCCAGAGAGCAGGATGAACGTGCCGGGCCGGGCAGTCGGAAATTGGCGTTGGCGGTACCGCGAAGACATGCTGTCTCAGTCGACGTTCGAATGGCTGCGGAATTTGACGGAGACTTCGAAGCGTGCGGGCGTGTGGGCCAGCACTCCGGAGGGAAGTTTGGGAAATGAATCGATGTCAGTTGCGGTGTCTGGACCTTAGATCGGTTCACTTGCCTGTAGTCCGAACTGCAGATTCTCGTCGCTGCGCTCTTCGGAATGACAATCCGTCATGGATTTTGATCTTGTTGTTCCCAGGAGACGCTTTCCAGTTCCGCTTCTGAACGTCCGTCCAAACCGTTTGCAGATTGCATCGGGTGGGGCGCCCGACTCACGCTCGACTAGCTTGGTCGCTACTACAAACAGGAAACTTACGGACATGCCGCACATCCACACCCCGGTGACACTTTCAACCGGCCCTAGCAGACGCCACACTCGCGGCGGAACGATATCACCATAGCCGACCGTCGAATAGCTGGTGGCCGAAAAATAAACCGAAGGCTCCCAGGAGGGAAGACAGGATGGGCAGCGTGCAGTGCACTTCGACGCGCGACCCCGCGCTCAGTGCTGGCTCTCGCCAAACGAGTAAGCACCTCAATCCCGGCGCACTGGATGCAGAGCGTAAGCGTAACCACAAGAACCGCTGTACCCGAGTTGGCGAGCAAAGGTCATAGTCTCCATCGTTAGTCTGGCCAGCACTTGGACTTCAACCCGCACTTTACTCTCCAAATGAAAGTAGCTCGCCGAAACACCTGAAAAAACCCCGAATCATCGCCTGATTTGTCACCTGCCAGACTACTGTCACTACACTGCTTCCGCATTGCGCATGCCGCCGCTTCCAAGTCCTTGCGATTGTGTGATGTGCGTCCGTCCATGCCGTACATCTTCGCTGGAACCATGAATGCAGAACTAGTGTTGAAGATGGGGCGAGGTCCGAACATAGTAGCGGCTAGGGTAGCGAGGAAAGCTCACTGGTACTGGCAGCTGAAGTAGGCGAGTAAGGCAAATGCGAGCGACAACCAACTCGATAACGATCCGAGCTGCTGTTAGGACACTTACGATGTTCGTTCTGTCGTGCCTTTTGTTACCGCCACATCTACTTGCCGAACCCTCTCAAACCAGCATCTTTGCGCCCCAATCTACGCCGGCCAAGTCGATTGTTAACCTTTCAGTGTTTGTGCTGATCATCACGGGAATCATATTCGTCGTGGTTTGTACTCTACTGGTTTATTCGATTTCGAAATTTCGCGCGAACTCCGCGAATGCGAACCGTGAGCCGGCCCAGGTCTACGGAAGCAACCAGATTGAGATGGCCTGGACGATCATTCCCATTCTGATCGTGGTCGTCCTGTTCCTGGCCACCGCACGGGTGATTCACGCAATTCAAGATGCTCCGGAGCCATCGGACGCGGTAGAAGTCACCGCGATCGGCCACCAATACTGGTGGGAGTTTCGCTATCCGAAACTGGGCATCGTTACCGCGAACGAGTTGCACATCCCGGTAAGTGACGCGAGTCATCCCACTCCGACATTCCTGCGTTTGCTTTCGGCTGACACGGATCACAGCTTCTGGATTCCGCAACTCGCTGGCAAAACCGACCTGATTCCTAATCACCCCAACAGCATGTGGATGGACCCGCACCGCACCGGCATTTTTCTCGGCCAATGCGCGCAGTATTGCGGAACCCAGCACGCGAAGATGCTTCTGCGAGTCGCGGTCGATAGTCCGCAAGATTTCGCGACATGGGTGCGCGGCCAACAACAGCCCGCAGTTCAGGACCAAAAGGTCATGACGGGAAGGCTGATCTTCGAGCAGACTGCCTGTATCAACTGCCACACGGTTTTGGGAACTCCGGGCAATGGACGCTTCGGCCCCGACCTGACGCACCTGATGAGCCGTACCACCATCGCTGCCGGCGCGGCTGAGAATACGCCGCAAAATCTTCGCATGTGGATCCAGGACCCAGACGCAATCAAGCCTGGTTCGTTGATGCCGGCTATGAAATTAAGCGACGCGGATTTAGACGCGGTCGTGAATTACATGGAGACGCTTCGCTAGAGGATTCTGAAAACTCCTATGTCATCGGATGCGATCACAATTCCCGCGTTACAGGCTCAAGAGAAGCCCTGGGTCGATACCTTGCATGAGTGGGTCATTACAGTCGATCACAAGCGGCTCGGGATTCTCTACATCGTCTATGCGTTGGTGTTTCTGGTGTTGGGCGGGCTGGAGGCTCTCGTCATCCGGATCCAGTTGATGCATTCCCATAGTGATTTTGTCTCCCCGCAGGTGTTCAACCGCATGTTCACCATGCATGGCACAACCATGATTTTTTTCGTGGTCATGCCCGTCCTGTTCGGATTTGCGAACTACCTCGTCCCGTTGATGATCGGCGCACGCGACATGGCGTTTCCGCGACTGAATGCCTTCAGCTTCTGGCTCTCGGCGTTTGGTGGCTTACTGCTCTACTTCAGTTTCCTTGGAGGAAGCGGCCTCTATGGGGCAGGAAATGCACCTGACGTTGGATGGTGGGCGTACGCACCCTTGACAGCGCGCGCGTTCTCACCCGGGCACAGCACGGATTACTGGACGCTTGCGCTACTGGTTTCCGGGTTTGGAAGCATTGGAACGTCGATTAACATTATCGCCACTGTTCTTTGCATGCGATGCCCCGGCATGAAGCTCAGCCGCATGCCTCTCCTGGTGTGGCTCAATCTTGTGATGGCCGGAATGGTTCTGATCGCCATCACTCCACTCTCCGCGGCCCAGATCATGCTTCTGATCGACCGTTATTTGGGAGGCCATTTCTTCGACGCGCAGGCCGGTGGCTCAGCCGTGCTGTGGATGCACTTCTTCTGGATCTTCGGTCATCCAGAAGTTTACGTATTGGTCATTCCAGCTTTTGCTTTCTTGTCAGAAATCATTCCGGTCTTTTCACGTAAACCCATCTTTGGGTATCCGGTTATGGTTGCCGCCACGATTTGCATCGCATTTGTGAGCTTGAGCGTCTGGGCGCACCACATGTTCACAGTGGGAATGAACTCCTATGCCAACAGCTTCTTCGCGATCACTACGATGGCCGTCGGCATTCCTACCGGGATCAAGATCTTCAATTGGATTGGCACGATGTGGGGCGGAAGGATTTTGTTTAAGGTGCCAATGCTGTTCTGCATAGGATTTCTGTTTCAGTTCTTGATCGCAGGTCTCACCGGCATCATGCAGGCGGCTGCGCCTTTCGATTGGCAGCTTAGCCTGTCGTATTTTGTGGTCGCACACTTTCACTATGTGATTGTGGGTGGAATTTTGTTTGCCCTCTTCGGCGCGTTCTATTACTGGTACCCGAAGATGACCGGCCGCATGCTGAGTGAGCGTCTCGGTAAGTGGCACTTCTGGCTTTTCGTGATCGGGTTCCACCTGACCTTCGACGTCATGCACATTCCGGGACTGCTCGGAATGCCG
>Ga0307469_10000908_pt1 | contig 10933 bp, 11 predicted proteins | sample atmos_gasesAM2C__FD_203084 | JGI IMG/M metagenome (GOLD analysis project Ga0307469, IMG submission 203084) | Hardwood forest soil microbial communities from Morgan-Monroe State Forest, Indiana, United States - atmos_gasesAM2C_515 | ecosystem: Environmental > Terrestrial > Soil > Temperate...
GCGGTCAACGCTGAACGGGTATCGTCTTCGCCCTGCAGAAGCTTGGCCAGGCCGAAGTCGAGCAGTTTCACTCGCCCCTCGGGAGTCACCATAATATTCGCGGGCTTGATGTCGCGATGGAGGATGCCCCGGCGATGTGCGTGTTCGAGCGCGGCTGCAATCTGCACGGCGTAATCGAGCAGGCGATCCGGGGACAATGGTCCTGCCGCGAGTTCTTTGTGCATGCCCCGGCCCTCCACATATTCCATGGCCAGGTAATGAATGTTTTCGGCCTCGCCGATTTCATACAGGACGGCGATCCCAGGATGACTCAAAGCGGCGGCTGCTCGTGCCTCGCGTCCGAAGCGCGCTACCCGCTCCGCATCTCGAACGAATTCCGCGGGCAACAGCTTGAGCGCGACCCGGCGCTCCAGACGAGCGTCCTGCGCCAGGTAAACCACTCCCATGCCGCCGGCCCCGAGCTTTCTGAGGATGCGGTACTGGGCTATTTCCTCGCCGATCATGCGGGAGAGAACCTTCTTCGTCGGGGCATGTTAGGACGCGTTGCCAGGCAAGTCAACACTCGGCACCGCTAGCGCATAGCATCCGGTTCGAACGCCTCCTTCACCGGTTCCTGAAACAGATACCAGACGATCATCGTCCTCGCCATGACTCCCAAGCCGCCTTGAACCAGCTTTCCGAATCGAAAGTCAATCACGGCAGCGGAGACACTCGGGAGCGAAAGCGCTAGGCCGATTAGCGCGAACAGAATCGCTGTCCAGCGAGCCCACCGATGCAGGCAGAGCAAGCCGAAGGCGACGGCCACGCCTAGTCCCGCCGCCAGCAGAAACATGTAAGGCCCGGCGAGCTCGAGTCCGCTCAGCAGCTCTGCGCCGGCGGCCAGGGAGATCAGTCCGGGGCGAGCCAGCATGGTTAGGCCAACCGCCAGCAAGTAGGCAGAGGACCCGAAAAACGCAATCGCCACGGCGGTAACGCCGGCCGGCCGCTCAACCTTCACTTCTTCTCTTCTGGTTTCTTTTGGGCGGTGGGCGGTAGCAGGCCGGTCAGCCGCAGGTACATGGCGGCGGCGCCATAGTGATCCGCCCAGCTGCTGGCCAGGGCCAAAGCCGCCCAGGCGCGCGGCCGTTGTTTGCCAGCAAAATCCTTGATTGGGTCGCCGAGTTTGGAATCCTGCGCTTGCGCCAGAGTGGTGCCGCAGAAATCGAAGGACGCCTTTACGGCTGCGACCAGCTTTTCCTTGGGCGCGGTTTCCGCCAATTCCTCGAATTTCGGCGGGGGAACGTCGCCCACCTGGGCGCAGAAGAAGTAGTTGCTCTCGACGATATGCGCGGCAAGGTGTCCGAATGACATCTGCTCGGGCGTGGGCCGGAAGCTGAATTTTTCGGCGGGCATTTCCTCGATGGCTGCGACTGTGTTTTTCTGACGGCCGGCAAGCGAGTCGCGCAGCACGTCGGTAACGGGGTTCTTGGATGGTTGCGCGAATGCGGCGACGGAAAGAACCAGCACTAATAGCGTCGATCTCATGTAGCCTCCAAACGCCTTAAAGAATAACCCACCCGGAACCACCTGGGAGCCGGTGCCCTCAGTCACTGCCCGGTCGCTATGACGCGGCGGCCCTACCAGGTGATTTCCGGAGTGGCTGCAAGCAGACTGCGAGTGTAGGAGTGCTGCGGCTGTTCCGTAATCTGCCGCGTATCCCCGACCTCGACCATTTTTCCGCGATACATTACCGCGATGCGGGTAGAGAGATAGCGCACTACCGGCATGGAGTGTGAAATGAAAAGATAAGTCAGGCCGAACTCGCGCTGTAGTTGTGCCAGAAGGTTCACGATCTGCGCCCCAACGCTGACGTCGAGAGCGGAGACGGGCTCATCGGCGACGATGAATTTTGGGCGCAGGGCCAGGGCGCGGGCGATCCCGATGCGCTGCCTTTGGCCTCCGCTGAATTCGTGCGGAAACCGGGCCAGGATGGATTGATCGAGGCCGACGGCTCCAAGCAACTCAACCACTCGGGTGCGGCGCGCGGACGGCATCATTTTCTCGTGAATGACCAGCGGCTCGTTGATGATGTCTTCCACATTCATTCTGGGATCGAGAGACCCGAAGGGATCCTGGAAGATAATCTGCATATCGCGGCGCAGGCGGCGCATCTCGCGGTGACCTGTGGCCAGCAGGTTGAGGCCTTCGAAGCGGATCGCGCCCGAGCTGGGCTCGATCAGCCGCAGCACGAGGCGGCCCAGCGTGCTCTTTCCCGATCCTGATTCGCCGACCAAGCCCAGAGTTTCGCCAGCGCGGATGTCAAGTGACACGTCGTCTACGGCACGGACCTCGCCTGGGGCACGACTCCCGAGCATGGACTCGGCAAGCGGGAAGACTTTCGTCAGATTGCGAATTTCAATCAGGGCCGGGGTCATGAGTGTGTGGTGCGAACCATTCCCTGAGGGGCTGCAGCCTATTCGCCTTGGCCCCAGGGATCTTGCTTGCCACGTCGCTCGCGGCGTCAGCAAGACGCTGCGAGCAGGTCTCTAGGTTTTCCCGGTCAAGAAAAATCACGCGTGTACTGCCGACTTGCTGGCAATCAGCTGGCGAAGGACGAATTGCAGGATGCCTCCGTTGGCGTAGTACTGGGCTTCCTGCGGCGTGTCGATGCGCACCAGGGCATTAAACTCGGTGGTTTTGCCGCCGGACGTGGCGCGGACCGTCACCTGCTTTCCGGCGGCGAACTTATGCACCAATTCACTGATGCCGGAGATTTCGAGTACTTCTTCTCCGGTCAAGTCGAGCGATTGCGCGCCTTCTCCGGAGAAAAATTGCAGCGGCAGGATGCCCATACCCACCAGGTTGGAGCGGTGAATGCGCTCGTAGCTTTCTGCGATTACCGCGCGCACGCCCAGCAGGCGTGGGCCTTTGGCCGCCCAATCGCGGGAGGAGCCGGCACCGTACTCTTTGCCGGCCAGGATCACCAGCGGTACGCCCTCAGCGATGTACTTTTCCGAGGCCGCAAAGATTGACATTTCCGCGCCATCGGGAAAGTGGCGAGTGAATCCACCTTCGAGGTGGGGAACCATTTTGTTGCGCAGGCGGACATTGGCGAAAGTGCCGCGCACCATGACTTCATGATTGCCGCGGCGCGATCCGTAAGAATTGAAATCTACGGGCTTCACGCCATGGTCGATCAAATATTTTCCCGCCGGGCTGTCCTTCTTGATCGAACCGGCTGGAGAAATGTGGTCGGTGGTTACGCTGTCGCCGAGCACGGCCAGAATGCGGGCGCTGCGCACGTCTTCGACGGGCGCGGGTTGCAGCCTCATATCGTCGAAGTAGGGAGCGCGGCGAATGTAGGTGGAGCCCGTCTCCCAGGAATAGGTGTCGCCCCTGGGAACGGGGAGGCCGCGCCATTGGGCATCGCCGTGATAGACCTCGCCGTAGCTGCGGCTGAACATATCGGAGGAGATTGACTTGCGGATGGTCTCTTCGACTTCGCGCTGCGGCGGCCACAAATCGGCGAGGTAAACCTGCTGGCCATCTTTCCCTTTGCCAAGGGGATCTTTGCGGAGGTCGAGGTCAATACGCCCGGCCAGTGCGAAGGCGACCACCAGCGGCGGCGACATCAGGTAATTGGCGCGCACTTCGGAGTTGATCCGGCCTTCAAAATTTCGATTGCCGGAGAGTACCGAAGCCACCACCAGATCTTTCTGCTCGATGACTTCGGAAACTTCCTTGGGCAGCGGCCCGGAGTTTCCGATACAAGTGGTGCAGCCGTAGCCGACGATGTGGAACTTGATTTTCTCGAGAAAGGGAAGCAGCCCGGCTTTCTCCAGGTAGTCGCGAACGACTTTTGAACCAGGGGCGAGCGAAGTCTTTACCCAGGGCGGCACTGTCAGCCCTTTCTCGACCGCTTTCTTGGCGACCAGGCCGGCAGCCACCATCACGGACGGGTTCGACGTGTTAGTACAGCTGGTAATGGCGGCGATGACCACGCTGCCGTGGCGGAGAGACTTCTTTACGTCTGCTGGGACGTGTTCTTCGACGCGGTGATTCTCCGCGCCGATGGCAGTGGGGCTTCCGCCTTCCTGCTCCCAACGATCCACCTGCTGGGGTGCGCTACCAGAAGGCGCGCTGCCGGACGCGACCGGGGAGGGTGCAGCGGTTTGGGCCGGCGACTTCGGCTTCATCAGCGAGGGCAGCGCGGTCAAAAATGATTGCCCGGCTTGCGAGAGAGGCACACGGTCCTGCGGACGCCTGGGGCCGGCGAGGCTGGGTTCGACCGTGCTCAGATCGAGAGTGAGCAGCTCGGAATATTCCGCTTCGGGAGTCTTCTCGTCGTGAAACATCCCCTGCTCGCGGCCATAGGCTTCGACCAGCGCGAGCTGCTCTGCGGAGCGGCCGGTAAGGCGCAGGTAGGTGAGACTCTCTTTATCCACCGGGAAGATGCCGCAGGTGGCGCCATATTCCGGGGACATGTTGCCGATCGTGGCCCGGTCGGCCAGGGCCAGCTCCTGCAGTCCGGGGCCAAAATATTCGACGAACTTGCCCACCACGCCGTGTTTGCGGAGCATTTCGGTGATGGTGAGGACCAGATCAGTGGCGGTGGCGCCGTGGTGAAGTTTGCCGGTGAGCTTTACCCCGACGACTTGCGGAATCAGCATGGAGACCGGTTGTCCCAGCATGGCGGCCTCGGCTTCGATTCCGCCTACCCCCCATCCCAGCACGCCCAGACCGTTGATCATGGTGGTGTGCGAATCGGTGCCGACCAGAGTGTCGGGATAGGCGGTGCGGCGGCCGTTTTGTTCGTGCACGAAAATTACGCGGGCCAGATATTCGAGGTTCACCTGGTGAACGATGCCGGTATCGGGCGGCACGATGGCCAGATTGTGAAAGGCAGTTTGTCCCCAGCGCAGAAAAGCGTAGCGCTCCTTGTTGCGAAGGAATTCCAGCTCGGCATTGAATTGAAAAGATTGAGGCGTACCGTATTCGTCGACTTGCACCGAGTGATCGATGACCAACTCGGCCGGCTGCAGTGGATTGATCAAGCTAGGATCGCCCGAGAGGCGCCTCATGGCATCACGCATGGCGGCCAGGTCGACCACCGCAGGCACGCCAGTAAAGTCTTGCAGCAGCACGCGGCTGGGAGTAAACGCGATTTCTTTGTCCGGCTTGGATTTGCTGTGCCAGGCGGCGAGAGCCCGGATATCGTTCTCGGTTACGTTGCGGCCGTCTTCGGTGCGCAACAGGTTTTCCAGGAGAATGCGCAGCGAGTAAGGAAGATGCTTTGTGGAAACGCCGTTTTCGTCGAGCGCCTTGAGGCGGTAGATTTCGTATTCCTTGCTACCCACGCGGAGGACGGACCGGCTGCCAAAACTGTTCATAGAGGATTGCCTTCCTGATTTCTAGTTTAATCCTTGGGTTAGGAATTTGCGTAGCGCTGCTCGGGACCGTCAGCTCGCGATGGGGGTACGGGGAGAGAGGGTTCAGGGTGAATTCTTTTGAGATTACGGAAAGGGCGGCCCGAGGCCGCCCCAAAAAGATGGTTCGCCTTGGTGGCAGTTACTTCTTGGTTGTTGCCGGCTTTTTCTTTGCGCCGTAACTGGTCTCGATGCTGCTGCCGATGTACTGGAGCATGCCCTTGGCGCCCTCGGCGAAGGGCCCGGTCGGCTGGAGTTCGAGGTATTTGTTCAAGGCCTCCGCAGTGCCCGGCGCCGGAATGACCTTGCCGCTCTTGTCGGTAGTCGCCTTGTTGATGAGGTTTACGCCCTTCTGGTAATAGGCTTCTGCCTTATTGGGATCGGCGGCGATGGACTTGTCAAAGGCCGCATTGGCCTCGTCCACCTTGCCAGTGTTGGTCAGCACCGCGCCCTGGTTGTAGTAATACTGCGCCGCGCCGGCGGGATTCAGCTGAGCGGCCTGATCGTAGGATTTCACGGATTCGTCGATCTGGCCGGTCCGGGCCTGAGCCTGACCTAGGTTGTTGTAGTAGGCGGCGAGGTACTTGGCGTCCTCGGGCTTGGGGCTCGCCTCCATGGTTTTTTTCTTGAGGTCGATGGCTTTCTGATAGTCGGTTACCGCATCTCCGTAGCGCTTGGCTTTTTCCGTGGTGTCGGTCTGCTTCGGGCCTGCGCCGAGATTGGCGTCTCCCAAGCGCGCCCACAAGAGATCGCGTGAGGGGTCAATTTGTGTAGCCTCGTTCAGAGTGGTCACGGCGGTCTCGAAATCGCCTGTCTGCATGGCCTGGTTGGCTGCGGCGAGCTTTTCGTTCAGTGTCTTTACCGTGTCGACTTCCTTGGCATTCTTGGATTGCGCTTCCTGCATCTGCTTCAGCTGCTCAGGGCTGATCCCCTTCTGTTGGGCGGCTTCTGCCTGCGACTTCTTTAGGTCAAAGTCGAGCACGGCCTCGTCCAGCCCGACCGGGAAGTTGTTGACCTGATCCAGCTGCTTCCCATCCTGGCTGAGGGTGACTTTGTATTTGCCAGGCTCGATGCCCAGGGAAAAGTACTCGCCCTTCTTGTTGGTCTTCAGGTTGTACTTGCGGCCGTTGTCGGTGTTAGCCCATTCCACATTAGCGCCGACGATCGGGCTACCGTCCATATTCTTGCAGGTGCCTTTGATCGTTCCTGTGGCTTGGGCGAACACCGGGGATACGCACAGTGTTGCCACCGCCACCACCAGCATCACCATCAGCAAACGTTGCTTCATTTTCTTGGCCTCCCGGCTCACGAAACTGATTTCGCGATCACAGCGATTTTGGAAACTACCGAAACGGTTCGACATCAGGCTCTTTCCACCAGCGCCGCGTACGGAATGGGATCGGCGCTGCCGGCTTCGCGGAATGCCCGCAAGCGCAGCACGCAACTGTCACACACACCGCAGGCGCGATCTTCCCGGCTGTAGCACGACCACGTTAAATCCAAGGGTGCGCCCAATTCAAGGCCCAGGCGGATGATTTCGGCTTTGCGCATCTGAATCAAGGGGGTCACGATTTCGATTCGCCCTTCCCTCGTACCCAGCTTCACTACCTGGTTGAATGCCTGGTAATAGGCGGGACGACAATCGGGATATCCCGAGCTGTCCTGCTCGACCGCTCCGATGTAAATCTTGCCCGCGCCCAGCACTTCCGCCCAACTCACGGCCACGGAGAGGAAATGGGCGTTGCGGAAGGGTACGTAGGTGATGGGGATTCCCCTTCCCGCGGCCGGCGACTCCGGGACCTCCAGGCTGGGATCGGTCAGGGCTGAGCCGCCAATCGCGGACAGAGCTGGATTGCGCACCACCAGCCGTTTGCAGATTCCTAAACGATCGCAGATGGCGGAAAAAGCCCCGCGCTCGCGCTCCTCGGTGCGCTGTCCATAGCTAATGTGCACCCCGGCCGCCTCGTAGTCGCGTGCCGCCAGGGCCGCGCAGACGCAGGAGTCCATGCCACCGCTCAGAAGAATGACCGCGGGTTGTGCGCCTTTTGCCATCACTATCACTTAGATGTCATGCCGGCCCCAATTGCCGCTTCCGGCCTAAGCGATTGAAAGTAAACTGGATTTTTCAGGATTTCAGATCTCAGTTTCGAAATCTCAGACCGCACTCCCAAAAACACACGACGCCGGCAAGCGGAATCGACCCTAGACGCCCTTCATTGCGGGATCCCAGATGAATTTGTGGATTTGCAACCCCAGCCTCGCCGGGACCCCGTCGGCGAGCATCCAGTCTGCCAGTTCACGGGGGTCCAGCAGACAGCAAGAGGCGTCGCGTGCGCCGCTGGCCTCTTTGCTGAAAGCAGGCGAGAATAGCACCGCATTCACCCGCTGGTCCAGAGTGTGATGTTTTACAAAGTCACGGGCAAACTCATAGTCGGTGCGATCACTGAGCACAAACTTGACCTCATCGTGCGGTTGCAAGGTCTCGAGATTGTCCATCTGGAAAGTATCAGGGTCGCCTGAGTTTGGACACTTTACATCCACGATCTTGATGACCCCGCGCGGCACCCGTTCCAAAGGGCGCTCACCGCTAGTCTCCAACAGCACGGTGTAGCCCGTATCGAGCAGGCGCTGCATCAGCGGAACAACCTCGCGCTCCTGCAGCATCGGCTCGCCGCCGGTGATCTCGACCAGGCCGCCTCCGGGACTTAGTTGTTCCACTTCCGCGGCGACTTCTTCCAGTGTGCGACGTTGACCTCCGGTAAAGGTGTATTCGCTGTCGCACCAGGAGCACCGCAGATTACAGCCGGTGAGCCGCACGAATACACAGGGCCGCCCCGCATGAGTGGATTCGCCCTGGATCGATTTGTAGATCTCGGTGAGCTGCATGCGGGAGGTTTTCGGTATCAGATATCAGTTTTCAGTTCCCGGTTGATGCGTCATTCGGAATAAGTGGCCGTCGTGGTGTCGGTCTCGAAGACGGTGACGTTTTTTACCCGCACCCGGCCCTGGGTTACGCGATCGAGATTGACCTTGGTTTGGTCGTAAAAATACTTGGCCAGGTTTTCGGCTGAGGGATTCAATACCTTGAACGGGTCGAGGTCATTGATCATCTGGTGATCGAGGCGGTCGACGACGGGTTTCAAGGCTTCCTTCAAATCCTTGAAATCGAGCAGCAGTCCTGCTTTATCCAATTCCTGGCCGGCCAGCGTCACTCGTACCTTGTAGTTATGGCCGTGCGGGTTCTCGCATTTGCCTTTGTAATTGCGCAGATAATGTCCCGCGGCGAACGAATCTTCGACCGTGACCTCGAACATGAACCCCCTCGGCGCGTGGCATGAATACAGACCAGGCCGCAGCGCAGCGCCCAACCTACCATTCTACCGCGATTCAATGGGGGCGCGAGTGCCCCGCTCTGGCGAGCCTGCGGCAATGCGTTAGGATGCCCGACGAAACGGGGTTTGGGAACACGCGAGCGCTACGCTAGCGCCCCCCTCAGGTTTTCGCGTGGTTTGTATGACCGCTCAGCAGAGCCAGTGCATGCGGCAGGAGATCAACTACCGCCTCCAGCGATTCGGCGGCGCCTCGCGGGCTGCCGGGCAGGTTCAGGATCAGCACTTTTCCCCGCACGCCGCAAATCCCGCGGCTGAGGGCGGCCAGTGGAGTCTTCTTCGCGCCTTCGAAGCGCATGCGCTCAGCGACACCCTCGAGGAGACGGTCGCAGATTGCCCGAGTGGCTTCAGGGGTGACGTCGCGCTCGGCGATTCCGGTGCCGCCGGTAGTAAGGACCAGACGGGCTTTGCCTGCCAGGCGAATAATTGCCTGTTGGATAGCGGACTGATCGTCGGCGACGATCTCAGTCGCGGCCACCGAGAAACTGCTCTTCTTGAGAACCTCCATAACCGCCGGCCCGGACAGGTCGGCACGCTCGCCGCGCGATGAGGAGTCACTGACGGTGAGAACGGCCGCGGTAAGAAGCTCAGGAGTCGAGCAGGACATCTTCCTCTTCTTCCTCGGCGCCTCCGTCATCGCGTTTGGATTCGTCGAGCATGCGCAAGCCTTCCATCAGCAGGCCTTGGGTGTTCAGCGTGGTGGTCTGCTTGCTGGTCTTGCCCTCGAAGTTGATCTGGAAGTTGCCGCCAGTCCATCCCAGTACTTTGAATACGGCGGGGTCGCCGGTGAGCGCACCGTAGACGGCGTGGGTGACCTGACCTTCGTTAAAGTACATCTCGCATTTGTCGCGATCCAGGGTGAGAGTCAGGGCACAACTCTTGCGTCCCATTTCCAACGACTGCACCAAGTCGATGACATTCATCTGCGCCAGGCTGCCCCGCACCACGCCGTCAGAGGGCGCGGTTTTGGCCATTTTTTCCAGGGCGATCTTGTCAATCAGACGTTTGATCCGTTGGGTAGCTTCTTTCAGGAAAAAAGGCTTTTCGACGAAATCATCCACCGGTTCATGGTTGGAGAATCTTTCCGTGATGTCGGCCTTGCTGGCCAACAGGATCACGGCAATGCCAGCCGTCTTGGGACGGCTCTTGAGCTTCTCGACCAACTGCTGCCCATCCATGCCCGGCATGCGGTAATCGCTCACCAGCAGGTCGGGCGGATCGTCGACTGCCTTCAGCAAGGCGTCGGCGGAATCGTTGGAGGTGGTTACCTTGGCCAGCGGAGTGAGCGCTCCCTGCAGCAATCCCAACACCATGGGGTTGTCGTCAACCAGCAAAAGTTTTACGTGATTCGCCATGACGGACTAGGTCTTTTTGCGGACACGGGCGTAGTCGCCGCTGTTGCCTCCGGATTTGTGCTCGAGCACGATTTCCCGGATCTCGATTCCCTTGTCCAGCGCCTTGCACATATCGTACACGGTCAGCGCGGCGACGCTGGCCGCTACCAGCGCTTCCATTTCCACGCCCGTAACTGCCGTGGTGATAACTTTTGAGCTAATAGAGACGCCATTTTCGCACAGCCGCATGGTCACATCAATGTGGGAAAGTGGCAGGGGATGGCACAAGGGGATCAGATCGGATGTGCGCTTAGCCGCCATGATGCCGGCAAGCCGGGCGACTTCCAGAGGATCGCCCTTGGGATTTCTTGGCAAGGCCTTAAGCACGGCAGGCTTGAGAGCGATGAAGGCGCTGGCGCTGGCCTCGCGCTTGGTCGCGGCCTTGGCGGAGACATCTACCATTTTGGCGCGGCCGGTGCGATCGTAGTGTGATAGCTTCTTAGCCACTCATTTCCCCTGTGAACAACGTCATCTTAGCAACACTTCCATCGCGGATTCCGCAAAATGACTAGTTCTGGGACTCAGCCTGATATTCCCACTCGTGAGGTGGCATGCCGTGATTCGGCGAGACCCCTCCCTCCCTATCGAGTCTTACGAAAGCCGGGCGAGTGCGGCATGGGAGTCGTCTACGAGGCTGAAGAATTTGAAGCTGGGCCGCCATGTCGCCCTGAAATTTTTGCCCCCGGAGAGGGCGCAGGAATCGCAGGCGCAGGAACCGCCAGCAATTCCGCTGATGCCAATGAAG
>Ga0307469_10000909_pt1 | contig 10930 bp, 10 predicted proteins | sample atmos_gasesAM2C__FD_203084 | JGI IMG/M metagenome (GOLD analysis project Ga0307469, IMG submission 203084) | Hardwood forest soil microbial communities from Morgan-Monroe State Forest, Indiana, United States - atmos_gasesAM2C_515 | ecosystem: Environmental > Terrestrial > Soil > Temperate...
CCGCGCCTGAACCAGCAAGTCTGTTACTGCTCTGCTCGGGCGTGCTTGCGCTCGGCGCGTGGCGCCGGCGCGCGGATCATTCGGCTTCAATTTCTTAGTATTTCCTGTGCTTCTTAAGGCCCGGTGCGCAGCAATGCACGCCGGGCTTTTTCTTTTTCACGCACTGTTGCCTTGCCGGCTTACTTCAGTTTGTCGATTTTCGCTGCGAGAATGAAATCGCTTTCGGTAAGCCCGTCGATCTTATGGGTCCAGGTGGTGATTTCTGCTTTTCCCCACGATAAAAGAAAACCCGCCTTGTTCACGAACGCAAGCGCCTGACGAAAATCCGGAAACGTGAATGTCCGCGTGATGTGATGGCCGTTCACCACCTTCCATTGCGGCAGCTGTTTCGCAAGCGCATCTAGCTCCTTGCCTGCCAGAGGCGGCACGCCACCTTTGCACGGAACGCATGTCTTGCTCGCGAGATCGCTCATTTTGTTTTACCTTCCTCCGATTTTTTCCTGTTCCCGTGGAGAACTCCGGCTGCCGACTCCCACTCATCCATTAACGCTTGCTTGCCGAAGCCGCCTGCGAATCAAGGTATTGTCGAATGTAGTCTTCGAAGACCTTCTCCAGCCGCTCAACGACTGGCGTTTTCCCGCTCCCGATCTTTCGGCCGGCTATTTCGCTCACGGGCAGGAGATTTCGATTTGTGGACGAAATAAAAACCTCGTCCGCCGCGTACAGATCCTGCGGCAACAGCGTTTTTTCTTCGACGGGCACACCCGCCGCGGCTCCAATCTCCAGCAACACCCCGCGAGTGATCCCCTCCAGGCACCCAGAATTCAGCGGGGGCGTCGCAACCCGCCCGTCCTTAACGCAAAAAATGTTCGCGGCCGTGCATTCGGCGACTTCGCCACGCTCGTTTAGCAAGGCAACTTCATCGAACCCATCGCGCTGCGCCTCATGAAGACTCCAAACATTCATTAGCCATGATGTCACCTTCACGCCCGCCAACGGCGAAGCCGCGTGCCGTCCTTGTTCGCGCAATCCAATCCGCGCCTGCCCGCTATATGAGGGCAAATCCGCCGAATAGATAATGAGATCCACGGGCGGAAACTCTTCTCCGCTGCGCCAAAAACCAACCTGGTTATAGATTGCATAGATTCGTGCGCAGCCTTCCTTCACATGGTTCGCCCGCAGGACATCTCCTAACTGCTCTCGCACCGTTTCCCGCTTAAATGGAAACGGACAGTGTGTCCGATTCGCATCCCGCTCGAGACGCTTCCAATGGCGCTCAAATGCGAACGGTATCCCCTCGAAGACTCGAACCGTCGTGAAAATTCCCCAGCCGCTTAGAAGACCCGCCTGCCCCGGGGAGAGGCGCACTTTCTCGATGGTCGATAAGCGATCATTGTGGAAAACATACCGGTGAATCATGCGCTCCTCCCGGAAGCGAAAGTCATTCTAGCGCAGAAGGCTTCAACTTGGCTGGATTCAGGATTAAGGCTCGAGGTTCAGCTTCGTGAAATCGCCTCCCCTCCGACTACAACCTTGATGCCTGGCATCCGCATCATCCTGTATCCTATTGACACAGCCGTATTCTGCGCCTAGATTGGCTGATAGCCTTCGGAGGAAGAAAAGCTATGCGAGCCTGCTTCCGTTCTTTTCTCATAGCCACTCTAGCGGCGGGACTCTTGAATCTGAACGCCTACGCAGCGCCCGCTTACGCAGCGAACGACCGCCCGCTAGGCATGATCATACAAGCCGAGGGGTTAGCTCATCTAGGCCCGGCAAAAGCTGCAATCGGCTCGACGGTTTATCCCGGTGACAGCATTTTCACAGAGGCTGGCAGCACCATGCGGTTGCGAGTGGGTAGCAGTCAAGTCTACTTGCTTTCCGAGAGCGGAGCGTCTTTGTCGCAGGGCAAGGATATGGTTCATGTGATCGTCGGCCACGGAACTGTAGGCTTCTCTTCGCCTGCGAACGACCCCATAGGCCTTGATACCCCGCTTGGTTTCGTCCACCCTGTCCCAGGCCACGCGGCTTTCGGGCAGGTGACGTTGACGAGCGAGATCGAAATGATCGTCACTGCATACCACGGCGATCTCATCGTGGAAGAGAACGGTAACGTGCACACGATTTTAGAAGGAAAGTCCTACCGCGTTTCGAAGGATCTTGAGCCACCGGCGCTGCCGGCATCGTCTCAAACAGGTCAAGGCAGCGGCACTACGAAGAACGCCGTATCGACCCCGAAGGGGGAGATAGTCGCAATCGTTGGTGGCGCTGTGCTTGTCTCCTGGCTGGCTTGGTCCGAGTTCTGCGAAAGCCCTTCCCGGATGCATTGCCACTACTAATCTCGCCGCCCCTCATGGCAGGTGGCAGGATTTCATCCCGCGTTTCTCAAAGTACTGCTGATGGTATTCCTCAGCTCGGAAGAACTCCGAGGCCGGTGCGATTTCCGTCGCGATCGGACGCTTGAAAACGCCCGACTTTTCCAATAGCGCCATCGAGGCGCGCGCGGACTGCTCCTGCGCCGCGTCATGATAGAAAATCTCGGACCGGTATTGAGTGCCGATGTCGGGTCCTTGGCGGTTCAGCGTAGTCGGATCGTGGCTTTCCCAGAAAATTCCCAAAAGCTGTTCGTAGGTCACTTTCGCCGGATCGTAGTCGATCTCCACCGCTTCTGCGTGCCCGGTGCGGCCCGTGCAGACATCTTCATACGTCGGATTTTTCAGCATACCGCCCGTGTAGCCTACGGTCGTTGAGTTCACACCTTTGATATGGCGGAAGGCGTCTTCCACTCCCCAGAAGCAGCCCGCCGCGAAAGTTGCTTTTGCCATGGTTGAAGATTCTCCCGATTATTACGCCCCGAATCCCCTATGTTGCCACAACGGAGTAAAGCGGTCGAGTTCACTGCAGATTTTGTCGATTGCAAAGCTTCCGGACTCCACCACAAGAGGATGCGCTTCAGCGGCATCTGTGAGGGAGTACAAAACGCCTCAGTCAGCCACCACGGCATCCCCGCGCGCTTCCACTCTCGCGCTCTGATTGGATCGCTCGAAAATCGTCTGCAGGATATTCGGAATTTCGAAGACGGCTTGATCGTTCATGGCCGCAGCGTTCGCGATATAGCGCGCCAAAATCGTCGGAGTGATTAGCCGGGCGACCGCCGGCACAATCTCCTTGAAACTATTCAGCACCTCGCCCACTTCGTTCTCCAATATCCAATCGGCGTTGTACCGTTCTTGCGGCAGCGTCCAGGCGTTGCGCTCGACGATCACCGGCAGATGCATCGCGAGCGCTTCGCTCACACTGCCTGGTCCCGGCTTGCCGATAAAAAAATCAGCAGTCTGCATATATTGATTCACTTTGGTCGTAAATCCCTCGATGAAGCATGCCAAGCGGGAAGCCCGGTCGCGCAACGCTTTCGCAAGCTTCTCATTTTTCCCGCATATAAAAATCAACTGCAATTCCAGGTCAGATCGATCGAGGCGCTCCGCGATTTCCAGCATCACGCCCGAGCCGAAGCCCCCGAAGAGCACGAGTGCCGTTGGTAAATCCGGCTGCAATCCCAGCTTTTCCCGCGCTGCCAACCGGTCTTCGATCGGGGGCTCATAGAAGCGCGGATGCAAGATCATTCCCGATGTCTGGAAAACGCGGTCTTCCGGGTGCCCCATATTTCGGGCCTGTCCAACCGCGCGATCGGAACCACAAATAAAGTATTGCGACTGGCGCTCGATCCAGAAATGCGGCGGGTAATCGGCAATATCCGTGAGGACAGTTACGAACGGCCGCTTCGGATATGCACGGCGAAAGCTTTCGCCTAACGCGCGATTAAAGTGTGGAACAAAGGAGACCACCATGTCTGGCTGGGTTTCTTTCCAGTGCTCTTCAAGCATTCGCACGGTCGGCCCGTGGTAAGCCCAAATCACGGCTTGCAACACCTTCATCAACTGAGTACTACCCAACGTATAGCCCGATCTCAACATCCAGTTGTAAAAGTCTTCGATCCGAATGCCGGCATACTTTTTGAGAATATCCAGATTATCGAGGAGCTCTTGCAGGTTGGTGAGGCGCACTTCCCACGGCCTCTGCTGCCCGCGGATTGCGATGTCAAGTGCTGTGGCAGCAGCACGATGGCCGCCGCCAGCGTCGAAAAATCCGAACTCGATTCTCAACATGCGACGCGGAGTCTGGCAGGCTAACGTCCATTCCATACTACAATTTGGTTAAAAGAGTGTTGCGCGTGTCTAAACGATTAAGTGGCTGTGTTTTCAGAAGTTTAGCGCCACTGTCATGTGCGTGTAACCAGGATGATTCATTCTTGGCATCGTGAGATGCGATATGCATGTTCACTCGTACTTCTCCGGCGCCTGCACTACCCCTTTCCTTTCGAAATTTTGCCGTGAGAGTTACAGCGATCCTGTCGAAGTTTATGAGTCGCTGCGCCAGCGCGGTATGGATCTCTTCACCATCACCGATCACGACTCGATTGAAGGCGCGGAAAAACTTCGCCGCCTTCCGAATTTTTTCCTGAGTGAAGAGCTCACCTGCCGGATGCCAAGCGGAACGGAGATCCACGTCGGCGTCTACGACATCACCGAACGCCAGCATACTCACCTCCAGCAGCGGCGCAACGATCTCGTCGCGCTGCTTATGTATCTTTCCGAGCGCCGGCTCTTTTTCAGCATCAATCACGTCTTCTCGAATCTCACCGGCTCGCGCGAGCGCGAAGACTTCGAGTGGTTCCGGGAGTATTTTCCAGCGATCGAGACTCGCAATAGCCACATGCTTGAAAGGTCTAATGCGAATGCACAAATCCTGGCACGGCAATGGGACAAAATTGCAATCGGTGGCAGCGACGCGCATGCACTGCCGTCCGCGGGGACGGCTTACACGGAAGTACCGGCCGCGCGAGACAAGGAAGAATTTTTTGCAGGACTGCGCAGCGGCATCGGCAACGTTACCGGTGAATCAGGCTCCTTCGCAAAGCTGACGCGCGATTGCTTTCTGATCGCCGGCGAAATGATGCGCGAGAAATCCTGGACCGCGTTGCTGGCCCCTCTCGGACTGCTGCTTCCCGCATTCACTTGGTTCAACTATCTCGAGGAACGACAATTCAGCCGCCGCTGGGCTGCTGAAGTCCTAGACGAACCGAAATCCCGCCCACGCCCTCGTTGGATCACCGTGCCGCAACCGGCGCTGGAGGAATGGGTATGACCGTCGCACAATCCTTCTGGAACCAGATTCAATCCAACGACCACAGGCTCATGCGTCGAGTGCATCGGTGGCGCGCGCCTCGATGGTTTCGAATCCTGATGATCGTAGCGACGCGCGGTGGCGACGGTTGGCTTTGGTACACCCTCGGCTTAATTCTGGTCCTCTTCGGCGGCCCGCATCGGTTTGCGGCGATTGGAGCGGCTGCATCGGCGGCGGTTGCGGGAATCTTCGTGTTCCGCAGTCTCAAACATGCCAGCCATCGGAAGCGTCCTTGCGAAATCGAGCCGCACTGCTGGTCGTCGATTCTGCCTCCGGATAAATACTCATTCCCTTCGGGTCACTCGATCACCTCGTTCGCCGTCGCCATTGCTATCGGGCTTTTCTACCCCGAACTCCTGGGAACTTTGCTTACGGTTGCAACGTTGATTGCCGCCTCCAGAATTATTCTCGGAATGCATTTCCTGAGTGATGTGCTTGCGGGATCGGTGATTGGCGCGATTCTCGGAGAGCTTGGCTACCACGTGTTCATGCTCTTCTAGCGGCTGACGCAGCATAAGCCTCAGCCTGCGACAGTGCATCACGTGGGAGAATCGGCAGCTCAGACCTTGACGTGGCTGGAAGATTCCTGCCTCAGTAATTCGATCAGAGACCGATACAGACGTGCGCGAATTTCCTGACGCTCGCTGGCGCGAGTCAGATAGCGTACGAGAATGCTCACTCCACTGCCTTCGAGCCGGACGCTGACTGACGGTGCCGTGGATGAACTCGCTTTCGCATTCGGGAATGCCACGCTAGACAGTCCGGGGTCCGCGACGCTTGCCTTCGACGTAGTTATCTCCGCGACAATCTTCTGAATTGCTTCGGCGATTGGATACGGGTCAGAACCACTTGGCGCCTGCACCTGCAACTCATCCCATAGCCACTGGCCTGACGTCGAGAAATTGATGTAGTGGCCCTCGATTGCAAAACTGTTCACGAACGTAATTTTCCGTCCGGTTGGGTGGGCTGCATCGGTCCAGTTCCCTGTTTCCAGCAGCACGGTATGGAACAAACCCACTTCAAGCACTTCTCCGCCGACTCCGTTGATTTCCACCCAGTCGCCGGGACGAATGCCGTCCTTACCCATCAACACAAACCATCCAAAGAAACCGACAATGAAATCCTTAAGAGCGACCGTAAGGCCGGCGCCCGCGAGAGCCACCACAGTCGCAAAGTTGCTCGGCTTCCCAAAAATTACAAGTAGTATCAGGATGACTCCGAGCGCCTGCACACCAAATAAGATCACCGTCCGCATCGTCTGAAGTCGGCGCCGCTCCGGTGACGGATCGGAAAAGAATCGCTGTACTCCTTCGTTCGCGCCAAATACGAAGAGGGCGATTACGAGAATCCAGAATGCGGCGAGAAACATCCCGTGCACAAATGCGCGCTTACGAACCGTGATGTAGTTGATCCAATCTCCGTAAAGAGTCGCGAGTTCCTGTTCGTTTTCAATCCGCTTGTCTAGCTGCGATAGGTTCTTCTGATCGATCGTGAGATCTTTCAGGAATGACAGCGCCGCGTTCTGACCGCCTGGTTCGCCCGCGCTCGCCGCTGCGGTCCCAGCCGCTGACGCTACGCCCGAGGCATTCGTCGCGTTCTGCCCGGCGGCTCCGTTCGCTTCGGCTGTGCCATGTGAAGGGGCTGTTTCACCGGACGCCGGCGCTCCATTTGTTCCCCCGGTGACCTTCGATACGGTTGGGTTCGGCGTCCCCGTGGCTTTCGCGGCGGCATTCGGTTTCTTGTGGATAATTCTCTTCTGTGTCTTCTCTTCGTTTACTTCCTTTTCGAGCGTATCGTGTGTGGCCGCAAGCTTCGCCTGCCTGTCGAACGCATTTTGCTGCGCCTGGCGAAGCAGAGTCTGTTTTGAATTGAAGGACAGCCATGCTTCCACCTGCGCAACGAGACTGCTCGACTTGGTTAGCTCGATCGAGGGAGCCGTACTGGCTGAACTGCTGGTGCTGGCTTGCGTCGCAGCAGCTTTCTGTGAGGCTTCATGTTGATCCCGGAGATGCTGAATTGTAGCCTGTTTATCTCCTCCGGCACGGATCAGGTCCTGATGCGCGTCGTCCAATTCATCTTGATCCAGTTCCAGCTGCGCTTGTGCAAGACTAAGCTGTTGTTGAAGGCTCTCCTTCGTTTTCTCGCTCGCCTTGGCAATCTGCTGGTTCAGTTGCGTGACGCGCCCCTGACCGGCCACAACAGCTGCTTCTGCCGCCTTCAGGCGCTCGGTGATCTGCCGCGTTTGAGGCGTCAATGGTGCCGGATTCTGCGCGGCGTCTTGAAGCGCCGCCGCGAATGCTGCGTCAACGGAGTAATCCGCCAGCCGTAAGGCCTCCTGCGCGTAGGTTTTTTCCCTACGAGACTCGGCCAGCTGCGACAGCTGCTCGGCCGTGTCGAGAGCGCGCGTATCAACCGAAGCCTCCTGTTGTTTCAAGTTGGATCGCATGGCGCGCAATCGAGCGCGATAATCTCCCCACTGCCACGTAAAAATCACCGCGGCCAGCGCCGACAGAGTCAGCGCTGTCAGGATTGCTAAAATCGTTTTTTGAGCATTGCGCATGAATTCGCTGAGTCTCGAAATTGTATTATGCCAAAGAACCGCGCTGTTCAAATATTCGCTGCGGGTGTGTGCACACATGGGCGACGGACTTCAGATTCAAACAGGGTCGGTTGACGCGTGCGGCGGTGCGAGCAGACAATATCTGCGGAAAGCAGCGGCGCAGCATCCAGCAGTCGTCGCAAACCAAATTTGGAATGGCAACTAAACTCACAAATCTTCATCCCTCAATCGAAGAACGCATCGCCGCGGGCAAGGCGCTCCGCGACCGCGTCTCGCGAAAATCACAAGGAAAGTGGAATCCACCCTCGAACCGTCCCGATCCGGTCGAGCTGTTAAAGACCGCCGACGTAGGACGCCTGCCAGAGCTTCTTCCGATTCGTTACGGACGGATGGATCAATCACCGTTCGCATTCTTTCGGGGCGCCGCGGCTTTGATGGCTTTCGATCTCTCCAAAACGCCGGTTACCGGACTCCGCGTGCAGGCCTGCGGTGATTGTCATATAGAGAATTTCGGAGGTTTCGGCTCACCCGAGCGCCGGCTTGTGTTTGACATCAACGATTTCGACGAGACGTCTCGGGCTCCCTGGGAATGGGATGTGAAGCGGCTTGCTACGAGCGTGGTTCTGGGCGCGAGACATATCAAATTCCGGGAGCGGCGATGCTGCGACGCCGCGCGCCGAGTAGTGCAAAGTTACCGCGAGCACATCCGGAAATACGCCCACATGCGCGCGATCGATGTCTGGTATTCCCATCTTTACGCGAATATTCTCGTTCGAGAGGCGAAAGACGCCGCAGAAAAAAAGCGCTGGCAAGAGATCGAGAAAAAGGCAAAGCGACAGACAGCAACGCAACTTCTTCCTCAAATTACATACGTCCACAATGGCAATCGCCGAATCGTTGATCGTCCGCCCCTTGTCTATCACCCGCGCGACTACTCAAGCGTAGGAAAACACATCACCGCCATGTTCCACCGGTATCTTCATACGCTGCCCGAGGATCGAAAAGTGTTGCTGCAGCGGTATCAGATCGCGGACATTGCCAGAAAGGTGGTCGGAGTCGGGAGCGTAGGAACTCGTTGCGCCGTGATGTTGCTCCTCGCGAGCGACAACGATCCCTTATTTCTGCAGTTCAAGGAAGCGTTCCCTTCGGTGCTCGAACCCTATGCGGGCAACAGCAAATACAGCAATTACGGCGAGCGGGTGGTCACGGGACAACGCATGTTACAGTCAGCCAGCGACGTCTTCCTCGGCTGGACACGCGACGACGAAAATCGTTGTTACTATTTTCGCCAGCTTCGCGACATGAAAATGAAGATCGACGTACCCGCGATGTCGCAGGATGAGTTCTTCGAGTACATCGAGCTTTGCGGCTGGGCTCTAGCCAGAGGACACGCTAGAACCGGAGATCCGGCTAAAATTGGCGGTTATCTTGGCAAGAGCGATTCATTCGATGATGCGATTGAAAAATTCGCTGTCGAATATGCGGACCAGACCGAGCGTGACTACGCTCGGTTCAAGAAGGCCGTCCGCGCTCGCCGGCTTCCAGCTCGTACTGACGTCCCTGCATAACGTCACAGGTCCAGCGGCAACGGGTCTTTACCTGTGATCAGCCTCGCCGCGCGATCGAACGTCATGTACAGCCACATCCACTGAGTGAACACCAGCAACCGGTTCTTAAATTCGACGATGTACATCAGGTGTATAAAAAGCCAGATGAGCCACGCGGGCAAGCCGGCGAGAGTGATGAAGTTCAAATCAGCCACGGCGGCGCCGCGTCCGATCGTCGCGAGATTTCCTTTGTCGAGATAATGGAATGGTGGAGTTTTTTCACCGCGCAATCGCCGCTCGATCACTTTCCCAACGTAGTGGCCTTGCTGAATGGCCGGTTGCGCAATGCCGGGGAGAGGTTTTCCGGTTTGATGAGTGAAACTGGAGAGATCGCCGATTACGAATACTTCAGGATGCCCCGGAATCGTCATGTCCGGGTCGACGATTACGCGTCCGGCTCTGTCGGTTTCCGCTCCTAATCTTTTGCCGAGTGCCAATCCGAGCGGAGAAGCGAGCACACCCGCCGCCCAGAGAATTGTGCGCGTCGGGATCACTTCAACCTGCCCGCCGCATTCAATCGTAACCGAGTGAGCTTTGACGTCCGTCACCATCGCGCCGGTTCGGACTGTAACCTTGAGCCGTTCGAGCATTTTCCGCGCGGCTTCGGAAAGTTTTGGAGGATACGTCGGCAGAACGCGGTCCGTACCTTCGATCAGAATGATGTGCGCTTTGCTGGGATCGATGCGCCGGAAATCGTGCTTCAGAGTGTCGTTCGCGATTTCGCCGAGCGCGCCGGCCAGCTCAGCTCCGGTGGGACCAGCGCCGACAATCACAAACGTCATCCACTCTTTTAGCTTTTCGGGATTCGTCTCGCGTTCAGCCGCTTCGAAGGCCAGCAGAATTCGCGCGCGCATGTCCGTGGCGTCTTCGATCGTTTTAAGGCCGGGCGCGAACTGCTCCCATTCGTGGTGACCAAAATATTGATGGCTTGAGCCGGTGGCGACGATAAGTGTGTCGTAGTCGATCACGCCGTCACTCAAAATCACCTGATGATTGGCGGGATCGATATCGATTGCTTCGCCCAAAAGCACCATTGTGTTTTTGTTGTTCTTCAGGACTTGGCGCAACGGCCCGCTGATATTTGCCGGCGAAAGTGATCCGGTCGCGACCTGATACAGCAGAGGCTGAAACAGATGATAATTGCAGCGATCAATCAGCGTGATATCGACGGGTGCGTGCTTGAGTTTTCGCGCGGCGCTCAGGCCTCCAAAGCCGCCGCCCAGAATCACCACTCGCTGGCGCGTCACAATTTCGCCTCTTGAATCTCGGTCTCAGGGCCCGTTTACCGCCGATTAGAATTTTGTTTCTGTCATCTTTTCAATAACTTACGCGAACTTCTAATCGCGCTACCGTGTATTAACCTGGTGCCCGCCGAGAGCCCCAAATGCGCGATCGGGACGCTCGATTCCGCCCAACCTTCGCCTCATCTCCTCACTCATTTGATGCGGTCGCTGCAGCTGGGGTCACTCCGAAGCAGGCTAGCACGTCGAAGAGGATTTGTCCGGTTCGACTTCGCTCACGG
>Ga0307469_10000910_pt1 | contig 10928 bp, 7 predicted proteins | sample atmos_gasesAM2C__FD_203084 | JGI IMG/M metagenome (GOLD analysis project Ga0307469, IMG submission 203084) | Hardwood forest soil microbial communities from Morgan-Monroe State Forest, Indiana, United States - atmos_gasesAM2C_515 | ecosystem: Environmental > Terrestrial > Soil > Temperate forest...
TGCATCGACACCTTGCGCTACATCCTGCGCGACGAAGTGGTCCGCGTCAGCGCCCACGGGATGTGGGATGCAGTCTCCGGAGAAGTCGAAGCGGCCGCCATACTCAGCCTGGAATTCTCTCGGGGCACGCTTGGTAGCGTACTGGTATCGACCCGCGCCGACTACCGGACGCCGATCGAATTTGTCGGAGAAGACGGAGTCTTGCGCGCGGATGATGGCCTCACCGTCGATCGACCCATCACGCTGAACCTGCGCCGCAACGGTTCGATTGTCGAATCGGAAGTCATCTCGAACCAATACGCCTACGCGCGACAAGTCGACATGTTCGCGGCCGCCGTTCGCGGAGAAGCCGCCTTCCCTGTGCCTGGAGAAGAGGGCTGGCAGAACCAGGAAGTTCTCGACGCGGCACTGCGCAGTTTGAAGAGCGGCAAAGCGGAAGAAGTCGCGCGCGTTGCGAGACCTTGAGGGTTTCACAATCCTTATCCGGCAACTCAGGAGCCTTACAAAGATCTATATTCAGGGGGCAAGACTCGGCAAGTGTGACGTTCTCATCGGACAGGACTAAATCGCCGTCTTCTCCGGTTTGGCCCCAATCGAAGGACTTGTACCACACACCCTTGGCCCACAGATCGGCTGAACCTTCTCCCCATTCCACATATTGGAGAATCACATCTCCGGCCTTTAGCGAGAGATGAGCAATGGGTCGTTTAACCAGGAATCGGTCGGGCTTCCACACAACGAGCACGCCCGTAATGCCACTCCCCTTCTCTCCCGCCTTGAGGGTGCGACCACGCTCCGACTATCCTGCCAGGACAAATGCATCGTGGATAACTTGGCAACGGTCCATTCGCGAAACGTGCACCCCTCGAACGGGCATGCTTTCTCGTAGAGGACCGGAAGTACCGGCTCTGAGGTGTGCGCTTTCCTCTCTGCCGGGGGCGCGCTGGGCATCGGCGCGGCGGCTAAGGTCATCGTCAACAAGAACAGGGGTCCAAGACGTAACGCGTTCATGTGCACAGAATGAGTGGTCGCTCGCAAAGCACCTACGACTCTTCGGACCGATAGCATTCTCTACGGGATCACCGCGTTATTCGTCTGCACCATCGGCGCGCTCAGCGCCGAATCTTCGGGACGGGGCGGAATCCCACGGGCCTGCACGATCGTCCAGTGCCACTCCTGATCAGTGCCGGGGTTGGTGTCTAGAGGCGCTTTGAATAGTGCCGTCATGGAGGGCAAAGCGACGGCTCGCAGGTGGTAGAGCTTTGTCGTCACGTCGGCTTCTTTCTGAGACCCGATGGTGGTTTGCTGCGCCGCGGGGACTAGCTTCGCCAGGCTTCCGCGAGCGGCGACGGCGGTGGGCTTGCGCACCATCGTCAGTCCGACCGTGATTTCCTCCACGCGCCACGTCGTCCCATTAAACAGCGCCACCTGCAATCCTTCTTCATTGATCGTCGCCGGCCCTTCCAGCTTGCGGACCTCGTCGTCCGGAAGATCCAACTGGATCAGCGGACGCGACAACAGCGATTTGTTCTTCCCATTGAAGGACAGGCTGCAGGTCACGTCGGGCGAAGAAACCTCAAAAGTTTTAGCAGCACCGTTGAAGGAGTATAGAAAGCTCGTGTTGGTCAGGTGCCGGCTCTCGGCTTCTTCCATGACCTGCGAGAGATTGTCGTTGTCGATGACGGTGCGCGCGGGAGCAGGTGGCGCTGGCGTCTCAGATATCGGAGCAGCCGGAGTAAGCTGGGGCGCTTCTTTCTTCTTGCGCAGCGAGCGGGCTACGTCCCCCAATGGAACGGGACGATCCTCCGATTGACCCCAGGCCGGCGCGGCAAGCAAACATCCGCATAGCCAAAGGATCAACTTCCGAATAACTCCGTGGCCCAAGGTCCCAGACTTGCTCATTCGAATACGTTCTCTGGCCTGCGGCGACGGCGGGAGGAGTCGCCTTCGTGGCCGCAGGCACACCAATGCCGCTCAGAAAATTGTATCGAGTCGGAGCGAATACCGAACGAACGTAGGTGCTAGAACCTTGGAAGGAACAACCAGGCAAGAGGTGAGGGCGCCTGTCCAGAAGTGGCGTGCAACGGGGCAATGCGCCCTCAAGGCTTCAGTGGTGTTACAGGAGTCCGGAAGTACGGAAACGCGAAACGGGATCTACCACCGGCTGACGTTTGAATATCCAGCGGGCCACCGCAAACCCCAGCGCCGCGTAGCACACATGCATCAATCGCATAGCCCACCCCCGAGTACCGATATGCGGCTGCGTACCGCAAGGGGAGGAGCCTTACTGCGATCAACTTAGCAGCGGGACACCAGAGGTGCAATGCACCAAAGGTGCCATGGGATAGCACCGAGGTAATACTTGGTCATCGATTCGGAACATTACCAGAACGGTCTACCGGCGCCCTTCCAGCACCTGTTCTCGTACCCCTTCTGTCGAAACGGCGCCCTCCAATTTGTGGTTCCTTTGGTGGAAGAACAGCAAGTGAATCAGAAACATGCAGATCAGTACCGCCCCGAACGTGCAGACGATGGTCGCTCCCGTGGGCGTGTCGAGGCTGACCGAAAAGTAGACTCCCAGTGCGGAGACCAGGGTGCCCATCGTCCAGCCGATGGCCAGACGCGGCCCGACTCGGTCGGCGAACAGCATCGCACCCACCGAGGGGACGATCAGGTAACAGAACACCAGCAGCACCCCGGCAATCGCCACCGACGAGGTCACCACGAAACCGAACGACGCGTAGAACAGGAAATCCCACAGACGCACGTTGAGACCCTGGCGCTCGGCCTCGGCAGCGTTGGTCGAAATCAGCAGAAATTTGTGCCGGAAGATGTAGTGAAACAACCCGACGGCTCCATAGAGGATGGCCGTCTTCGCCACCTCTGCACGCGATACCGAAAGAATGTTTCCCACCAGCATGTCCTTGAGGTGCTCGGTCTCCCCGGTGGCCTTGCTCATGGCGAGGATCGCGGCGGCCGACGCAACCGCGTACGCAATCCCGATGAAAGCCTCTTGAGGAATGTGCCCGCGGCGGGAGCGGGCCAGCGCGAAAATCGCCGCTCCCAGGAACGTGAACCCGAGGCTCAGGAAGTAGGCGCCCCGCCCGTGTGGATCCATGCCCACCAGGATTGCGAAGGTCGCGCCCAAGGCAGCAATCTGCGCCAGTGCCAGATCGACGAAGATTACCCCGCGTTCCACGACGTGAACACCCAGGTACGCATGGATGCCGGTCAGAATCAGGCTGGCCACGAACGGCCAGATCAGGAAAGGAAGAATTTCCATCGGTCTCCTTGAGCCTACTGCGTGGCCTGGAATGCCTTAGTCAGCAATCCGATATCGTAATCGAACAGTTTGAAATAGTCGGTCACGTCTTTTTCTCCGCCGACCGAAGGCAGATATTGCACCACCTGCCCGCCGGTTTCGCGCGCTATAGCCTGCGGAGTCTTTAAATCGAAATATGGCTCCACCAGAATAAGCTTGCAGTTCTCGCGCTTCATCAACCCAATCAGGTCAATCGTATGACTCGGCGTGGGCGGAATTCCCGGCCGCGGCTCGACATATCCGATCACGTTCAGCCCAAAGTGCTTGGCAAAGTTCGGAAATGAGTTGTGATAGGTAACGACCTTGCGGCCGCGATAAGACTTCATCTCCGCATCCCACTTCTGCCCGGCTGCCGTGAGGCGCTTGTCGAAGTCCTGAAACCGTTCCTGATAGTAGGCCGCATTCGACGGATCAAGCTCACCCAGCTTCCCGGCAAAGCCACGAGCGATCCGGCGGCCATTGTCAGGATCGAGCCAATAATGCGGATTCCCCAAGGGATGGACGTCGCCCATCGCGCGCGTGACGGTGCCGGTGGGAATGTCGAGGATCTCGGCAAACTGCGAGGCATCCAGATAGCCGTTCGCGCCCACCTGAATGCGAGCATTGCCGCTCTGGTTGATGAGCGGGGGCAACCAGCCGATTTCAAGTTGCAACCCGACCACAATCAACAGATCCGCCTGGCGCAGTTTCAGCAGGAAGCTGGGCTTGGCCTCAACGAAGTGGGGATCCTGGTAGCCCTTGGCAATCGATTCCACTTGGATCTTGTCGCCACCAACTTCCTGGACTAGGGCCGCCAGATCGGTGGTCGACGTGACGATATTCAGCTTCTTGGCTTCGGCCCAGTTGGGCAACAAAAGCGCACCCAACAAACAAAAAATCAACAGTACTTTGAAGCGATTCAATATTCCCTTCCTTCCATGTTCAGAACGGGTGCGCACCGTGCGCACCCAACGAAAAGATCAATTGCATGAAAAATTCATTCGCATCAATGTTATTCGCGTATCTCGTAAAGCGATACTGTCCGCGCAACTGGCTAAACTCGCTTGGCCAATAGGTCAACGTTACCGAGCCGCCTTTGTCGGTGAGGCCGTCGTTGCGGCTGCGGTCGGAATGGTCGAAGCGCCCGCCCACAAACCAGCGCCGCGCCAGTTGGTAATCGGCAGAGGCATAGTATCCGAAAGACTTCTGGGTCGCCGGAAGTTGTTGGCGATCGCTCCAGATAAACTCGCCTCGTCCCACAAAGGAATGGTAGATGGAGCGGCGCAAAGGTTTCCAGCGAAGGGTTGCATCCACCCCATACAGGTGTGTCAGAAAATCAGTTCCGAGATCGTTGTGGCCCCGTGCATAGGAGACTCCAAGGTCCAGGTTCGTGGATTCGTTGATGTCGTGGTAACCGCGCAAGTGCGCAACCGCGCTCACGTCGCTGCGCTGCGAGGATTGAAACACGTCGCCCGAATCTCCGCGAAACACCTGCCCAGTCGCCGAAAGGAAAATGCCTTTGGGCGCCGGCAGGATACGTTCGATCGAGACCCCGGCATCGTCAATGCCATCTTCCCCGCCCACGAGATTATTGGTAACCAGCGGGCGGTCCACCCAAGGCAGCACGTGATTATGCATCGTATTGACCTTGCCGAAGGCGGAGCGCATTTTGCCGGCGCGCGCAACAAAGCTGCCCGGCAGCGCCGTAAACGTGATGTAGCCCTCTTCCAGGTTCACCCCTTCCTCTCCAAAGGAGATAAAGAAGTCGCCCCGAGCATAGGGATCGATAATCGACTGGAAGCCGACTTCCGACTCGTGCATCTGGAACGCAGGGATGGGCTGGAGAGAGACCGCGTTCTGCTCCGAGTTGCCGCCAAGCGCACCGATAAAATCACCGATGACACTAATGTCCGGGTTCAGTGCTTTGGCGGCCGAGCCACCTGCGCCGCCAAGGCTCGGCTCTTGTCCAGCCACAATGCCTGCCGCTTGAGGTCCCGCCGGAGTCAGCGCCGGCGCTGGCTGAGAGACAGCAGCAGCCTGCGCTTGTGGGCCCGATTCGGGTGGTTGACCCGGGGCTGCTGGCGCAACAGCCGGCTGCGCGGCGGCTTTTAGCATGCGCACCTGACCTTCGAGGGCGATGATGCGATCCTCGAGGTCACGGATGTGCTGCTCGAGAGAGGCGTTCTGGTCATTCGCCGGAGACACGCCTGTCGACTGTTGTCCAAATGCGCTGGCCAACAGCAGTCCAAGAACCAACACAAGTGCGAAGCGATATCTCATCTTTTCTCACTCCTTAGACTTCGGCAACGCTGCGAACCCAGATTCATTTTTCGCGATCTTCACCTCAACGCAAGGCAAGTACACCCTCTCGCGCACAGGCCTCAGGCCTGCCGCAGAAGCACTCGGTTGCCCCAGTTTCCCGAGATGAAGTGCGATGCCAGCCGACGTGCTGAAGAACGATTATTCCAATCTGCGCTCTTTCCAAATTGGCTAAATCGCCGTGTTCAAAGAATCTGCGGGGGTGGCCGCCCCCTGCTTCCGCGGCGCACTAATTTGGATGCAAGATCTCTAAAACTAACTGCCTTGTTTTCAACAGGGAATGAAAGGATTTTAGCACCCAGCTTGAGCGCTGTCCGAAAGGCCAAGGCGAGGCGGATGGGACGGGCCTGGCGCTAAAACAAATAGCGATAAACAAGAAAAAAGCGAGCAACCCACCAGAGGCTTTTTCATACCTGCCACCCGCCGCGCTGGGTTGCAAGGATACCTCTTTTCCAACCTAGCTGGGATTACTGGTCCGCGGAAGGCATCTCGATCACATTGTAATCCCCCGGGTGCCTGAACAGTCGAGCGGCAGGCTCTCCTGTTCGCACGTCAGAGAGTTCGAAGTCTTGCGTGCCGATTCTTGGATCCTGCAGCCGGCTGATCAGGTTCACTCCCAGTTGCTGTGAATACCAGTACTCGCGCCGTATCTCGATGGGGCTGTTATTTCCGATTGCTCCGGTCTCGATCACCGTCGTCTCGCGGGTTCCCACCGTCTCTAGTCCATCGACGAGTTGCTTGCCAAGGTCCTCGCGTCCCGGCAAGCCAGCTTGCTTTTGGGCTCCCGCCTCCGTCATTTTGGGTGCCACAAGGTCAGGCGGCGAGAACGGTTCGACCTGACAGACCTGCTCCCTGGGCTTGCAGATCGTCAAGCGGTGCGCCACCGGATCGCTGATTTCAATCTGGGTAACGACGGATTCATGCTTCCCGTCCTCGGGTACGAGGAGGCGACGCTCCTGGAAGATGCGTCCGGCACTGTCAGGTGCAATCGCGCGATGATTCTTCAGAGTTATCGAGTTTCCATCGGCGAACTGCTGCACTGATTCAGTATTTACCGTCGCCGAGAATGGTGCGTTCGGAATCGATGGAATGAAGATACTGACCAGGACACCCCGCATTCCGCCGTCCGCCGGACGTTGCGGGTGTTCTGGTGTCTGTGCGAGGGACTGCGAAATAAAAAGTAAGAGAATTGCCGCAACTGGACTGGAGAGGTTCTTCATCGTCAGTCCCTCACTTTCCGCCACGAATTGTCTATTCACCTAGGGTTCGTTTTCTCCAGAACTGATTCTACTGGTGGGCGCTGGAATGGCGATTGGCTGCATGCCCTTCTCGGCGGCAAGCTTTTGGAACGAGGCGACGTCGGTCTTTTGCAGATCGTTCCACTTCGCGACCGCCTCGTCGGTCTGTTTCTTCAGGTCGTCGAAGCGCTGTCGTGCGGCTTCGGTCGGACCACAATCGCACCCGCTGCCCACGATGATCGACAGAAACGCGAGTTGTCCATCGATGCCTGGCCGGTAAGCCAAGGAATCTTCATTAGCGCTGATTTTCAGATTGACCAACGGTTCGCGCGCCGCGACCAGCTTTGCCGACAACCCATCCGCGGAGGTCGCGATCCCGTGGGAAGCCTCGTCATCCGGCAGACGCCGCTTCAGTCCTTCGGTCTGGCTGCGCACGTCCTCGATCTGATTGACAGCCGCGTAGACGCGATTCAGTTGTTCTCGGATCGCCATGAGCAGATTGAATTGCTGCTCGAGATCCGCCTGGGAAACCTGGACACGTGGATCGAGTTTCAGTTCCAAAGGCACGGTCTGGCTCTGCCCGTCGACAGTGAGCTTGACCTGATACTTTCCCGGCAATGCCAGCGGTCCACGCGCACCCGAGTTGTATTCCCAGAGGTAGTAGCCCGGCACACGGTTGGCATTCTCGTAATGCAAATCCCACACAAAACGATTCAGTCCGGCCTCAACCTTGAGTTCCTTCTCGGGCTTTTTGTCGTCCGGATCGAGTGGCTCATCGGGTGTCTCGGTTTTCTTGCTCGAATACTTGCGGATCGTCTTCCCTGAACTGTCGAGAATCTCAACGGTCGTCTCGCCTTTCGGCGCGGCTTTGACAAAGAAGTCGATTACGGCCCCCGATGGCGGATTCATTCCCACTAGTTCGGCACGGTGCGGAGCTTCCTCGGGATTGTGAATACGATAGGCTACGGCCGGCGTGTAAAGATGAACAGCCTGGTTGGCAAAATCCGCGCTGAACTGCCGCACCGGACTAAGATCATCGAGCACCCAGAACGCGCGCCCGTGTGTCGCCAGCACCAGGTCGTCGTTCTTGACGATCAGGTCGTGAATAGGAACGTGCGGCAGGTTGAGCTGCAGCGGCCGCCAGTCCGCGCCATCATTAAATGAAACGAACACGCCATTCTCCGTTCCCGCGTAGAGGAGCCCACGCTTCTTGGGGTCTTCCCGCACCGCGCGCACGAAGTAGGTATCGGGGATTCCCTTCGCTCCGCTCGTCCAGGTCGTCCCGTAGTCCTTCGTCTTGAAAATGTATGGACGCAGGTCGTCATTCTGATGCCGGTCGACGGCCACATACGCGGTGCCTGCATCGAACGGTGAAGCTTCAATCTGGCTGACACGGCTCCACTCGGGAAGGTCCTTGGGCGTGACGTTGGTCCAGGTCTTGCCGCCGTCCCGCGTCAGCTGCACGAGGCCGTCATCGGTTCCCGCCCATATCACCCCCTTGGTCACCGGAGACTCGGCGACCGCGAAGATCGTGTCGTAGTACTCGGTACCAGTGTCATCAAGGGTGATCGATCCCCCCGACGGCTGTTGCTTGGACTTGTCGTTGCGAGTGAGGTCGGGGCTGATTGCCTCCCAGTGCACGCCACCATCGGTCGTCTTGAATAGCTTCTCGCCCGCGTGATAGAGAGTCTCGGGATCATTCGGCGAAATCATGACTGGCGACGTCCACTGGAAGCGGTGCTCGAGGATGCCGGCGCCGCCTGCATCGGTCAAATGCGTCTGGTTCGTGATATTGCGAAGTTGCCCGCTACGCTTGTCGTAGCGCGTGATCAGGCCTTCGTAGTCGGCCGCATAGACGATCGTGGGCTCGGGAGGATAGGGCGCAATGTACCCGGCTTCCCCGCCCCCAACCGGATACCAATCGGAGCGGTCGATGATGCCGTCGTCGCTGCGCGTGGCAATCCCGACCGTGCTGTTATCCTGCTGCGCGCCGTAGATGTAGTACGGCGTGCGGTTGTCGGCGATCACGTGGTAGAACTGCGCGGTTGGCTGGTTGTCTTGCCGCGTCCACGTCTTGCCGCCGTCAATGGTGACGGTCACACCCCCATCGTTGGACGCGATCATACGGTCGGTATTTTTGGGATCAATCCATAGGCCGTGATTGTCGCCGTGGGGCAGCTTGAATTTGTTGAAGGAGCGCCCGCCGTCGGTCGAACGGTAAGCGTCCACATCCATGATGTAGACCGTGTCGCCATTCTGCGGATCGGCGATCACGTGCATGTAATACCACGGACGCTGAATCAGGCTGTGGCTGCCGTTCACGAGTTGCCAAGTATCACCACCATCATCCGATCGATAAAGTCCCCCCTCCGCCGCTTCGATCAGAGCGTAAACACGTTCGGAATTCGCGGCCACCGAGACGCCGATGCGGCCGTACGGACCTTTCGGGAGTCCCTTCTCCTCCAGGTGCTTCCACGTCGTGCCGCCGTCGGTTGAGCGATACAAACCGCTCCCCGGGCCACCGCTCGACATATTCCAGGGAACCCGCCGCACCTGCCAAAGCGAAGCAAACAGGATGTTCGGATTGTTCGGATCGAACGCAACATCCACCCCGCCCGTGTTCTCGTCCTTGTAAAGAACTTTCTCCCAGGTCTTGCCACCGTCGATGGTGCGAAAGATCCCCCGCTCTGCATTCGGACCGAAAGGATGACCGAGCGCGGCCACGAACGCGACATCTGGATCGTTCGGGTTAACGATGACCTTTCCAATCGCGCGCGAGTCGCGGAGTCCGACGTTCTTCCAGGTCTTACCCCCGTCCAGAGTCTTGTAAACACCGTCGCCCTGGGAAATGTTGCCGCGCAGGCACGCCTCGCCGGTGCCTGCATACACAATATTCGGATTTGAAACCGATACCGCGAGACTTCCGATCCCAGGGGACTTCTCTTTTTCGAACACCGGCTTCCACGTCAACGCGCCATCGGTGGACTTCCAAACACCACCACCCGTGGATCCGAAATAGTAAGTTGTGGGGTCCCCCGGAATGCCAGAAGCCGTCAGCGAGCGGCCGCCTCGAAACGGACCCACCAGCCGATACTTTATCCCCTTGAAAACTGGGTCATCATTCTCCGTCTCGCTCGGCTTCTCCGGCTTGGCGGTAACTTGCGCGGTAGGCTCCGTGTTTTTTTTCTCAGGGGAGTTCTTCTGGGCGAGTGCGGGAATCGACGAAATCAGGAAAATGCCAACTAAAAAAATCAGCGCCATCGCTGCACGACGATTTCGGGTCACCATGGGTGCTTTTTCTCCAGGGGAAGTTTTACGGGAGGCTATCCTAAACCCTTGTGGCACAAAAGGAAAAGTGAGCATGGGCGAAATCGGGCGGGCGCCCGGTTCCGAGTCTGACTCGCAGACACATCTGTGGCCAAGGAGAACTCACGCGAAGGAATGGGGCGCTATATGGAGCCGGCCTACTTCTTGTCCTCAAGCAATTTTCGGGCGGACGCGAGTTCCTTGGCCTTGTCGGTACTCACTTTGGGATAGGAGAGATCAAGACTCTCCAGCGTATGGACCACTGCCTCCGCTACGGCAATGCGCGTGAACCACTTGTTGTCTGCGGGAATGACGTACCAGGGTGCATCCGGCGTAGAGGTGTGCCGGATCATGTCTTCGTACGCGTTCATATAATCATCCCAGCACTGCCGCTCCTTGATGTCCGCAGCCGAGAACTTCCAGTTCTTCCCCGGTTTATCCAGGCGCGAAAGAAAACGACGCTTTTGTTCTTTCTTGGAAACATTCAGGAAGAACTTGCGAATCACCACGCCATTGCGCGAAAAATAGCGCTCGATGGCGCAAATGTCCTCGAAACGGTCTTTCCACACACCCTTCGTGACTAGTTGTGGCGGGAGGCGCTCGGCCTCGAGCAATTGAGGATGAACGCGCACCACCAGAACTTCCTCGTAATATGACCGGTTGAAAATCCCGATGCGCCCGCGTTCCGGCATCCGTACCATCGTGCGCCACATGAAGTCGTGATCAAGTTCCTCCGCCGACGGCGCCTTGAACGAGTACACCTG
>Ga0307469_10000911_pt1 | contig 10919 bp, 6 predicted proteins | sample atmos_gasesAM2C__FD_203084 | JGI IMG/M metagenome (GOLD analysis project Ga0307469, IMG submission 203084) | Hardwood forest soil microbial communities from Morgan-Monroe State Forest, Indiana, United States - atmos_gasesAM2C_515 | ecosystem: Environmental > Terrestrial > Soil > Temperate forest...
GACTCGCGCAGCGCCGCGATCGAGGAAGCGAGCACCGAGGCGCGCACCTGGAGCCCGCGCAGCTCGACGTAGGCGTCGGCCACGTCGGCCACCACCGCCACCAGCACGGCGTTGCGCGCCGCGCGCGTCGCCTGCTCGTCGTAGCGCGCCGCCTCGATCTCGCGCCGGTACCTGCCGAAGATGTCGAGCTCCCAGACCGCATCGAAGCCGCCGGCTTCGTTGAGGTGCTGCAAGCCCGTGGCGTTGTCGGCCGAATGCAGTGCCGGTGCCACCCGGCCGCGCGTGAGATCACTGCCCGTGCCCCGCCCGGCACCCGCGGAGCCCCCTGCTTCGGGCAGCACGGTGCCGATGACGGCCGCCTCGAAGGTGCGCGCCGCCTGCAGCCGGTCGAGCGCGATGAGGAGATCGGGACTTCCGGAGACGGCGCGCTCGATGAGCGAGTCGAGCTCGGGGTCCTGAAGCGCCCGCCACCAGGCGGCGAGCTCGATCGCCGGCGCGCCGCCCGCCGCTTCGGTGGCCCCGCCGGGGCTCGCCTGGGCCGCGGCGTCATAGTGCTCGGGAAGCGTAATCCGCGGCGGGTGGTAGTTGGGACCCGCCGCGCAGCCTGCCACGACGCCTGCCGCCGCGCCGGCGGCAACCACGAGCGCTGCGACGCGGGCGAGCTGCATCGGTGAACGCCTCATCGCCGGACCGTCGCGGGCGCCGGGGCGTCGGGCTGCGCGGTGCGCACCCGCACCAGCTCGCCCTCGCTGATCTGGCTGCTCACGTTGAGCGCCAGCCGCTCGCCCGCCGACACCCCCGAGGCAATCTCCACGACCCGGCCGTCGTCGCGGCCGATGGTGACCGGGCGGAAGCTCAAGTGCCCGTCGGAGTCGACGCGCGCCACCTCCGGACCCCCGGCGCGGAACAGGAGCGCCGCCGCCGGCACCTGCACCAGCCCGCGGGACGGCAGCGCGAAGCCCACCTTGACGTACATCCCGGGGACGAACTCTCCCTTGGGGTTGGCAATGTCGACTTCGACGCGCAGCGTGCGGGCCTGCGGATTGATCGCCTCAGAGGTGCGCGCGACCTTACCGGCGTACTGGCGTGTCATACCGCTGCCGGTCTCGACCTGGACCGGCGCGTTGCTGTTCAGGAGATCGTCGGCGGCGCTCTGCGGGGCGTCGACGAAGATCCGGATCGGATCGTTCTCGCTCATCACATAGAGCGGAGTGGTCGTCGAGGTGCTGCCGGCGGTGACCAGATTGCCGATGTCGATGTCGCGGGTGGTGACCACGCCGTCGTAGGGTGCGGTCACCTTCTTGAATGCCGCGAGAGCGGCGTACTGGTTGATGCGCGCCTCATCGAGCGCCACGTCCGCCTCCGCGGACTTGAGGCGCGCCTCGGCACTCTCGTAGTCCGCCTTCTTCTCCTCGCGCTCCTGCTCCGACACCACACCCTGGGGCGAGTCGCGCCAGCGCTCCCAGGTCGTGCGGCTCAGGCGCGTCTCGGCCTGGCGCACCAGGATCTGCGCCCGCCCGGCCTGCAGCTGGGCGCGCGCCGCCGCGAGCTGGGCGTCGAGGTCCGGAGTCTCGATGAGCGCGAGTACCTGGCCGGCCTTGACGCGATCGCCGATGTCGACGAACCACTTGCCGACATAGCCGTTGACCCGGGCGTAGATGGTGCTCGCATGCCAGGCGGCCGTCTGCCCGGGCAGCACCAGGCGCTGCACACCCTGGAGCGGCTCGGCCACCACCACATCGACGAGCGGTGGCGCGCTCATCGCCTCGGCGGTGGCGCGCGCCACGCCGCGGGCCTTGACGAAGCGGTCGACGCTCACCACGACGAAGGCGAGCCCGAGCAGAGCCGCGCAGATGATCGCGCCGCGCTTGAGGCGCGCGCCGGTATCGGGATCGAAGCGCGCGGACACCGCATGCGACTCGCTCGCAGTGATCTCCGCCGCATAGTCGGTCTCGCGTACCTCGTCATCTCCTGCCATGCCAACTCCTCTAACGCCGCAGCAGCCGATAGGTGGTCGGCACGAACACCAGCGTCGCGAAGGTCGCGAACAGCAGCCCGCCGATCACCGCGCGCGCGAGCGGGGCGTTCTGCTCGCCGCCCTCGCCGACCCCGATCGCCATCGGCACCATGCCGAGAATCATCGCCCCGGCGGTCATCAGCACCGGGCGCAGGCGCGTGTAGCCGGCGGTGGCCGCCGCGACCAGCGGCGCATCCGCAGCCGCCATGCGCTGATTGGCGAAGGTCACGACCAGGATGCTGTTGGCGGTGGTGAGCCCGATCGCCATCAGCGTGCCCATGAGCGCCGGAACGCTCAGGTGCGTCTGGGTGAGGAACAGCATCCACATGACGCCGCTCAGCGTGAACGGCACCGCCATGAGCACGATCAGCGGATCGATCCAGCTCTGGAAATTGATCACCAGGAACAGGTAGACCAGCACCACCGCGAGCGCGATCCCGGTGAAGAGCCCCGTGTAGCTCTCGCGCATGGTCTCGACCTGGCCGCTCAGCTCGACGTGCATGGCCTTATCGGGCGGCGGCCGGTTGGCGGCGATCACCTCATCGATGGCGCGCGAGGTCGAGTAGAGATCGCGCCCCTGCACGCTGGCGTGCACGTCGAACACCGGGCGGATGTTGAGCTGCGAGGTCACCATCGGCTCGGTGCGGCGTCCGATCGAGGACAGGTTCATGAGCAGCTGCGACTGGCCGGCGCCGCTCACGCTGCTCACCGGCATGATCTTCAGGTCCTGCGCGGAGGCAATGCCGTAGGTCGGCTGCTGCACCACCAGCGGGTAGCTCACGCCATTGCTCGGGTCGACCCAGAAGTTGGGCGCCGTCTGTGCGCTCGAGCTCGTCGTGACCAGCATGTTGCCGGCGGCCTCCTGTTGCGTGAGCCCGACCTGGGTGGCGAGCGTGCGGTCGACATCGACGGCAAGCGCTGGGGCATCGGGTACCTGGAACACGTGCGCATCCACCACGCCGGGAATGCGCGCGACCAGCTGCGTGAGGCGCGACGCCAGGCGGTAGGCGCTGCCGGTGTCGGAGCCGGTAACGCGGATGTCGATCGGCGCCGGCTGGCCGAAATTGAGAACCTGGTCGACGATGTCGGCGGGCTGGAAGAAGAACTGCAGCCCTGGGAAACGCTGCGGCAGCTCGCGGCGCAGCAGCGCCGTGAGCTCCGCCGTCGGCGCGTGGTGCGCGGTGAGCGAGATCAGGACCTCCCCGTCCATCGGGCCCACGGTCGATGAGTCGCTGAGCGCGGTGTTGATGCCGCTGTAGGGCATGCCGATGTTGTCGAGGATGACGCCGATCTGGCCTCTGCCGACGAGCTCGCGGATCGCCGCCTCGACCTGCGCGAAGTCCTGCTGCGTGGTCTCGAGGCGCGTGCCGGGCGGCGCCCGCACGTGCAGCCGCATCTGCCCGGCATCGACCTCCGGGAAGAAGTCGCGCCCGAGGAAGGGGAAGAGCGGCAGCGACAGCGCCATGATGGCGAGGAAGGCGAGCACGGTCGACTTCGGCTGCGACAGCGCCCAGGCGAGCGCGTTGCGATACGCCTCGCGGAAGCGGTGAAAGGCGCTCTCGAACTCCACGTGCACCCTGTGGAGCAGCCGCAGCAGCCCGGCCGCCCTCGAGGCGCCCGCGGCCGCCGTAGCCGGCGCCGCGCGCCCGTTCCGGTGACGCGCGCGCATCAGGTAAAGGAACATGACCGGCACGAGGGTGAAGGAGAGCGCCAGGCTCGCGAGCAGCGACACGATCACCGACACGGAGAGCGGCGAGAACAGGTACCTGGCGGTGCCGGTGAGCAGGAACACCGGTACGAACACGATGCAGATACAGAGCGTCGATAGGAAGGTCGGGAGACCCACCTCGCCGGCGCCGTGGACGATGGCATCGGCGAGGTGCTCATGGAGCCCGGCGTGTCGCTCGATGTTCTCGATCACGACCGTGCCGTTGTCGACGAGGATGCCGACGGCGAGCGCGAAGCCACCGAGGGTCATGGTGTTGAGCGTCTCGCCGCCGGCCCCCATCAGCAGCACCGCGGTGAGGATCGACAGCGGGATCGCCGCGAGGATCATGGTCGTCAAGCGCCAGTTGCCGAGAAACAGCAGGATCATGAGCGCGGTGAGGGCCGCTGCCATGGTGCCGCCCACAGCCACGCTGTTGAGCGCGGCCTTGACGAACACCGACTGGTCGAAGATCGCCTTGATGCGCACGTCGCCCGGCAGCATGTGGCGGATTTCGGGGAGCGCGGCGCGGATGCCGTCGATCACGGCGAGCGTCGAGACGCCGCCGGTGTTGCGGATCGTCATGAGCGCGCCGGGTACGCCGTCGACCGATACCGAGTTGGTCTGCACCTGGAAGCCGTCGTGCACGTGCGCGACGTCGCGCATGAAGACTTCGCGCCCGTCGACACGCTTGATCGGGAAGGAGTTGATCGCCTCGATGACGTCCGGGCTGTTGTTCATCGCCACCAGGTAATCGAGCTTGCCGATCTTGACGTCGCCGGCGGGCAGGATGACGTTCTGTGCCTGCAGCGCCTCGCTCACGTTCGCCGGCGTGAGCCCCCGGGCCTGCAGCGCCTGCTGGTCGAGGTCGGCCATGATGACGCGCGGCTTGCCGCCGTAGGGGTAGGGAACCTCGGCGCCGTGCACCACCGCGAGCGCCGGGCGGATGATGTTCTGGCCGAGGTCGTTGAGCGCGGTGTCGGGGAGCGAGCTGCTCGAGAGGCTCAGCTGGATGATCGGTACGTCGGTCGCACCGTAGCGGATGACGAGCGGCGGCGTGATGTTGCGCGGCATGTATTTCAGCACCACCAGCGCGCTGCTCGCGAGCTGCGAGATGGCGCGCGTCACGTCCGCGCCCTCGTGCAGGTAGACCTTCTCGACGCCGACGCCTTCGTAGCTGGTGGCCTCGATGCGTGCGATGTCATCGACGAGCGAGGCCATCTGCCGCTCGTGCAGCGTGAGAATGCGGTTCTGGATGTCGGTGGCGCTCATGCCGGCGTAGTTCCACACCACGCTGCACACCGGGATATCCATCTTCGGGAAGATGTCGACCGGCATGCGCAGCGCCTCGCCGATGCCGAGCAGTGCGACCAGCATCAGCACGGCCACCACCGTGTAAGGACGCCTGAGCACGTACTGGACGAGCGACATGCGCGCGGACCCTAGCTGCCCGCGACGCTCTCGGCGGCGAGCGGCTGGCGCACCCGGAAGGTGCTGCCCTGCCCGGGGGTGCTGAGCACCTCGACCTCCGCGCCGTGCGCGGCGCAGATCGACTTCACGATGGAGAGGCCGAGGCCCGCCCCGCCCTGCTCGCGCGAGCGCGAGCCGTCCACGCGGAAGAAGCGCTCGAACACGTGCGGCAGCGCCTCCGCGGGGATGCCGATGCCGGTGTCGGCGACGTCGAGCACCGCGTGAGCTCCCTCGCGTTTCACCCGCAGCGTCACCTGCCCGCCGTCGGGGGTGTACTTGATGGCGTTGTCGAGCAGGTTGACGATCACCTGCTTGAGCCGTGCGCGATCGCCACGCACGGCGACCCCGGGCTCCGATTCACAGTTGACGCGGATGCGCTTGTCGGTCGCGAGCAGGCTCATCTGCTCGGCGGTGGTGTTGGCGAGCTCGGCGAGATCGAAGCGCTGCCAGGCGTCGGCCTCGCCGGCATCGAGACGCGACAGCGAGAACAGGCTCTCGACGATCTCGGCGAGACGCTCGACCTCCTCGAGCACGCTCCCGAGCGCCTCGCGGGTCTCGCGCGCGAGGCGCCCGTCCTGCGCCAGGCTCTCGAGCTCGCCCCGCATCACGGTGAGCGGGGTGCGCAGCTCGTGGCTCGCATCCGCCACGAACTGCTTGGAGCCCCGCAGCGCATCCTCGAGACGGCTGATCATGCGATTGAGCGAGATCGAGAGCCGCTCGAGCTCATCGCCGCTTCGCACCACCGGCAGCCGCTCGCTGAGCGAGTGCTGCGTGATCTCCTCGGCCTTCAATGCCATGCGCTCGACCGGCTCGAGCGCCTGGCGCACCAGGATGAAACCGCCCGCGACCGCGACCGCGACGGCGACCGGAAGCCCCACCGCGAGCATGAAGAGCACCTGCGCCAGGGTGTTCGCGGCCGGTGTGGCGGACGTGCCGACCTCGACCCGGTAGAGCGTGCCGTCGCTCCCGGTGGCCGGCACCGCCGCGATCAGGAGCGCACCGCCCGGCACGGACACCTTGCGGGCCGCGCCCTCGAGAAAGTTACCGCCGATCGAGGACACGCGTGCCGGGTCGAAGAGATCGCTGTGCGGGGCTCCGGATGCATAGACCACGTGCCCGTCGGCCCGTGAGATGCGGATGAAGCGGTCGTTGATCTCGGGGGAATAGAGCTTCTCCACCTCGCCGCGCAGCGCGTCATCGCCCTCGCGGCGCGCCTGGGCCACGAGCGTGCCCGCGATCTGCCGCGCGCGGCGCGCCTGGGCGTCGAGCACGTTCGCCTCGAGGTAATGGCGCAGGAAGAAGAAGGTCAGGAGCCCGAGCAGCACGAACACGCCCGTGAGCACCCCGGCGTACCACGCCACGAGGCGAAAGCTGAGCGAACGCGCGTTCATGCTTCCGGGCCTCCTCCGAGACCGTAGCCGACGCCGCGCACCGTACGGATGAGCTTCACCGGGAACGGGTCATCGACCTTGCTGCGCAGATGCCGCACGTACACATCGACGATGTTGGTCAGACCCTCGAAGCTCTGGTCCCAGACGTGCTCGATGATCATGGTGCGGGAGAACACCCGCCCCGGGCTCGAGGCGAGGTACTCGAGCAGGGCGTATTCCTTCGGGGTGAGCTCGATCCGGCGCCCGCCCCGGCGCACCTGCTGGGTGAAGCGGTCGAGCTCGAGGTCTTCCACCCGCAGCACGGTCGAGCGGGCCACCGGCCCGCGCCGCAGCAGCGCCTTGACGCGCATCACGAGCTCGGCGAATGCGAACGGCTTGGTCAGGTAATCGTCGGCGCCGGCCTCGAAGTTCCGGACTTTCTCCTCGGTCGCATCGCGCGCGGTGAGGATCAGTATCGGCACCTGCTGGTTGCGGCGCCGGATGCGCTTCAGGAGCTCCTCGCCGGGGAGTCCGGGGAGCATCAGATCGAGAATGACGAGGTCGTACTCGTAGGCCTGGGCGAGCTCCCAGCCGCTCGGGCCGTCGTCAGCGATGTCGACGGCGTAGCTCTCCTGCCGCAGCGCGCGCGCCACGAGCTCGGAAACCTTCTTCTCATCCTCGACGAGGAGCAATCGCACGGCTGCGAGTTGTCCTTATTGCGGCCTCAGAGCCGCGAAGTGGAGCATATGGGGATTAATCGGCGGCAAACGCCCGATTAAAAACGATTCAGAAAAATAGACGTTGCTTTTAAGGCTTTGATATGGAAGAGTTTAGCGCCCGTCAGGGAGGGTTACTTTTCAGGTTAGGCTCGCGATCGGAAGGGGCACCCAGTGCTCGGCAATCTCGGCCCCGTAACAAAAGTGCCATCTGACTGCGGTACAAATGCCGTGCAACTGAACCAGAGTGAGCCCCGGACGGGGCGGATCTTGAGAGGTTGCGGCGATGCAACACGGACGTCCGGCCCTCGGGCGTAAGCGTCTGGCCGCCGCGTCGGCTTTTTCAAACCACAGGAATTCCGAAGATGACACCCATTCGTGCCTGTCTCTTAACGGCTTCGTTGGCGGCGGCGGGCATCGCCCAGGCGCAGACTGCGCCGTCCGCGCCGGCGCCGGCACCGGCGACCAAGGCTGAGGACAGCAGCCTCACCTGGAAGGGGATCACCCTCTACGGCATCGTCGATATCGGCATCCAGAACGACACGCACAGCGCGCCGTTCAGCGACTATTTCCCGGCAGTGTCGGGCTCGCTCGTCCAGAAGAACGACTACGACTCGCCGACCGGAATCGCCGGCAACAACCTCTCGCAGTCGCGCATCGGCATCTCGGGTAACGAGCCGCTGGTCGGCGACTGGGCGGGAGTGTTCCGGTTCGAGACTTTCTTCAACCCCTGGTCGGGTGACATCTCCGACGCCTGCAAGTCCCTGACGCTGAACAACGGCAAGGCGCTCGCGGCCCAGACGACGGGCGTCGACAGCAGCGTTTGCGGCCAGTACTTCGCGGGCGCAGCCTATGCGGGCTTCAGCTCCCCGACCTACGGCAGCTTCACCTTCGGGCGCCATGTGACGCTCCTCGCAGACGGCATCGCCAAGTACGACATCCTGGGGGCCGCGCAGGCGTTCTCGCTGATCGGCTACTCCGGCACGACCGCCGGCGGTGGCGACACCGAGGACCGGCGCCTCGACCAGTCGGTCAAGTACTACGCCAAGTACGACTGGCTGCACGTCGGCGCCCTGTACCAGTTCGGCAGCGCGAGCGGCAGCATCAACACCGGCTACCAGCTCCAGATCGGCGGCGAGTTCGCGGGCTTCTCGATCGATGGGTACTACTTCAAGAAGTACGACGCGGTCTCGGCGTCCGCGCTGAGCGCCGCGAACGTAACCTCGCTCACGGGCTTTTGCACCGTGGGGAGCGCGACTTACGACGCCGCGTTGTGCTTCCCGATCAGCAATTCGCTCTCCGCGACGATCTCGGACAACCAGACCTACGCGGTCATGGCTGCGTACGCCTTCCCCGGGATGCCGCTCAAGGTGTCCGGCGGCTACGAGCGCATCGAGTTCGACAACCCGACCAACCCTATGGCTCCGGGCAGCCTCACCATCGGGGGCTACCTTCTCGCGTTCACCAACAACGCGGCCTACGACAACCAGAAGACGCTGGATGTGTACTGGGCCGGCGTGAAGTGGGGCCTCTCGCCGAATCTCGATCTGCTGGCGGCTGCCTACCACTATAAGCAGAATTCGTTCGCCACGGGCGCGAATGCGGGCTGCAGCTCGACGATAGCGTCGCAGTGCAGCGGTACGGAGGACGTGCTGTCGCTGGTGTTCGATTACCGGCTGTCGAAGCGCTTTGATGCCTATGCGGGCAGCATGTATTCGGGCGTCCGGGACGGACTGGCGAACGGCTACCTCAACCACACGAACATCGCCACCACGGCAGGCCTGCGCTTCAGGTTCTGAGGCTCTCGCACAGGGACGAAACCGGCGGGGCCCGCGCAAGCGGGCCCTGTCGTTTTGGGAGTTGGAACGCCGCGCGTGAAGCGCGCCTCAGCCGAACCGGCCGGTAATGTAGTCCTCGGTGAGCCGGTGGCGCGGGTTGGTGAACACCCGGTCGGTGTCGCCCACCTCTATGAGCTCGCCGAGATGGAAGTAGGCGGTGCGCTGCGAGACGCGCGCGGCCTGCTGCATGGAATGCGTGACGATCACGATCGCATAGGACTCGCGCAGCTCGTCGATCAGGTCCTCGATGCGGGCGGTCGCCACCGGATCGAGGGCGGAGCACGGCTCGTCCATGAGAATGACCTCGGGCTGCACCGCGATCGTGCGCGCGATGCACAGCCGCTGCTGCTGGCCGCCGGAGAGGCCGGTGCCGGGACTGCTCAAACGGTCCTTCACCTCGTCCCACAGCCCCGCCCGCGTCAGGCTCGTGCAGACGATGTCGTCGAGATGGGCGCGGCTCCTGGCGAGCCCGTGAATCCGCGGCCCGTAGGCGACGTTGTCGTAGATGGACTTCGGGAACGGATTCGGCTTCTGGAACACCATGCCGACGCGCGCGCGCAGCTGCACCACGTCGCGCCTCTCATCGTGGATATCGGCGCCGTCGAGCGTGATGGTCCCGGTCACCCGGGCGCCCGGAATGGTGTCGTTCATGCGATTCAGGCACCGGAGGAAGGTCGACTTGCCGCACCCCGAAGGCCCGATCATCGCCAGCACCTGCCGCCGCCCCACGTCGATCGTGACGTTCTTCAGCGCCTGCTTGCCGCTGTAGTAGACGTTCACGTCACGGCACGAGAAGACCGGATCGTCCACCACGGTCCGCTCGGGTGCGGCGCGCGCACTCGCCTCGGCGGGCAGCGCAACGTGCACGCGCCCGCTGGGCTTCAAGTTCAGGCCGCCCTCGCCGATGTGGCGCTGGGGAGGCTCGCGGGCAGCTCCGGCGCGCGGCGTGGTGGTTGGCTTGCCGGCGGACCCGTTGCCGCTGTCCGCGCCCCTGACCCCGGCCGCCGCCGTACCGTTGCCCCGGGCCGCGCCGGGCGCGGCGGCGGTGTCATCCGGCGGTTGCGGATTTTCCTTGGGCGGTTCGCTCATGCTCGAGCCTTCAGCCAAATCTTCCCGTCACATAATCGTCGGTACGTCGGTTCTTCGGCGCCGTGAAGAGCTCGCCCGTCGGCCCCATCTCGACCAGCTCGCCCAGGTACATGAACGCCGTGACGTTCGAGACGCGCGCGGCCTGCTGGAGGTTGTGGGTCACAATAGCGATGCAGTACTTCTCCCGCAGCGACTGCAGGGTCTCCTCGATGCGCAGCGTCGAGATCGGGTCGAGCGCCGCCGTCGGCTCGTCGAACAGGATAACCTCGGGCCTCACGGCCAGGGTACGCGCGATGCACAGCCGCTGCTGCTGGCCGCCGGAAAGGCCACGCCCGTCCTCGTGCAGCTTGTCCTTCACCTCTTCCCACATGGCCGCATCGCGCAGGGCCTCCTCCACGCGGTCGGTGAGCTCGCTGCGCGAGATCCGCCGCACCAGGCGCAGCCCGAAGGCCACGTTATCGAAAATGGACATCGGGAAGGGCGTGGCTTTCTGGAACACCATGCCGACCCGGTAACGCAGCGCCGCGACATCCACCGACGGCGCGAGGATGTCCTCGCCGTCGAGCCGCACATCGCCGGTCGCGCGATGCCCGGGGTAGAGCGCGTACATGCGGTTGAAGACCCGCAGCAACGTCGACTTGCCGCAGCCCGAGGGCCCGATGAAGGCGGTGATGCGCCGGTCCTCCAGCGTGAGATTGATGTCCTTCAGCGCCT
>Ga0307469_10000912_pt1 | contig 10916 bp, 10 predicted proteins | sample atmos_gasesAM2C__FD_203084 | JGI IMG/M metagenome (GOLD analysis project Ga0307469, IMG submission 203084) | Hardwood forest soil microbial communities from Morgan-Monroe State Forest, Indiana, United States - atmos_gasesAM2C_515 | ecosystem: Environmental > Terrestrial > Soil > Temperate...
GCACGTCGCCTCGCCCTTCCACGGATGCCGCAGGACGTAGCGGCCCTGGAAGCTCGAGCGGTCGGCGGTCTCCTGGAAGACGAGGTCCTCGGGGAAGTGCGCCGCGTCGTAGCGGACGTGGAGACGGGTCACGAAGACGTCGACCGGACCGCCGGGCTGGCGACGCAGCCGGTCACCGGGCGCGCGCGGCGCCGCTTCGGGGAGCCAGAAGACCCCGAGCTTGCGCAGCTCTTCGGACGAGAGCGGGTCGGCGGCGCAGGGGTCGCACCAGCTCATGTCCCAGGCGTATTCGAGGAACACCGCGCGCATCGCCTCGCGCTTGACCTGCTCGGCGAACATCGCGCGATAGAACTGCGGGAACTCCCCTTTCACGAAGACGGGCAAATCCATGCCGGTGGGCAGCCGCACCGTGCGGTAGTTCGTCGTCTCCACCCGGCCCTTGCGCGTCAGCGTGTAGACGAACAGCTCCTGCTGGCCGTCGGCGTTCAGCGTGCCCAGGCGGATCGGCAGCATGAACTTCGGCGACTCGAACGCCATCTGGAGCGGGCGCAGATACGTGAAGCCGAGGCGGGTCTGCTCGAGCAGGTTCACGCGCGCGACAAAGAACTTCATCCCCTGCTTGAGATAGCTGCCGAGAACCGCCGACGCGCCGGCGGGCAGCTGATAGCCGCTGTCGCGCAGCCAGGTCTCGAGCCCCGCACTCTCCTTGGCGGACAGGATGAGGATGTCGTACTCACCCACCGTGTATCTGGCCTCGATGGTCACGCCTAGGCCGCGGGCCCGCTCGGTCATGGCGTCCAAAGCGAGCGGCGCCGCGCGCCGGGCCATTCCCCACGACTCGAGCTTCGCGCGCGGAGCGCACGGATCCTCGTCGAAATACTCGACGAGCCGTGGCGACGAGTACGCGTCGAGGTGCTCGATGAGCGCCCGGTCGCCGATCCGGATCTGCCCCTTCTCGAGCACGGCGGGCACTGGCACCACAATGGCGAATTCCTTCGGGTCACCCTTGAAGTCGTTCGCCATGGTGATGACGGTCTTGTTCTCGTTGCGGACGAGCACCACCTGCGAGGCCTGGTTGAACAGCTTGGTGTCGGCCTTGGCCACATAGAAGCCGCAGAAGGCCAGCGCCGCGGGCGCCGTGAGCGCCACCGTGAGGACCGCGGCGGTGAGAGTCGTCGTGAGCTTCATGCGAGGTTCCTTTCCCTGGGTGACGTCTCGGTCGGTTGCCACTGGTAGCGCGGACCCGGCAGCAGAAGGTCGATCAGCGGGACCGCGAGCGAGCAGATGGCGAGGGACCACAGGAGCCCGTTGGTACGGAACAGCCAGAACTGCACGACGTAGGCCCCGACCGCCACGAGCCCTGCGAACAGGACGCGCCCGGACCGCGAGTCCGGCGTCGTCTTAGGGTCCGAGATCATGAAGAAGGAGAACAGGACGAGCGCGCCGTTCTCGAGCCGGTGCAGCGGGATGGCGAGGGGCTCACCGAGCCAGAGCGATCGTCCGACCAGCAGAGCCGCGTAAGACGCGAGGAACGCGCAGGTCACGTCGGCGCGGGCGGCGCGATTCACGACGAGGCCACCGGCGGACGCGAGCAAGAACGCGAAGATCGCTCCGCTTCCCCATTGTCCGGGCGAGACCCACACGCTCCCGGTCAGCAGCATCATCGCGACCAAGGCGAAGTTGGTGGGGTTGAACACGTGCTTGCCCCGCACCCGCAGCGCGAACTTGCTGGCGATGGCGACCACCGCGGTCAGCATGGCCGCGTCCAGCGACCCGGTGCGCAGCAGCAGGCAGAGAGAGAGCCCGGAAATTAGCGCGCTGCGGGGCTCGAAGTGCCGCCGGGCCACTAGACAGTCGCACACAAGCTGGGCGGCGAGCACGCTCGTGAGGATGGCCACCGCGATCGGCAGCTGCACCTCGAGATCGAGCCACCACACCCCATAGGTAAGCAGGGCGGCCAGAGTGGCGATCTGATAGAGCCGCGGGTCCCAGGCGCGCCGGTCACGACTCCGAACATCGAGCGCGGGCGCGGCCGCCGCATCCACCGAGGCGAGGCTGTTCATGCCCCGTTAGACCGCCCGTCTCCGGGGAAGTTCCCGAGACGCGCGATGGTGTTCCGGGAGCGCTAGTCGTCGGACGGTACCTGACGGAACTCGCTGCCGGCTGGGACCTTCTCCCGGGTGTGCTCCTTGTCCAGCTGCTCCGCGGCCTCGATGGGCTCGAGTTGCCAGCCGAGGACCTTGGCCGAGAGCTGTGTTACCTCTGCGCCGTAGAGGAAGATGATGGACGAGTAATAGACCCAAAGGAGGATGACGATCATGGAGCCGGCGGCGCCGTAGACCGACTCGACGACGCCCTGTCCAAGATACATGCCGATCAGCTCTTTGCCGGTCGTGAAGAGCAAAGCCGTCACCGCGCCGCCAAACCAGACGACACGCCAGCCGATACGCACATCGGGCAGGATCTTGAAAGCCGCGCAGAAAAGGAACGTCAGCACCGCGAACGAGATCGTGCCGTTGGCGATCTGCATGAGCACTTCCCGTCCGGGCAGGAACTCGGCGCTCCACTTGGCAAGAGCGGCGAGCGCCGCGCTGATGGCCAGCGAGACGAGCAAGAGGAAGGCCATCACGACCATCATCGCGAACGAGACCACCCGGCCCCAGATCAGCCGTAAGAGCGTCTGGGCCGGCTTTTCGGCCTTGATCTGTACGCCCCAGACGCTGTTGAGCGCGGCCTTGATCTGGACGAATACCCCGGTCGCGCCGAGGATGAGCGTCCCGATACTGATGACCGCCGCGATGCCGGCGCCGCCCTTGGAGGCTCGTGAGATGACGCTGGCGATGAACTGGGCGCTCTCAGCCCCCATGAGCGATTTGAACTGGCTCTGGATCTCGTTGCGGGTGAGGTCCTCCCCGAACACCAGGCCGGTGACCGCGACAACGAGCAGGAGCAGCGGGGCGAGGGAAAAGATCGTGAAGAAGGCAATGGACGAGGCAAAGACGAGACCGTTGTCCGCGATCAGCTCGACCGCCGCGCCGTAGAGCACCTCCCAGATACCACCGAGCTTCCTGATCACTTTCGAAAGGGCACTCGCGGCGCGGGGTGGCGCTCCGATCACAGCGATGGAAGTCGCAAACGTTGTGCCTGGTGGAGGCACTGATCTCACCCGCGTCTTTTCGCGTGGATGCGACACGACTACGCAAGAGCAAACCCTGAATGGCGAGAATTTACCTGGTAACACGTACCCGGACCGGATGGACGGGCGCGACCAGCAATCAGGTTTTCACCGAATGGACCCGCGTATCGAACTTTGGACATTTTCAGCGGTCGACGGCTCGGTCACGATCCAGGGCATGGGCGATCCCCGTCACGTGCTCGGTCGTGCTGCCGAAGACGCTGCCGCGCGTCTGCTCGAACGGTCGGGGCTTCGCATCGTGGCGCGCAACGTCCGGTTCCGTCACGGCGAGATCGACCTGGTGTGCCGCGACCGCGAGGTGTGGGTGTTCGTCGAGGTGAAGTGCCGGCAGGAGCGCTGGGGCGACGGGCCCGGCGCCGCCGTTTCCTGGTGGAAGCGGCGCCGGCTCATCCGCCTGGCACAACACTACCTCAAGTGGATGCACATCACCGAGGCGCACTGCCGATTCGACCTCGTCGCGGTCACGCCCCACGGCGACGGACGCTTCGAGATCCGCCACATTCCCGCTGCCTTCGACGCGACCGGCGTGGTGTAGGCCGCGCGTCGCCGCCCGGGGCGGCCCGCTCGCCCCCTCGTTTTTTCGGGTACAATCACGCTCCCGTGACGATTCTCTGGGACACGTACCGCAGCGCGCTCGGCTCGATCGCCCAGGCTGTCGGGCGCACCCCGCTCGTCACGCTCAACCGGGTGACCGCGGGAATCACGCCGCCCGTTCACGCCAAGCTCGAGTGGTACAGCGCCACCGGCAGCCTCAAGGACCGCATTTACCTGCACATGTTCGAGCGCGCCGAGGCGCGCGGCGATCTGCGACCGGGCGTGCGGGTGCTCGAGTGCTCGACCGGGAACGCCGGAATCGCCTGCGCGTTCGTCGCGGCCGTGAAGGGCTACCGGTGCACGATCGTCATGCCCGAGGGGATGAGCGACGAGCGCAAGAAGATCATGCGCGCGTACGGCGCCGATCTGGTCTTCACGCCGGGCGGTGAGAGCGACGTCGATCTCTCGCTCCGTCGCCTCGAAGAGATTCGCGCCGGCGATCCGACCGGGTACTGGGTGCCCGGCCAGTTCGACAACGCCGACAACGTGGAAGCCCACTACCGCACCACCGGCCCGGAGATCTGGGAGCAGTGCGGCGGTGTCGTCGGCGCGTTCGTCGCCTCGCAGGGCAGCGGCGGGACGCTCACGGGGGTGGGGCGCTACCTGCGCGAGCGCGATCCGCGCGTGCGCCTCTACGCCGTCGAGCCCGAGGAGTGCGCGCTCCTGGCGCGGCGCGAATGGGGGCCCCACGGCATCGAGGGCATCGGCGACGGATTCATCCCCGAGAACCTCGACGTGGCGCTCCTCTCCGGCGTCATCACCACCACGACCGACGAGAGCTTGATGATGGCGCGGCGGCTGGCGGCGGAGGAGGGCATCTTCTGTGGCGTCTCCACCGGCTGCAACGTCGCCGCCGCCCTGAAGCTGGCGCGGCGTCATCCGGATTTGGCGTCCATCGTGACGATGGTGAACGACACCGGTCAGCGCTATTTCACGACCGCGCTCTGCGGCGAAGACAAGAAAGTCGAGATCCCCGAGCGCGAGCATCCGATGGACCCGCGGACCCAGCGCGAGCTCGACCGCTACCAGCCGAAGTGGGAGATTCTCACCTGAACCCTCTCGAGTACGACTTCATCGGAGCGCGCGAGCGCGCCGAGACCAAGCGAAAGTCGGCGGGCGAGAAGCTCACGAGCCTCGAGGACGCGGTGGCCCGGGTCAAGGACGGCGACCACGTGAGCGTCGGCGGCTGCCTCTTCTCGCGCACGCCCATGGCGCTCATGCGCGAGATCCTTCGCCACCGCCGCCGCGGGCTCACGCTCTCGCGCAATCTCACGTGCCACGAGGGCGAGATGTTCATGGCGGCCGGGGCAGTGAGCCGCGTCGTCACCGCGTGGATGTCGATCGGCCTGCCATGGGGCGTGTCGAAGATCCTCCGCCACTACGTCGAATCTGGCGCTGTCGCGCTGGAAGAATGGAGCCACCTGGCCCTCGGGCTGCGCTTCCGCGCGGGGGCGATGGGTGTGCCGTTCCTGCCGGCCCTCACCATGCTCGGCTCGGACCTGGTCGGCGTGGGCGGCCTGAAGACCGTGCAGGACCCGTACACCGGCGAGACCCTCGCGGCGGTGCCGGCGCTCTTTCCCGACGTCGCGGTCCTGCACGTGCATCGCGCCGACCGGTTCGGCAACTGCCAGATCGACGGCTACCCGCACATGGACGCCGACATCGCGCGCGCGGCAACGACGGTCCTGGTGACGACCGAGGAGATTATTTCCGAGGAGGAGACGCGCCGCTATCCGGATCGCACCGTGATTCCGGGTTTCGTCGTCGACGCGCTCGTGCACGTGCCATTCGGCTCCTTCCCGCACGAGTGCTACGCCCTCTACGAGGCTGATTACGATCACTTCGCGGAGTACACGGCGGCCATCGACGCACGCGGGCCGTCGGCCGTCGGCGAATATCTCGAGCGCTACGTCTACGGACCGCCGGCGTGGAGCGACTATCTCGATCTCTTCGGCGGCGAGCGCCTGGCCCTGCAGGCGAAGCGCGCGAAGGAGCTGACGCGATGACCACGCCACGCATCTATCTCGGGCCACCCTCGGTCGGCTCCGGGCTCGTGCGCTCGATACAATGACCGAGCGCTTCAACGCCTCCGAGCTCCTGGCGGTCATCGCCGCCCGCCAGCTCCACGACGACACCACGGTGTTCGCGGGCGTGGGGGTGCCGCTCCTGGCCGCCGCGCTCGCCAAGCGGCGCCACGCCCCGCGCCTGACGATGGTGATCGAGGGCGGCATCATCGGGCCCCAGATCGCGCCCGGGCGGTTGCCGGTCTCGACCAACGAGATGCGCGCCGGCCATCGGGCGACGATGCTTCCCGGCATCACCGACGCGTTCCTCTTCGCCCAGCGCGGCTTCGTGGACGTCGGCTTCATGGGCGGCGCGCAGATCGACCAGTACGGCAACATCAACACCAGCGTGCTCGGCGCCGACTACTGGAAGCCGAAAGTCCGCCTGCCCGGCTCGGGCGGCGCGAACGACATCGCCTCCCTGTGCCGCGAGGTCATCATCGTCACGGCGCACGAGAAGCGGCGCTTCGTCGAGCGCGTCGACTTCGTCACGAGCCCGGCATGGCTCCGGGGCGACGGCTCGCGCCGCGCCGCCGGCCTGCGCTTCGGCGGCGTCTCGCGCGTCGTCACCACGCTCGGCATCCTCGGGTTCGACCCGGACAGCAAGCGCATGCGGATCGAGGCGACACACCCGGGGGTCTCGACCGACACGGTTCGCCAGAACACTGGTTTCTCCTTGCTCGAGGCGCCGCGGGTCGAGGTGACCGAGCCGCCGTCGGACGATGAGCTCGCGATGCTACGGGCCCTCGATCCCGAGCGCCGGTTCCTGGGCACGTGAAGGGAGCGGCCAGACGATGTCCGCGGCTGCGTCGATGAAGCTCGGACTGGCGATTAAGAACTTCGTGGGGCCGAGCGAGCAGCCCGACATGGACGCGCTCTACACCTACGCGCAGCGCGCCGAAGCGCTCGGCTTCGAGTCGCTCTGGGCGTGGGACCACGTCATCCTCGGCGTGGAGCCGGCCTTCCCGATTCTCGACGCGGTCGGCACGCTGACGGCGATCGCGGCGCGAACCAGCCGCATCAAGCTCGGGACCGGGGTCCTGGTGCTCCCGTTGCGAAATCCGACAGTGGCCGCCAAGGCGCTCGGCACCCTCGACGTCATCTCGAAGGGCCGGCTCATCCTCGGGCTCGCGGCCGGCTGGTACGCGCGCGAGTTCGACGCCGTGGGCGTACCGTTCAAGCGTCGCGGCCGTCTCTTCGAGCGGAACTTCGACATTCTCACCCGCCTCTGGACGGACGACCGTGTCTCGCTGCAGGCCGACGAGTTCAATCTGCGCGAGGCCCGGATGCTACCGCGGCCGGTCCAGCGCCCGCGCCCACCGATCCTGATCGGGGGCTACGTCGACGCCGTCCTCAAGCGCGTGGCGACGCGCGGCGATGGCTGGCTGACCTACTTCTACACGCCGGAGAGCTACCGTCGCTCGTGGGACAAGATCGTCGCGTTTGCCCGCGAGGCGGGCCGCGATCCGGCGGCGCTGACCGGCACCAACCAGCTGGCGATCTACGTCGGCCGCTCGCGCGAGGCGACCGAGGCTCCGATGCGCCACTGGCTACAGACGGAGTGGGACGTGGCTGCCTGGAGCGAGTCGACGATCGAGCACGCGATCCGCGGCAGCGTGGACGAGTGCGTCGAGCAGCTCCGCGCTCACGTCGAATCGGGCGTGGACCGGATCATCCTCATTCCCTATCGCTACGAGCCGGAGCAGGTCGAGCTGATCGCGCGCGAGATCGTCCCGCGCCTGGCCCAGGCCGCGGCCGGACGCCCGGGCCGCTAGATGGCCGACCGGCGCGAGACCTTCGAGCGCGAGCTGGCGCCCGAGCCGGGGCGGACGGCGCTCGTCGTAGTCGATATGCAGCGCGGCTTTCTCGATCCCGGCGAGGCCATGGAAGTGCCGCCGGCGCGGGACACCGTGGCGGCCATCCAGAGTCTGCTGGCGCTCTTCCGGGGTAAGCGGATGCCGGTGGTGTTCACGGAGTTCGTGTACTCCGAGGAGGTACCGCTCCTCGTCGGCCGTCTCCATCCGGAGCACCAGCCGGCAAAGCCCGGCGCGCCACGCGGCTTCGGGTTGCCGTCTTCCTCGTGTCTCGAGGGCACTCCGAGCGCCGACACCGTGCCCGACCTGGCCCCGCGGCCGGGCGAGCTGGTCGTCCGCAAGCGCGGATACGACGCGTTCGCCGGCACGGCGCTCGACCCCGCCCTGCGCGCCCGCAACGTGACTTCGCTCGTCGTGGCCGGTACGATGACGGATATCTGCGTGCTGGCGACGGTGATCGGCGCGTTCCATCGGGAGTATCGGGTCACCGTGGTCGAGGACGGGGTGTCGACGCTCTGGCCCGAGCTACAGCGAGCGACGCTCGACATCATCGGCCGGGCGTACGGCCGCATCGCCACGGCCAAGGAAATCGCCGATCAGATTTCGAGCTGGAGCCAATGAGGAGGGCGCGATGAGTCAGCCGCTCCGCTTCTCGGGCGTGATGCCCGCCAACGTGCTTCCCTTCACGTCCGACCTCGCGATCGACGAGCCGGCCTACCGCCGGCACCTCCGCTGGCTCACCGACACCCGCGGCGTCACCGGCATCGTCGCCAATGGCCACGCCTCGGAGGTCTCGTCGCTGAACCGCGAGGAGCGCAAGCGCTCCCTGGCTATTGCGCTCGACGAGGTGGCCGGGGCGTGCCCGGTCATCGCCGGCGTCTACTCCGACGGCACGCAAGAAGCGGTCGATCTGGCGCGCGACGCGCGGGCGGCAGGCGCCGCGGGCGTGCTGGTGTTCCCGCCCACGCTGTTCATGTGGGGCGCCCAGCTGAAGCCCGACATGGTGCGGCGCCACTTCTCCGAGATCGCGGCCGGGGCCGATCTGCCGATCGTGGTGTTCGAGTATCCGCCGGCGTCGGGAATCGGCTATTCCCCTCAGACCCTGGCGATGCTGGCCGAGATCCCGCACGTCGCGGCGGTGAAGGACTGGTCGAACGAGATCGTGGCCTTCGAGGCGAACCTGCGCGCCCTGCGCGCGACCGGCCGGCCGGTGGCGATGCTGTCGGCCTTCACGATGTCGCTGATGGCCACGTTCCTGCTGGGCGCCGACGGCGCGATCTCGGGCATGGGCAGCGTCACGGCCGATCTCCAGGCCGAGCTGTTCGAGGCGTGCGGCAAGGGCGACCTGGACGGCGCGCGGCGTATCAACGACCGGCTGGCGCCGCTGGTCTCCGTCTTCTACGCGCCGCCCTTCGTGGACATGCACAACCGGATGAAGGAAGCGCTCGTGCTGCTCGGGCGGATTCCGGCGGCCCACGTGCGGCCGCCGCTGACGCCCGTCAGCAGCGCGGAGCGCGAGGCGATCCGTCGCGCGCTGGCCGCGGCGGGTCTCGGCGCGGAGCGGCGCTAGGCTCTCAACTTCCTGACAGGAGCGAGGCAGCCATGGATCTCGGCATCAGGGGCAAGAACGCGATCGTGTGCGCCGCCAGCAAGGGGCTCGGCAAGGGCTGCGCCATGTCCCTCGCGCGCGAGGGCGTGAACGTCACCATGAACGCGCGCACCAAGGACGCGCTGGAGGCGGCGGCGAAGGAGATTCGCGACGCCACCGGCGTACGCGTGACCACCGTCGCCGGCGATATCACGACCGACGCGGTGCGCGCCGCCCTCCTGCAGGCGTGCCCGGCCCCCGACATCCTGGTCAACAACGCCGGCGGCCCGCCGCCCGGCGACTTTCGCGAGTGGGACCGCGACGTGTGGCTGCGCGCCCTCGACGCCAACATGCTGACCCCGATCTTCCTGATCAAGGCCACCGTCGACGGGATGATCGCCCGGAAGTTCGGCCGCATCGTCAACATCACGTCGGTCTCGGTGAAGTCGCCCATCGAGAGCCTCGGCCTGTCCAACGGCGCCCGCGCCGGGCTCACCGGCTTCATCGCCGGCCTCAGCCGCAAGACCGTCGCCCACAACGTGACGATCAACAACATCCTTCCCGGCCCGTTCGACACCGACCGCCTGCGCTCCAACATCGAGTCGCAGGCCAAGGCGAGCGGCAAGCCGTTCGAGCAGGTCGCCCGCGAGCGGCGAGCGCAGAACCCGTCCGGACGCTTCGGCACGGCGGAGGAGTTCGGCGAGGTCTGCGCCTTCGTCTGCAGCGCCCAGGCCGGCTACATCACCGGGCAGAACTTCGTGCTCGACGGCGGCGCGTACCCGGGGACGCTCTAGCCGTCCCCGAGCCTCCGCGGCCGTGGCGTACCCGCTAAAGGTGAACCCTTGCACCGCCCGGTCGGTTAGTGTAAGTAGGGTCAATTCTCTTACCGGTCATCCCGGTGCCCGAGCCGCCGGCACTCGCCCGCGGCCCACACCGCAAGGAGGATATTTGCATGAGTGAACGGTGGCACGACGAAGCCTGGGCGAAGGATATGTGGTGGAGCGGCAAGACGACGCGGCGCAAATTCCTGGCGCTCTCGTCGGCGGCGGCCGGCGCGATGGGCGCGACCATCCTGGTCCCGGCGCCCTGGCGCGATGCCTTCGGCCAGGCCAAGCCGTACAAGGTCGGCGTCCTCCAGCCGCTCTCCGGCACCGGTGCCGCCGGCGGCAAGACGGCCCTGGTCGGTACGCAGATGGCCGTCGATCGGATCAACCACAGCGGCGGCGTGAACGGCCGGCCGATCGAGCTGGTCGTCGCCGACTACGAGTCGAAGCCTGACGTCGGGCGCCGCAAGGCCGAGAAGATGGTGCTCGAGGACAAGGTCGACGTCGCCGAGGGCGGTTACCTGTCGAACGTCTGCCTGGCCTGCATGCCGGTCTTCGAAGAGCACAAGACCGTGTGGATGATCGGCGTCTGCCTGGACACCACCATCACCACCAGCAAGTGCAGCCGCTACGTCTTCCGGCCCTTCGACTACGCGCCGGCCCAGGCCGTCGCGATTTCGCCCTATCTGGTGAGCAAGATGGGCAAGAAGTGGCACATCGCGTTCCTCGACTACGCGTGGGGTCAGTCGACCCGCGACGCGTACATCGAGCAGATCAAGAAGAACGGCGGCGAGGTCGTCGGCACCACCGGCATTCCGCTGGGCACCGCCGACATGG
>Ga0307469_10000914_pt1 | contig 10901 bp, 19 predicted proteins | sample atmos_gasesAM2C__FD_203084 | JGI IMG/M metagenome (GOLD analysis project Ga0307469, IMG submission 203084) | Hardwood forest soil microbial communities from Morgan-Monroe State Forest, Indiana, United States - atmos_gasesAM2C_515 | ecosystem: Environmental > Terrestrial > Soil > Temperate...
CTCCAGCGGTCTGGTGCGTTCAGCGTTCGAGTGGACACGCTCCAGCTCGGCATTGCGCCCTACGAGCACGAGTACAACCAGATCGCTACCTGGTTCGTTGTGCAGGCACGCGAGTACACCGGTGGTGTTCAGCACGGTGTTGAGTCGGCGTTCCTGCTTCGCTTCTTTAGAGGAGGCACCTGGATCGAAGCAGGAGTCACCAACGGCGGGAAGGTCCAGGCCATGGCGATGTACAACTTCTGAAAGGAATCACGCGATGAACAGATACCGATTCTTGCTGATAGCCCTCCTATCGCTTTCACCCATCGCGGTCCGTGCAGCGACGATAGAGATGCACGTCAATGGCCTGGTATGCGCTTTTTGCGCTCAGGGCATAGAAAAGAAGCTGCGGAAATTTCCGCAGACCGCTGATGTTGTGGTGAGCCTCGAGCAACGGCTGGTGGCCGTGGCTCTGAAGGATGGTCAGGACATCCCGGACGCGGAGCTCCGAAAGGCGTTGACGAACGCGGGCTACACGGTCACCACGATCGAGCGGAACGACACGCCGATTGCGACTATTCGCAGCCAAGTGGGGCAGGCGAAGCCATGAGCGCCCCCACGTCGGCTCTGACGCGAAACGTGCTCTTGTCCACGGCGACTCTGCTAGGTAGTGCCGGCACCCTGGTCTGTTGTGTGCTACCTGCCATCTTCGCCGCCGTAGGCGCCGGGGCTGCACTCGCGGGTCTCGTCACCGCATTCCCGCAGCTCGTATGGCTCAGCGAGCACAAGCTGCAGGTGTTCGGCGCTGCCTTCGTCCTGCTCGTGACAAGTGGCGGGGTCACTTGGTATTCGCGGAGCCTTCCATGTCCTCCCGACCCGCCAGCCGCGCAAACGTGTCAACGACTCCGCCGGGCAAATGTAGTTCTCTACGCCGTCGCGTGGATCTTTTTCCTGGCAGGGGTCACCTTCGCCTTTGTCTTGCCGCGCCTGGTTTAGATCCAGACCGGTACTGGCGTCTGCGAGCCGCGGTCGCTGACCCATCGCCGCCGCTTGAGCTCAGGCGGCGCGAGGCGTCCCACTGCTCTCACTTTGCGGTCTTGCGAGGATTCGATATAATTGAAAGCATGAAATCAAAAGACGCCATCGGAGTCTTGAGTGCGCTTGCCTCAGAAGCGCGCCTCGCCGTCTACCGATTGCTCGTGAAGCGGGGACCCGAGGGGTACACTCCTTCCGAGCTCGCCGCGCGGCTTGATCTACCCGCGCCGACACTCTCATTTCACCTTAAGGGCCTCACGCAGACCGGCCTGGTCGCGAGCCGGCGCGAAGGTCGCAATCTCTTCTACCGCCCGAACTTCCAGCGCATGAATGCCCTCGTCGGATTCCTCACGGAGAACTGCTGCAGTCTGGCGGAAGAGGCGTGCGATGCCACCTGCCAGCCGAGGGCCACCCCGGCGCAGTCAAGGAAACGCGCATGAGACGCCTACATGTCCACGTATCGGTCCAGGATCTTGACGCATCGATCCGATTCTATTCCCGGCTCTTCGCGGCGGACCCGACGGTGCGCAAGTCCGACTACGCGAAATGGATGCTGGAGGACCCGCGGGTCAACTTCGCGATCAGCCAGCGTGATGGGAGCTTTGGCGTCCAGCACTTGGGGATCCAGGTCGAGGATCGGGGCGAACTCGCCGAGATCTACGAGCGTCTGCGGCGCGCGGAGGGAAGGGTAATCGAGCAGGGCGAGACGACATGCTGTTACGCGCAGAGTGAGAAGAGCTGGATCGAGGATCCGCAGGGCGTTCAGTGGGAGACGTTTCTGACCACCGGCGAGAGCGCCGAGTACGGAACGGATGAGATCAGGCCGAAGCCGGCCGCCACGCCCTGCTGCTCATCGACCGCCGCGTAGATCGGGGCGCCCGCTTTGTTCGACCTTCGCGCAGCGTCTGACAAGGACATGCCGAGCGTCCGCACGCTCCTCGAGAGCAACGGGCTTCCGATCAGCGATCTTCTTATCTCGAATCCAAAATTCGTCGTCGCTTGTGAGGGAACTCGGATCGTTGGCGCCGGCGCACTGGAGACTTTCGGTTCGGCTGCCCTGTTGCGCTCGGTCGTGGTGAGCGAGGAGCTTCGCGGCTCAGGGCTCGGCCGCACGATCGTGCGAGAGTTGGAGCGGATCGCGGACGCCGCCGGGGTCCGGGAGCTCGTGCTTCTCACACAGACAGCAGAGCGCTTCTTCAAGCACCAGGGTTACGGCGTTATCGATCGCGGGAAGGCCCCGCAGGCGATCCAGGGGAGTGAGGAGTTCCGCCTGCTATGTCCGGCGTCCGCTACCTGCATGGCGAAGACGCTCATCGAGGGAACATGAGCCCCGCCATGGCTGATAGACCCTACACCGTACTGTTCCTGTGCACCGGAAACTCCGCGCGCAGCATCCTCGCCGAGGCCCTGATCAATTCGTGGGGGCGCGGGAAGTTTCGCGGCTTTAGCGCGGGGAGCCATCCGAAAGGCGCGGTGCACCCGATCGCGCTCGAGCTCCTCAAGAAGATGAACCTGCCGACGGAAGGCCTGCGCTGCAAGAGCTGGGACGAGTTCGCGGCGCCAGGCGCGCCGCCGTTGGATTTCGTGTTCACGGTCTGTGACAACGCGGCGGGGGAGGTGTGCCCGTATTGGCCGGGGCAGCCCATGACCGCGCATTGGGGCGTGCCCGATCCTGCGGCGGTCGAGGGTTCTGACACCGACAAGTGGGTGGCCTTCAGGGACACCTTCAGGATGCTCGATAACCGAATCAAGATCTTCACGAGCCTCCCGCTCGCCTCGTTCGATCGCATGAAGCTCAAGGAGCACCTCGATGCGCTCGGCAAGGCAAGGACCCCGGAAGGAACGGCTTGAGCGCCATTGGCACAGTCTCAAAACTGTCCCAAAATCGTCCCAGCACCCGGCGGAGCGGTCGAACGAACGCCTCAAGGTCAGCAAGACATCACCGCGCCCTCGAGATACTCGATCATGCGCTCATATTCGGCGCGTGCTTCCCGCAACTCCAGGATATGCCAACGGAACTGAGTTTCTCGGCTAACGGGCGCATCAAGCTTTCTGCTGAAACGACGCGGTGACCTCGTAAAGGACTCGCAGCAGACAGGATCGCTTCGAGTGATCGCCGCCGCGCGAGCCACCGCACTCAAGCACACCTCCGGCCTGATGCTTCGCATTCGACGTCGCCGCTGTCACGGCATCAGCGAGGTCGAACTGCCCGTTGCAGTCCGCGTATGGGCAGGGATACGCGAAAAAAGCTCGCGCCGGCGGAAAAAGCACGTGCGACTGCGGAGTCGGTGCGCTCGAACCCGGCTCTGCAAACTTTAGTTCTATGCGGAGCTGTCGGACTGTCGGGAATGCTGCTCGCAGTACGCGCGCGGCGGCCCAATCGTGCCGTAACTGATCCATTCGCCCGCGCCGGGTGCCAGCCGCAGGAGCGAGTCTCATGTCCGCTTCCCGGCACTTACAGCGCGGCGGCCGGCGGCTCCAATCGACCACACACTCATCGCGGCGCGCTTACCCTGGAGTCTTGTTCGCTGTCCGGCTCGCTCGGATCCGCTGCTCTTCGCGCACGTCCGCCAGCGTCAGCCGCGTGTTGATTGCAATTACATCAAGGATGGGATGCGTTGGGTCGGCCGGTAGGCGCAGCTGGTGAACCTTCTCCCAGGTGCGGATACGCACATCAGGCGGATTGAGCTCGGAACGCTGCTCGGCCAGTTCCCGGCGTCGCTTTTCGGCGCGCTCGTGTTCTTCGTGTGCGAGCCGCTCAGCGGCCGTCTTGATGAGGTCGACTGGATGGGGCGTCATAGGTTTCGGAGCATGAGGTTCGGTAGAGGCGCCCCGCCGCCGGCGGTCTTAAGGCACATGTCGAGGACAGGTACAGGCTACACCACTTCCTGGCGCGTCGGCCCAATTTTCGGCCTTGAGGCAATCTCCGGCTTCCCCCGCGACGGACATGCGCCGGGTCCTCGAGCCTGCTAGGCTGTGCGAGCCCGCTCGTTGAGCGCAAGAGAACGTCATGGCGAAGCCGAACTATCATCAGGCACGAAAGCAAAGGGAGCTGGCGAGAAAATCGCGTCAGCAGGAGAAGCAGCTGCGCAGGAGTGCTCGCGCCGGAGCAGCCGACGCCGGCTCCCAGGTTGAACCGCTCGAGGATGCGGCGGCGGGAACGCCCGGCGCTCGCGGCGCGGGCGGTGGACAAAACTAAACCTCTATTGTGAGTACTATTAAGTGACCAAATTATACGTAGGAAATCTTCCGTTCACGGCAACAGAAGAGGGTGTGCGCGCTCTGTTCGCTGCGCATGGAAGCGTCGAAAAAGTCTCTTTGATCACGGATCGTGACACAGGGCGCCCGCGTGGTTTCGGCTTTGTGGAAATGTCTAACGCCGATGCTTCCCGCGCAATGCAGGCGCTGAACGGCAAGGACTTCGAAGGCCGCACGCTTAAAGTCAACGAGGCCCAGGATCGCGATCGGTCCGGTGGAGGTCCCCGGGGCCCGCGTCGCTACTGAGCGTGCCCGATCCTTGAAACGCACGTTCTCGTCTGCTGAGCCTGCTTGACGTCACCTTACGCCGCCCGTAACGAGCGCGATGGATCCGGGGGTGTTCATGTGCATGCCTAATCTATGGCTCTCACCTGAATGACCGGTTTCGAGAGATCTGTGTAACTTGTCGGAACGACGGCTTTTGGCCGATTTCCGCCGGTCGTTAGCATTTCAACGTGCCTCCAACAGCGGGTGCCCCACCGGCAGGTGTGCATACCATGAAGCCAGCCGGTGCCGAATAGTTTTCTCGCCCACCTGGTCTTCCGGCATCGGCGCGATGATCTTGTCATGAACGAGTAGCCGGTACACATAGAGCGCCTTGTCGCTAGCCGAATCGGTCGGCTCGAACTCGACGGCCCCCCGACTTTCGGCATAGCGAATCCCGGCACGCAACGCCGCCTTGAACAATTCCGTTTCATGTTTCGGCTTCACCTCGACAGCATAGCGCGAGGAGATGGGGTAGCGGATGCGCGCTCGTTAAACGGTTACAGTCGAAGAGGGCACCCTGAATACCCTGATTAGAACTTCGCGACAGAGCGGGGAGAGGTCCAGCGTCGCCTGCCCGAGCCGTTTGCCCCCGCCCTGACGCTGCCGTCTGCGAGCAGCGGGCACTAAGCGATCGCCGCCGTGCCGGAGGCTGCTTTCGGGTGCCTTACCCGAGGATGACTGCGGGGATTCTGCGGAATGCGCCGGTTGCAGGCCACACTCGTCATGCAAGGGGCACTGCGCCGATTTGCTGTAGCAACGAGAGCAGATCGAACGGAGGGGCTTCTCTCGGGCCGTAGCCGGACCGCATCGCGACTACGCGATCGAGCTGGACTTCCTGGTCTTCATTGGGCCTTCGCTTCATCAGAAGCCTGACCAATGACGGTGTACTTATTGGTCAACCAGAACACATCGAAAGGTCGTACCTGAGCCTGAAAGGCGAACGCTTTCACTGCGGGATCTGCCTGGGCGATTTGCTGCGCCTGCTCTAGTGACTCGGCTTCAAATACGACGAGGGCGACGTTGTCCCAGTAATCACCTCCCATGGCGCCGGCCAACATCGCATGCCCGGCTTTGAGCTGCTGTTCCCAATACTGGCTATGGCCGTCCAGAGCCTGATCAACCGTCGGGTCGGAGGGCCATTTGCCGGTGGTTTTCCACTTGAGGTAGATATCGGTCCTCAGTCTCAGCAGCACCACGTAAGCGGAGACCTTGTGGGGATTGGCGCGGCCGAAAGTCTGACTCGCGGGAGCCGGGCTGTCTCCCACGGCCGTGCCGAGGAAGCCCATAGTGGCAAGTACGAACGCCCATGCTGATTTCTGCATAGCTCCCCCGTTTACATCCGCACCAGACGCTGCGCTTGCGCCAGGAGGCTACTCGGCGTCAAACACAATTGGAATTGTTGTCGAAAGGAAGTGCCAAGCCACGAGGCGGCAATGCTATACACGCTGAGTGACCGGTCTTGGCCGAAACCTGCCGTCCGCGAGCAGGGATTGCTTGGCGCGGGCCTCGAGTTAACTCCGCAGCTGCAGTGTGGCTACGGCCGGGAGTCGCTTATCCGACCAGCTGCGTCGGGAAGGTCAGCCTATGTATCTCATGGTCCATCTCGTTGTCCAGGTCTGAGCGCGAGCGCGCCGTCACCAAGCAAATACAAGACGATGAGACCCACAGTCCAGAACGCGGGATATTCCCAGCCGCCGCCTTTGTTCGTGAACAGCCAGCCGTTGGCGCCATGCACAAGAACGATCGTGCCAAGCATTTCGAGCGCCAACGGCAGCGCTACCCACGAGACATAGATCCCGAGAATGAGTGCGATTCCGCCGAGCAGCTCGAGTGCGATAATGCCGTAGGCCACAATCGCTGGTAATCCGAGGGATGCGAAATACCCAACGACACCCGGAACAGTGAACACAAAGATCTTGAGTGCGACGTGCGCGAGGAACATGACGCCGAGACTTACGCGCAGAAGCAGAACGGCGTACGGCGCAGTGGACGACTTTATCATGGTGGACCTCCCCCAGCGCTGCTGGCATGCTGCCCTAATTCTCGAGCAGCGTTACTCCGATCGCAACCACAACAACTACCATAGCAAGCGCCAATAATCCGAGGAATGGCAGCAGACAGGATTTTTAAAGGTGCATCCGCTCCTTGCGCGAGGAGCCGCGCTTCCAGGCGATCGAGCGGGAGTTGAAGTTTCCGAACTAACGCGTTCACGGAAGGCATTGCCTGATTGCATAGTGCCGCCCGCAATCGGTCTTCATAAGAGCCGTCTCATGCGTTATCGGCTCGCCAGCGGTGAGGACTGGCGGTGTTCGGTCCGGCCGATCACAGACTTGACCGGCCGGACCGAGCGATCAGGGCACGTTCACCTTGATCTTGCGCGTTCGGAACTCGACTCGCTTTGGAATTCTGACCGTGAGCAAGCCGTCCTTGAGGGGAACGCTAAGTGGTTACTATCCCCACGAAGCAGTCACTGCCGTCTGCGAGCAGGGAGCGTTACCGGCCGCTTCTGACCCCTTGCCGCCCTTGACGAGCGGCAGCTTCAAGGCAGTCAGATAACGCACTCACGGTCCCGGGAGATGTCGGTCCTCGCGCAGCGCGAGCCGGGGGGAATCGATGTCGCCCCTCGGCGCGTGCTGCCTTCTTTAGTATGCGGCTTTGAAGCTACTGGCGCCGCGCGGGTCCAACCTGACGATTCCGGCCCGCAGTTTCATGTCACCTGTCGCCAGCTCACCGCGTCTGGTAGGGATGGAAGACGTAATCCTTTGCCTTCACGGCCACATGGCATGCGTGCCCGCAATTGGGTGTGCCCGCTTTGTTGGTGGTGAAAGTGGCCGACGTCGGGTCATAGTCAAACTGGGCGTATGCCCATCCGCCAGTGTTCGGAAACTTCTTGCCGTCCTTTTCCATGAAAAAGAGGTCTGCCAGTGTGTCCGGCACATCCACGACGAACGGGGCTTCCGTGCTCTTTTTCGGTTTCCACTGGACCTTCGCGATCTTGGAACCGTCGGGGAACGGCTTGCCGTTGCCCGGAATGCCGGATTTGAAAGCGGCAATTATCGTTGGATTGCCGAGGATCACTTTCAGCCGGTCGTCGGTCTTAGAGCTGGAGATCAGCTGCCAGTCTCCGTAGCCCTTGAAGTCAGAGAACGCGAGTCCATCCGGCAGTAGTCGCAGCGTGTATCTGTCCTGCGCGGAAGTGGCCACTCCGCTCAAAATGACGAGCACGACCGCCGTGGTCGCAACGATCAGCATGTTTCTACCCTTCATCGTCAGCACTCCTCAGTGTGTTTTCGTATTGCCGGTTCAACAGCAGCACGCAGCCGGCGAGCAGTTGACGTGAAGCCATCGTCGTTCTCCCTTCGAGCCTATTGCCGATCTCAAAATACTGCTACCGCGAATTCGGTGTCGTCCCGATTCTCCAGCGTACGGCTCAGCTCCAGGTATCGGACCGGTGTGCCGGGAGTGACCGCTATCTGGTAGCGATTCTGAAGCTCTATGTGTCCGCACCTGGCCGGTTGCAGCCACCCGAGATGGGGCTCACCTCATTACCCGCTTCAGAAAGGTCACTATCTCCTTCCATGACTGCTGATCGGCATCAGCGTTGTACTCATTTTCTGGCATATCGAACTGCTGGCCGCCGTACTCATTCGGCGCGGGATTGGTGAAGGAGTGCTTCGCGCCAGCATAGGTAACGATTTTGTAGCGCGCTCCGGCGGCCTTCAGTTCACGATCAAGAGCATCGAGCTGCTCCTTTTGCGTGTAGGGGTCGGCATCACCCTGCAGCACGAGCACTTCCGCTTTGACCGCACCAGGCTTTGCCACCGGATCGGCGTCGAACACTCCGTGCACACTCACTACGCCGCGCAGATCCTCGCCGGCGCGTGCCATCTGCAGCACCACAGCTCCGCCGAAGCAGTAGCCGATCGCAGCGATCCGCGTTGGATCGACATTCGGCTGGGAGCGGAGGAGATCGCGTGCGGCATCGAAGCGCGCCTCCATGAGCGGTAGGTTGGTTCGTATCTCCGTCGAGAGCACGGCGGCCTCATGGGGCCTGTGTGCCTGCTTGGCATCACCATACATATCGAGTGCGAGCGCAACGTAACCCGCTTCGGCGAGTCGATGCGCTTGGTGACGCGCGTGCTTATCGAGACCCGACCACTCGTGCACCACCAAAACCGCCGGCCGCTTGCCAGCTCGACTATCGTCGTACTGGAGCGAGCCCTTGAGCACTGTGTCGCCGGATTTATAGTCGACCTCGCGCTCTATCACCGCGGCGTGAGCCGTGGCCGTTAGCAGCAAGCAGATTGCAGTTCCTGTGAGCCGCGATCTCCCGAATTTCACGCTGGTGTCCCCTGCGGCGCATAGCCGCAAGTGATGGGCGGAACGGCCGCCTTCGGGAAGTCTATCGCAGGGGCGCGACCGGCGGCCTCTGGCCGATCGCTGCCGTCCGCGAGCAGGGATTGCTTGGCGCGGGCCTCGAGTTAGCTCCGCAGCTGCAGTGTGGCTACGGCCGGGAGTCGCTTATCCAGAGTCCAAAAGGAAGCTTGGCGAAGCTTTGTTCTTGATGGTGGGCGGTACTGGGCTCGAACCAGTGACCTCTGCCGTGTGAAACGGAAGTAGGGTGCCTGCAAATCAACGATATGCGAGCGGTGGCCAATTGCAACAAGGACTGGGTATCACGTGATGTCACTTGATATCACGCAATGTCATGAGCGGGCTGTCCCAAAATTGTCCCAGATCCATGATCGCGGCGGGCATACGGGGGCATCAAAGCTAGTACTCAAAGAGCTGCCCGAGGTGAGGAGCAACAAATGCAGCCTCCTCGATCCTGTGGGTCCTGCGAGCGATGGCAAGGTCGTGTACGGGCGCCTCATAGCTCTCGCTGGCGTTGTCGATCAGGCCGAAGTGAATGGCAAGTGAGTGTTGGCTGTGCAGATCAATATGCGCGACCACCGCGTCATCCGGGTTCATGTGCATCCGGTACATGAACCATCGTGGCTCGTAAGCGCCTATGGGTAGCAGACTGATCTTGGGAGGGCCAAAGCGTTCGTAGACATTCTTGAAATGCTTGCCGTAGGCGCTGTCTCCGGCGAAATAAATTCGCCCCTCGGGGGAATCGATGAGGAACGACCCCCACAAGGTCTCGTTTGTATCCCACACCCTTCTGCGCGAGGTATGCACCGCCTCCAGAAAGACAATCCTCGTGTCCTTTATGGTCAGCGAGTCATTCCAGTCCAACTCGGAGTAGGGTGAAATGCCTTCCTTCTTCAACAGCTCACCCACCCCGAGGCCTACCAGGACTCTTGGTGGATTTCGCCCCTGTCGATCGAAGATCGCGTGAATTGATCTCAGATCCAAATGGTCGTAGTGGTTATGGCTGATGAGGACGACGTCGATGCGTGGTAGCCGGTCGGCTGTTACTGGAGGGTTAGTCACCGTCCCGATGCGGGACAGTGCCGGGCCGATGGCATCAAACAGAATCGGGTCAGTGATGATATTCAGGGTAGGCGTTTGAATAAGGGTCGTGGCGTGCCCCATCCAAAGCACTCGGATCCCGCGAGACAGGGGATCGTGGGAAACCTCAGCGGGTGGTGTCTCGAAGCGGTCAGGCCAGTTCCTGTGCTTGGTTCGCAATGTCCAGGCAATTCGGACTTCCTCCCAAAAGGTGGGCTCGGGAGCGCCGTCGCGATTGTGAAAGCGACGACCGTCGGAATGGTCTGAAACCGGCAGCTTGGCTGACGTGCACCCCTGAACGAGCAGCAGTGCCAGAAGGTGGGTAGAGACCGCGAGGCAACGATGCAACCTCCTCACCTTTGTTCCTTCTTCGAGGATTACCGCGAGTCTTACTGCGGCTTAGGGTCACCAGGGCAAGGCTGTCCTGCCGACCCCCAGATCGTAATGTCCCTGACGTGATCCTCGAAAGTGCCGGGCGGCGTGGATCGTCCGCCGCCCGGGCTCCAGGCCCATGGAATGAAGCCATTCAGCGCAGCGTCGTGCTGCAGATGAGCTACCAATCCCGCAGCATCGCGGCTTCCGTTGCGTTTGGGATCGCGCATCTGGCGGCAGATCTCACCGCCGGTCTTGCCGAACCAAACAAAATCGACGGGTGCGAGCTGCCAGGGAATCCCTGCATGGGGCGGTGCGTGCGCGACGGTGTTCGGCGTCGTCGAAGTCGTGTGGCAGGTTCCACAGGGAAGCTCCTGAGCACCGCTTCGACTCGCACCGGCGTTTATGTCCATGCCGTGCGGTCGGGTTCCAGCCTCGCCGACAAGGGTCCACATAGGCGTATTGTCCGGGCCGACGTGGCAGTTCACGCAGCGCGGATGCATGACAACCGCCTCTATGCGCTTCCAGGCTCGCAA
>Ga0307469_10000915_pt1 | contig 10900 bp, 2 predicted proteins | sample atmos_gasesAM2C__FD_203084 | JGI IMG/M metagenome (GOLD analysis project Ga0307469, IMG submission 203084) | Hardwood forest soil microbial communities from Morgan-Monroe State Forest, Indiana, United States - atmos_gasesAM2C_515 | ecosystem: Environmental > Terrestrial > Soil > Temperate forest...
GAGATAATCCTTGGTGGCAACCGGCAGGTTGGGCGGGGAAAACTTTTCGCCGAACTGCGGCGAGAACGGATCGAATTCCGCGGTGAAGTCGTTCGTGATCACGCCGGTGAACTTCGCGGCGATGTGCGTCGAGGTGTAGATGTAGAACTTGGCGCTCACGCTCATCTGGTCAGGCAGCGTCACTTCCTTGCGGTCGCACAGCGGCCTGGTAGCTCCGGCAAACGGAGCAACTTCCTGAACCTGCGGGAAGAGACTCAAGAAGTCGGGTACCACGCGCAGCTCACCCACGCACGGCCAGATAGGATCCTGGAAGCCGGGGTAACCTGGGAGGGCCAGCTGCTCGGTCGTTCCTAAGGCGGTAGTCTGGTTCTGATAGTTGCTCGGGTTGTAACCGGCCCCGGTCGGGTCGTACATGGAAGCCACCGAGGCCTGGTCGGGCATGATGTAGATGCTGCCGCCCAAGCCTCCGAATTGCACCGTGGCCGGCGCGATGAAGTTGTCGCCGATCAGCAGGTTCTTGTCTTCTTCCTTGTAGACCTCATAGCCGGGGGGCATGATCACTTCCACCACGTATTTTCCGGGTGGGAGCATGGGGGTGCCCATGCGATAGTGGTCCGTCGTGTCGGGATTCGGCACACAGACGGTACAGTTGGTGCCGAAGTAGGTCCCCGTCGGCACACCGCTTGCGTTGACGAGCTGGTTATACCCGGTCGCGGTGGTGGAGCGGGTCAGCGGCGCTCCCGTGGTCGGGTTGACGCCGAGGGAACTGGGGAACTGGTAGTAGCCGTCGTAGGGAGCCGGCTGGACCTGGTTCCAGATGTGCATCGAGTCATAGCACTTGTACTGCGAGTTGTACGGCAGCGTGTGCAAGGTGTTGGCGCCGTGCAGAGAGCCGTACCAGTCAAGGTACTCCGGCTGGTCAAACAGCGAGAAGAAGAACAAATCGGCGTTGGTGCCGGTACTCGTTCCCTGGCCGGGGCAGCTCATGTAGGGCTTTTGTCCCGCTCCGGTTCCCGAGCCCGCGGTGCTGCCCGGGTAGAAGCCTTGCGCCCAGGCATCCCAACTGGCGCTTACGGTTGTGTCCACCAGCTTGAGGGTTGGGGTGACGCCATCCGCCGCAAAGCCTTCCTGGTAGAGGTTGAGCGTGACGCCCGGCACGTTCGGCGCCCACGGCTGCTCGATCATTTGCGAAGCATCGTCAAAGGGACGCGTGGCGGCATAGGTGGTATGTCCATGGATACCGCCGTTCTCGCCCACCGGCTTGCTCGATGAGTTAAAGGTGACTGCACCGGTGGTGGGGTTGGTAACCTGAACCTGAGCCGGCACGCCCACGCAGAAGTTGGTTGCGCTTGCGGGCAGCGCGGGGTTGCAGGCGGCGTAGGGCGCCACGCCGAACTCGATCCAATTGCCCTGGCTGGTCATGCCCGACCAGCCCTCGGAGTTAACCCAGGGCGGATCGAGGCGGCCGGTGGAATTTGTGACCGCGCTCGTGCTCGCCGTGCCGGCCGCGAAACCGGCGGCTTCCCCGCCGCAATCCGCGGCTGCGCAATAGACCGCGCCCGGTACGTGCAAGTCGGCGGGGAGAGGAAGCGCCTCGTAGGTGTTGGCGAGCCCCGCGTAAGCAGCCGAGGTCCCGCACTGCCGGGCGCCATTTGCGGTACCGCAGTACGTGGAGCCGTCGGCTGGCCCGCCTGCGTCGTAGACGGTGTGAGTCCCTGTGCGCTTGTAGCGGCCAAGGTCCGGTTCCACGACATACCAGTTAAAGAGCGGGAACGTTTCGTTGAAGTTGGCAATACCGTCGGGGTCGGTCAAAAGAGTGTTGGCGTTGTGGCCGTCCCGGTATTTAACCCGCGTATAGACCTGGGGAACCCCGATCTCGTCGGGATCCTTGATCCCATTCTTGTTGTCGTCAACGAAGAGCCTGGTGTAGACATTCGACTGCCACTGCTGGACGCCAATGTTCCCCAGGTTGAGGGTGCTAAGGCCGCCGGTGCAGGTGGTCGCGGGAGGTGTGGGGACGCAGCCCACGTTCGCCGGCGTCGAGAGGCCGTCAATGATCTGGTCGTTCCATTGGTCGCCGATGGTCAGTCTCCAGTTGCCGCCGGGAACGCCTGTGAACTTGAAGTTGCCATTGGCGTCGCACTTGGTGAACATGAAATCCTCGGCGTCCGGGTCGCCAAGGCTGACCCAGCACTGAGTCCACGTCAGCGCATCGCGGGAGCCGCTTGGGTAGAGTCGCTGGTCGGGCGTCCGACTGATCCGCTGGACATCCACCTGCCCTTGGATGGTGTTGCTGCAGGGGCCGACGGCGCCGAAGGCGCCGGCGCAGACGGCGGCCTTGCGGTCATTGATGATCTTGGGGTTGGCAAAGCCGATGCTCACGTGGTATCCGCTCGGCCCGAACTCCTGGAAGTAGCCCGGCTCGCCGACCCGGACGAAGGCATCGTGGGGGTGCTGGCCATCCAGCGTGTTGGTCTGGAGCCATTCTTCGCCGCGCGCAATCCGGTCGGCCGCCGGGTAGGCCTGCACGCTGAACTTGTCCGCCATCAGGTTGGCAATGACGGCCTGGCCCGCCAGCGGCGACAGTGTGGCGTTGTCCGCTTCATACTTCGGGCAGGTCACGATCCTGCCGGTGATGCCTGCCTGACTCCCCAGGAGACCCCCATCTCCGCCCACAGGACTACCAGGTGAAGCCGGAATTGAATTCGCGGTAACTTGCGTCGCAATCGGACAGGCGTCCAAACCCGTGGCGGGATCGATGGTTCCTGCCAGGGAGTTCGACAACGGCTGGTTGAACATGTCGTGGGTATCCTGCCCGGTGACATCGCCGAGGCCGCCATAGGTATCCCACAGGATGATCTCGAAACTGCCCAGACCGGGCTCGAGGGGTGCAACCACGCCACCGCCGCCCCCGCCATCCTGCTCGCCATTGAGTGGGAAGTCGTCTTCAAATACGAAGACCGAAAGCTTCGCGGTAGGAAGCGGAGTGGGCACCACCTTCACCGTGACGGGTGCAAAGGTCGCAGCGGTGGCAGAGGTGCAAACGGTAGAGGTAGCGGTGTTGGCGAAGATGTTGCACGCCGGTTGGATTTGCGCGCCGCCCATGGTGTGGCCGCAATTCGTGTTTAAAGCTCCAGCGACTACGCCGCCATCAAGGCAGTTGGTCGGCGCGCTCGTGTTGCCTGGAAATGGGTTGCCCGCATCGCCCGGCAATATCGAGATGTAGTACCGCTTGGTGGGATCGAGATGGACCGTGCTGGGGTTCACCGCGGTAGTACCGCCGGCTGTCAAGCACGGCAACGCCGTGCAGTTGGGGTCGGGCCGGCAGGCGCCATTGCCAAGGTCGCACACCGCGGGGATGTGCTGCCCCAGGGTCGCGCTGCCAGTGCGGGTATCCAACATGGTCTGGCCGGTTTCGCAGGACAGCGGCCCCGTGCAGCCCTGGGCTATGTAATCCATGTGGCTGGCGTGGAAATTCGTGCCAAAGGTGGGAACAGTGCCTCCGGCGGCCACAACAGCGGGACAGCCCGGCGCGGTGGCGCTGTTGTTGGTGGTGCAGTTCGGGTCGATCCAGAAGGTCTTGTCTTCTTCGATGATCCAGCGGTAGTCGGTAATGAAAGGCACTGTCGTGCTACCGCAGGTTATTCCGGTCGTGCTCACAGCAGAGGTGGCGTTGCAGCCGTTGGCTTGATACGCCGCGGCATCTACCACGTTGACCGCAAGGTTGCTCGGGGCCGGAAAGTTGATGGTCACGAGTCCGGAGGCACTCGTTCTTCCCTGCGAGTCCTGCACGGTGTAGTTGAAGGTGGCCGTGGTCGCTCCTGTGGGCGGCGCTGAGAGGGACGCAACGAACCCGCCCTTGGCATCCAGCACCACGGTTCCGCCGGTCATTGTCGGCGCAGTCGAGGTGACAACCGTTAAAGGTAAGCCGCTCGGGTCCGTGTTCCCAATCAGGAGCCCGGGCGAAGCAATCTTTAGGTAGCTGGACGTTTCACCCGGGTAGGTGTGGGCGACCGCGGTGGGGTTTCCTGTGAGCGTCGAAGCATTCAAGGCCACCGTCGCGCAGATCGGCGGGGTTGACGCCTTCGTGGTCCCGTTGGCGCAATAGCCGAAGCCGCCCGAGGTCGCGCCGGCGTTGGGCGTAAACGTGAAGGTGCCGTTCGCGCAAATTCCCGGGACAGGGTTCTGCGGTCGCGCGTTACAAGTCAGCGTGCCGCCCGTGACCGCGACGGTCGTGTCCAGCGCGACGCCGTAGACATTGGTGTCGTTGGCGATCACGCTCCTGGACACGTCCGACACAACGAGCGGTGTGCAGGAGGTCGCAGTGCTCGCGCAAGCAACCACTCCGTTGTAGGTATCCGCGCGGGCCACTGCGGGCGCAAACGAACCACCCGCCCCTGTCGAAACCGCCGGGAGCCCGGCGCCGTTGACGCCGATATACGCCAGCATTCCGGCATCGCGGTTGGAAGAATTGCCTGACAGGCTCAGCTCGCGGTCGTAGATGGGGAGGGCCGGCGCCGTCGCGGTAGCGGGCACGTTGAACATCACGTCAAAAGTTTTGCCCGCCGCCATAAAGACGTCGGTCTGCACACGGGGAGCCGCGGGCGCGACGGTAGCTCCGGCCTGCTGCACGCCCGGTACGGTGTTGCCGTCTTCCGCGATCAAGGTGAATCCGCTAACCGGAGCAGTAGCTGAACCTGATCCGTTGAAACCGGTTGTGAGCGAATTGACGATGGAGGGCACGTGCATCCGCAAACCGGCATTCACCAGGCGCGCCAAAACCGTGCCGGTGAGCCCGGTGGTGACGGGGGCAGTAGCTCCGCCAGGAATGCCAGCGTATGCCGCGAACAGCGACGGCGCTGGATGGGTCTTATCGAACGCGCGTCCGTTGATGAGGTAATAGAAGGGCGTGTAGTTCACCGCCGGCGGGTAGCAGGTGTTTACCACCCCTACCGCAGAGTTCGGGTCACCGCACTGGCCAACCAAGCCGGACCAGACCTTGGTTTCGCTGAAACCGGCCGTATTGACAGCGGTGTTGACCGCGATGTTCTGCACCGGGTCGATTTCGCTGAATTCGAGCGGGAGTTCGGCGTTGTAAGTAACCGCGGGTACGGCGCCGGCGGTCGCGGTGGCCGCCGCTCCAGGATACGCGGTGCCTGCCGAAGTCCCGGCGGGTGTGGTGACCACCAGCATGCCGATCAGACCCATGGGCACCTGAATCGAAGGATGCGTGCCCGATTCGAGCAGATACGTGCCCGGGGCCAGCGCCGGCCACGTCAGGGAGACGGTGGTGGTTCCCACTGCCGCTGCCACTTCCGTGCCGAACGACTGCACGCGCTGCCCCTGGGTTGGCGGATAAGCTCCTGATACGGCAGTTGTAGCCGTTTGGGCGCATGGGGTGCCGGGCGGGGTCGTGGCGTCGGCGATGAACCAAGTGACACACCCCTGCGCGGCGCTGTGGTCGGGACTCGCCGTGGTGGTTCGCTGCGCTAGAGTGCCGAGTCCGCCGCCCACCTGCCCCACGATTGCAATGGACGTGGGGATGTTGGCCCCCGTGAACACGAGATTATTCGTGAGGTTGATCGTCAGGGTGGTGAGTCCGGTAGTGGCAGCCGGGACTGTAATCACCACGGGAGACCAGGTTGCCGGGACGGGCGGCGTAGCAGCGGGATTCCCCGCCGCCCCGGGATTCAGCGCCGCGCACGTTGCGGTCGACCCGGTTGCGGCGGTTCCGCAGAAATAGCCCCACATCGGCACCACCGTGCCGTCGGGCATGGTCGTGGTGGTAGGGCGCGCGGTCAGATTGATTTGTTGGCCGAAGGCCGCCGCTGCCGTGAAGGGGAGAATTGCGAGGACTCGCGCCGCGCCCTTCAGGATAGCTTTGAGATTTTTCGTCTGCATAGTTTTCTCTCGCTCGTCGACAGTTGCTTCTAGCGCCTTACATGCCTTCGTCAATCACAAATTCCCGGGAATCCACCAGCATCATCATCAGCATCCCGCCCGGGAAGACGTTGTTCGTCGTGATCTCGCGCTCGTTATGCGAGTGCCACATGAACGCCCAGCCGCGCTCATTGGCGGGGTTCAACTGCAAGTTGGCCGGTTGCAGGCTGGTGCAGTTCGCGTTCAGGGGCGTGGGGTTGGCACCCCCCACGCAGGCGGGAGCGTTGGCGCGCAGCGTCGCATCCGGACCGAAATAGGGGGTGCCGCCGTACCAGGCGCCGTTGGTAAAGACATTGGGATCGGGCAGAGTGGCCGGGCCGCCCCCCGGCACATCGCCGAACGGGTTCACTTGTACGGGCTTGTTGTGGTCCTGGCACCACTCCATAAAGTTAATCGCCCCCGTCGCGGTCGAGTTATAACCGTTCGCGTCAGCAGTGCAGGAAAGCGAGGCACTAGGGTCAGCCGCATCGCCCGGGTGGTGACCATAGGGATCCCAGTTCAATCCCCTGCCGGTGAAGTAGAAGATCCCGTCGAAAGACTCTCCGGGCGTCGTGTCGGTATTGAACATCAGGAGACCGGCCAGCCCCCGTCCAGACGCCGCGGTGTCTCCAGTCGTCAGACCTGCGTTGTAGGTGACGGGGGCGGTGGAGCCGCTAAGTACGAGGTTCCCGTCGCGCGCCAAAATGCGTACGTGGTTGGCGTGCTCGTGGAAGGGATGCTGCCACCGGCCCTGACCGATGGTACGGATGAGAGTCGCCTCACCCATATGCATATGCGGGTTGGCGTTGTAGGGCTGGTGCGGATACTCGCCCGCGAAGTTGGGATCCATCAGGTCGGGCATCGAGCGCCCGTTGATCAGGTAGTAGGCGGGATGGTAGGGCTCGGTTTGTACGTTGAGACTGCATCCCACTGCACCGGCCGCGCAACCAAACAGTGCGGTGACCTGTGCCTGCGCCTGCTGGTGAATTCTGGTATCCATCTCGGCCCACTGGAACAGGTACTCGCGGTCGTAGCAGCTCCCGGGATGGTCGTAGGCCGCATGCGCCAGCCGAAAATCGGTCTCGCCATGGGCCCCTCGCGCAGTCGTGTTCAGGGTGTGGTAGCCGCTGTTGCAGTTGGCGGGGACGTTCGACGGAAGGACGATGATGGCTCCGTACAGACCCATCTCGACCTGAAGATCGCCTTGCGTGCCGCTGTAATACGCGTGCGTCCCCGGCGAGGATGCAACGAAACTGTACTGCACCGTCCCGCTCGGCACCGCTTCCTGAGTGAGCAGGCCCGTGACGCCACCTGTAGTCGTCACCGCGAAGCCGGGAAACAGAATCGAGGTGTTGCCGGCCGGGTTGGGCAGCTGATTGGTGAGATTGACCGTGACGGTCTGGCCTTCGGTCACGATCATCGTGGGGCCGGGCACCTGCATCGTGGGGCAAGTCTGGTTGGGCAAGGTCGGCGCAAAGCCCGCCGGCGCGCCGTTGCACCCGTAGCCCCAGGAGTAAACCGCCGCTCCGTCCGGCTGGTTGAGGTAAGCCTGTTGCGCCGTCAGGTTGAACGTCACCGTGGTGCCGCCGGTGATACCGGGAGCCGCGGCAAAAGCCGCAGCCGCGAGCCACATCCCCGATGCCACCAGTGCCAGAAAGCGTCCGCTCTTCAAGATCGCGCTCTTCATTGTCGTTGCCCTCGTCGCCGCTTTCTTAATTGCAGGTATTCCCGAACGTATTGCCACCAGAGACGCTGTTGCAGATGTGGACCTCGGTCATGAGTCCACCGAAGTTTTCGGCGTCGTTCGAAAGGTGGTCGAGCTGAGGAGTGTAAAGATAGAAGACGCTCCCGGCCGGATAGAGCGTTGTCGAGCATCCAGCAATTCCGCCACACCCGGCGTCGCTGGCATCGAGGATCACGTCCAGCGACTCGCCGCCGCCGAGGGTGATCGAGTTGGTGTAGAACTCGGTGTTGGTCCCGGTCTGGTCGCGCAAGAGTTTGGCGTTGAACCCGACCTCTTTCATCCGCGGACCCAGCGACTGCAGCGTGTGATATTCGGATACCGACAGGTTCACCAGGCGAAGTAACGCTCGTCCACCAACCGGAATGTTGATGACGGCGGGCATCGGCTGCGAGTAGTGCAGCGAACCATCACTAGACACCGTGGCCTGGGGACCGGCCGGCGCGATGGGGAGTGCGGATGTGGTGTTGGACCCTACGGTGTCCGGGTAGCTCCGCCCGTTGAGCAGGAAATATTTGTCCTTCATGTCCACAAACGGTTCCGGGTTGAAGGTCATGCCCACGAAATGGAAATTGGGGTCGAACCCGTGCATCTGGAGGGGATACTCGACGTCGTAAGCCGTGGAAGCGTCGCCGTCGTTGTAGGTATAGCGTTGCGGGTTGCCCAGCTTGTCGGTGCCTCCAGCGGCCTGCGTATTCACCGCCGGCATGGTGGCGGAGCACAGGATGTCCCTGCCGGGGCTGCAAACCGTGCGCGGATCCGGCGTGACTGACACACCGTTAACTTGAGTTAACGGTGTGCAGGTGCTCGCGGTGCCGGTGGCACCGCAGTTCAGGCCATTCTGGAGGCCCAAGGAGGTAAAGAGACTTGTGCCCGACGGCACGCGGTCCTGCCGCGGGCGCACATGAAGCTGCCCGACCATGCCCATCTGCAGGTGCTCGGGCGGGGTGATGTGGCAATGCCAGAAGTAAGTGCCGGCGTCGGGCGCCAGATAGTAATAGGTGAAGCTGGCGCCGATGTTGATCGCGATGGAGGCGTCGGGCACACCATCATAAAAAGATGAGGCGTTGGGGTAGCCGTGGAAGTGGATGGTGTGCTGCTCGAACAAGTCCGGGCGCATGATCATGCCGACGTTGCTCAAGGTGAGGAAAAGTTCGTCGTCCTCGTCGAACTGCACCAGCGGCGCGGGGATGTTGCCGTTCATCACGCCGATGTCGATGATGGGGCGGGGATCGACGTGGCCATCCAGCGCTGCAGGGGTCGACGCGGTCGGGCCGACCAACGCGGTTTGCGCGGCTAACCCTGTCGGGGCTGAAGGTGAAAGAACATAGGTAAAGGCAGACTGGGACGATCCCTCCGGAGACATGACGTTGCTGTCCACGCAGGCCACGGTGAAAGTGCCGAGATAGTCCGTCGGAATTGGGGTAGTACCTATGATTGGCGTAGTAGTGCCGGGGCTATTCGGCGCCTGGTTGATCGTCACCTGCCCGCCCACCGGAATGCCGATCGGCTCAAACGTGTAAGCGGTCACGGTGCGCGACGTCGGAGCGGCGCAGTGGGGTGCGGTGGCCGGCGGGGCTGCGCTGAGAGAGCCCTCGACCAGGTCAGATACGGATACGATTTGCGCGATGTCAGGGGTAAGACCTACCGCGCCGTTCCAGGTGAACGACGGGCTAGTCACCGGGTTCGACGTCGACGTCCACGGCGAGTTGCCGGCGGTAGCCCCATCGGTCGTGGCGGGGTCGCCGTGCACCAGGGGCGCCGAACAGTTACTGCTACTCGTGCAGCCCGGATACGGGACGTCGAAGCCGCTCGGGGGCTGCGTACCCGCGTGACCGGCCGCAATCTCCGCGAGCCCGGAAAGCGGCCCGAAGGAGAACATGAACGTTTGCGTGCCGTCAGCCATCGTTGCGTAACCGTCACCGCCGGAGACCTGCTGGCACTTGATCGCGCCGTTCACGGTTCCGGCAGTCGGCATCGCCCACCCGCTCGAGTTCGTCGTAAACTGCGTCGGGCCCTTGTACGGGTTGTTCAGGTTGCTGGTGGTCGTGGCGTCCGGGTGGGTGATGGTGCTGGTCGGGCACTGCACCCGGAACGACTGTGCGAGCGCCGGTGCGCTACAGATGCTCAGCAAGGCCAGTGCAATCCAAACCCGTGTACTAGACATAACGCCTCCACATCCGCCGGCCCGCCGGGCGCGTCGAACACCGAATGAGAGAGGGCCGTGAAGCGCCCGCTGTGTGAACTGTGTGCACGTCGTTCAAATTCGTTCTTTTGTCAGTCGCCATGGGGCAACGTATCGTCGAACGCGCACGTGCCGTAGAGCTGCCAGCTGACTGCGCTCGCCCTGCTCCTCGGCTTCCCGTTTACCTGTGTGCGGATACTGTTCATTGATCGATTCTTTTGACCGCTCATGACTTGACACCCCTCTCTAGAACCCCGCCGCGAGCCTCCGATGGACGCCGGGCCGACGGCTGCATCACGGAGCGGCCGCGAACCCAATCTCATGCTGTCGTCTGGAGACCTCGAAGCCTTATTCTTGTTATAGCGTAGCTTTAGGCTCGATTTATATGCGGAGAATACTTGCTATCTCGGGAGGTAATCTAAGTAGTCGCCTGGAAATGGGCTCAGCTGTCCTGGGTGCGCGAGTCATCGCCAACGCCACCATCGTCAATGGCCCACATCCGCGTCAGGCAAGCGTGGCGGGCAGTACGGAAGTTCTCGAGAGCACTGGGTCTCTCGATGCGTTACGACTGACCATGACCAACTGGCCGTGTGCAGATCTGTTGCCGCTCTGCGCTCTGCGAGTTAACTCATCACCCGTTGACACTGAGCCATGCGTTGTTCGTTGTTCTTTGGCTTGAGTCGCGGCTTTCTTCTCAGCGGGAGGCACAGCGGCGCGCTTGCGCGCGATCCGGGCGCGTGCTTCGTCCGCCGTGCCCATTGCGTGGGCAGGTTGGTACGCTTGTAGGAGCGATCGACGCGCTCCTAGTTTGGGACGGCGCAGGCGCCACAATGTCCGGCTCAAGCAATGCTCGACGAACGGCCGGGAAACGTTGAACTCCAACGCGAGGTCGGCCAGCGTTTTCTCCTCGCAGCCGATGCCGAAATGGCTTTCGATAATCCTGCGATCGCGCGCCGTGAGTTTCAGCCCGTCCAACGCTCGACGAACCACCTCGATCTTTGTCTGCTCGTCAGCACCCTCCAGCAGTTGCTCCCCGGGGTTCTCCAGCAACGGCC
>Ga0307469_10000916_pt1 | contig 10899 bp, 5 predicted proteins | sample atmos_gasesAM2C__FD_203084 | JGI IMG/M metagenome (GOLD analysis project Ga0307469, IMG submission 203084) | Hardwood forest soil microbial communities from Morgan-Monroe State Forest, Indiana, United States - atmos_gasesAM2C_515 | ecosystem: Environmental > Terrestrial > Soil > Temperate forest...
CACCAATCGCATGGGGGCAGTAAAGCTCGGCAAACGTTAAGAAAGCGGTTCTGACAAGAGGAACCGAGTGAGGGAATTTTAAAAATCGAAAATGAATGAGGAAGATTCTGCCGAGCGGGTGTCTCGCTGCTCGGCAAAACCTTCCGGCCTGCAGGAGTGTCAGGCCAACCTCTCCTCCGGCGAATTCCCGAAGTCTGCTTTTGCGTCTGCGCTTGCCGAAGAGTGATCGGCGGATTGGCGCCGTCACTTTAGGACGCACCCTCGACTGTTCAAGATCTGCTAGTCCACACCATTCTGACCATGAGGCACCGCTCTTCTGCAAAATCGGTTCGGTTCCAGCAAAAATCCGGAGAATTGAATATCATGAAAGGTTCGGCTATTCCGTGGGGGGAATTCAGACGTGGCTCAGACGCAAACCGATGGTTTAGAAGTCCTGGAAACGCGAGAGTGGTTGGACTCTCTCGATTACGTTTTGTCGAAAGGCGGACCGGACCGGGCAGGCCGCCTGCTGCAGCAGTTGGCTCTCCATGCCCGCCGAGCCGCGGGCTTGAACCTCCCGTTCACCGCAACAACGCCGTATCAGAACACAATTCCCTCTCAGACCCAGGCTCCCTTTCCGGGAAGCCAGGAAATGGAACGGCGGATCAAGAGCCTGGTGCGTTGGAATGCGCTGGCCATGGTGATCCGGGCCAATAAAATCCAGGAAGGTATCGGTGGCCATATTTCGACGTTCGCTTCCGCTGCCACCTTATATGAAGTAGCGTTCAATCATTTCCTGCGGGCGAAGACAGAAGAAGGCGACCGCGACATCGTGTACTTCCAGGGGCACGCCGCTCCCGGCATCTACTCTCGCGCGTTTCTCGAAGGCCGAATCCAGAAACAGAAGCTGGAGAACTTTCGTCGTGAACTGAAACCCGGCGGCGGACTCTCCTCCTACCCGCATCCCTGGCTGATGCAGGATTTCTGGGAATTTCCCACCGTCTCGATGGGCCTCGGCCCGATCCAGGCGATCTATCACGCGCGCTTCATCAAGTATCTTGAGAACCGCGGCCTGAAACAGACGACCGGCGGAAAAGTCTGGGCCTTCCTGGGCGACGGTGAAATGGACGAACCCGAGTCTCTGGGTTCGATCACCCTCGCAGCGCGCGAACGCCTCAATAACCTGATCTTCGTCGTCAACTGCAACCTGCAGCGTCTCGACGGCCCAGTGCGCGGCAACGGTAAAATCATTCAGGAACTGGAAGCAATCTTCCGTGGCGCCGGATGGAACGTCATCAAGGTCATCTGGGGCAGTGACTGGGACTCGCTCATTCAGAACGATCGCGACGGCCTGTTGGTCCGCCGCATGGGCGAGATCAGCGATGGCCAATACCAGAAATATTTTGTCGAGAGCGGCGCCTACTTCCGGCAGAACTTCTTCGGAACCGATCCGCGCCTTCTGAAGATGGTCGAGCACCTCTCAGACGAGCAACTATCCCGTATGCGGTTGGGCGGCCACGATCCCATCAAAGTGCACGCCGCCTACAAATCGGCGGTCGAGCACACAGGCAGTCCGACCATCGTGCTCGCCAAGACGATTAAGGGCTATGGCCTTGGCGAAGCCGGGGAAGGCAAGAACATCACCCACCAGCAGAAAAAGCTCAACGACGACGAGTTGAGCATGTTCCGCTCGCGCTTTGGAATCCCGATCCCTGACGACGAACTGAACGGCGCGCCCTTCTATCGCCCCGCCGACGACAGCGCCGAAATCAAGTACATGCAGGAACGCCGCAGGCAACTGGGTGGCTACATGCCCGAGCGTAAGGTCCGTTCCACGCCTCTCGCCCACATTCCCGAAGCCCACTTCGAAGAGTTCTACAAAGGCACAGAGGGACGCGAAGTCTCGACCACCATGGTCTTCGTCCGTCTGCTGGCGAAACTCCTGCGCGATCCCGAAATTGGCAAGCTCATCGTGCCTATCATCCCCGACGAAGCCCGTACCTTCGGCATGGAAGCTCTGTTCCGCCAAGTGGGCATCTACTCCAGTGTGGGCCAGCTCTACGAACCAGTCGACATGGACACGCTCCTCTATTACAAGGAAGCGAAAGATGGTCAGATTCTTGAAGAAGGCATCACCGAAGCCGGATCGATGTGCTCGTTCATTGCCGCGGGTACTGCGTACTCCAATCACGGCATCAACACGATTCCGTTCTTTATCTATTACTCGATGTTCGGATTCCAGCGCATTGGCGACCTGATTTGGGCGGCCGCCGACATGCGCACGCGCGGCTTTCTGGTCGGCGGGACCGCCGGACGCACCACGCTGGCGGGCGAAGGCCTGCAGCATCAGGACGGACACTCCCACGTGCTTGCCCTCAGCGTGCCGAATTGCTTGGCCTACGATCCCGCGTTTGCTTATGAAATCGCCGTCATCATTCAAGATGGCATCAAGCGTATGTACGTGGACGGCGAATCCATCTTCTACTACCTGACCGTCACCAACGAGCCTCTTCCCATGCCCGAAATGCCTTCTGGAAAAGATGTTCGCGAAGGGATTCTGAAGGGCTTGTACCGCTTCAAGCCGTCCTCGGCAAAAGATGCCAAGCTGCGCGCTCAACTCTTCGGCAGCGGCACTATTATGTTCGAAGTCCTCAAGGCGCAGAAGATTCTCGAAGAAAAATACGGCGTCGGTGCCGACGTATGGAGCGTCACCAGTTACAAGGAGCTGTATCGCGAAGCCAATGATTGCGAACGCTGGAACTTGCTGCATCCCGGACAAGCGCCCAAAGTTCCCTTCATCACGCAAACGTTGAAGGCCGCGCCGGGTCCGTTCGTGGCCGCTTCCGATTACATGAAGGTGTTGCCGGAGAGCATCGCGCGCTGGGTTCCGGGCCGGGTGGTTTCGCTCGGTACCGACGGGTTTGGGCGCAGCGAAAACCGCGCCGCTCTGCGTGATTTCTTCGAGGTGGATGCCAAGCACATCGTGCTTGCCACGCTGAGCGCACTTGCCCGTGAGAATCAGATCAAAATTGAAACCGTGCAACAAGCCGTGAAGGATCTCGGTATCAATCCCGAAAAGCCGAACCCGGCTATCAGCTAAGAAAGGTTTGAGGACAGTGACGGAATTCAAACTGCCCGAGCTGGGCGAAAACATTGAGCAAGGCGACTTGGTTCGCCTGATGATCGCGCCCGGTGCCGACGTGAAAGAGGGCCAGCCTGTGATGGAGCTGGAGACAGACAAGGCCGTGATCGAAGTGCCATCATCGGTGAGCGGAGTGGTTCGCGACATCCGTGTGAAGGAGGGCGACAAGCTCAAAGTCGGACAAGTCATCTTCACGGTTGACAACGGAACGGGAACGAAAGCCCCAGTGCAACAGAGCCAGGCTCCGCCTCCGAAAGCAGCTTCGCCTGCCGCGTCGGCGCAGACCGCGCCGTCAGCGGCACCCATTCCAAGTCCCGCGCAGCAGGCCGCGACTCCGCCGCCCACATTCGGAGCCTCGGAGTTCAAACTGCCCGAGCTCGGTGAAAACATCGATCAAGGCGACCTCGTTCGCTTGATGGTTGTGCCGGGAGCCAGAGTCTCTGAAGGACAGCCGGTCATGGAGCTCGAAACCGACAAGGCGGTGGTCGAAGTGCCCTCGTCGGTCAGTGGGGTCGTCAAAGAGGTTCGCGTCAAGGAAGGCGACAAGGTCAAAGTCGGCCAGGTCATCTTCACGCTGGAGGGGGGCGCAACCCAACCGACAAAAGCCGTGCCCGAACCCGTCGAACACGTTTCTGGGCAGCAGGCCGCGCGACTCGCCTTTCACCTTGCCATTAAAGCCGAGGGCAAGACGGAAGAGCAGGCCCTTCCACCGGATCGTCCACTACCCGCGCCACCCGCGTTCACGATGCCTGCACAACTGGGCAAGGTCGCCGGCACAGAGCATCGCGACCCGGTGCCGGCCGCGCCCCATGTGCGACGCCTGGCTCGCGAACTGGGTCTCGACATCTACAACGTGGCGGGTTCAGGTCCCGGCGGACGCATCAGTGAAGACGACGTGAAAGCCTGCGCGAAGGCCACGCTCACAGCGGCTGTGTCGGCTGCACAGGCACCGCAGGCTGCGCGGCTCGCCGAACCCAAGCTCCCCGATTTCACCAAGTGGGGAAAGGTTGAGCGCGTCTCCATGCGCGGCGTCCGTCGCAAGACGGCCGAACATCTCCGCGAAGCCTGGGTCACGATTCCGCACGTCACGCAGCACGACCGCGCCGACATCACCGAACTCGAACAGCTCCGCGCCAAGTTCGCGCCCCGTGCCGAAGAAGCCGGTGGCAAGATGACGGTCACCGCCATCGCCTTGAAAGTCTGCGGGTCTGCGCTCAAGGTGTTCCCGCAGTTCAACGCCTCCATTGATATGGAGAGGGAAGAGATCGTCTACAAGCAGTACATCAACATTGGAGTCGCCGCCGACACCGACCGCGGCCTGCTCGTTCCCGTGATCAGGGACGTCGACAAGAAGAACATCGTCGAACTGGCCGCCGAGCTCGCGCAGCTCTCGAAGAAAGCGCGCGACAAGAAGCTCGCCCCCGACGAAATGGAGGGTGGCACCTTTACCATCACGAACCTGGGCGGCATTGGTGGTACGGCATTTACGCCAATTGTGAATCATCCGGAAGTCGCGATTCTCGGCCTTTCGCGCGGGCGCATGGAGCCGGAGTGGATCAACGGCAAGTTCGAACCCCGGCTGATCCTGCCGCTGTCGCTCTCCTATGATCATCGCTTGATCGACGGTGCGGACGCGGCGCGTTTCCTGCGCTGGATCGCAGAAGCATTTGAGCAGCCTTTCCTGCTGTCGGTTCAGGGCTAATTCTTAAGGACCAGCAAATTCATGGCAGATAATTCCAGCTTGCATCTCGCAGTCGTGGGCGGTGGACCGGGTGGTTACGCCGCCGCGTTTCTCGCAGCCGATCTTGGTATGAAGGTCACGCTCATCGATCCGGAACTCAATCCGGGCGGAGTGTGTCTGTACCGCGGTTGCATTCCGTCGAAGGCTCTGCTGCATGTTGCTAAGCTAATCGAAGAAGCGCACCAGGCGAAAAACTGGGGAATCGAATTCGCCGATCCCAAGATTGATCTTGCCAAGCTTCGCACCTGGAAAGAAGGCGTCGTCCAGCGTCTGACCGGAGGGCTGGGCCAGCTCTCCAAGCAACGCAAAGTGCACTACGTGCAAGGCCGCGCCGGATTTGAAAACTCGACAACCCTGCGTGTCACAAAAGCCGATGGCAGCGTCGAGTCGATGCGCTTCGATCACATCCTTCTCGCCACCGGGTCTCGGCCCGCCGTCATTCCAGGTCTCAAGGTCGACAGCCCTCGCATGTTGGACTCCACGGGCGCCCTCGATCTGAAAGACATCCCCAAGACCCTGCTGGTCGTCGGCGGCGGATATATCGGACTAGAACTGGGTACGGTCTACGCCGCGCTGGGCACGCGTGTGACAGTCGTCGAGATGTTGTCGGGATTGCTGCCTGGCGCCGACCGGGACCTGGTCCTGCCCCTGCACAAGCGTCTCGATAAGATGTTCGATGGCATTCTTCTGAACACCACCGTTCAGTCACTCAAGGAAGAGAGCGACGGCATTCGCGCGACCTTCGATGGCGCCGACGTGACGGAACGAGAGAAGGTTTTCGAGAAAGTGCTGGTATCGGTCGGGCGTAAACCAAACTCCGAGATTTCCGGCCTTGACAAGACACAAGTCAAGGTTGGTCCCAAAGGATTCATTCAGGTCAACAAGCAACTGCAAACCGACGATCCCGCGATCTACGCCATCGGCGATGTGGTCGGCGAACCGATGCTGGCTCACAAGGCTATGCACGAAGGGCGAACTGCCGTCGAAGCGGTTGCCGGACACAAAGTCGCCTTCGAGCCGCACGCGATTCCTGCGGTTGTGTTTACCGATCCCGAGATTGCCTGGGCGGGCCTGACCGAGACGCAGGCGAAAGAAGCGGGCCGCGAAATCGCCGTCGCGAAGTTTCCCTGGGGCGCTTCCGGGCGCGCGATCACCCTCGATCGTCCCGAGGGTATGACCAAGCTCATTCTCGATCCGCAGAGTGAGCGAGTGTTGGGTGTCGGCATCGTGGGCGCGGGGGCCGGCGAACTCATTGCGGAAGGAGTGCTGGCGATCGAAATGGCCGCGTTAGCGGGTGACCTGGAACTCACCATCCACCCGCACCCGACGTTGTCGGAGACTGTCATGGAAGCCGCTGAAGTCTTCTTCGGCACCAGCACCGATGTGTATCGCCCGAAGCGCAGCTGATTGGACGATCGAACGATCTTATGGAGCGACGGGCGTCCTCGCTCGTCGACTGCGGGATGACGAACCACGGTTCGAAGGAAAGTCGGATGCACCGCTCTCTTACAAGAATCGCGCTCGTCATTTTCAGTCTGTCGCTCATCCCTGTCGCCCGCGCACAAAGTTCCATTACCCAAATTCTGCAATCGCCCGGGAAGGACAAAAGTGCCGCAAGCCCTGCCCCGGATCCCTTGGGGCGCGAAACGCCCAACGGCACACTGTTCGGCTTCCTGCAAGCGATGCAGGCGGAAAACTACTCGACCGCAGCCCAGTACCTGCAGTTAAGCCCGGCACGCCGTGCTTCGATTGGCGAGCAACTTGCCGCGGAACTCAAGACTGTCCTCGATAGCGCCTTCGTCGGTAGCCTGCGCTCCATCAGCACGAGTCCTGAAGGCAGTCCGCAGCCAGGTATTCCTCCCGATCGTGAGCGAGTCGGCACCCTCTCCGCAGACGACAGCGAAGTCGATGTGATCCTGGTTCGCGTACCCGATCCTAATGCGGGGAAGATCTGGTTGTTCTCGTCGGAGACGCTGTTCAAGATCCCTGCACTCTACGACCTGCTGGAAGCTCACCAGGTGGAAAGCCACGTCCCCAAGGCACTGGTGAAAACGCAGTTTCTGGGCATGCCCGTGTGGTTGTGGCTTGCACTGCTCATCGCCATTCCAGTCGCCGCCGGGTTGGCCTGGTTGCTGATCGAACTCGTGCTGTTCCCGATCATGTTGTGGCGAGGCATTCGCAAGCTGCCGAAGCTGGCGGATTGGCGAAAAGTTTCCGGGCCAGTCTGGCTGGTGCTGGGCGTGATGATCCACCGCATTCTGGTCAGTTTCCTCGGGATGCCGCTGTTGCACCGCCATTACTACTTCATCACCGCACGCGTGGTGTTCATCATCGGCCTGGGATGGCTGGCTTTGCGCGGTCTTTCCCGCGGCATGGAGCGGCTGCGCGACCGCGCTATCCAGCGCGGTCACACCGGCACCGGCTCCCTCGTGTTGCTCGGACAGCGGGTCGCGAAAGCCTTGGTGGTCATAGCCGCCGCCCTCGCAGTACTGGGAGTGCTGGGTTTCAACTTGACCACGGCGCTGGCCGGCCTTGGCATCGGCGGCCTCGCCATCGGTTTTGGCGCACAGAAGACCATCGAGAATTTGTTTGGCGGAATCTCCCTGCTGGGAGATGAAGTGATCCGCGTGGGCGACACCTGCAACTTCAACGGCCGCGTCGGCACCGTCGAGGACATCAGTCTGCGCTCCACCCGCATCCGGACGGTCGAGCGTACCGAGCTTTCCATCCCCAACGGCGCGCTGGCGACGATGAACGTCGAGAATCTCTCGCGTCGCGACAAGTTCCTCTTCAATCCCAACCTGGGATTGCGCCCCGAGACCACGCCCGACCAGTTGCGCTATGTGCTCACCGAGGGACGCCGGTTGTTGTATCAGCATCCGAAGGTTGAGACGGCCAGTGCCCGCGTTCGTCTCGGCGGCCTGGAACAAGGCTGGCCGGTGCTTGAGGTCTTCAGCTACCTGTTGACGCGGGATGGAGCCGAGTTCACCGCAATTCGCGAGGACATCCTCTTGCGACTGATGAGCATCGTCGAGGATGCAGGTACAGGGTTCACGTTCCCGGCCCAAAATATTTATCTAGGCCGCAATGCAAGCATCGACAAGGCGAAGGCGGGGCAGGCGGAGGCGAAAGTACGAGAGTGGCGGGAACAGAGGCAGCTCCCGTTCCCGGATTTCAAGCCTACTGAGATCGCCGAAATCCGCGACTCGCTGCCTTATCCTGGGCCCGAATCCGCCGTGCATCCCGAAAATCGATAGAGGTTTCATGAAAACTCTTCACGATGGCAGGCAGGACCCGCGTTGGGGCGGACGTTCATATAGAGGCAACTGTCCTCGGCTGCCCGGCGCAGAAAAGCTCCTCGAGCTATTCGGGACCCGCGGAATCAAGCTGTTCCTAATACTGGCCGCTTGCGTCGCGGCCCCGCTCTTTCTCCGGGAGACCGTGATGGCCCAGTCCTCTGCTACCCCAAAAGCCGCCGAACCGCTGACCTCCGCGCAGTTAAATGACTCCATGAGGAAGCTCGAAGCCGAGCTGCTCGTCAAATACGGCGAAGGCCAGAAGGCGCGCCTCCGCACCGGCCTGCACCAGGTGATTGAGTTCTGGCGCCCTGAAGATGGAGACGCTGTTGCCTTTGAATCCTTCGTGCGCAGCAATTTCGCCGGCGACCAGCCCGCGCTCGATACGATGTTCGACCGTTATCAGCGCATGCTCGAACAGCTCGACGGCCATATGCACGAGATCTCGCGGGAGTTTCAAACCCAGCAGGATTTGGACCTGGGTCCCATCCGCTCCTACGACGAAGTTTTCGCCGGATACGACCCTTCGGCGCATGTAACGGACGATTTCTTTCAGAACAAGCTGGCGTTCATTGTGCTTCTCAATTTTCCCCTCACCACGCTGGAAGAACGAATCAACCTCGGCTCCAAATGGTCGCGCCGGCAATGGGCCGAAACCCGGCTGGCAGAGCGCTTTTCGAAACGAATTCCAGCAGACGTGAATCTGGCGATCGCCAAGGCCGGGGCCGATTCCGCCAATTACATCGCCAGTTACAACATCTGGATGTATCACCTGGTGGATGACAAGGGGCAGCGGCTCTTCCCTGCGAAGATGCGCCTGCTCAGCCACTGGAACTTGCGCGACGAGATCAAGGCGGACTACGCCGATGCACAGAACGGAACCGCCAAACAGCGCATGATCCAGCAACTAATGGAGCGTATTGTCACGCAATCCATTCCGCAAGCCGTCATCGATAATCCGCACGTGGATTGGAATCCGTATACGAACGAAGTCAAGCCCGCCGCACCGCAGGACTCCGACGCGCCGTCCAAGCCGGACCAAAAAGTCACGAACTCGCGCGAACCCGACACTCGCTACAGAACGCTGTTGGAAACGTATCGTGCGTCGCGCCTGGCCGATCCCTACTCGCCCACCGCGCCCACGCTCATCGATCGGCGTTTCAACGAAGATCGCGAAATTCCCGAAGTGCGCCTCACGGCCATGCTCGAGCAGGTGCTCGCTTCGCCGCTCGTTCCACAGGTAGCCAACCTGATTGAGACCCGCCTCGGTCGTCCGCTCGAGCCCTTCGATGTCTGGTACGCTGGCTTCCGTCCGGGCAGCAAGTACAGCGAAGCGGAACTCGATGCCGCGGTAGCCAAGAAATATCCAACGCCCGAGGCCTACCAGAAAGACATTCCCAACCTGCTCATCAAACTCGGCTTCTCTCCCGAGCGCGCCCGCTACGTGGCCGAGCACATCGTCGTCGATCCAGCCCGCGGTTCCGGGCATGCCATGGGATCGCAAATGCGCTCAGAGAAGTCTCACTTGCGCACGCGTGTCGAGAAGTCTGGCATGAACTACAAGGGATTCAACATTGCCGTGCACGAGATGGGACACAACGTCGAGCAGACCTTTTCTTTAAACGATGTCGACTACACTCTGCTCCAGGGCGTCCCCAACACCGCTTTCACCGAAGCGCTGGCCTTCGTATTCCAGGCGCAGGACATGTCCTTACTGGGATTGGCATCGCCCGACAGCAAAAGTGAGGCGATGAAAACGCTCAACGATTTCTGGGGCACCTACGAGATCGCCGGTGTCGCTCTGGTCGACATGGCGGTGTGGCACTGGATGTACGACCATCCCGAAGCCACTCCCGAACAACTGCGCGACGCCACTCTGCAAATTGCGAAAGACACGTGGAACCGTTACTACGCACCTGTGTTCGGCAAGAAAGATGTGGTCCTGCTGGCCATCTACTCCCACATGATTGACTCGTTCCTTTATCTACCCGACTATCCCATCGGCCACCTGATCGCGTTTCAGATTGAGGAACAGATCAAGAAAACCGGCAGCATCGGCCCCGAGTTCGAGCGCATGGCAAAGATGGGACGCGTCACGCCTGACCTCTGGATGGAAAACGCCACCCGCAAACCAGTCTCCCCCGACGCCCTGCTGGCCGCCACCGCCGAAGCCTTGAAACAAGTCGGCCAGTAGCGAAGGGGACGTGCACGCAGCGCAGAAGAAAAGCGTGTGAAGGGAACAAGAGCATGCAAGCAGAAGGGAAGGGCCAGACTTCCGTCGGGCCATACACAGCAAAAGCGAAGCCGGCTTTACCCGCTGAGAAGTGTCGCTACGCTGCCCAACGCCTGTTCATCGACCTGCCGGCGCTCGGCATCCGCAAAAATGTCGGATTGCCTGCGCAACGATGACTTGTGCGCTGACGGGCTGACCGAGCTACTATCGTCATCGTTCGTGCAATGGCGATTTCACAACACCTGTCCCTGTTACGTGGTCAGAGCCGCACTTTTATTGGTACATGCGGTGTCTCCGATAGAACTGCACGAGGTTCCGAAACTGCTTTCGGGCGTAAGTGGCGTCGTTTCCAAAGAGACTCACGACAGTAATCGAAATGATAGCGACAATGGCGAACGTTACTGCTGGGATCACAAAGAGCAGTGAGAAGTTCCCCATCCCAATCGTCATGTAGGCGGTTATCAATAGCAGCCCGCCGAAAGCTGGCAGCGCAGGCGTAGAGCATCGC
>Ga0307469_10000917_pt1 | contig 10897 bp, 7 predicted proteins | sample atmos_gasesAM2C__FD_203084 | JGI IMG/M metagenome (GOLD analysis project Ga0307469, IMG submission 203084) | Hardwood forest soil microbial communities from Morgan-Monroe State Forest, Indiana, United States - atmos_gasesAM2C_515 | ecosystem: Environmental > Terrestrial > Soil > Temperate forest...
CGACAGAATGATTCCAAATCTAACGAACACCACGCGAATTCCAAGCGCTTCGGCTTTCACGGCCTCTGCTTCCCAGTCCTTTGCAAGTTCAGCGAGAAAATCCGAACCGGCCTGGCTTTCTTCCGTGAGTACCTCGTCGCCGCGGTTCCCGTAAATTCCAATCGCGCTTGTAGAAACGAGCACGCTGGGGCGCGCATTCATTTTCGCGAGCGCCGCCACCAAAGCCCTTGTCGTGTCCAACCTGCTCGATCGCAAGAGCGCCTTGCGCTGGGCGTTCCAGCGCCCTTCCGCGATGGAAGCCCCCGATAAATTCACCACGGCGTCGGCGCCCACGCCAGCTCCGCCTAATTCTCCCGTCGCAGGATTCCACGCCACATCGAATCCTCCAGGTGTTCCTTCCCGCGCGGCGCTTTCTGGCCTCACAAGCCGGCAGACGGTGTGACCCGCGCCCGCGAGTTTGCGGACTAGAGCAGTTCCCACCAAGCCCGTCGATCCAGTCACCAGAATTTTCATCGCCTTCTCTTCTTTACGGTTACGACTTGCGCCTGAGTTTCGAGGTATGCCGCAACATTTTTAAGTTTCACCGCTAACCCAGGACTACGCAACAATTGCGCGCAGGTCAAGACATCGTATTGTTCAAATAATACGTCCTCGCTGAAACTTTCTGCTCAACCTCTGTTTGCTAACGGACAAAGAGCGCCTTCGAGTGATTGCGGCACTAGCACCGACTTTGCCGGCGAGTTACAATTCTCTCGTGCCCGTCACCTCCCAAACCGTGCGTGTCAAAGTGCTGTTCTTCGGCAGGCTGAAAGAAATCGCCGGCCGGGGCGAAGATTCCGCGGAGATCGCCGAAGGCGCTTCCATCGAACACCTTTTCGCGGCGTTCACGGCTCAACATCCCGAACTGGCACCATTTCGCGCGTCTTTGGTCGCCTCTCGCAATCAGGAGTTTGCCACATGGAGCACGCCGCTCCACGCCGGAGATGAAGTGGCCTTTCTTCCGCCAGTGAGCGGGGGCTGAGGCGTACCCATGACTGCACCTTTCCACGACGATCAAATCTTTCTCACGCGAGACGCCATTGACGCGGCCGCGCTTATCCGCCGCGTGCGCGCCGCCGAAGACGGCGCGGTGGTCACCTTCGACGGTTGCGTCCGAAACCATTCCCACGGACGCCCCACACTTTACCTCGATTACGAAGCCTACGAGTCCATGGCGCTTGCGAAGATGCGCGACATTGCCGCGGAAATCCACGCGAAATTTCCCATTCACCGCGTCGCCATCGCCCATCGCCTTGGGCGGCTGCAAATCGGAGAAACCAGCGTGTTCATTGCTGTCAGCTCACCGCACCGGCCGGCCGCGTTTGACGCCTGCCGGTTCGCGATTGACACGCTCAAACGCACCGTGCCTATCTGGAAAAAAGAGTATTTTGAAGGCGGCGCGGTGTGGGCGGACGGCGAACTTCCCCCGGTGCCCGCGGAAGCCCCGGCGGCGAAAACAGCATCTTAATCATTCATGCTCCGCAAACCACCCCACGCCCTGCCTTTGTTTCTGCTGGCCGTTTTTCTCCTAAACGGGAAGGCCGCGTCTCAGGATAAACCTGACCGGCCACCTTGGGCGCAACCTGCCCAGCCGGCACGTCCCGCGCCCACACCCGTGAATGCGTCGCCACCGGCACCGGTTAATCCTGGCGATTACAGTGCGGATCCGATACCTGCTGCGAGCCAGGAGCGTGGCAAGATCAAAGTTAACGTCAATCTTGTCAGCGTGCTGGTCAGCGTGCTCGACGACAACAACCGGCCCGCGCCGGACCTGCCCCAGCAGGCATTCCAGCTCTTTGAGGAGGGAGTCCAGCAGAAGATTGAAGTATTTGAGCCGGAGACGCAACAGCCACTAGATCTCGCACTGATGATCGACGCGAGCCTCAGCGCGCACAAGGAAATCAGCTTTGAGCAGGAGGCCGCGGCGCATTTTATCCGCCAAGTGCTGCGCCCAGGCGACCGGCTGGGTGTCTTTTCCTTTGACGAAAACGTGACGCAACTCGCGGCTTTCTCGGATCACGTCGCTTCGTTGCAGGAAGCGGTTCGCAAAATTCCGCCCGGAGCGGGGACTTCCATCTATGACGCCGTCGTTCTTGGCGCCCGCGCTCTTGAGAGGCGCGGCGAACTGGACCGCCGCCGCGTTATCGTCATGGTGACCGATGCGGGCGAAACCACCAGCCATAGCGAATTCGAGGAGGCGCGCAAGGCCGCGGTGCGCTCTGGCGCTTTGCTCTACACCATTGTTATCCGCCCGGTAAAGAGCGAAAGCGGACGCAATACAGCGGGGGAACACGCGCTCGAAACCATGACCGACACGACAGGTGGCGCGATGTTTTATCCGGACTCGCCGGCTGACCTGGGCATCATTTTTGACCGTATCGACCGCGAACTACGCACGCAATACCGCCTGGCCTACTATCCCAACCCGCGCGGCCCCGCCAATACGTACCGCAACCTAGAAGTTAAAGTGTTCGGCGGCGATTATCACGTGCGCCATCGCAAAACGTACTTTACGGGGCCGCAGTAAGAGCAGCGTTACGACTCTCCGCATACAGTCCTTTGGGCGCTTATCCCAAAGGAGTATGCTGATTTGGGGGTCATAAATGTCCGAGTCAACCGGAACGCGTCGCTATCCTCGCATGAAGTCGCCAAAGGGTCTGACCGTAGCGTGGCAGAACGCTGCTCAGAGATGGGTCTCTTACGTGGATAGGCTCGGCTTGGGTGGCCTGTTCATTCGCACAAAAGTACCGCCAGCGGTCGGGACATTCATCCAACTCCTAATCGACATCCCCGGAGGGGGAGTGCGCGCCCGCGCGATTGTCCGAGACATCAAGGCGGAAGGTGGAATGGGCGTAGGGATCGTCTCGATGAGCCAGGAAGACCGGCAGCGATTGAGTCATTTCCTGGGTCAATTGCCGTCCTGAATGGAAGCTATTGCCCTTGGGTCACGCGCCATAGTGCTTCTGCGTCGTCTCCTCGCTCATGCCTATGCAAGGGCTCCTCAGCGACTTAGTGCAAGCTCGTGAAGTGGCGATTGCGCGTGCAAAGGGGGAGACGAATCGTTGCCTTTTAGCATGAGCCACAGGATACGGTTAAAGACAGCGTCATTGACGCGATCGGGTGCGCTGAAATCCAGCCCCTCCGACATTGCCGCGGCGGCGGATTTTTCGGGGTTTCTTTCCTCCATGTCCACCTGAGGAACGACGGCCGCGTACGGGGCGAGATCGGGCTTTTCGGCAAACAGGTTCGCCAGCGAGCGGCTGAAATAATCAAACTTCGACAAACGGTCTAATCCCAAAATGTCCTCGATGGCAGCAACCACGTCGGTGGTGTTCGCGAATCGATGAATAGTCCCAGGCTGGTTGTAGGCAGACACCACCAGGAGGGGCGAGCGATGGGAGTCCACATGGTCGGGACCCGACTGCGAATCATCCTCCAACACGAACATCACGGTGTCCCGCCAGTAAGGCGATTTGGAAAGCGCTTCCACGATGCGGCCGAGAGCCAGGTCATTGTCCGCCATCAGTGCGCGAGGTGTGCGAAAGCCGGCGCGTCCTCCTGCCGTATGGTCGTTGGGTAAATGCAAAATTTCGAGCTGGGGCATGTTGCCGTCTTTCACAAATTGTTCGAACTCCGCGATCCAAGCATCGGCGCGGACTTGGTCCAGCACATTCAGGTTGAAAGCCGGGTACGAAGGGCTGATATCGGAACCGAGCTCGCGCTGGGTTACCGGCCACCCTTCGGGAACAGCGATCATTTCTCCGTAGTCTCGGAAGGAAACACCTTTTTTCGCGGCCACTGTCCAGAGAAATCCGTCATTTGGTTCGCCGGCCTCTTCGCCGTCCACTGAGGCTCGCCTGTCGGAGTAGCTCGAGGGGATCGTTTTTTCGCCGTAGTCCGTAACGTAGGCGGCCGTGGACCAAATGTGACCCTGGGAACTAACCTCGGCATTGGTGAAGAATCGGTCGAACAAGCCGAAGCGTAGCGCCAGAGCGTGATGGTTCGGCGATATTTCGTGGCCGAAAAACACCAGGCTGGCGTCACCGTCTCCTTCTTTCAGATCGCCGAAAACCTGGTCGTACGTGCGATTTTCTTTGATGATGTAGATCACATGATGGAACGCGGGGTATTGCCTTGCCGGCAGGTGCTGTCCCCATCCATTCGCTGCGGCAACCCGCTGCGATAAGCCGGCTAGTTCCGGTTGAGCCAATTTGTCGGGCAGGATTCGCAGCGTGCCGTTCAGTTGTCCAAGGTCGTATCCCAAAGGCCTCTTGATCCCCTCTCCGGGGATGGGGCCGTCGGGATTGGGTCGCGAACCGTGCCCTTTTCCGTTCAGCACCAGCAACTGTGTTCCCGAGTCCATGACCGCCGTGGGATACCAATCGGTGGGAATGCGTCCTTTGAGAGACTGCTGCGGCGCCCGCTGGCCGCCTGGCTTCTCGGGCGAGACGTCAAAAACGGCAACGGCGTTGTTGTCCGCTTCGGCGACAAACAAGCGCGTCTCGTCGCGGGACAAAGCCAGCGCATTCGGTGTGCTTCCTTCGGACGGACCGCCCGGGACCGCGTCACTCAAGTATCGCAAAACCTTGTTTCTCTGCGTGTCAATGACAGCGATCTGGTCCGTCCCGCCGAGCGCGGCGAACAATTGCGAACCTGATTTGTTCGTGAGGAGAGCGGACGGATGCCGGCCCACGGCAATCCGCCGTTCGAAGAACAACGTGCCATCGGAGCGCGTGCGAAGCACGGAAATCGTGTTCCCCCCCCAGGCGGAAACATACACTTTGCCATTCGATGCTACTTCGACCGCATACGGGTAGTGGTCGGTGGGAATCCGCTGTACCACCTCCGATGTTTGGAGATTGACCACTGCCAGAGTGTCACCGACGTTCTCCGCGACATACAGAAATTTTCCATTTCTGGATGCCGCAATGCCTGCGGAATATCGCGAGCCCGTTTTGTCAGGTTTCTGTTTTCCCAGGACGATTTTTCGTTCAAAAGCGGCGGCGGCGCCGTCCCAGGAATAACAATAGATAGAATCGTCGTTGCCGCCGGAGGCGTACACCGTGCGCCCGTCCTGCGAAAACGCAATGCCAAAGAATGCGGCTTCCTGCGGAAGAGTTTGGGTAACGCGCATTGACTTGAGGTCGATGACCTGAATTCCTTGCTCTCTCCATCCGCTCAAGACGACGAGGACTTTGTCTTTTTCTGGCGCGAGCACCATGCCCAGCGGCATGCTCCCGAGGTCGATGTAATCGCCAACTGGATCCAAACGAACTCCAGTCGCCAACGGACTCGTGAAACTTTTAGAGGAATCAGCAATAGTCTGCGCGCGGGCGGGTAACAACACCAGACCGGACGCAAATGCGATGTAGAAGAGCACCAGAGAGCGTCGACTCTTCACGCCAACCTCCAGAAATAGCTCAGACTTGAGTTCGATACCAAGATTCTACTCTGAGATGCGTTTGGTGAAATGGTGGAACCGGCCCAACCGGGCTGGAGACCTGCAACGAAGCCGACGAGTGCTTATTTCTTGTCGTAAATGTCGACCGGCCGAGTATCGTTTCTCAGGGCGTCAAGATTGATCCAGTAATACGCACCGAAGGTTTTCTTCTCGGGCCAGATTTCATCGAGAGTATCGGCGTCGTAAAGCGTTCCCGCCTTCATGACCATGGCGATGTTCGCGGTGTTGTGAATGTCGTCCAGGGGATTCGCATTCAGCACCATCAGATCCGCGAGCTTGCCGACTTCCAGCGAGCCGAGGTCTTTGTCCGCGCCAAGGAAATGCGCACCATGGACGCTGGCGACTTCCAGAGCGCCCATCGGACCGAGCGCGCTGGAGAGCATCCACACTTCCCAATGAGAGCCAATGCCGTGGGCCTGGCCGTGCGAACCAATCGCACCGTAGCCGCCGTTGGCGATGATGTCCGCCAATCCCTGCGATTGCACTCCGAAATGATAATCGGTGACCGGGCGAAGCCAGCGCCGGCGCAGATGTGGAAGGAGCTGACGCCAGGGAATCCAGCGCTGTTCTTTAGCGTCTTTCCAAACATCGCTGAGCTGGAAGAAATACTCTTCATTCCAGGGCGCTGTGCCGCCGACGGTGAACGTCGGCGAATAGACCGTGTGCGATTGCCCAAAGAATTTTGCCACATCACCATAAAGCGGAACGTAAGGAGTGGGATGTTCGAAGCCTGTCTGGCCGTCCATAAGCATGGTTAGTTTGTGCAGCAAGTCGCTCGAACCTTCACCGGTTACACGGAGACCTTTTTTCCGCGCAATCTCGGTGATCCACTGGCGCTGCTCACGGTCGGGCTGGAGGTATTGCTTGAGGGCGGTTGCGCCGTAGGAGGCAAGGCGATTGATCTCATGTTCGGTGACTTCGTAGCTGGTGAGCTCGTTCCAGTTGGGGCCACTGCCGTTATTCAGAGGTGTAGCCGTGGAAAAAGTGCGCGGGCCGATCGAACGGCCGGCCTCGATCATCTCCGCCAGGGGGAAGACTTCTTCGGACCAGGTAGCGGGGTCGAGAGTAGTGGTGACGCCGAAAGCGAGATAGACCGAGGACTCAAATCCTCGCGAAGGAGTGATTCCGCCGGACTCGCGGTGATGGTGGGCGTGCATGTCGACAAAACCCGGGATGACAGTCTTGCCATTGGCATTGATCACGCGGTCCACGCCGTTGGTCGAACAAGTTCCCACACACGTGATACGACCCGCTTTGATGACGAGAGTGCCGGAGTCAATGACGCGTTTGTTCGCCAGGGTGATGAGGCGCGCATTCGTCAGGGCGATGGAACCCTTCGGGATGGATCGCGGCACGCTCAGATGAATTTCCGTGGTATCGGTCTTGGCTGTGTCGGTGTGGTAGACGAAATACTTGCTGGCGTTTCCGTATTCGACAGTTGTAGCGTCGCGCCAGCGCGGATACATGCCGCCGTCCAGGCTGACGGGCTTAATCGCAAAGGCCGGCGATTTGCGATCGAGCCGAATGGATTCTTGCCCGGTCGCGCCGAGTGGCAAGGGTGCGAGATAGACGTTGTCGCCTTCTTGATAGGCAACGCGCCGGCCGTCCGAGGAAATCTGGACCAGCGTGGCGTAAGGGAACGTCGCATGCACGCGACGGTCGGAGCCATCCTCCTGGACGGAGACTAAATCCGTGAAGCTTTTCGCGCCGAAGGGACCGTCGCCTTTTTCAATGCGGTGCTCGGTGAAGTAGATGCGGCTATCGGGGCCGAATTGAGGGCGGGCGCCGGGGCCATCGTCCGAGCCGAGGCGAGCGATAGCTTTCGGGGCGCCGTTCGGAGACTGCAGAACGATGTCGTACCATTCATTCCTGGCCCACTCTCGCCCGCGGAGAGTTACTCCGGAGCCGCGGGAATACGCGAGTGTGGCGCCGTCGGAGCTCCAAGCTGGGTTTAAATATTCGCCGGGATCCTTTGTAATTTGCCTGGGATCGCCTCCCGCGGATGAAATTGTCCAAAGCTGACCATGCTTGTCGTCGTCCCAACTCGCAAAGGCAATTGTCTTCCCGTCAGGTGACCACGCGGGGGAAAACTCGCCGGGGGAAAAGGAATCCGGGGTCAAGCGCTTCGGCTTTCCATTTGGAAGATCCATCAACCAGAGTTTCCCGATGGCCTGAAAGACCAGTCGCTTGCCATCGGGAGATGCGCTCTGCCAGCGGATGAATCTGGCTTCGAAGGCATCGTCGCGCAAGGGGAGCGGCGCGGCGGCCATTTCCGAAATTGTGCGGTGCACGTGCGCGGTGAAGGGAATCGTCTCCACTTTGCCGCTGTCGGCCGCCACGCGCCGAATTTTGCCGCCCTGAGAAACCAACAGAGACTTGGCGTCGGCGCTCCAGACCATACCCGGAAGGATCGGCATTTGGCGTGAAATTTCTTCCGATTCGTCGAGTTCAATGGGATCCATCAGTAAGCGCTCTTCCCCCGTCTGCAAATCCCGGATCCAGAGCGCGGTGCGGGGGCCGAAGACATGTCCTTTGTAAGATTCGAGGCCGTCAGGAATGCGCCGGCCGAATGCGACGAATCTGCCGTCGGGGGAAACTTCGGGTGCGACACCACCACCGCTCGTCCCACGGTCCTGCTGTTCTGCCTGGCCTCCCGTGATTTGTTCGATTTTGCGCGACTGCAGATTCATACGTCGCAACTGGGCGCATCCGAGCATCGGGTCGGTATGGCCAAAGGGAAGCGGAGAGCAAAGCTGCACATCGAAATACAGGTATTTCCCATCCCGGGAGATGGAATGCCATCCTGGCGCCTTGTCTTTGCCAACGAGCTCAATTCCGGAACCACCGTCCTTGTGGTACATGACCAGCGTCCAGTTGAATTCAGGGCCGCTCTCGGGACGGGTACCCTGGCGTTGGACAACGATGTAGTTTCCGTCCGGCGTCCAGAGCGGGCTAAGAGCACGCTGCGTCTTATCGGTAAAGACAGCGCGCGGATTTTTTCCGTCGGCGTCCATCAGCCACAAATTGTTCTGGCCTTTACGGTCGCTGATGAAGGCAATTGTTTTTCCGTCGGGCGAAAAGCGCGGCTGCATGTTGAGGGCGATCCCCGAGTCTTGCGTGAGGCATTCAGCTTTGCCGCCGCTCGCCGGCATGCGGTAAATATTTCCGAGAAGATCGAAGGCAATCCACTTACCGTCAGGAGAGAGATCGAGGGCCATCCAGGTGCCTTCGCTTGTCTCGAAGTCGATGTCGCGAGTCTGCCCGCGAGCCTTCGTTGTATCCCATTCGGGAGCAGGCTTTTCCTGCGCGCCGAGGCATACCGGAACTAAGATGGCGTTCGCCACAATCCAAGTGAAGAGACGCCGACTGCCACTGGCATTGAGCTTCATCACGATTCTCCAAGCAGATTTATCAAAAGAGATCCACCACTCGCGGGGTTCCTGCGAACTAGCAATCTAGTCCAGTGCTCCAGACCTTCTGGGGGCGCGTTTTATCACGCTGGCGCAACAATGGCAATACAAACAAGTTGAAAGACCGCCGCAAAAAAGCCGGAAAAAATCTGCTCGTTGCCTACCGTCCTGTCGCCAGGCGGAGGCTGTCTTAGCCCAGGCAAAACTCCTGTTGAGGGTCAACAGAGGTGTGATAGGCTCACGTTTATTCCTGTTGACCGTCAAAAGGAGCTTATGCCAACTTCCAAGAGCGAAGTCCTGCAGGGCACCCTCGATTTATTGGTGCTGAAGACGCTCGATTCCATGGGACCGATGCACGGTTTTGGGATTGCGTTGCGGATACAGCAGGTTTCGCAAGACCTGCTGCAATTGAACCAGGGAACGCTCTATCCGGCCCTGCTACGGCTGGAGCAGCACGGGTGGATTTCGTCCAAGTGGGGCATTTCGGAGAACAACCGCAAAGCAAAGTATTACTCGCTGACGCGCGCGGGGCGAAAGCAGCTCGAGGAGGAAGCGGAGAGCTGGGAGCGGATGTCGACAATGATCAACCGGGTGTTGAGGACGGACTGAAGGTCTTATGGGAGAACGCTACCGCATGTTCGTCCACCGGCTCAGTGCGATGTTTCGCAGGCGTCATCTTGAAAATGACCTGGCGGCGGAACTACGTTCGCACGTGGAGATGGCGGTGGAGCTAAATTTAGCCAAAGGTATGGGTGAGGAGGAGGCACGGCGTGAGGCGCTTCGCAGCTTCGGGGGAATAGAGCAGACCAAGGAGCTTTACCGCGAGCAGAGAGGACTGCCCATGATCGAGAACACCCTGCAAGACCTTCGCTTCGGTTTGCGGATGCTGCGGCGCAGCCCGGGATTTTCCGCGCTGGCGATTTTGTGCCTTACCCTCGGCATCGGCGCCAACGCCGCCGTCTTCAGTTGGATCGAAGGCATCCTGTTCCGCCCCTATCCTGCAGTCGCGCATCAGGAGCGCCTGGTCGCCATCGGCGGCACCTCACGCGACGAACCCCGGGGCACCCCGCTCTCCTGGCCCGATTTCCAGGACCTCCAGCGAAGCTGCACCCTCTGCGAGACGCTCTTCGTCAGCAAAATCACCGGCACCACGCTCAGCATCGGCGATCGTGCGGAGCGCACCACCGGCAGCATCGTCTCCGCCAACTACTTCGACGCCATCGGCGTTCCCCCCATGCTCGGCCGCGGCTTCTTGCCCGGCGAAGATCAGGGGCAGAGCGCACATCCGGTGGCGGTGATCAGCTATCAGCTTTGGCAAGGGCGTTTCCGTGGCGATCCGCAAATCGTCGGCAAGACGCAGCGCCTCAACGGCGTCATGCACACCATCGTCGGCGTCGCTCCCGAAAGCTTTTACGGCACTTTCGTCGGTTGGGGCATGAACTTCTGGGTGCCCGCCTCCATGGAGGACATCTTCGAGTCCAGCGGATACAAACTGGAAGATCGCGGCGCGCGTTGGATCGAAGCCTACGCGCGCCTCAAGCCCGGCGTCACCTTCGCCCAGGCTCAGCAGGAATTCGCCGCAATCTCCGGCCGCCTCGAGGCCGAATATCCCGACACCAATCGCGGCCGCGCCATTCGATTCTGGCCTTTGTGGCAAACGCCCTTCAACAACGCCGGCACCCTGCTCCCTACTCTGGAAATCATGCTCGCCGTCGTGGCCTTCGTCCTGCTCATCGCCTGCGCCAACGTCGGCAATTTGCTTCTGGTGCGCTCCTTCGCGCGCCGTCACGAAATGAGCGTACGCCTAGCTGTCGGCGCCGGTCGCGCGCGCCTCTGGAAGCAGCTCCTTACCGAAGGCCTGGTGCTCTCCCTATTCGGAGCCGCAGGCGGCCTCTTGGTCGCGTACTGGTGCCGGCACGCGCTCGTCCTGCTCTTCCCCGCGCGCGGCGGCGTGCAGATGCATCTCCCCGGCGAAATCGATTGGCGC
>Ga0307469_10000918_pt1 | contig 10885 bp, 13 predicted proteins | sample atmos_gasesAM2C__FD_203084 | JGI IMG/M metagenome (GOLD analysis project Ga0307469, IMG submission 203084) | Hardwood forest soil microbial communities from Morgan-Monroe State Forest, Indiana, United States - atmos_gasesAM2C_515 | ecosystem: Environmental > Terrestrial > Soil > Temperate...
CCTTGTTGATGGCGAGTGGCTTCAGGTCGAACACTTCGCGAACCGCGTCTTCGATGGCTTCGTCGGGGACGACGCCGGTCCGGAACGTGTCGATCATCACGGAGACCGGCTCGGCCACGCCGATGGCGTATGCGACCTGCGCCTCGCAGCGCTGAGCGAGCTTCGCGGCCACCACGTTCTTCGCCACCCACCGCATGGCGTACGCCGCGGAGCGATCCACCTTGGAGGGGTCTTTCCCACTGAAGGCGCCGCCGCCGTGCCGCGCCATCCCGCCGTAGGTGTCCACGATGATCTTCCGGCCGGTGAGCCCGGCGTCCCCTTGGGGACCTCCTACCACGAAGCGGCCGGTCGGATTCACGAGCAGGTCCGCGTCCCGGACCTCGAACCCCGCATCTCCCAACACCGGACGGACGACCAGGGCGATGACTCCCTCGCGCAGCTCCGCGTTGTCGATCTTGTCCGAATGCTGCGTGGAGACCACGACCTTGCTCACGCCGACCGGACGCGCGCCCTCGTAGACGACGCTGACCTGCGTCTTGCCGTCGGGCCGCAGCCACGGAAGGTCGCCTGCCTTGCGCACGATCGCGAGACGCTCCGCGAGGCGATGGGCCAGTACGATCGGGAGCGGCATGAGCGACGGCGTCTCGTCCGACGCATAGCCGAACATCATTCCCTGGTCCCCCGCCCCACCGCGGTCCACGCCCATGGCGATGTCGCCCGACTGGCGGTCGATGGTGGTGAGGATGGCGCAGGTTTGGGCGTCGAAGCCGAAGCTGGCGTCGGTGTAGCCAATGGCGCTGATCGTGCCCCGCACGATATCGGGGATGTGCACGTAGGTGGACGTGGTGATCTCGCCGGCCACCACGGCCATCCCGGTCGTCACGAGGGTCTCGCAGGCGACGCGGGCGGCCGGATCCTTGGCGATGATCGCGTCCAGGACGGCATCCGAGATCTGATCGGCGATCTTGTCGGGATGCCCTTCCGTCACCGACTCGGAGGTGAAGACGTGGCGCTGCGCTGGCATCTCTCGATCCGACTGGAGGTTAAGCGTTCAAACTAGCGGCGCGCCGGGCCCCGGGCAACCGGGCGTGGTGATCGAGCAGCTTCAGGTCCACCGCTTCGGCGAGCGCGAGGCGCAGCAGATCGAGGACGTCGTCCGCCGTGCGCGCGGCGAGCGCCTCCGCGGCGACCGCGCGGGCGCGCGTCGCGCTCACCTGGCACACGGTCCACTTCACGAGCGGCAACGCCGGCGGCGCCACCGAGAGCGTCTCGTATCCGAGGCCGATCAGGAGGAACACCGACAACGGCTCCGACGCCATTTCGCCGCACACGCTCGCCGGTTTTCCCGCCGCGCGCGCCGCGTCGGCGACCTGCTTCAGCAGTCGCAACACGCTCGGGTCATGCGGCGTGAATCGGTCGGCGAGCCGGGCGTTCCCTCGATCCACGACGAGAGTGTACTGGGTCAGGTCGTTCGTGCCGACGGACAGGAAGTCCGCCTCGGCGGCGAGCCGGTCCGCGATGACGGCAGCGGCGGGCGTCTCGACCATCACGCCCACGGGCAACGACGTCGCGGCCGGGATCCCCTCCCGAGCGAGGCGGGCCGCCTCTTCCGCCACGAGGGCGCGCGTGCGATCCAGCTCCTCGAGACGGGTAATGAGCGGAAGCATCAGCCACACGTCGCCGTGCTTGGCAGCCCGGAGCACCGCTCGCACCTGCGTCCGGAAGAGCTCGGGCCGATCGAGGCACACGCGGATGGCTCGCCAGCCGAGCTGCGGATTCGCTTCGAACGGCGCCCGGAACTGCGCGGGGAGCTTGTCGCCGCCCAGATCGTACGTGCGCACCACCACCGGATGGCCCGGGAATGCCTCCGCCACGCGCCGGAAGTAATCCGCTTGCTCGTCTTCCGTGGGCAGGGTGCTGTGGCCCGTGATCAGAAACTCGGTGCGGAGCAGGCCGACGCCCTCCGCCCGGTGCGCGCGCGCCGCGGCGATCTCGTCGGGGAGATCCACGTTGCCGCGCAACACGATCCGCAGGCCGTCGACTGTGACCGCCGGCAGATCGATCACTTCCTCGAGCTGCGATGTCAGCTCGCGGCGGCGCTGCTCGAGCGCCCGCGCCTCGGCGATCTCGTGCGGCGTGGGATGGAGCAGCACCGTCCCGCGGGTCCCGTCCATGACGAGCATGGTGCCCGGCTCGATGCGCTCGATGGCCCCGGCGACCCCGAACACGGCGGGGATTCCGATCGAATGCGCGAGAATCGCCGCGTGCGACGTGCGCGTCCCTTCCTCGCTCACGAGTCCCACCACGTGCTCGCGATCGAGCTGCACGGTGAGCGCCGGCGAGAGCTCCCGGGCCACCACCACGGACGGCTGGGTGATGCCCTCCCACAGCTCGTCGGAGCCGCGGTGCATCAAATGCTCGATCACGCGCACGGCCACGCCCGTCAGGTCCGCCAGCCGATCCTTGAGGCGCGGGCTGCCGGTCGCGGCCCACATGTCGCGCACCTCGAGCGCCTTGAACTCGTAGGCCTTCTCGGCGGTGAGGTGGTTCTCCCGAATCAAGTTCGCGACGGCGGCCAGGAACTCCTTGTCCTCGAGCATCAGGATCTGGGCGTCGAAAATGCGCGCCTCATCCAGGCCCGCGCGGTCTTCGGTCTTGGCCTTCATCGCCTGGAGAAAGCGCTTGACGTCGCGCACGGCCGCGCGGAGCCGCCGCACTTCCTTTTCGACCTGGGCGCGCGGCACCACGCGGTGCGGCACGTCCGGCATGGCCCAGCGCACCACCACCGCCGGCCCCACGCCGATCCCGGGCGACACACCGACGCCCTTCAGGTGCCGGTCGCTCATCCGGCGCCCTCGTTCTCGCGCTCCTCCGCGTCCCGCAGCTCCGCTTCGCGCAGCTCGGCCGTCAGATGCATCTCGTGGAACCCATCGGCCACCAGCGCGAGCAGCGCCGCCATCGCCTGCTCCGCGTCCTCGCCGTCCACGATGATGATCAGGGAAGAGCCACACTCCGCGGCGAGCATCATCACGCCCATGATGCTCTTGCCGTTCACCGTCAAGTCGTCCTTGCGTACTTGAACGGCCGACTTGAACCGGCTCGCGAGCTTCACGAACTCGGCGGCCGGGCGCGCGTGCATCCCGAGCGGGTTCACGATTTTGGCCGAGCGCTCGATTACGGCCATAACCACCCCCTGAGCGTCGCGAGCGCGAGCAATACCAGCCCGAACCGGAGCCCCGTCAAACGGGAGCGCTGCCACCACAGGAGCGCGAACCCGCCCGCGGCGACCACCGCGAGGACGGCGCGCGTCCAGCCGAGGTACCCGCCGGTGAGAAACTGTACCACGAGAGGCAGCGCAGCGCCGCTGACGAGCGCCATGGCGGGTGCGGAGAGCGCGGTGACCCGCTGCAGCGCCGGCGCCCGCAACGCGGTGGCCACCCGTCCTCCGTACGTCCAGCCCGCGCGCAGGGCCCACCACCGCAGCGCGACGTGGCCGATGTTGTACACGATCAGGAACCCCAAGACGGCCCGGAGACCGAGTCCCAGCGCCACGCCGATGAGCGCGAGCCCCGAGGTGAGCGGCAGCCAGCCGGCCCACACCAAACGGTCGCCGAGGGCGCCGAGCGGTCCGCATAGGGCCGCCCGCAGGCGCTCGACTTGCTCGGGTGGGACGCCGTCATGCTCGGCGCGCGCCGTGGCGCCGACGGCGAGGCCACACAGATAGGGGTGCGCGTTGAAGAACCGCGCCGCGCGCGCCACCGCCGCACGGTACGCCGTGCCGTTGCCCGCCAGGTCGCGGATCAGGGGCTGCTCCGCCACGCCCATCCCGATGCCCTGCATGCGCTCGTAGTTCCACGATCCCTGCACGGTAAACAGGCGGAGCAAGGCCCGGCCAAGCGGCGGGCGCGCGGGGAGGGAGGCGGTCGTCATCGCAACCAGACCACGGCCGCGCCACCGACCAGGCCCGCGGCGAACCAACCGAGACCGGGCCCGCGACCGACCAACCGGAGCGTGCCCGCCGTCCCGGCTGCCAACGCGGCGCCCACCGCAGCGACGTTGAGGAGCGCGACGCCACGCGACGAGAGCGTGCCGACGAGATAGTCGCGGGCCAGCTGCGCGAGCGCGAGGCCGACCGCGGTCACGACGGCGGCGCGCGCGGCGTCGCGGAGGATGCCGGCGACGTGCAGGCGCTCCAACGTGCGCGGCTCGCCGGTCTCGAGGGCAGCCGCGGCGCGGTGCACCGCCCGCGTGTTGAGGCGCCGGACCACCAGCAGGCTGGCGCCCCCGGCCATGGCCGTGATCAACCCGACGACGGCGCCCACGCCGAGGCCGAGCGTCCCGGTGGCGGCGTGCGCCGCGCTCACCGCGGCGATCGTAGCGGGTCCGTACTCGGGGTACCGCGCCGCTCCCACCGGCAGGATGTCGTATTGGAAGAGCTCGAACAGGACGCCGAGTTGGAGGCCGGTCGGGACATCGCCCAGGATCGCGCCCGCAATCGGCCCGGCGACGATGGGACGCGCGATCATCATCTGCGGCACGCTCACGAGGTCGAGCCCGACGAACGTGCCCCAGGCCAGCAGGATCAGGACGAGCTCGAGGGCGGGGCTCACGTGAAGTGCTCGAGCGGGACGGGGCGCGCGGTGGGCACGTCCTGAGCGGTGATCTCCACCCCCCGGGCCGCGAGGGCCTTGAGCTGCGCCGCCTCCGCGTCCGTCAAGTACACGTAGCGGAGTCGCTCCGAGCGCCCCGGACGATGGTGCAAGCCGCCCACGTTGACCCGGCTCACGCCGTGCCCGTTGGCGGTGAGCGCGGCGAGGGTGCCGATGTCCCCCGACACCAGGATGCCGACGCGGGGGTCGCGCTCCCAGTCGGGGAGACGCTGCCGAGCCTCCGCCGTCGAGGCGAACACCACTTCGATCTCGGCGGGCACACCCATCCGATAGAGCTCCTGTTCCGGCTCGCTGGCGCGCACGGTGTCGTCTACGAGCACGATGAATCGCACGTTGAGCGGTTTCCCCCAGCCCACGACCACCTGGCCGTGAATCAACCGATCGTCGATGCGATACAGGGCGATGCTCATGCCGCGGGCGTGCGGATCGCCCGGCTCCCGGCCTCGGCCGCGCGCCGCGCCGCGTCGGCGGGGGCAAGGTCGCGATGGAAGACGAAGTCGAGCAGCATCGCGAGATTCACTCCCGTCACCACGGCCACATCGGCCCGGCCGCGTGCCAGCCGCACCGAGCTGGTGAGGCAGGACCCCCCGGGCAGGTCCACGAAGAGAACGGCCGGTCGGCCGTCGATGGCCCGGGTGAGACGCTCCGTGAGCGCCCCGCTGTCGCACCCGTCGTTCGAGACCGGCACCAGCGCGTCGTTCACGCCGGTGATCGCCGCGACGGCGCTGAGCAACGCCTGCGCCACGGCCGCGTGCGACACGATCACGCCGCGCAGGGGCTCACTCATTGTCTTCCTCGAGGTACTCCTGCAGCTGGCGGCGCTCGGCCAGACGTTTGATCAAGCGCTCGTTGAAGGCCCGCGCCGCGTCCACGCCGCTATAGCGCAGCAAGTGGTTCATCGCGACGACCTCACAGATTACGGTGAGGTTCTTGCCCGGGTTGAGGGGCACGGTGACCAGGGGAAGCGTCACCTCGAGCACTTGGGTGGTCTGGCCATCGATGCCGGTCCGGTCGTACTCGCGCGACGCATCCCAGTCCTCGAGCTGGACCACCACCTCGATGCGCTTCTGCTGGCGGACCGAGCGGACGCCGAACAGGGCGCGGATATCGATGAGCCCGACGCCGCGGATCTCCATGTGGTGTTGGGCGAGCTCGTGCCCGCGGCCGATCAAGACGTCGTTCCCGCGGCGCGTGATGTGCACGAGGTCGTCGGCCACCAGGCGGTGGCCGCGCTCGACCAGATCCAGCACGCACTCGCTCTTGCCGATCCCTGACCGCCCGAGGAACAGGAGGCCCACGCCGAACACGTCGGCCAGCGAGGCGTGCACCGTCGTGGCGGGCGCGAACGCATCGTCCAGGAAGGGCTTCAGGCGCCGATAGAACTCCGCCGTCTTGAGGCGCGTGCGAATGACCGGCACGCCCTTCTGCCGCGCGAGCTCGAGCAGCTCCGCGGGCGGCTCTTGTCCTTTGGAGATCACCACGCACGGCAAGTCGAATTGGAACAGCGTCTCGATCGCCCGGCGGCGCGCGGCCGCGTCGAGCACCGACAAGTACGTGACTTCCGTCTCGCCCAGGATGTGGATGCGATGCGCGGCGAAGCGCGTTGTGTACCCGGCCAGAACGAGTCCGGGGCTCGACGCTTCGGGCGTGGGAATCTCGCGGTCGAGTCCCACGTCACCGGTCAGGGCCTCGAGCTGGAGCGGATCGCCCTTACGCTCGAGCAGGTCGCGGACCTTGGGAAGGCTCATCGGGACTCGCGCGCCCGCGCGCGGCGCCTCGAGGCGGCGCGACGCCGCATCGGGGACTTGTCGAGCTGGCGCCGGACCTTGGCCACCGCGGCATCGAGCGCGGTCCGATGATCGCCGGCCCGCGCCTTGGCGACATGGAGGGCGCCGCGCGCCGCGTGCAGGCGGACCTCCACGAGGGGCCGGCCGTTGTCGGCGAGGAACAAGATCCGCGCGTCGTGCGGTCGGAGCGCGATCCGCTCGAGCCGGGCGAGCAGCTCCCGGGCCCGCGTTTCGAGCTCGGCCGCGACGTCGCAGTGACGCGCCGTAATGGTGATCCGCATGCTCAGGCCCCCCTCCCCCCCTCAGGCCCCTTCCCCCTCCCGCCTCGCCGTCCCCGGCCGCGCGCGATGACGCGGTGGAGATGGGCTTCCGTCGCCTCGGCCGCGTGCTCCCAGGACAGCCGCTCCGCGAACGTGCGCGCCCCGACGCCGAGCCGCGACACGAGCGCTGGATCAGCGGCGAGCGCGAGCATCCGGTCGGCCAAGGCCCGCACGTCGCCGTGCGGTACCAGAAAGCCCGTCTCGCCGTGCCGCACCGACTCCCGCAACCCCGGACTATCGGAGGCGATCGCGGGCGTTCCGCACGCCGCTGCTTCGACGTTCGAGATGCCCCACCCTTCTTTCGGACTCGCCAGCACCACGCCCCACGACCGTCGCAGCAGCCGACGCTTCTCCTCGTCCGACACGAACCCCAAGAAGCGGGCGCCCGTGCCGAGCCCGAGCCGGCGCGCAAGCCGCTCGAGGCGCCCCCGGTCGTCGCCCTGACCGGCCACGTCGAGAAACACATCGGCGCGGGTTTGCCGTGCGAGCGCGAGGGCCCGGAGCGCGATTTCCACTCCTTTATAACGCTTGAGCCGCCCCACGTACAAGAACGTCGGCTCGCGGGTCCGTGGCACCCCCGCGTCGGGGGTATACCACGCCGCGTCGACGCCCGGATGAATCACCTGGATCCGCTCGCGTGGCACACCCCGCCGCGCAAGATCGTCCCGCGTGCTCTCCGAGATGGCGTGGAACCAGGCGCGGCGGTAGGCACGCGGAATCAGCCGCTCGGCCGCCCACACAACGGCGGCGACGGGCCAGCTCGCCTCACGAAACGCGGTGGTGCCGAACAGATGCGGCACGAGCGCGCAGAAGGGTGTCTCGGTGAGGCCGGCGAGGAACAGGGGCAGCTTGTTGATGTCCTCGACGACCACGTCGTAGGAAGCCCCGGCGAGCAGGCGCCGCACGGCCCCGCGCGCGTGGAGCGCGAAACTGTACCGCCCCCCGTACCGCCGCACGCGCATGCCGTCGAGCTCGGCGTCGCTCGACGCGCCCGGCCAGCCGCTTGCCACCAGGTCGATGGTGTGGCCGCGACGCGCGAGCCGGCCGAAGATCTCGTGCAAGTGGACCTCCGCGCCGCCGGCGTACGGATTCTCACGGTCGTTCCAATTCACGAGCAGGATCTTCACAGCGCGCCGGACTCGCGCGCCGCGCTGTCGAGCACGCCGTTCACGAACGCCGGGGCCTTCGCGCCGGCGAACCAGTGGGCGAGCTTCACGGCCTCGTCGATCACCACCCGCGATGGCGTCGTGCCCTCGGCGAGCTCGGCGAGCGCGAGCCGCAGGATGTTGCGTTCCACCACGCCCACGCGGTCGAGGCGCCAATGCTCGGCGGCATCGGCCACGCGGCGGTCGAATTCGGGGATGCCGGCGATGGCCTGCGCGGCGAGGTCGGCGCCGCGGTCGTACCCGGTCGGCGTGTTGCCGAACGCCGTGGCGAGGCGGGCGACGACGGTTTCGATGGACGGGCGGCCGGACAAGTCCCAGGCGTAAAGGAGCTGCAGCGCGCGGGCGCGAGCCTTAGTCTCGGGGCGCTGCACGAGTGAGCTGGGCCAGGACGTCGGCCGTCGTGAGAGCCGCGTCGGTTGCCTCGTAGCCCTTGTTCCCGGCGGCGCCGCCCGCCCGCGCCAGCGCCTGCTCCAGCGTCTCGGTGGTCAGCACACCGAAGCCGACCGGGAGGCGGTGCGCCAGCGCCACGTTGCCGAGGCCGCGCGCCGCCTCGCCCGCGACGTACTCGAAGTGGGGCGTCTCCCCTCGAATCACGCACCCAAGGGCGACGAGCGCGGCATAGCGCCCGCTCGCCGCGGCCGCCTCCGCCGCGACCGGGAGCTCGAACGCGCCCGGCACCCAGATCACGTCCACGCGCGCCTCGGGCACGCCTTTGTCGTGGAGGCACTCGCGCGCCCCGTCCAGGAGACGCGCGGTGACGACCTCGTTGTAGCGGCCGACGAGCACGGCGACGCGACCTACTCGCGGCGCGCGCGGCGAACCCGGGATCTCGGCCACGGTCAGTGGGTCAGGAGGTGGCCGAGCTTGTCCCGCTTGACGTCGAGATAGGAGCGGTTCTCGTCGGAGGGCGTCATCACGATCGGCACGCGCTCGACGATCTCGAGGCCGTAACCCTCGAGCCCGACCAGCTTCATCGGGTTATTGGTGAGAACGCGGATCGACGACAGGCCGAGATCGAGGAGGATCTGTGCCCCGATGCCGTAGTTGCGCAGGTCCGGCTTGAAGCCGAGCTCGCGGTTCGCCTCGACCGTGTCGTGACCGGCGTCCTGCAGCTCGTAGGCCTTGAGCTTGTTGAGCAGGCCGATGCCCCGGCCCTCCTGATCGAGATACACCACGACGCCGCGACCCTCGGCGGCGATCATCCGCATGGCGGAGTGAAGCTGCCAGCCGCAGTCGCACCGGCCGGAGCCGAACACGTCGCCGGTGAGACACTTCGAGTGCATGCGCACCAACACATCTTTGCGTTTCCCGAGATCGCCGTGCACGAGCGCCACATGCTCCGCCCCATCCACGTCGTTCGCGTAGCCCACGATGCGAAACTCTCCGAATGGCGTCGGCAGGCGCGCCTCGGCAACGCGGTGCACCAACCGCTCGTGCGCGAGCCGGTACGCCACGAGCTCCGCGACCGTGATGAAGCTGAGCCCGTGCTCTTTGGCGAACTTCTCGAGATCCGGCTGCCGCGCCATCGAGCCGTCGGCGTTCAGGATCTCGCAGATCACCCCGGCGGGATACAGGCCGGCGAGACGGGCGAGATCCATGCTCGCCTCGGTCTGGCCAACGCGCTGCAGCACGCCGCCGGGCCGCGCCCGCAACGGGAACACGTGGCCGGGACGGCGGAGGTCGGTCGGGACGGTGCCGGGGTCGATCGCCACACGGATTGTCGCGGCGCGGTCCGCCGCGGAGATGCCGGTGGTGACGCCGAACCGCGTCGCCGCGTCGATCGAGACGGTGAACGCGGTCTCGTGCGCCTCGGTATTGTGCTCGGCCATCTGGGTGAGCCCCAGGGCCTGACAGCGCTCCGGCAGCAGGGTGAGACAGATCAACCCGCGCCCGTGCGTCGCCATGAAGTTGATCATGGCCGGGGTGACCTTCTCGGCCGCGCCGACCAGGTCCCCCTCATTCTCGCGATGCTCGTCGTCGGCCACGATCACCAGTTTGCCGGCGCGGATATCGGCGATCGCCTGCTCTATTTTGCGGTGCGGCATAGTTGCCTCACGTACTTTCCCAAAACGTCCCCCTCCACGTGGACACGATCACCCGCCTGCAGCGTGGCGAGCGTCGTGTGCTGGCGCGTGAACGGAATCAACGAAATCTGCACGCGATTGCCGGCGGGCAGGTCGTTGATCGTCAGGCTCACGCCGTCCACCGTGATCGCGCCGTGCGGAATCGAGATCTCGCGGACGACGTCCGGCACCTTCAGGTCGCACACCCACGCGTCGCCGCGCTGCTCCGCCCGCTCGACCACCGCCACCCCGTCCACGTGCCCCTGCACGATGTGCCCACCCAGGCGATCGGTGGCGCGCAGCGCACGCTCCAGGTTGACGCGGCGCCCCTCCCGATACTCGCCGAGCAGGGTGCGGCCTTCCGTGGTCTCCACCACGTGGACCGTGAACCCGCCCTTCACCACGCGCTCGACGGTGAGACAGGCACCGTTCACTGCGATGCTCTCACCTTTCTTCAGACCCTTGTAAGGCGCACGGATAGTGAGCGCGAGTCCCGTTTCCCGTTTCCCGTTCCCCTCGTCCCGCGTCGCCTTCGCCACGCGCCCGACGGCGCTCACGATCCCGGTAAACATATCCGCCTATCCAATACCAATAATGTATCAGAGCCTAAAGCGCGGCGCTCCACCGGCGTCCAGCGCGGCGCGGCGGCGAGCGGCTGCGGCGAAACGCCCGGAAAGGCCGGCACGGCGCCTTCGCCGAGCCACACCGGCGCCTGCACCCAGTACAGACGGTCCACCAGTCCGTCCGCCAGGAGACGCGCGCCCAGGGCCCCGCCCCCCTCGCAGAGCACCGATTGGATGCCGGCGTCGCGCAGCATGCGGAGTCCGTCGCGCAGCGTCGTGGGGCGGAACACGCGCACGCCGCTGCGCTCGAGCTGGG
>Ga0307469_10000920_pt1 | contig 10872 bp, 11 predicted proteins | sample atmos_gasesAM2C__FD_203084 | JGI IMG/M metagenome (GOLD analysis project Ga0307469, IMG submission 203084) | Hardwood forest soil microbial communities from Morgan-Monroe State Forest, Indiana, United States - atmos_gasesAM2C_515 | ecosystem: Environmental > Terrestrial > Soil > Temperate...
CAGCTTCTGTACGAGCGGAATGATCAGGTCCTGATCCGTCCCCTTCCGGTAGTACGGCTGGACACAAGTCTCCGAGTTCTCGCTTCCGAGTACGTCGAGAGACCGGAAAGTGCCGTCAGCACGAAGCACTCCCTCCCGAAGCGGCACAGGACGTTCATCTCGACGAAGCAATCGACCGCCTATCCAGCGCTCCAACCCGTTCGAATCGCCGATGACAGCCGAAAGCGCAAGGATCTGTGGGTCGACCCCGTGGGCCCGCTGAGACAAGAGGTAGGTAATGAGGAACTCCAGGTTGGCGCCGCGTGAGGGATCAACGAGCATCTGAATCTCGTCGACAACGATCGTTGCCACTTGGCCGAGGATGTGCGGATTGGCGAGCGCAAGATTCGCGAACTTTTCGTATGTCATGAGGCATATGTCGTATCGCCCCCGCATCAGATCGTCGATCTGGTCAGAGATTTCACCAGTAGCACGTATCGTTCTGATGCCGAACGATCCGTAGACGCTCTGGAACTGGGCGTACTTGTCGTTGACAAGAGCGCGCATGGGCAGGAGAAAGAAGGCACGGCGGCGTTCAAGAACTCCCTTCAGCGCGGCAAGCTCACCAATCATTGTTTTTCCTGACGAGGTAGGCGCGCTAACAACGAGGTTTTCGCCGCTGAGCACGGCGTAGTCATTGATCGCATCGAGCTGAAGTTGATTCAGGCTCGGAATAGAGGCTGCCCAAGCGTCGATTAGTTCTTGCGGAAAGCCATAGGGTTGAAGGCTTTGAAGATCATCGATGACCTTGGGCCGCATTCGCTCAGGGAACGCGGCAGCGTACGTCGGGCCAGGTTTGAACACGGGCCAGATGAGTGGGGCGTCAATCTGTCCACGCAATGATGGATGCTGAGGCTTGCCGAATTGTTGGGCCTTTGTTGTTACCTGCTCGGCAACGTATTCGAGCAACCTGTAGACGGGCACTTTGCCGTTCTTCCTCGCGCCCTCAGCTCCTTGGAGCGCATCCATCACGAAGTAGGACAGCAGTCCGTGGCCCAGCGTTTGGTCTTCGAAAGCCTCCTGGGTCGCGGTGCTCGCGGTCAGGATCAACCGCCCTTCACCAGATAGTCCGTCAAGCAGCGTCTCAGCAGACTCCAGACTGCGCGGAATCGCATCAAGCTTTAGAACCTTGGCGCCAGCACCTCCCGAGAAGCAGCAATCTAGGATGCACAACAGCCTGCGGGACGGGATTTTCGAGAACCAGTCGGTCAGTTCCGAAAGTGGAATCGCCGTCCTACGAAGATCCGCGACGTTCGCGTCGTATGTCACAAGTTCGTGTGTTTCGCTGCCGTGGCCCGAGAATGCGATAACGACAACGTCGTCCTCACTTGCATTCGCGAGAGCGTCAAATCGCTTCTTGATAGCGCCTCGTGTTGCCTGCTCGTCCGTCAACAGATCGGTACCTGTTCCGAGGTTGTCCGAGAAGAGGGCATGAAGCGCAGTCGCGTCGCGCGCGGCGCAGCTCAGCCACCCAATGTGTTGCGAGTCGTAGCGATCGATGCCAACGAACAGTCCGCGAAAGCCCATTTCTCAGGTAATCTCCGGCCCGATCAATTGTCGTTGCGGGAACATATGTTCGTTAGTATAAGGAATCCGTCTTCTCCCGACGAGAAGTTCTCCTTAGAAGTGTGCGTAGAGGTGGCGGCCTCGCGGGCCCCGACGCTCATCGCCGAAAGCGACGAATACGTTCGGTGCCCGAGATCCGACAGAAGTGTCGCTGGATACACATGCCTGCGTAGTCCTACGCAAAGTTCTAGCGACTTCGAAGCCGGAGCAACCCCGCCAAGATCGAAACCGGGTCCAGTTTCAAGGCGCTCGCAACCTCAACGAACTCCGCGACATCGAGTCGGCGCTCGCCGGTCTCGTACTTGGACACGTAGCTCTGCGGGCGCTTGAGCCGCCTTCCCAGTGCGACCTGAGTGAGACCGGCGTCATGCCGTGCCTGTATTAACTGCGAACGCAATCGCTCGTTCAGCGCGCTATGCAGGCCTCGTGTCATCCGCCTCGGCTCCGACCAGGACTAGGCGGGCGAACACTAGAAACCCGAGGCGGGATATCCCGAAACGGGATATCCTCCAACCGGAACGTCGGCCAAGGGTAGGGATGGCGGTGAGCGAACGGGGAATATACGTGCTTGCGCTCGCGTCCGGACTTGTTGCCGCGTTGGGCGATGCGGGTGTGGTCCGCTGGATCAGAGCCGGGGACATCAAGGCACTCCTCGGCGGGGTAGCTCTCTGGAACTTGAGCTTGGTGGCGCTCGTCTACATGCTCAAGCTCACGTCCGTCAGCAGAGCGCTCGTGGTTTTCCTCACAGTCAACGGACTAGTCGCATTGGTCTTCGCGCGCTTCTACTTCGGTGATCGGTTGCGGCCTCTGCAAGTCGTAGGCGCGGCGCTTGCGATTACGGGACTCGTCTTGATCGAGTGGAAATGATGGCTCCGTCGGGCCTGAGCACCCTGCTCGACCTACCAGTCCCCGCTGAGGAAATCGCGCTCACGTTGGATTTGGTCCCCATGATTAGGAGCTTTACAGACGGGTTTCTTCCGTACTCCGACTTCAATGCATTGTCTCTATGGGCTTGGGACGTGAATGGGACCACGAGAGTGTCGTCCATAGCCGGCGCGCTCGTCGTCCGTTTTCCGGGTTATGGCATGACTGAACCCTGCTATTCGCTCCTTGGGAACGCTCTTTGCGACGAAAGTGTCCGCACGGTCTCGGAGCATTCGAGCATGGCCGGCCTTAGCCCGACTTTGCAGCTGGTTCCTGAAACGGTCGCTTCATCTCTTAGTGACGTCGTCGCGGCACCGGACGTCAACAACCATGACTACGTGATTGATGTTCGGTCGCTCGCCGACTCGAGCGGAAACGAATGGGCCAACCACCGCAAGCGAGTGAATAGGTTCCGCGCGGCCTGCGGCACGATCTTGAGCGTCGAGCCTTTGCCACTTCGATCCGAAGCCGTCCGCTCTGAAGCCTTGTCACTTTTCGATGCTTGGAGCGAGTGGCGCGACCCCAACCTCATCCTCTGGGAACGGGCCGCTCTCGCCCGCCTACTAGATGTGGCCTGCGATTTTGGGATCGACTCCACTGCGATTCGCTTTGACGGCGAGCTCATCGGGTTCGAGATTTCAGAAGCCGTATCGCAACATTGGGCAATCGGGCACTTCGCGAAGACGCATCCGAACTTCCGAGATGCCGCACGCTTTCTTGACTTCGTTACGGCTCAACGGCTAGCCCAATCGGGCGTTTCACTCTGGAACATTGAGCAAGATCTCGGACTTCAGGGCTTGCGCGACGCAAAGAAGGGTCTCCACCCTCTCGGATATCTGCGCAAGTTCGCGGTAGCTCCAGTCTGACGAATCGGCGACCGCATGGGTCGTTGGCTGTCGCCGGTGCGAACCCTCGGCGCGCGCCCTAGGCTCTGTAGCGACTGACGGCGCCGCCGGGCCCTTCGACGACAAAGCATCCGTCTGAAACGCGCTCGGGAATCATCACGGGCGGATCAAGAAGGCGTTGTCCGCGCCGGTCGTTAGAGTGAGTGGCCTCGATGACCAAGCGAATCTTTCTGAGCCATAGCTCCAAAGACGTCGACGCCGTTGAGTGGATAGTTAGCCACGCCCGGCCACTCGGCATAGAGGTCTACCGGGCGGAGCATGACCTACAGGCTGGGCAACCTCTAGCGGCCAAGATTGAAACCGAAATCGAAACTTGTGACGCCTTCATTGCTCTCCTTACTAGCAACGGCTTCTCCTCTCAGTACGTAAACCAAGAAATCGGGTTAGCGAAAGGTCGTGGGAAACCAATCATCCCCGTGCTTGATCGAAGCGTGGCCGGACGCGACCTCGCTCTGCTCAACGGATTGGAGTGGGTACTACTCGACGCGTCGGCTCTAGGCGAATCCTGCGAAGCACTAACCGCGTCGTTGCACAAGTTGGTTCATGCACAGGCTGGAACCCGAGGCATGCGCGTGGACCCCGACGTCATTCTCACCGCGGCAGCAATCCTGTTGCTCTTCGTGGCGTTCGCTTACTACTCCAAGTGAATTTGCTCAGATGAAAGACGACGACCTCGCGGGAATCATCGATCCCGGGCTGCCGGATCGCACGTGGCGCGACCGTGAGGTCTACCAACAAGACCTGGCACCGCTCGCGACTGGGACTTTCGTGCGCGAGTGGATCTTCGAGAGATGTCACTTCAAGGGTCCGATGATCTTTTGCCTGGCCGGCGCAGGAAGCTTCGTCGAGTACGCGAGTGTTTATTTGCAACCTGGATGGAGCCCAGAAGCCGTGCTATACGAGGTCAGTGAGGAGCGCGCGCAACATGGGCTAATAGGCATGATCGGTCTTGAGAGCTGCGTTCTTGACCGATGCAGGTTCTCAGGCGTCGGATTCGCGGGAACTCCCGACAAACTCGCTCTGGTCCGTCAAGTGATAGTTCCTTACCACTAGAACCGCCTTTGATCCTCAACGCGAGAATCCCGCGCGGAGTTCTTCCGAGGTCTTACGGTCGGCGAGAAATCGAGGTTTGGAAGACGCTCACTGATGACGCGAGCCGGGCGGGTGAACATCATCGATTAGAACGGTGGCTCTTTCGGCTCAGCGACTAGCCCATTTGGGGTTTCACTCTTGAACATCGAACAAGATCTCGGACTCCAGGGCTTGCGCGACTCAAAGAAGGGTCTCCACCCTCTCGGGTATCTGCGCAAATTCGCGGTGACTCCAGTCTGACGAATCGGCGATCGCATGGGCCTCCAGACCGTGAGGTGAAGCTAGTCGTCGCGTCGCGGAACCGCCCGGGCTTCGCTGCCGGGGTCTACGCGGATCAGCGGTGAGTCGCGCTGAAGCCATAGACTTAGGGCCGGTGGCTCTCCAGTCGACGCTTTCTGCTGCGCTGTCGGAGCTTGGCGCGAACGAACGCCAGATTACTGTCAGTCTGTCCAACGAACTCGTACATCTCCTCTCTGAGCAGATGTATCGATCGCCAATCAAGGCAATCGAGGAATTGGTCGTCAATGCGTACGACGCAGACGCCACTCACTGCAGATTAACCGTTCCCCTTCCGCCCTCTGATGTCGACTTTCTTGCGATCTATGACGACGGCGTGGGAATGGATGTCGACGGCCTGCAGGACCTGTGGCACATCGGGAGGAGCAACAAACGCGACGAGGAGGTACAGAAACGGCTGAAGCGACGACAGATTGGGAAGTTCGGCATTGGGAAACTCGCTACCTATGCAATTGCGAACTTGGTCACGTATGTGAGCAAGTCGAGTGCCGGGATCAATGGCGTAACGATGGACTTTCGTCGGTTCGCCGAAGATCCGACTGGCGGTCACCCGATAGGACTGGACATTACCTCGCTCGACGTAGAGGCCGTTACCAGCAGCCAAGAATTCACCACGGTATTCGAGAGGCTCGACCTAGACGTAAACGATCTTCGAGATCTCGACTCATGGACCCTCGTTGTTGTCGAAGACCTCAAGCCCCGTATTGCGCGGATCCGGCGGCGGGACCTCAACTGGGTGCTCTCAACAGCCATGCCTCTAAGAGACGACTTCGAGCTGACGCTCAACGGCACGCAGGTCGTGAGTCGCAAAGCAGAGTTCACAGTCGAGGTGTCCTTTTCGGTTTCGGACCTCCCTCAAGCACGGATTGAGGCACTCGAAGCGAAGAGTGCTGACGGTTGGCGCTTAGAGTCCGGAACCCTCCTTAGCAATACCTTTGTTCAAGGAATCCGCGGGGACATCGTTGTAACAAAGCAGAGTCTCTACGGCGGCAAGAGTTCCGATCTCGCGCGCAGCCATGGTTTCTTCGTGAAGGTACGAGGAAGACTGGTCGAGGAGTCCGACCCTTTGTTCGGGATTGAGCCACTGTCTTACGAAGTCTTTAACCGATTCCGCGCAGACCTCGAGGCTGACGACCTTGACGAGGTGGTTACGGCCCCCCGCGAAGGCTTTGAAGCTTCCGACATGATTGATGACTTTGAGTCCGTCCTTCAAACGCTCTTCTACGAGGCGCGGGGTCGATATGAAGCGCTGCAGCGAGATCGAGAAGAGAAAGAAGGCCGACTCAAGGAGGACGAGCGCAACTTCGTCAATCCATCGCTAGTTGAACGGCCGATTGCTGACGCCCTGACCATGAGCGCTGACGACGAAGGCGCCGGAAGCGATGCTGACGAGACATGGTTCTATTTGCGCCTCGGTGACCTCACCACTGCGGAAGTCATCGAGCGTCTTTACGACTCTGAACGGGAACGCTACGGATACGAGGAGATTGAGAGTGGGCGGTCAGGTCGCCTTGCCGTCTTCGATCCAGGATCGGCGACGTTCTACATCAACGTTGATCATCCGCTTGTACAAGCGCACTCTGACCCCAAGTCACGGTACTTACTGGAGGATGTTGTCACGGCCGAAGTGTTGCTGGAGGTTTACTTGCGCGAGCAGGGAATGCGTCCGCCACAGGTCGGCGAGGTGCTTGAGAGGCGGGATCAACTCCTGAGGAGCCTCGCCGCCGACCACATCTTCTCCCTCGATGCGATTGCAGCGCAGCTACGGAATAGCGTCGACGATGAACATGATCTCGAAGTCAACCTCGTCATCGCAGCGCGCGCTCTTGGTTTCGTTGCAAAGCACCTCGCCGGAAGCGGCAGGGCGGACGGCGTAGCTCGTTTCAGCGAGTATCCAGGTGGCGAACGAAAGATCGCGCTTGAGGCGAAGTCCTCCGAAGAGGTGCCATCGCTGGACGCTATTGACTTCGCCGGACTCGCGCAGCACGCCAGGGATGAGGGCGCGGAGGGGTGCTTGCTAATAGCGCCTGCGTATCCGGGCTCACGCCGCGGGGATGATGCGCAAGCTGCCAAGCGCGCACGGTCGGAACGCGTCTCATGCTGGACGGTTGAGCAACTCGCCTCTGTTGTTGCAGCGGCTGAGAAACGTCATATCTCCGCCGCCGACGTTCTTGCCATCGTGCTTTCTATCTACGCGCCAGACGACGTCGCGGCGTCTATCGAGACGCTCTTAGCTGATCCTTCTTGGGTGCCGCAGGAACTGATGGGCGCTGTGGTCGATGCCTTGAGATCTCTCGAGGGACGGCTAGCAGACAGCCCTCGGACTGTCGACAAAGTGGCGAGCGAAATCACGCACAATCCAACCTTTGCCTCGGTACCGCAGAGCCAGATACGGACGGCCGTGCAGGCTGTCGTCGGTGCCAGTCAGGGCTTGCTGCAATTGATCGGTGGCGACAAGATCGTCATTCGGGGAACCTACGACGAGCTTGAGCGTCGTGTCGGACAGCTAATTGGGCGGGCCGGCGAAACGAGACGACTCAGCACCTTCAAGGAAGAGTGACGTGCAAAGACGCTCAAGCATCTGAGGATGTCCGCCTAAAGACTAAGGCGTACTCCGTATCAATGCTGGCATTGTTATGGCGGGTGTATGACATGTAGCGGTTGACCACGGGATACCAACGTACCTCCTCCAGAAGAAAGTCCCTACCAGCCGCCTCCTGGAAGAGATCACTCGTTGGAATCTCACTTCTGTTCCACGAACTATGGCCGACCACGAGAATGAGTGGCTTTCCGGCGGAGAGCACGTTGGCTGCACCCTCAAAGAACAGAGTCATAGCAACCATGTAGTGCCGGAACGCGTCCGCCCGTCGCTCCGATACCTCACGGATACGGGTCTCCCATTCCTTCGCAAGAGCAGTCTCCAACGAGAACTCCGATACGTACGCCTCGCCTTGCGCAACCTTGTCACGACCGATGTAGCGGCGCTTGAGCTCAAGGCGATCAACTTCAGTCGACGTAAGACCCAACCAGTACATTTCGAGTTTGTGGCGGCGGTAGTAGTCGACGGCTCCGTGGTACGGCGGTGATGTGATGATTGCATCCACTCTCTTGTCTACGAGCGAATCGACGTCTATTGCATCTCCTTGAAATACGTGAACGGACGTTGCCGCTCCGGCACGGTGCTGAAAGTCATCGCAAGCATCGAGAACGCGAAACAGCTGTTGGTGGAGCATTTGAAATGGGTTGATTAGGCGGCCGGCAGCATCTCGCGCCCTCATATGCGAAGTGACTTCTAGACCCGACACAGGAACTGGGTCCGCGTTGGAAGCGTTCCGAATGATAGATGCGAAGGCAACACGGATGACCTGTCTATGCGTCTCCGGCACCGCCACACCTTCAATCGTCTTGCGTATCCTGGCAAGGTCAACGATGACGTAGCGCCGAAACCAATGGAACAAATTCGGAATCCCGGGAATCCAGTTCTCAAGGTTCCGGGTCTGTCGTGTGTACCATCCCAACGACAAGTCCTCGAACTTCCGTCGCTCATATTCCTCGGCTGACCGCTCGTACAAGACCAAGCGATCCAAGAGCTTGTTAATGGACGTTTCCAGCCGCGAGACTTGCAGGCGCTGCGTCTTCGCCTTGCTCACAGCGACGGCGACGGGATCGATGTCGACGCCAATAGTGTCTCTGCCCAAGACTCGCGCTTCGACAAGGAGAGTCCCGCTACCGCAGAAAGGGTCGAGAATGCAGTCACCCTCGGACGTATACGCCCGCAGAAGCGCTTGGACTACAGGCGGATGGAACTTCGCTGGGTAACGAAAGACGTAGTGAGTTAGGCGATCAAATCGCGTTCGGAGACGGAGTTTGCGCCTGCGCGGTCGACGCTTGTTTAGAGCGCTCAAACGATTCGTCTGTGGCACGCGCAGTCAGCTCCTCCCAGTCATTCAATTCAAGTATGGGGGCCGCAAGTGACCAGCCTGCCGGCCCAGAAGGAATTCGCTACTGAACGCTACAGACGTGTGCCCGTCGTACAGGAGTGGATCTAGGTCTCAAGCGTGGCTTACAAGGCGTCTAAGAGCCCATTGCCAAGTGGGCTTGGCCGGGGACAACCGGGGGACTCGGGAAGAGTTCTAAGGACGATGGCGATGGGAGCCGCTCGCCCGGTGTTCAAGACCGTCAAGCGCCAAGGCGTCCGTGCGTTTGTGCCGCTAGAAAGCCAAAATCGCCGTCCGGTCGCTCAGCGGCCTACGCGCACTCTTTCAAACCCTCCTTTACGATCGGTGAGCTGCTGAACTTAGCGCAAGAACCGCAGCTTGATCAGCCGAGACCTTTGGAGCGGGATCCACGTGAGGACGGAACGTCGTCCTCCAACCCATTCCGCACACGATGTCTTCAAGTTCCGTCCCGGAATACTGAAGACGACGCCTTCCGGCAAGCAGCGATTCGCCAAGCTTGCCTAATGAACCCGCAGTCTTCGGCCGATGGCTACTAGTTTCGCGGTGAGGCTGACGAAATATGCAGCCAATGCGATATTCAGCAGCGTAACGACCACAAGCGCGGCACCTACCGCGTCGTAAGCCGCCAGCGCTTTGAGCCCCAACCTGGCAAGGTAATGAGTCGCGTCCACTGTAACGCGCAAAGCGTCAGGGATAAACACGGCCACGACCAATACATCGGCAACGGCGAGTGGCAGGGCCTTCTGCTTGAGGGCCCGCGCCACGCGCTCGCGCTGAGGGCCGGCATCTTCGAGATGTTGCTTCGGTACATCAATATCCAGAGCTTGGCTAATCTCTGGGTACCACACGCTAAACACGACCCCAAGCACCGTGAAGAGCAGGCTCTCGGACGCAAGGAGGTCGCTAACGTTGGTCACGACTTGTCTTTGGGTGTCACGCCGTAGTAACTACATAGCTCCGCGTATGACGACGGCTTGAGCATCCAGCTTGCGACCGTTCCCGGCTTTCTCGTTACTTGCGGGAGCGAGCCATCCTTGGATGCCAATACGCGATTCATTGTCTCGACGACGTTCTCCGAGTTCACGACGATCGACCACCCGTCCGCGTCCTCGCTGACAGACTCGAGCACGTCAGTCATCGTGGCCGCGATTTCGTCGCTCAACTCATACTGGTACTTTGCAATAACCGCCCGGATGAGTGATCGACTCCCGGTCGCGGACTTCTGAAATAGGGCACACACTCGCTGTTCATCAGGTAGCCGGCCCTGAAATGCGGCCTTCGTAAGCAGGAGCAGGCGGTATTCAAAATGTCTGACCCACGCGTTAGCACCCGTTGGCCGAGAAACATTTGGACGTACTCCTGGAGTGCTGCCGTCGCGAAGGCTGTTAGTGCATCGTCTAACGAATCGTCCGTGCAGCCAAGGATGCGCGCCAGCTGTCTGCGTTCTTCCGGTGATACGGTCAAGTCAACCGCTATTGGCATTTCGAGCCTCCACGTTTGTTCGAGTTGTTCTCGGATCGATACGACTGACGGACAGGCAAAGGGCCTGAACTACTGGCGGTTTCCTCGCTTGGAAAGGGAACTGTCCGAGTTGGAGCGGTTGCTTAAGACCGGCCATCGAGCCAACGCGTCACGGGAAGAGGCTGTGCGCGACGGCAGCGTGACGACTCGCAACGGCCACGGCTGCGGGCCTCTCTGTCTGCCCGAGATGTTGCAATGTCGCTTGACCAGTCGCCGTCTGCGGGTCGTCGGCCTTCAGGACCTCTGCGAGCGCCCTACCTTTCGCGGCTGCGTCGGCGTTGCTGTTCGCAGATGCCTCTGCGGTCTCTGCGCGCTGTCTCTGCACGGTGGCGCCGAAGATTGCGCCGGCCGCGGCAAACGCGATCGCCTCCACGGACGCGAAGATTGACGCCAGATGCGTCCACGCCGGATCTTGAAGCTTAACCTGGCTAACCATGAATCCGACCAGGATCGAAAACGCCGCAAGCACTACGATGGCAACCCCAAGCTGTGCGCCTGAGACACTTTTCACTGCGGAAGGCGCGCTGCCGACTTGTGCAGACATCTTCCACCCGCTTTCTGCGACAGAT
>Ga0307469_10000922_pt1 | contig 10868 bp, 8 predicted proteins | sample atmos_gasesAM2C__FD_203084 | JGI IMG/M metagenome (GOLD analysis project Ga0307469, IMG submission 203084) | Hardwood forest soil microbial communities from Morgan-Monroe State Forest, Indiana, United States - atmos_gasesAM2C_515 | ecosystem: Environmental > Terrestrial > Soil > Temperate forest...
TGGTAATTCGCCTGCCCCTCGGCACCGGTGTGATGGAAGTCGAACACCACGCCCCAGGGCCACGGATCGGCACGGCTCGCCGCCGGCAGGGTGTAGTCATCGGGAAACAGCAGCGAGTGCGTCCACCATTGCTCCGCGCCCGGTGAGCATCCGGTCTGCTCGGGCGACAACGCGAGATCGGCGCGCTCCGCGCCGCCGCTGCCGGCAATGCCCGCATCCCCCGGAAGCGTCTCGAGACGCACCCCCGGCACGCCGCCCTCCTCGACCTCCGTTATCCGCTCCGGGGACATCGCCTGCGCCGTGAAGCCGCAGCTGCTCCAGGGGCGCGCGAACGAGCATGAGAACGGCGGCGGCGCGCCCGCATGCGTGCCGGGGGCCGCCCCCGCCACCGCGAGCAGCGAGGCGAGCGCCGCGGCCGCAGCCGCGGGCCGGCGAATCAGGTGGCCCACCGCTGCGCGCCTGCGGCGCGCGTCGTCTCGGCCACGGCAGGATGGCCGGGACGCACGATCTCCCGGTGCTCGCCCGCGAGCAGATCGAACAGCAGCCGGTCGTAGGCCTGCCCGTCGATGAAGTGACACTGACGCTGTCGGCCGATGAACCGGAAGCCGAGACGCGCGGCGCCCCGCTGCGAGGGATTGTGCTCGACCGTCCAGGTATTCACCGAATGGAGCCCCAGCTCCTCGAATGCGAGCGTCAGCAGGCGCGACGCCGCAACGTGTGCCCAGCCCTGGTTGCGGAAGGACTTCTCGCCCGCGACGACCCAGAGAGTCGCGGTGCGCATGTTCCGGTCGACGTTGTTGAGCGCGACGATGCCGACCGGTCGCTCATCTGCGGGTAGCGAATAGAGCCGGATGAAGTGCGTGTCCCGCTTCGCCATGATCCGCAGGAGCTCCGGCGTGATGCGCTGGCGGCCGTTGCCGAAATCCAGCCACTGGTGGTTCTCCTTCTGCTGCAACCAGCCCGCGGCCAGCTCAAAATCCCCGGCCGTGCCCGGCGGGCGGAGTCTCACTGCGGCGCCCCCGGACTGTCGATGCGCGTACCCTCGGCGGCCGCCGCAACTGTCCCGCGGCCGGTGAGCCACAGCGCATCGTAGGCGGCGAGGAGCCTCGGTGCCTGGTGGCTCCACTCGAGTTGGGTCTCCACCCGCCGCCGGCCGAAGGCGCCCATGACCGCGCGGCGCTGCGGGTCATCGATCAACTCGACGATTTTCGCGGCGAAGTCCGCGGTGTCGTGGCGGCGCGCATAGAGCGAGGCGCCCTGTGCCGCCCAGCGCCCCTCGGTCAGGTCGAACTGCACGATCGGCTTGGCCAAAGCCATGTACTCGAGCACCTTGTTCATGGTCGACTTGTCGTTCATCTCGTTCGGCGTGTCGGAGTTCACGCACACGTCGGCGGTGTTGAGCATCGCCAGGAGCTCGCGGTCCGGCACACGCCCGGTGAACGTCACGAACGGAGCCACCTCGAGCTGCGCCGCCAGCGCCTTCATGCGCTCGAGCGCCGGACCGCCGCCCACCAGGGCGAAGTGGATGTCGCGCCGGCCAAGCCCGAACACCACGTGCCGCACCGCGCGCAGCAGCGAATCGATGCCTTCCTGTTGCCCCATCACCCCGACGTAGCCGACGAGGTAGCGCCGCCCGCGCTTCAAGCGCGGGTCGGGCGGCAGCCGCTGCAGGCGCGCGAGGCTCGGACCGCTGCGCACCACGAACACGCGCTCCGGCGGCATCCGGCCGCGCGTGATCGCGATCTGCCGGTAGGAGTCGTTGGTCGCGATCGAAACGTCGGCGGTGCGGAAGGTCGCGCGCTCGAGCCGGCACAGCAGGCGGTAACAGCCGTCGCGCCGACCGAACTTGGCCTGATAGAGCTCCGGACACAGGTCGTGATGATCGAACACGAACTTCTTGCCGAGCAGCTTGAAGAAGCCGCCGACGAGAAACAGCAGGTCCGGAGGGTTGCAGGCGTGCACCACGTCGAAGCCGCGCGTGAGCTGCACGCGCCACGCGAGGAGGAAGGTCATCACCAGGGCGGCGAGATACTCGAGCAGATACCCGGCGGCGTTGGCGGCCTCGATGGGCAGCCGATAGCGGTAGATGTGCACGCCGTCGATGATCTCGAAGCGGCTCTCGCAGCCTGCGCCCGTGGGGCAGATGATCGAGACCTCGTAACCGGCGCCGCGCAGCGTGCAGGCCTCCTGCCACACGCGGCGGTCGAAGGGACTCGGAAGGTTCTCGACCAGGATGAGGACGCGCCTCACCAGGAAACCCCCTCGTAAACGCCCGCCACGCTGTGACAATCGCCGATGCGCACCAGGTCGACCACCGTCTGGCGGTAGCCTATCCGCCGCAGGATGTCGCGGAACTCGGGTGCCGAATTGCCGATCACCAGGGTGCCGGCGTGCTCCAGTACCTCCTCGATCCGCGTGACGAGCAGCGCCGAGAGATGCGGGATGCGCTGCATGATGTACTCGCGGTTGGTGCCGTGAATGCTCGCGAGCTTGACGTTGTCGTCGAAGATGCGCAGCTCGAAGCCCTTGCCGAGCAGCCTCTCCGCCAGCTCGACCACCGGGCTGTTGCGCAGATCGTCCGAGCCGGCCTTGAAGGAGAGGCCGAGAATGCCGACCCTGCGGCTGCCGTGCTCGATCACAGTCTGCACGGCGCGCTCGATCTGCAGCTCGTTGCTCGGCAGCACCGCCGACAGGATCGGCAGTGAGACGTCGAGCGACCTGGCCCTGTGCAGCAGCGCCTTGAGGTCCTTCGGCAGGCACGAGCCGCCGAAGGCAAAACCGGGCTTGAGGTAGCTCGGCGAGATGTTGAGCTTGGTGTCGCGGCAGAAGATGTCCATGACGCGGTGGCTGTCGACGTGCAGCGACTTGCAGAAGTGGCCGATCTCGTTGGCGAAGCCGACCTTCAGGGCGTGCCAGGCGTTGTCGGCGTACTTGACCATCTCCGCCGTCTCGATGTCCGTGCGGATGAGCGGGGCGGATATCCCGGTATAGAGACTCGCCAGCAGGTCGCCGCTCGCCCGATTGAGCTCGCCGATCACGGTCTTGGGCGGATTGAGGTAGTCCTGGACGGCACTGCCCTCCCGCAGGAACTCCGGATTGACGCACACGCCGAAGTCGGTGCCGGCCTGCCGGCCGGAACTGGCCTCGAGCGCCGGGATCACGAGCTCGCGCGTCGTGCCGGGAAGCAGCGTGCTGCGCACCACGATGACCGGGGCGCCCAAGTGCGAGCGGAGCGCCGCGCCGATCTGCTCGCAGACGCGCCGCACATGCGTCAGGTCGATCTCGCCGTTGCCGCGGCTCGGCGTACCGACACACACCATGACGAGATCCGAGCGCGGTACGGCGGTCGCGACATCCACGGTCGCCCACAGCCGGCCGGCGGCCACCTCCTCCGCCGTGATCTCGCCGATGTCCCGCTCGATGATCGGCGAACGCCCGGCGTTGAGCAGCGCGACCTTGCCGGGCTCGGTGTCGACGCCGATGACCTGGTGCCCGCGGCGCGCGAGGCAGCCGGCGACGACCGCGCCGACATAGCCGAGCCCGAGTACGCAGATCCTCATGAGCCTGCCTCCGCGCAGACCGTGAGGCGCGCGCGCGCGGGCTTGCGCACGTGCAGGATGCGATGCCAGCCCCAGCGCCGTCCGAGCGCGCGGCGCAACCCACGCGGCAGCAGCCGTCCGAGCACGCCCCAGTGACGGTGATCGAAGAAGCGCACCTCGTGGCGCACGATCTCGAAACCGGACAGCAGCTGCTCGGCCTCACGCGCGCCGTAGACCCTGCAGTACGGGTAATCCGGCCCATTGGTATTGCGGCTGAGCCACTCCTGATCGGACATGCGCCCACGCTCGCGATACAGTTGCCGGTGGCGCTCGAGCTTGGCGCGCGGCAGGCCGAGCCGTGTGAGCACGCCGATCATCCCGGGGATGGAGAGCAGGCGCAGGCCCAGCCTGCGAAGGAACATGATCTCGATCACGTAGTTGATCGAGGCGCGGTTGTAGAGCATGACCAGAAGCTCGCCGCCCGGGATCAGCACCCGCTCGATCTCCGCAACCGCGCGCTCGACCTGCGGTATGTGCTGCAGGACGCCGAACGAATAGACGACCTCGAAGCTGCCGTCCGAAAAGTCGAGCGACTTCGCATCGCGCTGCAGCGACACGCCCGGCAGTGCGAACAGGCGCAGCGCCAGCGCGGCGGCCTCGGCGGAGCCCCGATCGACGTTGATGCCGATGTAGCGCGCGCCGGCGCGGATCAGCTGGCGGGCATCGGTGCCGACGCCGGCCCCGACCTCGAGCGCGCGCTTGCCACGCCAGTCGATCCACGAGAGGCACTCGAGGATGTGTGGCTGCAGCGCATAGCGCTGCCGCTCGACGTCCAGATAAAAATCGCGCGAGGCCGGGTCGCGCGCACTCAGCTCCGAGTCGCAGGGCTGACGGTCCCAGTGCTCACGCACGCGTTCCTGGGCCAGCGCTCCGTCCAGTACTCCATCCATCATCCGCTCCTGTGATGGCAACCTCACACTCAAGTTACGGTTTACCAACGCCCAAGCTTCCCTACGAACCGGCTGCGTAGTCCGAACGGCACATGAGCCTGGTCGCGAGGCGGCGCCGGCCGGCGAGCCGCGCGCGCCACACGATGGTCGCAGTAGGCTCGCGCTCGTCGTAGTGCCGCGAGACCCACCCGCACAGAGGCTGCGTGCTGCCGCGGTAGACCCGCGCCGCGCCGAGCGGCTGCGAGGGCAGCTGCACCCAGAGCGTCCACGGCGCGCGGCGGATCGCGAAGCCGTCTGCCGTGCGCTCGACACCGCACTCCGGCGCGCAGTGCAGAAAGATCTCAACCTCGTGCTCGCCCGACATCTCGAGCCGATCCTCGATCGTCAGCGAGCGGACGCGTTTGTCGAGTATCAGCCGCCGGCGATGCAGCACCGGATCGGCGAGCCGCAGATATCCCTCGTGCCAGGCGGAAAGCGTCTCGACCGCGTCCGAGAACTCCACGTCACTACAACCGGCGCGTGCCTTGCGCAGCCAGAGGAAATCTCCGCCCTGCTCCGACTGGTCGAGGCGGTCGAGCCGCACGGTGTTGTGGGCCGAGGTGCCGCGAAAGTACGCGCGCCAGCGGCCGCCGCCGTGGTAGAGATAGGTGCCCGGATCGATGAGGAACGGCAGCCCGCCGAGGGACAGCGTGAACGACAGGGCGTCGGCGTGCCCATGCGCGGCGAGCGGCCCGTACCCGAGGGGGCCGGCGTCGGCAACCACGCGGATCTCGCTGGCGCGCTCGAAGTCGCAGCCGAGAATGTAATAACCACCACCCGGAAACGTGCGGCGGCGCGGCAGCGCGGCGGGCCGCGTGCTGAGCCGCTCGAACATTTCCGCCGCGCGCGCACCGAGCAACCAGCGCGTCTTGTCGTCCAGCCGGCCCGCTTTGTGCCGCAGTCCGCTGTCGGCGAACAGCACCGCACCGCTCGCGAGCAGCGAGCGGTAAGGACAGAAGCCTGCCCGCGGCGCGAGCCGCGTGACGGCGGCGTCGTCGGCATCGCCGATCATCGGTATCGCACCGCCGGCGTCCATGATCGAGGCGAGGAAGGCGAGCATCGCCGCGAGCCGCCGGCGGTAGTCCTCGGGGAAGGGGTCGCCGGCGCTTTCGCCGGCGAGCAGCGACAGCAGCAGAAAGTCCAGCACGAACTGCTGATAGCAGACTGCCTGCTCGAGGTTGACGCCGTCCGCGGAGTTCTGGCGCAGCGCTTCGCGCTCGAGGATGTGCCGCGCCGCGGCGCCGGCGCGGCGCACCTCCGGCCAGCACGGCCAGGTGAGGCCCGCGATGTAGAGCCCCGCCGCCTCGCCGATCAGGTGATTGTTGGCCGAGGAATGGCGCGAGAGATAACCGCGTATGAAGCGCACGTGCTGGTGGATCGAGGCGAGCCACCGCTCCCGGAAGCGCGCTCCGCCGGCGCCCGCAAACACGGCCGCCTGCGTGCCGCCGGCCAGCTGCCAGGCGATCGACCAGTTGATCAGGCGAATTCCGGCCTCGAGCGCGCTGCACCAGTTCGGGCCGCGTCCGTACGGGCAGCCGCTGATCCAGCTCTCGAGGTGCTGCTTCAGGACCTCGAGGTATTTCGTGCCGCCGCCGAGCGCGTGAGCCTGGGCCAGGGTCACCAGGTGCAGGTGGCGGTTCACCTCCCACAGGTACTTGATCTCGCCGACCCGGCGCCGATCCCGATAGTTGAGCCGCTTGCCGAAGACGAGCGGCGCGTCTGTTCCGGTCTTCGGGTCGCGATTCCAGCGCGGCGGAGACTCGCCCTCGCAGCTCGCGCCGAAGATCTCGAGCGTTCCGGCGGCGATGCGATCCGCCGCCGCCAGGTAGAGCGCTGCATCCAGCCCCTCGGGGACGTGCACCCAGCGGTGCTGCGCAGGCTCACGATCGGCATGCGGCACGTGACCCGGGCGCAGCGCGAGCGGCTCGAGATAGGCCGCGATCGAGCGGGCGACCCGAAAGGGCAGCTCCGCGGGCCGCATGCAGCGCAGCCGATTGACGCGCCAGCGCAGGGCTCGCACGTCCGTCGGCTCCGCGGCCGCCTCAGGCCCGCGCGGCATTGCGCCCCCCGCTGCGCGCGAGGCTCGTGTAGAGCGCGCACAGCTCGCCCGCCAGGCGCCCGATGGAATAGCGCGCGGTGATCGTGGCGCGGCTCGCCTCGCTCATGCGCGCGAGAGCGGCGCGGTCATCTCCCAGGGTGAGAATGGCCGCCGCAATCGAGGCCGGCGAGCACGGCTCGAGCAGCAGGCCGTTCACCCCGTCGGCCACCACGTCCGGAATCGCGCCCACCCGGCTGGCGATTGCCGGCACGCCCGCCGCCATGCCCTCGAGCAGCGCATAAGGGAGTCCCTCCGAGTAGCTCGGCAACGCCAGCACGTCCGCCCAGCGCAGCAGCGCCAGCTTGTCGGGCCCGCGCACCGGCCCGACGAACCCGACCGGCGCGCATCCGCTGGCCGCCGCGGCTTCCCCGAGAGCGGCGGCTTCAGGCCCCTCGCCCGCCAGAATGAGCTCGGCGGCCGCGCCCTGGGAGCGCGCGAGGTGCAGGCCCTCGATGAGCTCGAACAGGCCCTTCTCGCGCACCAGGCGCCCGAGGTACAGAAGCCGCAACGGCCGCGCCGGCGCTGCGCGCTCGCGCACCAGCGGGTCCCAGGAGCTGCAATCGACGGCGTTGGGAAGAGCGAGGACCTCCGCAGCTACGCCGAAGCGCCCGAACGCCTCGCGCTCCGCGCTCGACATCACCACGATCACATTGGCAAGCCTGAGGGTCACGCGCACGAAGGCGCCGGCGAGCCGTCGCCCGCGGCAGAAGGTCTGCGGCACGGGTCCGCCGTGGACCTGGTAGAGCACGCGGGCGTGGCAGAGCCGCGCGACCAGCATGTACATGAGATCGCGCCAATAGGCGCGCGGCGTGAGCGCCGTGTTGACGTGCACGATGGCCGCGTGGTGCGCGAGCACCTGATACGCGAGCCCGAACGGACTCCCGAGGAGGCGCAGGATGCGCGCGCAGCGCCCCTCGTCACGGCCCTCGCGGCCCACCTCGAAGTGGATGAGGTCGAAGCTCCGGGTCAGCTCGGAGCGCAGCAGCAGCTCGACGTGCGTGCTGACGCCGCTCAACGCCGCGCGCCGCGGCCCGGTGAGGAGTGCCACCGGGCGCCTCATCCGCACACCTCGAGCAACAGCTGCTCGTAGCGGTCGATCATGCCCCGCTCATTGAAGCGGCGCTCGACCGTGTCGCGGGCGGCGCGCCCCATCTGAAGGCGCGCGTCCGCATCTGCGAGGCGCAGCAGGCACCCGACCAGGGCGGCGGTATCGGCCACCGGGAACAGCAGTCCGTCGCGCCCGTGCTCGATCAGCTCGGCGGCTCCGCCCACCCGCGAATGCACCAGCGGCCGGGACATCGCCATCGCCTCGATCGCCGCGAGCGACAGCGCCTCGGTGAAGCTGCACACGCACATGACGTCACAGGCGGTGACGAACGGACGGATGTCGTCGCGAAAGCCGGTGATGGCGAGGTGCGGCCCGAGGCCGAGCGCGCGCGCGCGATTCTCGAGTGCCGTGCGTTCCTCGCCGTCGCCGATGAACAGCACCTTCGCTGCGTGGCCCTGCGCGCGCAGTCGGGCGGCCGCCTCGAGCAGTTGTGCGTGGTTCTTTTCGGGCCGCAGACCGCCGGCGACGCCGAGTACGTAATCCGCCTCCGCGTAGCCGAGCCCGGCGCGCAGCGTGCGCCGCTCGGCTGGGGTTGCGGTATCGCGCAGATAGCGTACGTCGACGCCGTTGTGGATCACGGCGTTGCGGCGCGCGCCGAGACCGCGCCGCAGACAATAGCGGCGCTGGTACTCGCACACGAACACCACGCGCGCCGCCGCCCACATGAACAGCCGGTAAGCCAGCAGCTTGGCCTGCTCCCTGAGCCCGGGCCAGCGCGTCGAGTGGTAGATGACGACCAGCGGAATGTGCAGCTGCGCCCGGGCGCTCGCCAGCGCGGCATACATGAGGGCGTAGGGATTGGCGGCTACGATCGCCCCCGGCCGGTGGCGTGCCAGCGCACCGGCGAGCCGCCCCGTCGCGCGCAGATCGAGGTAGCGCGCGGCGTCGAGGCTGAACGCCGAGCCCGCGTCTTCGAGGCGCAGCCGCCCGAGTTGCGCCGAATCGCCCTTCACCCAGGCCGTGTGGCACTCGTGGCCGCGCTCGGCGAGGGCGTTCGCCAGGGTGATGGCATGGCGCTCGGCTCCCCCGTAGGCGAGCGAGCCGGTGAGAAACAGGAGTCTCATGGCGCCGCCGCCTCAGCCCCGGTTACAGAGGCGCCGCAGGGCGAGCCACCAGTCACGGCCGAGTCCGCACAGCATCGCGAGGCCCAGGTACACGCCGCCGAGGAGAACGCCCCCGACCGTGGCGCGCGCCGCGGACTCAAGCGGGCCGAGGCAGCTCACCACGCCCCAGGCCACGACCCCCGAGAGCGCCGCGCACATGAGCAACAGCGCGAGCGACCGCCAGTCCTGGACACGGCGCAGCGGGATGCCGGAGCAGCACGCGATGCGCCGCAGCGTCAGCAGATGCTCGAGGTAGATCGCGGTCACGCTGCCCGCCGCGGCGCCTGGAAGGCCGAAGAGCCGCGCCCCCGCGTAGCTCACGGCCACCGAGAACAGCAGCGCCAGCACTCCGATCCGCATGGTGAAGATGCCCTGCCGCAGCAGCAGCATGATGCTCGCCGGCTCGATGACGAGCGCGATGAGGCCGACGATGTAGATGCGCATCACCGGCGCCGCCTCGACGTAAACGGAGGTGTAGATCACGGTGACGATGTCGTTACCGAATACGAAGGCGAAGGCGAGCAGCGGATAGGCGAGCGTTGCCACCATGACGCTCGCGCGGCTGCTCAGGGCGAGCATCCCGCGGTTGTCTCCCGCGGCCTCGAGGCGGCTCAGGCTCGGAAGAAATGCCTGTCCGACGGAGGTCCGGCACAGGTGCACCAGCGGACCGAGGAGCGCCGCGATCGAGAACGAGGCGAACATGGCGACCGGGAACAGCACGCTCGCCACCCATTGGTCCGCTTGCCCGCGCAGCCCATAGAGCGCGCCCGCGAACCCGAACGGCGCCGACTGCCGCAGTTGCTCGACGAAGGCACTGCGCCGCAGAAAGGGTCCGCGAACTCCATGGTGCCGCGCCACGTAGCCGATCAGCACGGCGAGCTTGAAAGCCGCGAACCCGAGCAGCGCCAGGAGCACCGGCTCGAGCTCGCGTGTCAGGATCGCGGTGGCCGACAGGGCGAGCGCACGCAGCGCCGACAGCCCGACGACGACGCGCGTCTGCCAGCGGACGCGCTCCTCGGCCGTGCCGATCAGGTCGAGGAGCGAGGCCATCACCCACAGCAGCACGAACAGCGGCACCACCACCTCGGTGCCCGCGAGGTCGCGCACGTTGCCCGGCAACCAGGGATTCAGGCCGCTCACCGCCCACGCGCCGACGAGGCCCGCCGCGCCGAGATACAGGATCGCCTGGTTGATGTAGAGGCGCCTGCCGTCGGCGTCCGAGCGCGGCAGGAAATAATAGAGACTCCCGGCCATCGACTGGGTCACCACGGCCATGACCGTGCCGGTCGCGAGCCACAGCAGCCGGTAGCCGCCGAAAGCCGTGGGCGAGAGATAGCGCACCAGCACCACCGGGAGCAGGAACTGCAGCCCATAGTCGATGGCGTTTGCCACGCCGAGAGACATCGCGCGCGGCGCGAGCTTCTCGGGGATCGAGGCGCCGGCCGCAACCGCGGTTTCTGGCGCGGCGCTCATGCGCGGGTCCGCCGCGCGTACTCGCCGTACATCATGCCGATCGCAAGCCACAGGAACGCCTGCTCGGGCCGCGGTGCCAGGCTGCTGTCGGTGAAGTCGGAAACCAACATGCCGATCAGCCCCGCCGCGGCACCCTGGAAGAAGCCGCGCAGCGCCGGCTCGAGTCGCGGATGCGTCGAGAGCTCGCGCAGACCCATGAAGACGTGCACGAAGTAGGCGCACAGCAGCACCGTCCCGATCACTCCCATGTCGAGCAGTGCCTCGAGGTAGGCGTTGTGCGGGTGGGTCGCCGGTATCACCCCCTGCCCCGCGCCCCGGCGCATGGCGTCCGACCAGAGAATCGCACTGATGCCGTTGCCGAAGAGCGGATGGTGCAGCACTTCAGGCAGCAGCGGCAGCCACAGGCCGTCGACGCGCCCGGCGCTGATCGCGTCGAGCCCTGCGCCCTCCCCCGTTGCCAGGCGCTCGTAGACCGCCGCCGGCGCGAGCAGCAGCACCGCCACCGCGACCACCGCGGCGACAGCCAGCGTGCGGAAGCTGCGACGCCACAGCACGTAC
>Ga0307469_10000923_pt1 | contig 10866 bp, 9 predicted proteins | sample atmos_gasesAM2C__FD_203084 | JGI IMG/M metagenome (GOLD analysis project Ga0307469, IMG submission 203084) | Hardwood forest soil microbial communities from Morgan-Monroe State Forest, Indiana, United States - atmos_gasesAM2C_515 | ecosystem: Environmental > Terrestrial > Soil > Temperate forest...
GATCACTGCCTCGAGCTTGCGGGCGTCCACGATGATCCGGTCGATGGTCCAGATCGATCCGAGATTGCTGACCGCGCGAATCCACCCGTCGGCGATGGCCTTGGCGCCGACGAAAGTTCCCTGCGGGGCCCCGGCTGGGAAATAGTGAACCGCATCGGGCTCCATGCAGCCGACGATCTTGGCTGCGCTCGCCTCGTTGCAGCCGTCGAAATAGGTCCGGATCGTTCCCTCGAGCCCGGCCGCCGTGATGTCGCGCATGTCCGCAATCCTCCAGTCAAGCCTGTTTGATCTTTTCTCGGACCGACGGCGCGTTCTCCAGCATCAACGACACCTCGCCGAGGCCTGCAATGCGTCCCTTGACGTTGCGATGGCCGGCAATCCGGCAGGACCGCGTGGAGGTTCCGGGAAGTACGAGCTCGCCGGCCTCGAGCGCGACGCCGAATTGCGAGAGCGTGTTCGCGAGCCACGCGACCCCGTTGGCCGGATGCCCGAGGATGGCGCCGGTATTGCCGGTTTCGATCACGCGGCCATCGAGCTCGAGGACCGTTGCGAGATTGTCGAGCGCCAGTCTGCGCGGCGGGGCTTTCTGCGATCCCAGAACGACGCGGGCGGAGGAGCCGTTGTCCGCAACGGTGTCCTGCAGCTTGATCTGCCAGTCGGCGATCCGTGAGTCGATGACTTCGAAGCACACCGACAGGTAGTCCGTGGCCGCGAGGACGTCCTCGACGGTGACACCCGGTCCGGCCAGGCGCCGGCAGAGGACAAAGGCCGGCTCGATCTCGATCTGGGGGTCGATCAGTTCGCTCAGGTCGAGCGGCTCGTCCGCGTCCAGGATCATCGTGTCGAGCAGATGACCGTAGTCCGGCTCGCGAACGCCGAACAGCTCCTGCATCGCCTTCGCTGTCAGCCCGACCTTGTGTCCGACCACGCGTTCGCCCTGGCGCGTACGCCGCGAGACGTTGGCCTGCTGGATGAGATAGGCATCCATCAGGGTGAGTTGCGGAAACTGCCGGGTCAGAGGTTCGGTCGGGCGTCGCTGCAGCTCGGCCTGCGCAAGCCTGTCGGCGCAGGTGACGACCAGGTCGGTCGCGACGGAATGCTCCTTCATGCGTGGCGCTCCAAACTAGTCTCTCTTGCGACGACTGGCTCGGCCGCGCCGGGCCTGCTCGACGACTGCACGCGCGCCGTTCGCGAGCATCCGTCCGTCGAAGCTGACACATTGAAGGGCGAAGCGTCGCGCCGCCCAGGCACCGCAGGTCGCGGCATCGTCGATGTAGATCCCGAGGGCGAGGGTCGGCGGGACCCGCTTTGCCATGCGCTCCGCCGCCGAAAATACACGCGGGCTTCCAGGGCGTACGCCGAGCGACAGAGCGAGGTCGTACGGCCCGACGAACACCGCATCGATACCGTCGACCGACGCGATCTGCGTGACCCGTTCCATGGCCGTTTTTCCTTCAATCTGCGCTACGACATACGTTGATCGGCCGAGTGCACGGAGCGGGGCGCTCAACGCGTCGTATTTCATCAGCGGCGAGAAGCCTCGTCTTCCGTGCGGCGCGAACCGCGCTTGATCGACGATTGCGCGCGCACGCTCCGGGCTGTCGACGTGCGGGGCCATGATGCCGTGCGCGCCCATGTCGAGCACTTTGCCGATGAGGCCGGTGTCTTTACCCCAGATGCGGACAAGGGTCGCCAGGCCAACCGCCTGCGCGGCGACCAGGAGAGGTTCGAGCGTCGAGAAATCGATCGGGGAGTGCTCCATGTCGAGCACCACGAAGTCAAAGCCTGCCAGCGACAGGGCGGTCAGGGTCGCTGCGGCGGGCAACTCGATGACGAAGGTACCGAGCGCCAGGCCTTCAGCGGTCTGACGGCGCAGTTTCTCGCCCAGCAATAGTGAGTCCGCTACCTTCTTGGCTCCGGCGCTGTGGAAGTACCGCGGATTCTTCCAGCCCTTGCCGGTGTCAGCTTTGTCGTCCATCGGCGGGTGTACTCGCACGTGATCGTGCCGATCGTCGCATTGATGATCAATCGCATCGTCGCTGGTGAATTCCGTTGTGCCAGCAGACTAACATGTCAGTGGGGGACGGTTCAAGATTGCCGTCGAATTCGTTCGCCATGGGAATCGACGCTGCGTGGCGTGCGCGTCGCTTCGAAGAATACGGCGATGATGTAGTGTCGGGTATCGCTGCGGTTTCCGTGTGTCATGCAGGAGGGCCGGAAAGAAGCTATTGCGAGCGGCCATTGCCATTGTGCCGATCGCATCCGGTGACGGCTTCGATGCGCGGATCGTGGACTTAGCCGCAGCACTCGACGAATAACGAGTCACGAATCGCACGAATCGCAAGGATTTTGCAGTTCGCCGGCGCGGCGGCGATGGACAGCAACTGACATATTAGCATAGCATTCCGTCGTTGCAGCCGGCAGGTCGCCGGGCGCGGCCGTCGAGAAAGGTCCGACGCGAGGTTCAATCATGGCCGACCAGAAGGATGCGCCCGAGCGGCGTAGATTTGTAACACGCGCCGGCCGCGAGCTGTCATTTTCTGCACTCGGATTCGGCTCCGCGCCTCTCGGCAATTACCTGCGTGCACTCAGCGAAGACGAATGTGACGCGACGCTATCGGCCGCATGGAGCAGCGGCCTGCGCTACTTCGACACCGCGCCGCTTTATGGTCTCGGCCTCTCGGAAGTGCGCGTCGGACGGTTGTTGGGACGTCAGAAGAGGGCCGACTTCACGATCTCGACGAAGGTCGGGCGATTGCTCGAGCCTTGCGCGGCGAGTGAGGTGAATGGCTTCTTCTTCGTGCATACGCCTCAAGTGCGCTTCGTCTACGACTATTCGTACGACGGCATCATGCGTTCCCACGAGGAGAGCCTGCGCCGGCTCGGTCTCGATCGCGTCGACGTCTTGTTCGTGCACGATGTCGACGGGTTCTGCCACGGCGGGCGCGCGGGTTCCGAAGCGCGCATTCAGGAGCTCGTGGAGACCGGCGGGTGGCGAGCGCTTGAAGAGCTTCGCTCGAGCGGCGAGGTGGTCGCGATCGGCGCCGGCGTCAACGAGTGGGAACCCTGCGCACGACTCCTCGAACTCGTCGACCCCGACCTGTTCCTGCTGGCCGGCCGCTACACGCTGCTCGAGCAGGATCCGATCGACAAGCTCTTTCCTCAATGTGCAAAGCGCGGCGTCGGTATCGTCATCGGCGGTCCGTTCAATTCCGGCATCCTGGCGGGTAAATCCACATACAACTATGCGGCCGTGCCGGCGGAGGTAGCGGCGCGCGTGCGCGACCTCGATGCCGTGTGCCGCGCGTTCGACGTGCCGCTGCATTGCGCGGCTCTGCAGTTTGTGCTGGCCCATCCGCTCGTCGTCAGCGTCATTCCAGGATCTCAATCCGTCGAGGAAACCCTTCAGAACGTGGATGCGCTCGGTGCAGGAGCGCCGGCAGCGTTCTGGGAGGCATTGAAGGACAAGAAACTCCTGCCTGCGGATGCCCCGACACCCGCAGAGCGCCGGAGGCAATAGAATGATGACCCGATGGATCGTTCTCGTCGGGGTGACGCTCGCCGTGTGGGTAGCCAATGCCGCGGCGGATCCGAAGGTGGTCGCGACGACGGTCCTCGGTCCGTTCACGGGTCACGATGCCAAGCTGCACCCGGACAACGTCGCGCCGCATCGCATCGAGTACTACGGCACGGACCTCGGTTTCAGCTACGAGCACAAGGGCCAGGTTCAGTTTCTTTTCGGCGATACCTGGGCCATCGAGACGTACGCCCCGATTCAGAAGTCCACCGGCGGCCGCTACGACGACAGCTTCGGGAGCGTCGACCTTGGCGCATACCGCGATCCCGGTCGATTCACGCCGAAGAACATTCCGCTCATCAAGCTCGGACAGAATCCGGGTACCACGGAGACGGCCGCCATCAACCCGGGCCATGCCATGGACCTTGGCAAGACGCCCATGGCGGGTTTCAGCAATGGCGCACGCGAATTCGGCATTTTCAACGTCACGAAACCGAAAGGTTGCCGCGCGGACGCGGAATGCGGTAATGGCCTCATCTGTGATGCGGGCCTGGGATACACCGGCAGCAAGTACACGGATGAAATGGGCCTGACGCTCGCTTGCGTCGACGGTGATCCGGGCTGCAACGCCGACACGATGACGGACTCCGCCGGCGCACCGGTGCCGCAGAGCGGATTCTGCACCGATCGCACGACGACGATCTGGGCCGACACGCCGGCAGGCCGCGTGAGCGGCGTCGCACTCATGCAAAGAGTCGGCATGCGCAGTCTCACCGACCCTCGCGAGTACACCGACATCCGGGAATGGCTGACGAGCAAGTTCGTGAACATGATTGCGCGCACGGTGAATGACTTTGCGCCGGACAGGGTTTCGAGCCGTGGATATCGGGTTGCATCCGGCGGCGGTGCCCATCCGCGCGTATTCCTTTGGGGTCGCCCAGGATTCATCGGCGTCGGCGCCAGGAAGCGAACGCTGGGTGTCTATTTCGCTTATGTCGACTTGCCGATCGGACCGGGATTTGGCTGGCAACCTCACTACTACACCGGCAGTACCGATGCCGGCGTACCGCAGTTCAGTCCCAATGAGATCGACGCAGCCGCGCTCGACCTCGACTCTACGGCCGCCGGCGTTCAATCCGCGGAATTATGCGACATCGTCAATCAAATGAGCGTCGCCTGGGTCGATCCCCTGAAGAAATGGGTGATGTTCTATGGCGGCGGCATGACGAAGCTGCCGACTCCGCCGCTGCCTCACTGCGGCGTGCTCGAGTTGTTCGCCGGGCGCGAATGCCTGGATGTGGTGATCGGCAACGGCGCCGTTCGCATGCGGACTGCGGACGATCCGTGGGGCCCGTGGACACCGCCCCAGGACGTGGTGGTCGGCGGAGATGCGGCGATTCCGGGCTCGGGCCTATATCGCGAGGGCGGCGTATTGCGTCACCCGGCCTGCACCGCGCCCCGTTGCGCGACGCCGAGCCGGATGCCTTTCTATCATCCGGATGAATACGGCTTCCTTTACAGCGCGAACATCATCGACCCCTGGATCAAACGCTCGGGCACCGGCGTCGACATCATCTGGAACGCCTCGACCTGGGATCCGTATCGCGTGGCTCTCTTCAGAACTCATATCGATCCCTAGTAGGGAGACTCCAGCGTCACGCGATCTGCCGCCCGGGTAACGATCCTTTGGGAGCTGAATCCATGAACATGCGCCAGTTGACGTTGCACATCGGATTCGCTGCGATCTGCAGCGCCAGTGTTTCCGCGGCCGCCCCGTCACCGGTCGAGACCCAGATCCTGGGCCCGTTCACGGGCCACTACGCAAAGCTGCATCCGGACAACTTGACGCCACAGGCGATCGCGTACTATGGAACGGATCTCGGCTTCAGTTACGAGCATCGCGGGAAGCTTCAATTGCTGTTCGGCGATACGGCGGCGAACGAGCGCGGCGATCCGATCCAGGCCTCGACGCACGGAATCTACGACGACGGATTCGGCACGATCGATCTCAAGGAGTGGCGCAATCCGGCGCTGATCTCCGCCAACCACATCCCCCTGATCAAGCTCGGCCAGAATCCGGGTACGAGCGAGATGGCAGCGATCAATCCCGGTCACGCAATGGAGCATTTCAAGACCCCGCTCGGCGGCTTCAGCAATGGCAATCGGGAATTCGGACTCTTCTATACGTCAAAGCCGCAGGGTTGCCGCGTCGATGCCGATTGCGACAGTGGCCTCAGCTGCGACACCGGGTTGGGATTCGCCGGCGAAAAATTCGACAAGCCGGAAGGCTTCACGGTCGCCTGCATCGAGGGACGGCCGGGTTGCAACGCTGACACGATGATCGATAAGGCGGGCCACGCGATCGCAGGCAGCGGGTTTTGCAGTGACAAGACCAGCAGCGTCTGGGCAAACACGGACGCGGGTCGCCTCAGTGCCGTCGGAGTCAAGCAGCGCATCGGCCTGCGTAGCACCACCGATCCGCGAATCTACGCCGATACGCGCGATTGGCTGACCAACAAGTTTGCCAATGTCACCGTGCGCACCGTCCAGGACTTCGACGCGCAACACGGGGCAAGCCGCGCACGTCCGGACTACCGGCCGGCCGGCGAACGTGGCGTCAACCGGCGCGTACTGCTCTGGGGGCGTCCCGGCTTCATCGGTGTCGCGGCCACTCAACGACCGCTCGGTCTTTATTTCGCGTACGTCGACATGCCGGCGGGTCCGGGCTTCGCTTGGGATGTTCACTACTTCAGCGGCACCGACCCGAACGGTGCTCCACTCTTCAGCACGCGCGAGAAAGACGCGATCGCCGTCGATCTCGACGCAACGCGCGACGGCAATCAGACGGTAGAGACCTACGACATTGTCGATCAGATGAGCGTCGCCTGGGTTGCGCCTCTGAAAAAATGGGTCATGTTCTATGGCGGCGGCATGAGCAGGCTGCCGGCGCCGCCGCTGCTGCCAACCTGCGGCGTGCTGGAGTTCTTCACGGGCGCCGAATGCAAGCTCGTGGCGACCGGCAACGGCGCCATGCACATGCGCACGGCCGACGATCCATGGGGCCCCTGGTCGCCGCCGCAGGATCTCATCGCTGGAGGCGATCCAGAAAGCGAAGTCCTGAGTGATCAATACGCGGTTGGCGGTGTGCTGCATCATCCTCGCTGTGTTCGCGAAGGTTGCGCGCCGCGGACGGAGTCACCCGATCTGCCGCCGGGCGATTACGGATTTTTCTACGGCGCCAGCATCATCGAATCGTGGATCAAGCCGGCTGGAAACAACGTCGACGTCATCTGGAATGCGTCGACCTGGAATCCCTACCGCATCATCCTGTTGAGAACCCGCATCCAGCCATAGGTCATTGCAGCGTGTAAGCAATCGCCATCGTCGCCACGCCCACGGCGTACAGCACCAGGGCGGCAGCAATGAGGACCTTGGAACTGCGCTGACCGTTCGCGAACTCGCCCCAGGCGAGAACGCCCCAGAGCGCACCGACCATCGGAGCGCCGCTGCCGATGCCGACGCTGATCGCGACGCCGACGAGGCTCGCGGAGATGAAGTTGAAGACGGTCCCTGTGCACCACACCGCGCCCGCCAGGAGGCCAAGGAGGTGCTGCCCGATCGTGCCGGCGAAATACCCTGTGAGAGTTCCCGCGTCACCGACAAGAGGCTTCTTGATGAGAACCGGCAGCGACACCAGCGTCGCGAGAAACGCGCCGATCGTGAAGAAGGCCGTCACCGCGTAGGCGTCAAGCCCCGCAGTGCCGCCGAGAGCTGCGGTGACAAAAGGCGGGAAGAAGCCGATCAAGAGACCTGAAATCAGCGCCACGGCGATTCCCTTCGAGCGGTGGCCCGTCACGATACTGCCCACGCGCCGGTAGGCGGCGGCCGTTGTCTGGGCGGCGATCAATAGAAGCGCCGCGCTGGTGACGAGCGCCAGGGCATTGCCGACCGGGTTCAGCCAATAGCTCGCACCGATGCCAAGAACGATGGCGGGGATTGCCGCGATCGGAAACGCCACCGCGAGTCCCACCAGCATGATGCCGTTCAGCAGCAGGATGTTGCCGATGTTCCAGATGAGTCCTCCGACGATCGCGAGCAGTGCCTCGCGCGGTCCCGCTTGCAACAGGCCGGCGATGAATCCGGATGCGCCCGATTCATCTGCTCCGAGGGTCGTGCCGTAGATGACGGCCGCAAAGAGAAGGCCAAGGGTGAAGTCGAAATAGAAATACTCGAGCCGCCACTGGGGAAGCTTCTTGAGAAAATTGGGCCAGGATCCCCAGCACACCATGGACGTGAGCATGAGTATCAGGGCGGTGCCATAGGTCTCGGGGACGTACATGACGAGCGCGCCTACCAGAGCCTGGCGGATGCGAGTCGCGCGCCTTCGACGAGCGAGGCAAGCTTGGCCCAGGCGATCTCCGGCTCGACGAGCGCGAGCCCCACGAAGGTGCCGAAGCCACAGTCGCTGCCGACGATCAGGTTTTCCCGACCGACGATTTTCGCGAACCTCAAGATGCGCTGTGCGACGAGCTCGGGATGCTCGATGCGATTCGACATCGACTCGATCACGCCCGGAATCAGGACCTTGCCGTCCGGGACCTTAACGCGCTCGAACACCGTCCACTCGTGTTCGTGACGCGAATTCGCGGCCTCGAACACGAGGCCGTTCGCCCGCACGGTGAGGATCAGGTCGATGATCTCCGCCAGCGGCACGTCGCGATGATGCGGGCCCGGGTAGTTTCCCCAGCACAGGTGCACGCGCAGGCGATCCGGCGGAATGTCGCGGGTCGCGGCATTGAGCACTTCGATGTGAAGGCGGACATACTGCCTGAAGTCCCCGACCGGTCGGTCGGCGAATTCCCGATGGCGCGTCATCGCAAGATCTGGGCAGTCGAGTTGCAGGAGGAAACCGGCACGCGCGATCGCTTCATATTCCGGTTTCATCGCAGTTGCGACCGCCCAGAGAAATTCCTCCTCCGTCTTGTAGTACGTGTTGCCGAGAAACATGGACACGAGTCCTGGCGAAGCCGCGGTCATGAAGGCTTCTTCGACCCGCACCGGCGCCAGGGCATCCTTGAAGTTCCGGATGTCCGCCTGCGCCTCCGCCATTCCCTGCGCCGCCACAGGACCACTGCAGGCGGGACGATTCATGTTCAGGCGCTTGACGCCGGGATCGTTGAAATACGCGCTCGCAACGTTCGGATAGTCGAGCAGATCGCTCAACTTCGGTCGCTCGGACTTTCCGGCAAAACCCGAAAGGCGCTCGGTCACATAGGTGGCGTAACTCGGCTTGCTCATCTCCCCGTCGCTCACGACATCGAGGCCGACGCTTTTCTGGCGCACGACGACTTCGCGCACTGCATCCCGGACTCGCTCGCCGAGCAACTGCGCGTCGACCTTCTTGCCTTCCTCTTTCGCATACATGAGTTCGACAAGCTTGTCGGGGCGCGGCAGGCTCCCGGTGTGCGTGGTGAGGATGCGCTCGACACTACGTTTCATCGACTTCTCCCATATCTACGAATATGCGCGAGGCACGTCAGTACGTAGCTCGCCCGCCACTCACGTCGAAACACTGCGATGTAACGAAGCTCGCGGCGTCGGAAGCCAGAAAATGAATCACGGCCGCAACTTCGTCCGCCGTGCCGAAGCGCCCCATCGGCGACTTACTGAGCATCAACTGGGTTGCCTCCGGCGGCAGTTGGCCGAGAATCGGCGTGTCGATGACTCCAGGCGCGACGCAATTGACGCGGATGCCGTCCGCCAGCACTTCTTTGCCGAGCGCCTTGGTGAAGGCGATGATTCCGGCCTTGGCGACGGAGTAGGGAATCAATCGCGGCGTGCCTTCCTTTCCGGCGATCGACGCAACGCTGACGATGCAACCGCGCTTGCGCGGGCGCATGTGCGTGATCGCCGCGCGGCTGACCAGAAAAACGCTCGTCAGATCGACGCCGATGACTTCGTGCCAGTCCCGGTCTTCAAGCTCCCAGAGCGGAGCGACGCGCCCCATGATGCCGGCGTTATTGATCAGGATGTCGACGTGCCCGAATTCCCTCACTGCGCCCTGCACCAGGGCCTCGGCATCCGCGGACTTGCTCACGTCGCCCGCGATGCCGATCGCGCGGTAGCCGAGCTTCGCAAGCTCGCCCGCGGCCTGCTCGGCCGCATCACTTTTCTTGTCTGCCACCGCGATGCGGGCGCCAGCAGCGGCAAACCGCCGGGCCACGGCGAATCCAATGCCGCCGGCGCCGCCGGTGATGAGCGCCACTCGGTCGTCCAGTCTGAAATCAGCCATTGCCGCGCGCGAGGACCAGTAGCGGGAAAGAGGCCGCCTGAAATGTTAGTATAGGCCGAAAATCGCAGATTCATTGACGGTCGGGTCTTCGAACCCTAGACTAACATGTCACTTCTCGAAGTGACAAGGTAACAGCAAAGCCGGAGTTGCAGCCGTGCATGACGCAAAACTGCCTCGCGAGCACGCGGCGATACCGCTATGGGGCTGTGAGGACTTCTATTGGGAAGACTTCGAGATCGGACATCGGATCCGGACAATCCGGCGGACGATCTCCGAAGGCGAAAGCATGGCCTTCAACACGCTGGTGGTGGACATTCATCCGTACGTAGCCGACGAGATCTTTGCCGTGGAGGAGGGGCTCTTCAAACGGCGCCTCGTCGCCGGTGCCTTCGTATTCAGCGCCGGCATCGGCCTTGTCGCGACGAACTGGCTGCAGGCTTTCTCCTATGGCTATGACCGGCTGCGCTTCATCAAGCCGGTCTTCATCGGCGACACGATCTACACGATTCGCACGAATCTTGCGAAGGAGCCCAAGTACGCGGATCGCGGCCTGACGCGAGCGAAATACGAGGTGTTCAAGGGCGAGGGCGAGATCGTGCTTTATGTGGAACACCTACAGACCGTTCTCTATCGCGATCCGGCAGCGGCAAGGTCGGCAATGAAGGAACCGTAGGATTGGCCGTCGCCGAAGCAGAACGTTCTTTATTAGAACTCGCCGGGCCATGAGCGAGCGAAGCGGACTTCGGGGGATGGCCTGGGATCATCCGCGCGCCCGCGGACCTCTCGAGGCGATCTCAGCCGAGTGGTCGCGAGAGGGTGGCGCATCGATCGCATGGGATGCGCGGCCTCTCAAGGACTTCGAGGACCAGCCGCTCGAAGAACTCGCGACGGCCTATGACCTCATCCTGATCGACCATCCGTTCGTGGGATTTGCAGCGACCTCGAAGCTACTCCTGCCCGTCGAGGACTGGGTCGACGCGGCGTACCTCGCGGATCAAGCCGCCAACAGCGTGGGGCCGAGCTATCCGTCGTATACGTGGGAAGGAAAGCAGCGGGC
>Ga0307469_10000924_pt1 | contig 10860 bp, 11 predicted proteins | sample atmos_gasesAM2C__FD_203084 | JGI IMG/M metagenome (GOLD analysis project Ga0307469, IMG submission 203084) | Hardwood forest soil microbial communities from Morgan-Monroe State Forest, Indiana, United States - atmos_gasesAM2C_515 | ecosystem: Environmental > Terrestrial > Soil > Temperate...
GATCGATCGGGCCGACCAGCGGACGTGGCTTCCGTGGCTCCAGGCGTCCGCCGGCCGGTTCGTCGCGCTGGTGCAGGACGCGCCGGCCGAATGGCTCACGCGAAAAGTCGAGATGATCGACACGCCCGGGGCGCTCTCCGGCTGGCGCCTGCTCATGATGATGCTCGAGCACGAAGTGCACCACCGCTCGCAGATCGACACGTACGCCGGCCTTCAGGGCTGGCCGGTGCCCGATATCTTCGGACGCTCCGCCGAATCGATCGCCGCGCTCCAGCCCGAGGAGCGCGCCCGCCACCGGCACTGACCGACTCCGCTCGATAGGCCCCGGAGCCATGCCCCCGTACGTCCTCGTGTGGCTCCTGCTCATCTTCGCGTGGGCCGCGAACTTCGTGATCCGCATCGGGTTCTCCGCACTCTTGCCGTCGATCATGAGCGAGCTCTCGCTGTCCTACACTCGGGCTGGCCTGCTCGCGTCGGCGTTCTTCTACGCGTACGTGATCATGCAGATTCCCTCGGGCCTTCTCGGCGACCGGTACGGCCGACGGCGCATCCTGCTCCTGGGTCTCCTGGGCGGCGCCCTCTCGGCGGGGCTCACGGGCCTCGCCGGATCGTTCGCCGCACTCTTCACGGCGCGCGCGCTGACCGGCGCCTTTCAGGGATCGCTCTTCTCGAACGACCGGGCCATCATCGCCACCGTGACGCCGCCCGACCGCATCGGCCTGGGTCAGGGCGTGTCGTTCGCCGGCCCCGGCCTGGGTCTCACCGCCGGCCTCGTGATCGGCGGGCTCCTGGTCGAGGTCCTGCCGTGGCGAACGGTCATGATGCTCTTCGGGCTCGGCCCGATCGCGGCGGCGCTGCTCATCGCCCGGTTCGTCCCGAGTCCGGCGCCGTCGCCTGCGCAAGAGCCTCTCGGCCGGCGCCTGGGAGGCCTTTTCGCAAACGGTCCGCTCTGGCTCCTCGCGCTCGCGAGCCTGTGCGCCATCGCTAATCAGTTCATCCTGGCGACGTGGGCGCCGTTGTTCTTCCAGGAGGCCGGCGTCACCGACGTCGGCCGCGCGGGCATCTACGCGGCGCTCCAGGGCATCGCGGCGTCCCTCGGAATGATCGTGGGCGGCTTCACTCACGACCGCCTCGCCCGGAGGGGCTTCGAGTCGAAGACGGTCATCGTGGCCGGGCTCGCGGCGCTCGCGCTGTCGATGCTCGCCATGGCCGCGGTCATCGCGCAGCGCTCGGTGCCGGCGCTCGCCATCCTGCTGTTCCTGGCTGCGTTCTTCTGCTGGTCGATCTGGGGCGCGGTCTACACGCTGCTGGGCCGCATGGTGCGGGCCGAGGACCTCGGCGCCGCGTTCGGCTGGAGCAACAGCATCAGCTTCCTCGGCGCCATCGTCGGGCCGATCGCGACCGGCTGGGCGCGCGACCTCACCGGATCGTTCAGCGCCGGCTGCCTGCTCGCGGCCGTCCTGGCCGCTGCCGGCGTGGCGCTCGTCGGCGGGGTACGCGCGCCGCGTCAGCCGGTCCTTGCCCCGGCTGAACGTCGCGGTTAAGCTCGCCCCGAAAGCGGGAGCAGGCATGACAAGGCTGGTCGGGCTCGTCCTCGCCATCGTCGTTCTGCTGGTCCCCGGCTGGCCGCTGGCGGCGGATCTCAAGCTCAAGCTGCCGCTCGGGCTCCAGGAGGACGCCGCGCAGATCCCGGACGACAATCCGATCACCCCGGAGAAGGTCGCGCTGGGCAAGAAGTTCTTCTGGGACAAGCGCTGGTCGGCGTCGGGCACGGTCTCCTGCGCGGGCTGCCATCGGCCCGATCACGGCTGGAGCGATTCACGACGGTTCTCCGTCGACTTCGCGGGCCAGCCGACGCCGCGGCACGCGCCCACGATCGTCAACCGGCTCTTCAGCGAGCAGCAGCACTGGTCCGGCCTGCGCGCGTCGCTCGAGACGCAAGCGGGGCTCGACGTCAACAAGACGGACGAAAAAATCGTAGCGAACCTGGGAGCGGTGCCGGCCTACCGGCAGGAGTTTCGTGCCGTATTCGGCCGCGCGCTCGAGCCGATCGGCGTGGCGCAGGCCATCGCGGCGTATGTGCGGACCATCCTGTCCGGGAACTCGCCCTACGACCGCTTCATGGCCGGAGACAAGAGCGCGATGACGGCATCGGCCCAGCGTGGGCTGCGCCTGTTCGAGGACAAGGCCATGTGCGCGCGCTGTCACGCCGGCTTCAACTTCACCGGCGAGAGCTACCGCAACATCGGCGTCGGCATGGACAAGCCGAATCCCGACCTCGGCCGGTGGGAGGTTACCGGTGACGACGCCGACCGGGGCGCGTTCAAGACACCCACGCTCCGCGACGTGGCTCAACGCGGGCCGTACATGCACGACGGCAGCGAGCGGACGCTCGCCGACGTCGTCGCCTACTACAACCGTGGCGGCGTGAAAAACCGGTGGCTCTCGGCCGACATGAAGCCGCTCTCGCTCAGCGCAGAGGAGCAGGCCGATCTGGTCGAGTTCATGAAAGCGCTCTCGGGCGAGATCGACCCCGCGGTGAGCCGTCCACCCGTTCTTCCCAAATGACGACTGTGGAGCTTCGAATGAACCGGATCGCAGGCCTCGTCGGCGTCCCCGTCGTGGCCCTCGTGATGATCGCGTGCTCGTCGACGACCGAGAAGGGCACCGTCGGCGTCGAGCGCAGCCAGTTTCTGCTCGTCTCCTCGGCGGAGATGGACAAGAGCGCGGCGGCCGCCTACGCGCAGGTGATCCAGGAGCAGTCGCCGAAGGGCAACGTCAACAAGGATCCCAAGCAGGTCGAGCGGGTCCGCGGGATCGCCAAGCGCATCATCCCGCAGACCGCGGTGTTTCGGAAGGACGCGCCGGCCTGGAAGTGGGAGGTCAACGTCCTCACTTCGCCCGAGGTCAACGCCTGGTGCATGCCCGGCGGCAAGATCGCGTTCTACACCGGTATCCTCGAGAAGCTCGAGCTGACGGACGACGAGATCGCCGCGGTGATGGGCCACGAGATCTCGCACGCCTTGCGCGAGCACGGACGCGAGCGAGCCTCGCAGCAGCTTGCGACCAGCGTCGGGGCGAGCGCGGTCGGCGCGGTGCTCGGGATCGGGCAGACGGGCACCGACCTGGCCGGCATGGTCGGGCAGGTGACGTACCTCCTGCCGTACTCGCGAATCCACGAGACCGAGGCCGACCGCATGGGCGTCGAGCTGGCGGCGCGCGCCGGCTACGATCCGCGCGCGGCCATCGTGCTGTGGCAGAAGATGGCCAAGCTGTCGGGCGGCGGCGGGCCCCCGGCAATTCTCTCGACCCATCCCTCGAACGAGGAGCGCATGAAGGACCTCGCCGGGTTCTCGGAGAAGGTGATGCCGCTCTACGAGGCGGCGCGCCCCAAGTGAAATTCGGCGTCTACCTTCCCACGTACGCATGGCGCGACCTCGGCTTCGACCAGGCGGCGCGCGTGAAGACGTTTGCGCGTCGGGCCGAGGAGCTCGGGTTCGACGCGCTCTGGGTCGCCGAGCATTTCCTGGAGGCGCCCGGCCTCTACGGGACGGTGTGGATGTCGCCGCTCCTCTGCCTCGCGCACGCGGCGAGCGTGACGACGCGGATCCGGCTGGCGACCGGCCTGCTGATCCTGCCCTACTACCATCCGGTGACGCTGGCGCGGGAGCTCCAGACGCTCTGGCACCTGTCGGGCGGCCGACTCGTGCTCGGCGTCGGTCCGGGCTGGGATGAGCACGAGTTCGAGACGCTCGGCATGAAGCTCTCGGAGCGCGGGCGCCGGACTGACGAGATGATCGCGGCGCTGCGCCGTCTGCTGAGCGAGCGCGACGTGAGCTTCGCCGGCCGCCACTACCGGTTCGAGCACACGACGATCGAGCCGCGCCTGCCGCGCTTCCCCGAGCTGTGGGTCGGCGGCGGATCGAAGATCCAGACGTCGCTCTCGCCGGACAAGCCGTACATGGCCCCGACGGTGCTCGCGCGGATCGCCGCCGCCGACGGCTGGCTCGCCCGCGGCGCTGGTAGCCAGCAGATGGTCAAGGACGACGTGCGGACGATCCGCGACTACCTTGCGAGCCAGGGACGTGATCCCGACACGCTGCGCTACGGGCATCTGAACTTCGCGCACCTGGTCGACGCGACCGATCGCGAGGAGGCGCTGCGCCGGCAGCGGCCCCTGTTCGAGCGCGTGATGGGCACGCACCGGACGTTCGAGAACCTCCAGCAGTCGTACTTTCTCGGGACCACGCGGGAGATCGTCGAACGCATCCGCGACCTCGAGCACGCCGGCATCCAGGACATGGTGCTGGCGACCTGCGACTACGACCTCGACCAGCTCGAGCGCTTCTCGAGCGAGATCGTCGCGCGCTTCTCGCGTTCGCCCTGATCGAGTTCGTCCTGATCTGAACCGATACCGTTGGCGGCCCGGCTCGGGAGTGGGTGGGTTCGAAGCGACCCGTTCCCATCAAGCACGCGGCGGACGACGCGCGCCCGGATGGAGCCCAGCCGCCGAGGAGTAGCGCACGCGTGCCGCGTGGTCGTCTCGACCCCACCCACTCCCGAGCCGCGATGCCAGCCGAATCGGCTAGCGCGTGGGACCGATCTCGAGACGGCCAGGACGGAGAGTAACGGGAGCGATCTGGATCTTGATCGGAAGGCGCCCGAGCTGAGGACTAGGATCGAACGTGCGCGCGATCCAGTGCACGAGCGAATCCGGAACCTTGAGCCAGCCGATCCGTAGCTGATCCACGTCGAGGGCGATCGGGATCTTCTCCGTCCCGGGCAGGACGCGCACGCGCGCCTCGGCTCGAGGGCCGAGACCGGTCACGCGCGCCTGCGCGACCCCGTCCCCGAGCTCCACCGTCATGCGCGCGAGCTGCCGCTGGTCGTCGATCACCCGCTGCAGATCGGGTTGGAGCACGACGAGCCGCTCGACCGACACGGCGCCGGCGTCGAGCGGCTCGAGCACGCGGCGCTCGAGGACATCGACCGGATCGATGACCAGATTCAGGATCGTCACGCGGATGTCGCGCACGCGGAGCGGCAGCCGATCCTTGCGCGAGTGCTCGCCGACCGACGCCGCGTCGGCCGTCACGGTGAGCGCGTCCACCTCGCCACGCAGCAGCGCCTCCGGGCGATAGCGGAGGTCGATTCGGAGATTCTCGGCGTCGCGCACCAGCGACGGCAAGAGACCCGCGCGCAGCTCGCGGATGCGCGCCGCGAGGAGCTCGGGCTTCACGCCGTCCGGAGCCCGAATGCGCCGCACGCGCAGCTCGGCGCGGCTGCCGTCAGGGAGCGGGTACTGGCCGATCACCGGGAAGAGTCGGGCCAACGCGCTCCCCGGCTGCTCGAAGCCTTGCATGATCCGGCGCGCCTTGGCGATGGAGAAGTCCGGACCGAGGTTGCCCGACTTGAGGATCGCATAGTCGACGCCGAGCGGTGTGGCGCCCCAGGCCCGCTGCATCGCGAATGGCAGGCCGCGGCGCTTGGCCTCATAGCGAAAGTTCGCGATCGAGAAGAAGTCATGATTGGGCACGACCGACACGCGGACCGGCTGCCCGCCGCTGTCGCGCGCGATGTCGTCGAGGATTCGAGCGTGCTGCCAGTCGTCCCGGCTCGGCGGATACTCGATGACGTACCGGATCGGCTGTCCGGGGAAGGGCGGCAACGCCGGTATCCCGAAGGCGGTCATTGACACCTGGAGCGCCGCCGCGACGACACAGGCGCCGACGGCGACGCGCCGCACCACGCTCGGCAGCGCATGCGCCCCGAGCGCCGCCACCACGGCCGCGGCGGCGAGCGCCGGTAGCGCGTAGCGCGGGTTCTTGTTGCGGATCAATGTGATGAGCACGAACGGAGCGAGGGCGGCGACCCAGAGGACCGCACGATGCTCGCGGAAGCGGTGCAGCGCGACGAGCCCTCCGAGAAAGCAGAGCGCCGCGAGGAATCCGAAGTGCGTCGGGAAATTGGTCGGGTAGAAAAGCAGAGCGACCGATGTAAGGGTGGGCGCGTGTCCCTCCTGCTCGGCGAACCGGAAGGAGCGGTTCATGAACTGCAGCGGCATGCCGAGGAGCCGCGCGCTGTACCACGGCAGCGCGACGACGAGGGCGATCGCGCCGGCGAGCCCGAGCCAGAGGAGGCGCCACCAGCGCCGGCCGCTCCACGCGGCCTCGCCCAGAGTCCAGAGGAGCGGGGGGAGCGCGTAGACCGGAAACGTCGGCTTTGTAAGGAGGCCGAGGCCCCAGACGAGCCCGAGGGCCGCCGTCCATCCCGGTAGCGAGAACCGCTCGGAGCGGATCAGCGCGTAAAGAGCCAGGGCGACCATCGCCATCAGCGGCAGGTCGAGCTGGAACGTCAGCAGCGAATAGACCACGAACGGCGCGGTGCCGATGAAGAAGGCCGCGAGCAGGCCCGCCATCGGATCGGCGATGGTCCGGCCGATGCCGTACACGGAGAACATGGCGATGCCGAGGAACAGGAGCATGACTGCCTGCGCCGTCAGCGTCGTCACGGGAAACACGAAGTAGAGGGCCCCCGCCGTGCAGATCGCCAGGGGCGGATAGAATGCCGAGGCGCCCATGATCTCGCCGAAGCGATCGGCCGCCTGGTTGGCCAGCGTTCGGTGGCACTCGAGCGCCCGCTCGAGGTGGTTGGCGTAGTCCCACTCCGGCGGATGACGGTCGATCGACGCCCACACCGTGACGACGACGCAGAGCGCGGCGAAGAGGCCGATGGCGGCCAGCCACGGCCGTCCGCTCATGGCCGGCCTTCTCGCAGGCCGAGCGCCACGCCGAAAGGCAGCGCCGCCAGTGTCCAGGCGATCAGCACGACCTCGGCGTCGCCGAAGCTCCACTCGGTGAGGCCGGTCACCAGGAAGCCCGCGATGGCGGCGAGGCTGCCGACCACGATCGTGCGCTCGCGCTCGTGCTCGGCGAGATTGCGAAGCAGCCGCCAGACCAGGACGAAGAAGGCCACCCACATCGCTAGCCACGCCGCGAGCCCCACGACGCCGCGCTCCACCAGTACCTGAAGGGGCGAGTTGTGGACGTGGCTGGTGGTCTTCCGCACCGCCTCCGGCTGCGCGTACTGCCGATACAAGCGGCCGACGCCGCCCGGCCCGACTCCCAGCCAGGGGTGCTCGCGCCACATGACGAGCCCGCTCTTCCACATGTAGAGACGCTCGCGCGCCGTGCCGTCATGCGGATCGGCGAGGCTCCGGATGCGGGTGCTCAGGCGCTCGGGCCCCAGGAACGCGATCGCCACCACCAGCGCGAGGCCCACGAGCATGATGGCCCACCCGCGCCGGACCGTGAGGAGCATGATGCCAAGACCCGCCGTGAAGCCCACCCACGCGCCTCGCACGTAGGTGGCGCCGAGCCCGCCCAGCATGATGAGCCACATGATCCACCGCGCGCGCGTGCGCCGCGCCGTCAGGAGCGGCGGCAGGGCGACCAGGAGGAGCATCGCTAGGATCCCGCCCAGCGTCATGTAAATGCTGAATGGCCCGCGGGCCCGCTCGCACCGCGCGTAGAACCACGCGAGCGGCCAGGCGGTCGGGGTCGGCGTCGGGCACGTCGCGACCTGGACGAGACCCATGGCGCCGAGAATCGCCGCACAGATCCCGAGCAGCCCGAGGAATCGCTCGACACGGTCGGTGCCCCGCAGCGTGTCGGCGGTGACGAAGAAGGCGAAGGCGGTGAGGGTGCCCCTGGCGGCGAGCAGGCTTCGCCCGGGCACGTCCGACGCGAGGGCCGACAGGAGGGTCGCAGCGCCGAAGAGCGCGATGAAGATTCCGAGCGACCACGGCTGATCGCGACGCACTTCGCGATCGCGCAGGCGCCAGAGCCACAGCACGGTGAGCAGGGCCAGCGTGCTCTCGGACAATGTTATCGAGCACGCGAGGCCGACGACGAAGATGGGGAAAAGGGCCCGGCTGAGCGAGAGGGCGTCCTGCGGGCGCGCGGCGCGGAGCAACCCGGCTGCCCCGAGGTCGGAAAGCATCCCCGCTAGTTTAAATCCATCGCGGTTGCGCCGATCGATCTGCCAACATACGACTTGGGGCCATATGTCTTGCCGGAACCGAAGGGCGGGGTTCCGGAGCTGTGGATTGGCGTGGGTCGTGCGCCCATTTTTGGCGGCGTGGAGGGCTCGTTATGAGGATCTTGGGGCGGAGATTGGTTTTTGGGCTGCTCGCTCTCGCGCTGACGGCCGGTTGCTACAAGACGGAGTGCGAGGTTTCCTGCGCCGACGGCTTCAACGAGACCCAGGACGACAAGTGTAGCGACGTGGTCACGCCCGAGCTCGCTGCGGCCCACGGCGGCAGCTGCACGGGGCATGAGAAGAAACACCTGTAAGCGGAAAGGGCGTATTCTCGCAAGCCGGGAGCAGGTCTGGGCGCCAGCGCCTGCACTCGGCAATGAGAGGAGGTCGCATGCCCACCGCGCACAAGTTGCTGGTCTTGGGACTGCCTGTGCTCTTGCTGACCGCCGGCTGCTACCAGAAAGAATGCGAGATCAAGTGTATCGACGGCTTCAAGATCACGACGGCCGACGAGTGCGAGGATTCGGTGACGCTCAGCCTCGCCCAGGACCACGGCGGCACCTGCACGGCCGAGGAGCAGCGCAACTACTGGCCGTAAGGGGCGTGCTCAGTCCTTGCGGATCTTCGTGCTGCCGAGGTCGGCGTTCGGCACCGACCGGCGCCACTGCCAGATCGCTAGCTCGCGCTTGAGGCGACCGAGCACTCGGCCCCTCGATTCGACCTCCGCGAACACCGTGCGCGCGACCGGGCCGCGCGTCGCCCCGACCCCTGGTTCCGTACGCTTCGTCGCTCCCGCAATCATCGTTCGTCCCTAGTCTTTCTGCGCCAGCTCGTTGCGTATTGCCCTGACTCCCGGAACACTGCGCACCACGTCGGAGGCGTGAGCCTTCGACTTGCGATCCGGCGCCGTCCCCATCAGGGTCACCACGCTGTTGTCCGAGCGCACTGAGATGCCCGCATCCTTCAGGCTTGCGTCCTTTTCGAGGCGGCCCTTGACGGCCTTCTCGATTCCCTCGTCCTTGGCTTCGACCACCTTTCGCTGATCGTCCGGGACGACCTGCAGCGCGTTGGTGACGGCCGTCACGCCGCTGATGTCCCTGGCGACTTCTTCCGCCGCGTTGCGCTCCTCGACACTCGAGACCTTGCCCCGCAGCGTGATAACCCCGGCGTAGGTCTCGACCTTGACGCGTCTGGCCGCCACCCGCTTGTCGAACACGAGCGACGACTTGGCCTTCGTGGTGATCCAAGAGTCCTTCATCACGGAGCCGGCGGCGGGCTTGGGAGCGTCGGTCGTCGACTGGGCGGTTGAGACCGCGGGAGCGAGCGCGAGGGCCAGCACGGTCAGGCCGCAAAGCGCCAGTCTCATGGGGGCGACTCCTCTCTTCTCTTCCACTAATTACTAACGGGCAGTAGAGAGCATGGGCGGTGCCAGCGGCAGAGCTCGCGGAACGGCTAGAATTTCCTGGGATTTACTCCGCCCGGGGTGGCCAGAGTGGCAACCCCGGGCGGCACGGCCATGCCGGGCTAGGCGCCGCGGACGTACCGGCGAAGGACCAGGCGGAGGTGGTCCCGGAAGTGGGGCTGAAGGCGGCTGGTCCAGTCGCTCTGACGAGCCTGCTTCCACTCCGCCGACTCCTGCACCTCGGGCGCGGCGAGGTGGTAGAGCGCCACGTACTTCCGGTTACCGCTGCTGCCCCGGAAGCGGCGAGCGCTCAACACCCCGGGCACGGCCGCGAGCGCTGGGATGTGCTCCTTGTCGTACCACTCGTTGAACTCCGCCTCGAACTCCGGCACGACGTTCATCGCGTTCAGGAGCAGTCCCCCGGCATTGGCGGGCGGAAGCTGGTCTCCGGGCAGGATCTGGTCGCCCTCGAAGCGCATCAGGCGCTCGACCTGCGCGGTAACGCGCTTGGACCACGGCGACAGGTTCGCGCCGCCGATGGCGAGGTAGCCCGGGCTCTGCAGTACCTTGACGTTGTCGAGATCGTACGTCGCGACCGAGATTCTTCGATCCGCCGCGCCGATCCAGCGCTGGCAGGCGAGAAAGCCCGGCACGCGCTGGCGCTCGGGCAGGTGCTCGGTGTCGTACCAGTCATTGAACTCGTCCTCGGCGGCCCGCCCCATGTTCATCGCCGCGATCAGCGTGCCCTTCGCCATGATCGAAATCCTCCGTTCTTTCAGCTCATGCTTTCGAGAGGCGCCACGCCGAGCTCGCTCGTGCACTCGGCGAACCACTGCAGCACCTCCTTGTGTAGCGGAATCCCCTCGGCCCGGCGATGCACGACTTCCTCGGCCTCGGACAGCCCGGGGTAGAGCACGCGCTCCTGCCCGGCGGCGGGCTGCGCTGTTCGCAGCGTCCGGAGCATGTCGTCCATCGTGCTCTTGAATTGCTCGACGTCGGTGAACGCCTCGATGTTGTATGCCGCGAAGTGCGTCTTCGACCCGCTGCCGGGCGCCAGCATCGTGGGCAGAGCGCCGGCCAGCACGGTCGAGAGAACCTCGGCCATCATGGCGAAGCCGTAGCCCTTGTGGGAGCCCTGCTCGCGCGTGCCGCCCAGCGGCGCCTGGTGATACTCGTCGCGGTTGAAGACCGGCTTCTCCTCCATGATGGGTGTGCCTTCCTTGTCGGTCACCCAGCCCGGAAGAAGCGGCGAGCCCACCCGGATCGCCAGCCGGATCTTGTTGCCGGCAATCGCCGACGTCGCGGCGTCGAAGAGCATCGGCGCCTCGCGCCGCGCCGGTGCAGCGAGCGCGATCGGATTGGTGCCGAGCAGCGGCTTGGCGGCGAACGTCGGCACCACACTGAGCCCGGCGCCGGTG
>Ga0307469_10000925_pt1 | contig 10859 bp, 6 predicted proteins | sample atmos_gasesAM2C__FD_203084 | JGI IMG/M metagenome (GOLD analysis project Ga0307469, IMG submission 203084) | Hardwood forest soil microbial communities from Morgan-Monroe State Forest, Indiana, United States - atmos_gasesAM2C_515 | ecosystem: Environmental > Terrestrial > Soil > Temperate forest...
TGAGGCGTGTTCAGGGGCGGCCGGTGATGGAGTTTTCTCGTGTGGGACTTCCGTCGGCCTTGGCATTTCGAGCCGAGGAGCTTCATGCTTTTCGATGGCTGGTTCCGGATTCGCCTGTGCATCCATCTGCTTGTTTTGCGTGGGCATGTCCGCAGCCGTGGCCGGCGGATTGCGGTGCAGAAGCTTGGGCACAATCACGAATCCTGCCAGCGCCAGTACAAGAATCGATGCCAACACGTATCCGGCAGGTGAAGCTTTCTTGGGAGGCGTGGCCGTGGGCAACAGCCGGGCTGCAATATCAGGCACGGTCCACCGACGCTCCGGATCCAAGCGCAGACATTGACGGGCGATCTCCAGGAACGGGGCCGGAATTGTCTCGGGCAGCGTGGGATCGCCTTGACGCACGGCTTCTCCTGGAGAGGCGCGTTGGGTAAGCGCTTCCACCAGCGTGACTCCGAGCGACCAGATATCTGCGGAAGGCGTGCTGCCGCTTGTGGAGAGCTCCGGCGCGTCATAGACGGTCGGTTGGTGGGGGCTGCCATCTTTTTCGCCGGCTCGAAAAATCGTGTCGCAGGACAGCCGAAGATCGTCGCCAACCGCCATGATATTTCCTGGTTTCAGCCGGCCATGCGCGCAGCCTGACGCGTGCAGATACCCAAGTACCTCGAGTACGGAACGCAGCATGTACTCAGTCTCTGAAGGACTCAGTGCGCGGTTGGGAAGAATCTGAGCAAGATTTTCATCCGCCAGTTCCGTTACCACGTACAGCATGGATGAGTTGCCGAGTTGGCAGCGCCCAAAATGGAAGAGGCGAAGCAGGTGCGGATGTTCGAGTTTGGCCGCACGCTCCCAACGTACTAACTGCGCCGCCGAGTTGGCGGGATCTGCTTCCACAAACTTCAGCGCGGCCGCTTGTGCATAGGGGCCGTAGGTCGTCCGGAAGACCGCGCTGTGATCCGATCTGCCCTGGAATTCGCGCAGGGTAAACTGTCCATCGACGACCTGGCCCTCCCATTGTTTCCAAGAATCATTCATGAGAAATCATTTCAAGCGGGAAAGATGGCCGCATCTCACCATTCTATGCACATCGGAGATCGGTTGCAGGCGGTGGGGATGACGCCTGGCAATGTCCAACTTGGGATCCGGGAGCCCGGGGGATCTACAGCTTCAGTGCACTTAACCGGCCTGAGCTTCCACCTGGCTTTCAGCCAGGCTTGCCTCCAAAGCCGCTTTCGGTACCGTTTCCATGGCTGCGGCGATCACCCGGTCCAGGGCATCGGCCAAGGCGATCGGGAATTCGGAGATCAGCAGATTGACATCGAGGTGGAGCGGTTGATCGTGATAGAGGCGCTGAACGGAGAGGAAGCCTCGCCTGCGATTTGAGGTGGTAACCAGATTCAGCATCACACCCCAAGTGCCCGCGGTACCCGGCAAAATCAGGGTGCCCGGACGATTCCAGCGAAAATGAATTTCGCCGTGGCTTACCGGCACGGTCTCGAGACTCTGCAGCACCGGGTACTCACTGAGTTGCAGCTTCACATTGAGCTCGAAAGCATCAAAGTCGTTCGACGAAAACGCAGCGGTCAGGATCCGGCAAATCTGATCGTAGTTCTTCGCGACACCCAGTTCGGCGGTCGCGCGTCGAATGGCAAGATTGTTGATTACGATCTGCCGTTGCTCGAGCGTGCGTTGCGCAACCCGGCGGATTTCGCCGAACTCCGGATAACCCAGATGTTGCACGCCCAGCCAGATGCCGGTGCCGAGCACAGCCAGCACCAGTCCCAGCGAACTTCCGGTCGGCCACAACAGAAACAAACTCAGCATCGCGAAGAGCGCCGAAACTGCATAGAGAACGATGACCACTTCTCGATGGGAAAACCCGAGCTGCAGCAACTTGTGATGAATGTGCTCGCGATCTGCCGTAAACACGGGGCGGCCACTGATCAAGCGGCGCAATACGGAAAGCGACGTCTCCAGGATCGGCAATCCGAACGACACGACGGGAATCGCCACCGCTATGACAGTGGGTGCTTTCTGGGCGCCTTCCAGGGCGAGAGCGCTCAACAAAAATCCGATGAACAAGCTTCCCGAATCACCCAGAAAGATGGTGGCCGGATTGAAGTTGAAGCGCAGGAAGCCGACGATCGCACCGGTCAGTGCGAGCGTCATCAGTGCAACTAACGATGAGTGGCTCAGTAACGCGACTACGAACACCACGAGGGTGGAGAACAGAGCGGATCCCGCCGCCAAGCCATCCAGCCCGTCGATGAGGTTGAAGGCGTTCGTGATGCCCAGCACCCAGACGATGGTGAGAGCCAAGCCCACGAACCAGGGAAACTGACGGTTGCCAAAGAGAACGGGCAGATCAAGAATCCGGAAACCACCCAACCACAAAGCAAAGGCCGCCACGCCTTGAACCGCGAACTTTACGTAGGGCCCCACCCCACGCAGGTCGTCATACAAGCCCAGAAGAAATACCAGGCAGCCCGGCAGCAAAATGGTCAACAGCGTCTTCAGCGAAGAGCCAAAACGGAGGCTGGGGTGGTACGCAGCAATGGCGAGTGCAACACCGAGGCTGAGAACAAATGCTCCGAAAATGGCCACGCCACCCAGTCGGGGCAGAGGAGCACTATGCAGATGTCTCTCAGAAAGGGGGGCGGACACCCAGCCTCGAAGCGTCGCAAGGTTGCGAATGTAGCGCGTGAGGCCGAATGAAAGCGACAGTGCGAGAGCAAAAATCCCGAGGTAAAGAACAGTCAACTGCGTGGTCCTCGATGCGGAGCTATACGGGCAGCACCGCAGTCCGGTGTTGAGTCGCTGTGAATTGCTGACGAACGAATATCGAGGTGGCGGCTAACGTCCCGAAAATATAGCAGGAGAAGAATCTAGGTGGCAATCAGCTTCTAGGTTCTCATAAAAGTCGTATTACTTTTTTGGCACTCCCGAGCGCACGATTTGCCGGAAATACCTGTGTTAGACTCGGGTTTCGCACGAAATCTGAGGGAATGCTGCATGCAGTGGCTCAATTCACGTTCGCAACGACGGCTTGCGGAATCGTTGGCATGTTGCGCTACGTTTGCCTGTTTCTTCCTGGAGCCGGCACTTGCGCAGGTGCAGGAGCTACCGCCATCCACCCCGACCAAGGTAGGCCCAGCGGGATTTCCGGAAGCCACTCCTGAGGACATAGCGGTCCCCCAAACTCCGTCGACCCCTGAAACGCAAAAGGCGCCGGAGGCAAAGGATGCCATTCAGCCCGACGAATCGCAGAGTTCGAGTATCCAACTCGGGCCCGGGGACTTGGTTGAGGTCAATGTGTATGGAGTGCCTGAGCTCACTACGAAAGCGCGCGTCGGGAACAACGGCGATTTGTATCTGCCTCTCATCGATTACGTGCATGTAGCCGACCTGAGCCTGGAAGAAGCGCAGAAACTGATCGAGAAAAGGTTGGAAGACGGCGGGTTTGTCAGAAATCCGCACGTATCGATCTTTATCACCGACTACGCTTCCCAGGGAGTCACGCTCCTCGGCGAGGTCAGCAAACCCGGAATCTATCCGGTGCTGGGCGATCGCCGGCTGTTCGATGTGGTGTCGGCGGCTGGCGGCCTTACCGACCGCGCCAGTCGTACAGTTTCGGTCACGCACCGGAATAATCCCGACAAGCCACAACTGGTGCATCTGGCGAGGAATTTGTCGGACGCGCCGGAAAGCAATGTCGAGGTGCGGCCAGGAGACACCATCGAAATCTTCCGGGCGCCGATCGTATACATCGTGGGCGATGTGGGACGGCCCAGTGGACTGCTGGTCGACAATGGCAGCTTGACGGTGCTGCAGGCGGTCGCCCTGGCTGGTGGTCCCAACCGGACGGCAAAACTGAGCGGCACGCGCATCATCCGCAAGGGGGGCGGAGGGCCGAACGGAATGACGGAAACGGTAGTTCCGCTCAAGAAGATGCTGGAAGCCAAGGCGCCCGACATACCGCTGCAAGCGAACGACATTCTCTTCGTTCCGGTGAGCGGTGCGAAAGTTGCGGCGGCTCGAGGTATCGAAGCTGCGCTCGCCCTGACGACCGCCGTGACGATATACGCGGTACACCCTTGAACTCCTAGCTGGAGCGGGGTCGTCTCTGCGTCTCTTCCGCGAGCACTTCCATCAACACCGTGGCGTACTTCTTTGCGCTTTGCTCGCGCGAACAGCGTTCCACAATGTATTGGCGGGCATTTGCTCCGAGGCTTGCACGCGCGGCTTCGTCTTCCGCTAGTTTCAGAATTGCCTGCACCAGCTCTCTGGCGTTCTCGGGTTCGATCGCGACCCCGGTACGCGCCTCTTCCAGAATCTGTCGCGCCTGACCATCCACTCCGAGGATGACCGGCTTCCCGCATGACATGAACTCCAACATCTTGGTCGGAATCACCGTCTTGAACAGCTCGGTCTTCCTGAGGAGGACCAGGCAAACATCGGAAGCACAAATGTAGGCCGGGATCTTCTCCCGGGGTTGCTGATCCACGAACCACAGGTTTTTCAGTCCGTGCCTTTGAACCATTTGGCGAATGCGTTCCTTATCCGCACCTTCTCCCACCAGCAGAAATGCGATCTTCGCGTTCGTCGGCTGGATGGCAGCGGCTGCTTCGATAAGGGTCTCCAGTCCGTGGGCCATGCCCATCGTTCCGATGTAGCTGACGACGAATTTGTCTACAAGTCCAAGCTGAGCTCGAAGATCTTTCTGTTCCGCCGCAGGGGAGAAGAGCGCGCTCTCCACCCCGTTCTCCACGATTGAAATCTTCCCATCGGGCACCTGCCAGAACTTGATCAGATGCTCCCGAAACGCTGGCGTGACCACGACGATCCGGTTGGCACGCCGATAGAGAAAGCCGGCAATCGCTCCCAGCACGCGATGCAGCCACGAGTTGGCCTCTCCCATGCCGACCGCACTCAGCGATTCCGGCCAAAGATCGCGCACTTCGAAGATGAATGGCACACGCTTCCAGTGGGCAATCCACCATCCGGAGAGGCCCACCAGAAGTTGAGGCGAGGTGGCGATCACGACGTCGGGACGAGGAATCTCTCGCTCCCGCATTGCGGCTGAGACGCAAAAGGAAACGTAATTCAACATTCGCTCGTACGCTTTCCGGTTCGGCAGCGGGAAGAGCCAGGTGCGCACGACCTGAATTCCATCCACGTCTTCGCGATAAACGAGGTTCCGCAAGCGTGGGCGCCATTCCGGAGGCACGACGCCCGTTGGATGGTTAGGAAAACCGGTGAGAACGGTCACCTCGTGCCCCGCACGTACCCAATGGCGCGCAAGTTCTACCGCACGAGCCGCGGGTGCACCCATTTCCGGTGGAAAATATTGTGAGACGTAGACGATCTTCACTCAGTCACTAGTAGTAGCACAGCTTGAATGCGGTCTTGTAGCACAGCGCGGCGGCGCGCTTCATCGGGCTGCGCATGTAAACCTCCCAGCGCTGCGCGTAATCCAGAAAAATGTCACGGCCCGTCAGCCGATGCATGATCCTCAACTGCACAATGTGCAAGCGATGATAAAAAGGGCTCGCCACCATCTTGAGTCGTGTACCCGACTGCTCGTACAGGGACCAGAATCCCAGATCATATCGTTCGAGATTCTTGCTGAGAGTGTTCGTCACGCGTTGGAACAGATTTCGGGCCTCGGGATCCTGCCGTGCCAGCACGTAGTCATACACTCCCCAGAGCGCCCAGATCATTCCGTTGAGAATATGCGTGGGCGGATCGACCAGGTACTCCTCGATCCACGGGTCGCCTTGCTCATCGACATACAAAACCCCACCCTCCTTCACTGGAAGCAGAAAACTCTGAAACGCGCGCTGCGCCGCGTCCCAGTAGATCGCATCGCCCGTCGCATTATGCGCGCGCAGCAGCAACGAGATGCCCTGGCCCTGGGCCAGCCCTGAATACCAGGGCGCTTTCAGCGTATCCCGATACTCCCAGTCAAAGTGATGGTTCCATACCCAGACTCCATGCGCGTTCCGTTCGAGGTTCGCAACCAGCCAATTGCTGGCCGCCAGAAACTTGGTTCGCCTCTCCACACTCTTGTCGCGGGCAAACAGGTTGTAGTTTCCCAGACCGTACTGCGCGATCGCGATCGGGTTGTAGCGCACGCCGATCTGTCCGTGATAGTCGAGCATGGGAATACCGTTGGCATCGTAGAGCCCAGCGTAGTTCGCCTTTTCGGTGAACTCCATGAAGTACTCGCCCAGAACGTCGCAGGCGGCCTTGACATTCTCGCGGGGAGTTTCATGCCAGAAGGTCAACTGACTCTTGCCGGGCAGCAAGTAAGCGCTGAAAATTCGCTGGTAGTATCTGAGGCGACGCTTCACGGAAGGGTATGTTGGACGACTTTTTGTTGGACGCTCGGAACTATACCACGCACATCTGAGACCGCGGCCACCATCAGATCCCGGGTTGCACCCTGAAGATGGATGTCACCAGATCGTCTCGCTCGACTGCGATCGTGGTGACTGCGAGGTAGTCGGTTGAATTTTCGCCGGTGGGCAAGAACGCGTTGCCGTACTGGAAGAAACGCATAGGCCAACGATCCTTCTTCCAGGAGAGCAAGCATTTCCATGACTCGCCGCCAGGACCTCCGTAGAGGCGCACCGAACGTTCGCGGTTCACTTCGCTCGGCTCAACCATGGTCGTAAAGAAAATCGTATCGGCCACGCGGCTGCCTTCAATGGACGAGCTATCCACGTCAGCGAGCACCGAGACACTGCCTTGGCGATCCAACCGGTAAACATGATTCGCTTCGAGCGGAGTATCGGATGCAAAGTACAAGCCGTCGGGGCCTGGCACGGCTGCTACCGCCCGGGCCTGTTGATTGCCGGACAACACCGTTTCAACCGACGTCATATCGGTCGAGGCCCGAAGGATGCGGCATTCCTCGCCATAGTCGCCCGTAAGAATCCAGAGGCAGCGCGTCCATCGGTCGTAAACAATATTGTGCACGTGCCGGATTCCACCGCGCGGAAATGTGTATGCGACCTCCCATGTACTGCCCTGGTCGCGCGAGACATATATGTAAACTTCTTCGCGGTTGGCGTTATCGAAGTACTCGCCGAAAAACACGCTCCCATCGGGCGTCGCAGTAATGTGCAGCGGACGCGTACCCCGCGTGATTCTATGGGTGATCCTGAATTCCGAGGTTCCTGGCGCGAGGGTAACAATCGCACCTGGCACCGCTCCGATAAGGTGTCCGGCCGGTGCGACTGCCAGGGCGTGGAACCCATCTCTCATCAGCCGGTAACTCAAGCGGGCCTTGCTGGTGAAGGAGCGCCACATGGGCGGTCGATATCGCCCAGCAGCTTTCCAACTCAGATGCCCGCCGTCGAATTTCCCGTACAACAACTCGTAGCCTCGCGCCGCGTAAAGTGCGTCGCCCTGCCAGGTGAGGGCGCGTAACCCCGGAAATCGATCTGCGAGTGTGAGGCTCAGGCCACCTTCATTCGCCGTCCTGCCATCGCTTCGCTCAGCAGGCATACGGGCTCAGTTTTCAGACTTGAGTACAAGGAAGGGGCCGATCGCCAACACGTCCATCTTCGTGCGCCGGAAGCAATCGATGGCTTCTTCGGGAGTGCACACGATCGGCTCATTTTCGTTGAAGCTGGTATTGAGAACCACGGGAATGCCGCTCTTGCGCTGAAATGCTTTGATCAGATCGTAGTACAGGGGATTCTCGTCGCGGGCCACGGTTTGCAAGCGTCCGGTGTCGTCGACGTGATTCACCGCACAAAGCTCCTTCCGTTTCTCGGGACGGATCTTGTACACGTGCAGCATGAAAGGCGACGGGTGATCGTGTTCAAAATACTCGTGCTGGTATTCCACAAGAATCGATGGAGCAAACGGACGAAACCATTCCCGGTGCTTGATGCGGGCATTCAGCACATCTTTCATATTCGGCAAGCCGGGATGAGCGACAATCGATCGATTTCCGAGGGCGCGCGGCCCCCACTCCATCCGTCCCTGAAACCATCCGATCACATTGCCGAGCGCGATCTGTTCGGCAACGCGATCGAGGAAAGCTTCCTGTTCAAGCTTCTGATATCGCAAGCCGGCCTTCTTCAGGTCCGACTCAATGCGGCTTTCGGAAAATTCGGGGCCCAGATAGGAATGCTTTAATTCCTGCCGACGAGATTGCTTCAGTACAGAATGATAGGTGTGCAGCGCCGCGCCCACAGCCAGGCCCTCATCGCCGGCGGCTGGCTGAATCCATGTTCGGCGGAAGGGAGTCGCATGGAAGAGCTTGCCATTCGCCACGCTGTTCAGGGCGCAACCTCCCGCCATCGCCAGATTCTCGAGCGGTACGCGCTTATGCAGACCGTTCAGCAGATGGAAAAAGACTTCTTCAAATCGCTGTTGCATCGCAAAAGCAAGATCCATATCGCGCTGCGTAATTTCAGTGTGTGGCTCGCGCGGCTGGCCAAAACTCTTTTCCATGCGTTCGGAAAAATGCCGGGCCAAACGAACAGTTCCGTCCGATAGAACTTCCATTCCCTGATTACTGCCGAGAGGCTTGAAATACTTAAGCGCGAGATGAAAGGTCTCGTCCTGCAGCTCAATGATTTCGCGCACTTCCCGGCTGTATGTATCTTTGCCGTACGGTGCCAAACCCATGACCTTGCCTTCGTCCCCGTACTTCTTATAGCCGACGAACTCGCAGATCATGGTGTAGAAGCTGCCCAGGGAGTGCGGCAGAAACACCCGATCGAGAACCTCGATTTCACTGCCTTCGCATCGCGCCATCATGGTGGAAACGAAGTCGCCCGACCCGTCATAACTAAAGCCAGCCGCCTTCTCCCAAGGCGAGCAATAGTATGCGCTGGCGATGTGTGCAATGTGATGCTCCAGGTGGTGTTCCTGAAATCGCAATGCAGTGGGGTCCATCTCGAAAGCGCCTGCCAAAAGCGACCGGACATCGCGCATCGATTCCTTACGTTGACGCATGCGAATGAAATTCAGGATCTTGGAGGGATTCGCCAGGGCGTATTGCACTTTCTTCGTCAGATTGGCATCGCTGTCCTGTCCCACGGCCACGTGATGGAGGTCTGTAATCTTCGCGCCCACAGCGTCCAGGCACGCCTTGACGGCCAGCGTCGGGAAGCCCCCATAGTGCTTCTTCCGGTTCAAGCGCTCTTCGGCTATGGCAAAAAGGATTTCTCCGTCCTGCACGATGGCGGCCGAAGCATCGGCGTGAAACATATTGAGGCCCAGAATCAGCATGAACTGCGATCCATCCTTCTCAAAACTTAATTTTCAGTATCGTGATGCAGTGAGGCTCGGCGCAGAAACTCCCGCGTATCCACAACCACAGGCTGCCCGGAAGCACGCGACTTGAGGATACACAGCGTCGCGAGAGTAGTGCTTACGATGGACTCAAAAGGTATCGGCTCCGGACCTCCGGAGCGCAGGCATTCCGCAAACGCCTGCCACTCGCCGCGATGTCCTTTATCCTGCTTCCATCGAGAGCGGACGGTGGACTTTTGGCCGAAGCGGGTCATCTCGAGCGTTCGAAAATCGTCCAACACGGCGACGGCGCCACCGCCAAAAACTTCCACGCGCTCTTTCGAGAATGCCCGGTCGCCATTGGCCAGGTAGTGAATCGTTCCCTCGGAACCGTTTTCAAAGCGGAGAGAGATCAGGAGATTGTCGTCGCTGTACTGGCCTCCGTTTGCCAAGGGACGGGTTTGCACTTCGATCGCCATGGCCCCGGCCAGAAAAGACAGAAAGTCGACGAAGTGGCACACCTCACCCAGAATGCGTCCGCCGCCGACTTCGGGATCATTGATCCAATGATCGCGCGGGAGCGCTCCCGCATTGACCCGATAGTGCAAGGCGAGCGGCTCTTGAATATTCAGGAAGCGCTTCATCGCTGCGGCCATCGGAGAAAAGCGGCGATTAAACCCCACCAGGAGTGAGGGGTAACGCGCTTGTGAAGTGTCAGTGCGCGTTTGGGCGATTTTCAGCAATTCGTCTTCCCGCAGACAGAGAGGTTTCTCACAGAAAACGTGCTTTCCTGCCGACAACGCGGCGAGGACTTGCCCGGCATGCAGGTGATGACGGGTGGCAATAACCACGGTATTGATGTTCTGATCGCGCAGAATTTCTTGCTCGTCGGTAGTGCAGTAGTTGAACTTGAATTTGGCGGCCGCATGTCGGCTGTGCGAACCGGTCGCGGCGCACACCCCAATGAACTCCACGCCGTCGACACCTTGTAGAGCAGGCAGCAGCGTGCCGCTTGCGAAAGCGCCTGCCCCCAATAGACCCACGCGGATGGACGAATCAGCGGCGGGCCGAGTAGTTGGAGCCCGCATCGCGGCGAGATCGACCCGGTGCTTCATCTCTACGGTATCCGGGTAGACAAAGAGCACCCCCAGGGAGCGCTCGTGGGTTCCACCTGAAATCAGTTCATACGCCGCCTGCGCTTGATCGATTGAAAACCGGTGGGTAAGCAATGGCTTCAGATCGAGTCTGCCATCAGCCACAAATTGAAGGAAGGCCTCCATATTGCGCGTCTCTGTCCAGCGCACCTGACCGATCGGATAATCGCGACCCTTTTGCTCGAAAACCGCATCGTAACGCCCCGGTCCGTACGATCGCGACACGCGAAAATCCAGCTCTTTCTCGTAATAGCGCTGCCGTTCGAGATCCATCCCAACCGTGCCCACAGCGACAACGACCGCGCGGTCGCGCGCAATTTGCGCCGCCACATTCACCGGTTCGCTGCTGGCGGTTTCAGCCGTGATCAGCACGGCGTCGACTCCACGCGCATGACTGTGCTGAGCGCAGATGCCCAAGAATTCCGAAGCAGAGGAGCACGCGGCAACGGC
>Ga0307469_10000926_pt1 | contig 10857 bp, 8 predicted proteins | sample atmos_gasesAM2C__FD_203084 | JGI IMG/M metagenome (GOLD analysis project Ga0307469, IMG submission 203084) | Hardwood forest soil microbial communities from Morgan-Monroe State Forest, Indiana, United States - atmos_gasesAM2C_515 | ecosystem: Environmental > Terrestrial > Soil > Temperate forest...
ATAACGGCCATTGCGAAAAGACCGTACTGTTCCGGTCCCAGCAGCCGCGCCAGCGCGACCTGAATGCCGAGTTGCAGGACCAGCTGCACGACGGAGCCGGAGGCTCCCCAGAGAGCGGCGGAGATGCTGCGTTGCGACAGGTCGGCCGCTTGCGGCATCGCTACTTGAGCAGCAGCGTCGGCCTGGGGCGCAAGAAGGGAAGCCTGCCCGGCCGCATGCGTCGTGGGATCACGCCCAGCATCGGCAGCTGCAGCATCTCGGCGACATCCTGGGCCGAGCGGATGCGCCGGTCCAGGATCTCTAGCCCGAGTGCCGCCCCGACGCCGCCGAAAGTCCCCAGCAAAATGGCGGCAAGGGTGTTCAGCAGCAGGTTCGGAAATGACGGCTCGACGGGCTCGGACGCCAGCGTCAGCACTGAAACATTGGATTGGGTGAACCGGCTCTCGAGCCTGCTCAGCGTGAGGCGCTGCGAAACGCCTTCGTAGGATTTCTGCGCGTTGTCCACGTCGCGCTGCAGCGTGGCGAGCTCGTCTCGCGCCTGTCTCATCTCGAGCAGTTTCTTTTTCTGCGCCGCGATGGCGGCCAGCAGCTCGGCTTCCTTGTCCCTGCCGACGGCGGTGGCCGTGCCAAATCCGCTGGTGATGATGCGCGTCTCGGCTTCCAGCCGCTGCTTGAGAGAAGCCAGCTCGGATTCCATGCGCTGGTACTGGGGATGGTTCTTGCCAAGGTTGCCCGCGACCTCCTGCAGCTTGGCTTCCTGGCGGGCGATGTCGGTCTTGAGCGTGTGGATGAGGGGGTTCTGCACCACCTCGGGCAGCGTGCTGGAAGCGCTGCCCGAGCGCTGCTTGCTCCTCGCCTCGGCAGCCTGCCCCTGAATGACGGTGAGCTGCGCCGAAAGATCGTTGAGCTTGGTCACTTCGCTGTCGAGGCGCTCGTCGCTCGCGACGATGCCGTATGTCTGCTGGTGCTCGGACAAGCGTGCCTGCGCCTTCTCCAGGTTTTCGCGCAGCCCTTTGTCCTGCTCGCCGAACCAGCGCGCATACTGCCGCGCCGGGTCGGTCCTCAGCTCGATGCTGGCTTCGATATAGGCCTGCGCGAAGGCGTTGGCCACGGCTGCGGCGAACGCCGGATCGGCCGCGCTGAACGTGATGTCAATGACGTTGCTCTCGCGCGAGGGCTTGACGCTCAGCTTTTTCTGCAAGCCGGCCGCCAGCCAGGCCACGAGGCTGCCCTTGCCCTGGGTCCTCTTCAGCCACTGTTCCTTCTGGCCCGGCGCATCATCGAGCTTGAGCAGCTTCACCACCTTCTGTGCTACGCGATCGCTGCCGATGATGTCGCGCTGCGTGGCCATGTAGCCGGGCATCACCATCGTGTGGAGCATTGTTCCGGTGACCGGATCCGGCGAATTCACGTCGACCACCACGGCGGCCGTGGCGGTGTACTTCTTGGGCAGCACCAGGCTCGCGGCCATGATCGCCGCTACGGTCGCGAGCAGGATCAGCACGACGATCTTGAACCGTGCGCGCAGAACCGTCAGGAACTGATGCAGGTTCATTGTGCCCTCGGGTTCAGAAGTCGTTGAGCACGGCGCCGACGATGCTGCACTTCGCCTGCACCACGCTGTCGGAGATGCCCTGAACCCGCCACATGCGGGAGGAGTGTTTTCGCACCACGATCAGTGCGGCGCCGGCACGCACGGCGATGGTCTGCGCGTCGGCGTTCTGGGCCACGGCCGGGCAGTCGAGCAGGATGAGGTCCACATGCGTGGCGAGCTGGTGGAGCAGCTGCGCGAACATCGGCCGCCCCAGCAGATCCTGCGGGCTGGGCGGCGGTGCCCCGGCGGGCAGCACCGAGAGGTTCGGCAGCGACGCGACGCGCTCGAGCGCCTCGAAGGCAGCAGCGCGCCCGGACAGCACCGCCGAGAGGCCTGCGCGGTTGTCCAGGCCGAACAAGCGGTGCAGGCAGGGCTGGCGCAAGTCGGCGTCGATCAGAAGCGTGCGTGCGCCGAGCTGCGCGAACACCACGGCGAGATTGGCGGCGATGAAGCTGCGGCCCTCCCTGCGAGCCGCGCTCAAGATGGCGAGCGCCTTGCTCGTCGGCTCGCCGTCCAGCCAGCGCAGCATGAGCTGGCCGCGCACGGCGCGCAGCGCCTCCACCTGCGGGCTGAACGGCTCGTAGGCGGCGACTACCTCCTCGCTCACCTTGCTCTCGCCGCGCCGCAGATAAGGGTGGTCGAACTGGCGCGCAAGCGCGAACTCGATGTCGGCTTGCGTGAGCAGGCCGACCTCTTTGCCCGCATCGCCGAAGCGCAAGCCCTTTTGCCGCTGCAGCAGCAGGATGCTCTCGACGTCCTGCGGCCGCAGCCTGCCGGCATGGACCAGGACCGCGCCGAGCTTGCGCTCCGCGGCCTTGAGTGCCAGGGATTGGCTCGGCGCGGAGGTCGACTCGCTTACGCGCGCTACGCTGTGAGGTTCCATGGCCTAGAACAGGCTATCGCCGACGTAGTACACGTCGCTGGGCTGGACTGGGTCATCAAGCCTGGGGTTGCTGACCTCAAGCTTGCTGCTCGGGCCGCGCCGGTACAGCCGCAAGCTGCGCTCGGTGCCGCGCTGCGTCGGCCCTCCGCCCTGCGCCAGGGCCTGCCTCACCGTCATGCCGCGATCTACGCGGTACGAGCCGGGACGCTGCACTTCGCCGTAAATGTAGAACAACGGCGCCCGGTTGACGTAGATCACATCACCCGGCGCTACCGTGACGTCGTCGTCATATTTGTTGTAGAGAAACAGCGCCGGGATATCGATTTCCTTGCGGAATGGCTTGCCTGCTCGCTCGCCCATGACGATGGCAACGTCGGCACCGGTCGGCGCAATTCCGCCCGCGATGGCGATCATCTCGGAGACGCGGACGTTGAAAGTCTCCAGCGGAAAGCGCCCCGCGCGGTTGACGAGCCCGAGGACCGAGACCTGGTTGCTGCGCATTTGCAAGGACAGGATGCTGACCTGCGGCTGCTTGATGAAATTGCCGTCGGCGAGCGCCTTGGCAATGGTCTGCTCGGCGAGCGGGATCGTCAGGCCGCCTATCCTCACTCTGCCGATCAGCGGATACGTAATGATGCCGTTCTCCCCCACGCGGGTTTCCAGCGTGAGATTCGGATTGTCGAATACCGAGATGCGGATGCTGTCGCCCGGCCCGAGCCGGTATTCGACCACCTTGTCCTGCGCGCGGGCGCCCAGCGCGAGCGCTGCGGCGAATATCAGCAGCGCGGCGCCGAGCAGGCTACGGAGTCTCATTGAATGCAGATATCCAGGGTTGTTTACAGACGCTCGCGAGGTCCAGCGGAAAATCCGCCGCCGAAACGGGGTATTCGCCGCGACCACTGCGGCGTGGCTAGACCGTCGCGTTGAGCACCCTGTGGCGGCGGCGCGCGATGAATCCCAGCAGCGCAAGGCCCGCTAGCGCCATGCCGTAGGGTCCATGGCCGCGCTTCGGCTGCGCCGCGGCGTTCGGGGTTTCCGGGCCAGGGTTCGGCGTCGCCGCGGCGTGCGCGGTTTCGGGGCCCGTGCCGGGATGCGACGTGAAGTGAAAACGAGCGGCGTCGACGCAGGACACGCTGCGCGCAGCATTCACGCCAAGGGCGAGCGAGCTGTGGATCGCCTCCGGAGCTGGAGAAATCGAATGGTCCGGAAGTAACGCGCCCGCAAGCGCTTCCCCCGGCACCGACAATGCCATCACAGATAAGATCACAGCTTTGGCAGTTCGCATCAGAGACAGAGTCGCAAGGGAGGCAGAGGAAGACATTTGGCCTGGTCGATCATAGTGGCTCGGGTCTCGATTCGCTATCGAGAAAGCCTGATTTTGGTGTAGCCGCTCGACGATCTGAAGTCGTTGCCCGACTACATGACATAGTCCGAGCGGAGCAGATCAGAACATCAGCGAGGCATCGAGCGTCGCGACGGTGGCGCTGAACGGGATTGCAGGATCGTTGGACGTTTGCAGGTTGCGCTGCAGGCTGGCCTTGACCGTGACATTACGCAACAGTTGCCAGTCCAGCGCGAGTTGCGCGCTGCGGAAAGCATAGCGGAGCTCCGAACCGGCGGGCACCACAGGATTGCGAAAATCGCTTGCTACATGATCGAGGGTCATCGCCAACGCAGTCTTGGCGCCGAGCTGCCATCGCGGTCCGAACGACAGTCGCTTGTCCACTCTGTAGCTCGCGAAATCGGCCTGCCACGGCTGGAGATCCCGGCTGATGGCGAGACTGAGCGACAGCCTTGCGGTGGGAAGCCATCGATATCCGAGCCGCGCCGCGGAACCGGTAAAGTCCCGCTCGGCGAAATGACTCGAGCGGTAATCGACCCGGGCGAGCCGTCCATCGAGCGTGGATTTGCCGCTGACGATCCAGGTCGCCAGCAGCTCGCTTTCCGAGCGCCTGAATCCGTCGTCGACCAGGGTCACGGGGTCTGCCGCGCGGTCGGTGAAGTGGCCAGCCGCGGAGCGCAAGTTGAAAGTAACGGAGCTGCCGGATCCTGCCACGTACTTGACGCCGCCTTCCCCGCCGGTCACCCGAACGCTTCCCAGCTGGATGAACGGCGACGTATTCTTCGCCACCTGCTGGCTCGCCGCCCCGAGCAAATGCCAGCCGCCGAACAGCCATGCGTCCACCGAGAGCAGGCGGTTTTGCAGGGTGCGCACGTTGCGCGTTGAAGGGTCCCGGAAGTCGGTGTAGTTGACGAGCGCTTCAGTGCGGTCGGCGGCGAGCGTGCCGCTCACGCGAGGGGTGAAGTGCCATTGCCACGTCCCCTGATACTGCAGTGCGTTGAAGTCCAGGAAGGAAAAATTGTTGTAGCGGTAGGCCGTTCCCGTGAAGTCAAGGAGAAAGCGTTGCTGCGCGTACGGCTTGTCGACGCGCAGCCCCGCATACGTGGCGCTGATGCGATCAGACTTGGTGGGCTTCCCCAGCAGCGCCTGCGGGTCGGCGGAGCCGGGGAGGTGAAACACGTTGCTGTCCCAGGTGACCGAGCTGCCGATCAGCGCCATGACGGGATGCTCCTGCACGGCAACCGGCGGGGGCTGCTGGACCTCCGCAGGCGGCTCCTCGTCGCTCGCCGGCGGCTGCTGGGCCGCCGCAGGCAGCGCCAGAAACAGGCTCATCAACGCCAGGACCCGCGCCATCAGGTTTATCTTACTCATTATTGTTTAAGGCGGCTGATCGCGCCGCTATTTACTCGACCGTGACCGACTTCGCCAGGTTGCGCGGCTTGTCGACATCGGTGCCCTTGTCGAGCGCGGCGTGATAGGCGAGAAGCTGCAGCGGGATCGTGTGCAGGATAGGCGACAGGATTCCGGCGTGGTTGGGTACGCGGATCACCTGCAAGCCGTCACCGTCTGTGAGCCTGGTGTCCTGATCCGCCATCACGTGCAGCTCCCCGCCGCGCGCTCGCACTTCCTGCAGATTGGAGCGGAGCTTCTCAAGCAAGGCGTCGTTGGGCGCGATCGCGACGACCGGCATGCTTTTGTCGACCAGCGCGAGGGGCCCGTGCTTGAGCTCACCCGCCGCATAGGCCTCGGCATGGATGTAGGAGATCTCCTTCAGCTTGAGCGCCCCCTCCATCGCGATCGGATAATGGATGCCGCGGCCGAGGAACAGCGCGTGATGATGCCGCGCGAATTTCTTGCCCCAGGCGCTGACCAGAGGCTCGGCTTGCAGGACCTCCGAGAGCTGCGATGGCAGGCGCCGCAGCGCCTGCAGCAATGCCGATTCCCGCTCGGGCGAGAGCCGGCCGCGCGCCTTGGCGAGCGCCATCGAGAGCAGCACGAGCGCGGCGAGCTGGGCGGTGAAAGCCTTGGTCGAGGCGACGCCGATCTCGGGACCCGCCCGCGTCAGGAATCTAAGCTCGGTGGCGCGCAACAAAGCCGATTCCGCGACATTGCAGATCGCCAGGCAATGGCGATGGCCGAGCGACCTGGCGTGATGGAGCGCCGCAAGCGTGTCGGCGGTCTCGCCTGACTGCGAAATACCGACGACGAGGGCGCGGGGATTCGGCACCGACTCGCGGTAGCGATACTCGCTCGCGATCTCGACGTTGCACGGGATGCCGGCCAGGCCCTCGAGCCAGTAACGGGCGACGAGGCCGGCGTGGTAGCTGGTGCCGCAGGCAACGATCAGCGCCGCATCGACATCCTTGAAGATCCGCTCGGCCTCGGTGCCGAACAAGCAGGGTGAGACCGCGCGCGCGTTGATCACCATCTCCAGAGTGTTCGCGATCGCTTTCGGCTGCTCGAAGATCTCCTTCTGCATGTAATGCCGGTAGTGGCCAAGCTCCACCGCCTGCGCCGACAGCTGGCTGAGGTGCAGCGGGCGCTCGACGACATTGCCTTTGGCGTCGACAATCCGCGCGCCGGCGAGGCTCACTTCGGCGCAATCGCCTTCCTCCAGGTAAATCATGCGCTGCGTCACCTGCAGCAGCGCGGAGGCATCGGAGGCGGCGAAGCTCTCGCCGTCGCGCAATCCCAGCAGCAGCGGGGGGCCCATGCGCGCCACCACCATGCGGGTGGGTTCGGCCTCGGCGATCACGGCGATCGCGTAAGCACCGACCAGTGCGGCGACGCTGCGCCGCACCGCATCGAACAGGCTGGCGCCGGCGGCGAAATGCGAGTGGACGAGGTGCGCGATGACTTCCGTATCGGTCTCGGTGACGAACTCATAGCCTTTCGCCTGCAGCTTGCCGCGTATCTCGTCGTGATTTTCGATGATGCCGTTGTGCACCACCGATACGCCCCGGCTCACGTGCGGATGGGCGTTGTTTTCCGAGGGAACGCCGTGCGTCGCCCAGCGCGTGTGCGCGATGCCCAGGTTCCCCGACAAGCCGTGCTCTTGCGTCAGCCTCGCGAGCTCGGCCACCCTGCCGGTGCTGCGCAGCCGCTTCAGCGTTCCGTTCACCACCGCCACGCCCGCGGAGTCGTAGCCGCGGTATTCAAGCCGCTTCAGGCCTTCGAGCAGGAGGGGAACGACATTACGCCGAGCGACAGCAGCGACGATTCCGCACATGGATCCAGAAAAATAAGGTAGGCGATGCTCGCCGGTGACGTACCGGCGACTAGCTCCATCAGACTACTACTTCGGGAGTCAGCTTTTCAACGCGGCTTGTAGTTGAGCCACCACGTCGAATCGCTCGATCGCTACAGGAAAATCCAGCTATGGCGACAGCAGGCGGGAGCACCATGCACTATGATCAAGTCGAGAGTTTAATTCTGCTGAACTGATGTGAACTTTTCCTCATGCGAGCGGACGGCGCACAGCAAGTAGACGACGAGCTCCAGACCTGGCAGCGCGAACACCAAGACCCGGCGTCGCCCCAGTCCCCTGCCGTCGGCGGTCCTGCGCGCTTCGATCCGTTCGAGCTGGAATCGGTCATGCTGAACCTGGATGCCTCGCTCAGGGTACGCGCGCGCCATCAGTTCTTCGGCTGGACGCAGGGCACGCTGCAGAGCCTGGTCGAGCATCAGCTGCTGATCTGTGCCTTGCAAAATGAGGCGCCGGCAAGGTTTCATGTCGACAGCTTTTCGACCGTTCCCGTGGAGCCCACGCACTTCAGCGAGCTGTTCCGCCAGGATGTGTTCCTCGTCCCGCACCTCATCAAGAGCTGGGAGGAGAACCACAATCAGGTGATCACTTTCGAAGCGGGAAACGGCGAGCAGTTTGCAGGCAGCGCCCTGGCGCGCGAGTTGACGCGGCTGGGCGCCAGTCACATCGTCGCGCATGGAACCCACGATGCCACCGGGCAGCTGACGAGCTTCTTCACTTTTGCCTGCCGGCCGGGCTCGATCGGTCCGCGGCAGGCATATTACGTCGAGCTGCTGGTGCCTTTCCTGCACTCGGCCTGGGTCCGCACCCAGGTCAACTGGCAGGCGAAAAGCGCCGGGGCGAGGCCCGCGGTGACGGGCTTTCTCACCCCGCGGGAGCGGGAGATCCTCGAGTGGATCTACCGCGGCAAGAGCAACATCGAGGTCGGGATGATCCTCAAGATCAGTCCCCTGACGGCGAAGAATCACGTGCAGAAGATCTTGCGCAAACTGGGTGTGCTGAACCGCACGCAGGCTGTCGGCAAAGCGCTCGCGCTGCGCATTCTGACCACTTAAAGCCGCGACCAATATCGTCAGCGTGACTGCTTGGATCGGATTCCAGGAGCGACTTCGCCCGACAAAAAAAAGCCCGGGCGTACTGCCGGGCGTGGTAGATGCCTGCTTAGGGAGGAAGGAGGGGAAGACATCTACCCCATCCAATAATAGTGGCTCGAGTCTCTTTCCGCTATCGCGAAAGCCTGATTTCGTTGTAGCCACTCGGCGATCCGAAGTCGTTGCCCGACTACAACCGTGAAGCCCGGCCCGATGAGAAAGACGGTCCTGCTGGCGGTCCTTTCCGGGACGCTCGGGTTTGTCGTCCTCGATTCCGCCAGGGTGGAGCGCTCGGCACCTGCTTCGAGCACATCTTCTTCGCCGCAGGCCGTCGCCGGTGGCGCCTCGGTCCCTCTCGCATTGCCTGAGCGTTCTCAGCTTGGAAAGCCGCGTACCGAGCTCTTCGCTTCGCGCTCGTGGCAGCCGCCGGCGCCCAAGATCTCGGCAGCGCCCCTCGTGCCTCCTGCGCCGACCGCACCGCCGATGCCATACAGGTACGCCGGGAAGCTGGTACAGGGGGGACAGCAGTCGGTGCTGCTGGCCAAGGGCGACATGCTGTTCCCGGTCAAGGAGGGTGAAACGCTGGAAGGCGCATACCGCGTGGACTCCATCGGCGAAACCCAGGTTACGCTGACGTATCTGCCGCTGGCGCACGAGGAACGCATCCCCGTGGACTCTTCGCTCCCGGTTGCCGCCTCTGCAACGCGGCTGGATCCCGCCGCCGCAGCGGGTGGTGGGCAGGCCGCATCGGCCACGGCCGCCCAGGCGCGCCCAGCGCAGTTGCTTTGGGAGGGGCCGCAGCAGGTCAAGCTCGGCACGCGCTTTGAAGTCGTCGTGAGAGTGACTTCCGGTCAGCCGCTCCAAGCTTCGCCCATGCAATTGCGCTTCGACCCGGCGTATCTTGAATTCGGGGGGGCGAAGCCCGGGAGGTTCCTCGGTGGCATGGGCCGCGATTTCAGTTACCGCGCCGATCCGAACGGCTCGATCTTTGTCGCGGCATCGATCCAGGACCCCACATCCGCTGCGGGCGCCGAGCTGCTGGTCCTCAGCTTCAGAACGGTGAAGACCGCGGCCGCTACGGAGCTCAGCATCGCTGCGCTGAACCTGCGGGGAGCGGGAGGACAGCCGGTCGCATTCAGCCAGCCCGCAGCGTACAAGGTCGCCATTTCGCCATAAAGGCGCGTAGCGGCGCCGCCTCTTCAACGCGGTTTACGGCGCTGTCCAGCGCGCCGTTGGGGTCCAGCGCGTCGTTCTTGCCCACGGCGCTCCTGTGGGTCTTCGAACCATCGGTACGCTGACGTTTCGTCCGGAAAGCTCCGCACGTTCAACCTGTGCTGCCGCGCGATCAATTCGACGTACTCGTGCGAAAGCCGGAGCTCCGCGGAATCACCCAGCAGCGCGATGCGCCGCGACGGTGTGACCGCCAGCTTGCGGAAGTACTCGATCAGCCCGTGCCGCTCGAACTGAAATATCGGCTTCGACGAACGCACCGAGATCAGGATGCACGGGGACCGGCTCTCCCTGCTTGCGCTGACGATCGCCTGGAAAAAGGCTTTCGTTTCCTCAACCGTCTCGCGGCTGAATAATTCCGCCCGTAGAACGCCTCGGTCGAGAGTGATCCTGTACCCCATGGCTCCGAGTCAGCTCTGCTGTGCGGTTTACCTCCGTTAATTGCGGAGCGAGACTCCGCGGTCAGGGCGACGGGGCAGCTCCGAACCGATTCAACACATTCGCGGTGATGCGCTGGATGCGCGGGTCCACGACGTTCGCGAGATCCAGTCCCCAGCTCCAGCTGACCGTCCCCGCGCCGAACACCCAGGCGCCGCTCGGTGCCTGGTAGATCGACGAGTTCGCAATCATCGTGGTGCCGCCGGAATCGGTGAACGGAGACTGCGACAACACCTGGTAGGTGCCGGCGACCGATGTCGGTAGCGGGTAGCCCGACATCGACGCGTCCATTTCGTAGCCGACGATCCCCGGGATGCTGTCGCCGTCGGCCAGCCCCGTCCCCGCGTACACCCAGCTCGAGCTGTTCTTGACCACATATGGCGCGTTTGGGTTTGGCGTGGTGAGCTGGATCGACCCTGCGAACTGCACTCCCGTGAGCTGCTGCTCGGGGCGGTTGAGGAACGGATCGCGCCACAGGATGGTCGTCGTCGGACCCTGCACCGGGTCGATCGTGCGGTCCTTGTAGCCGACCATCACCCGGTCGGCGGCCCCAGTCAGCGGCGAGGGCTCGAACCGCACTTGCCAGAACACCGCGTCCGCGCCGAAGAACCCGAGATGGACCCCGGCGTCGCGCGCCTGCTGGACGCCGTCGTACATCGGCTTCGACCAGTACTCGTTATGACCGACCGACAGGAGCGCCTTGCTCTGGAGCAGCCGCGCGCTGTTCTCATGCGTGTCCACGTCGGTCGAGTACTTCACGTCGTAGCCGGAGCGTTCCAGCCAGCGAATGAAGTAGAACTCCCACTGGAAGAACTGCCCGGCGCCGCGGTCGGCGTACGGCCTGTTCCACGACACCTTCACCGCGCGCGGCGTGCCGCTGACGGTATTCGCGCCGTAGCTGTTGAAATCGTAGATGCTCTTGCCGGTGACGCTGTCGTCCGGGTAGTTGTTGTACGCCTGGTAGGTCGCGACGGCCTGCTGGAACATGATGTCCGCGACTCGCGCATCGTCGCG
>Ga0307469_10000927_pt1 | contig 10855 bp, 10 predicted proteins | sample atmos_gasesAM2C__FD_203084 | JGI IMG/M metagenome (GOLD analysis project Ga0307469, IMG submission 203084) | Hardwood forest soil microbial communities from Morgan-Monroe State Forest, Indiana, United States - atmos_gasesAM2C_515 | ecosystem: Environmental > Terrestrial > Soil > Temperate...
ATCCGGTCCACCTTGAAGCCCGAGACCTTCAGCAGGCCGGTCAACTCGGTCTTCAGGTCGGTGAAGCGCTTCTCCGAGTACTCCGGCTTAGTCGCGTCCATCTTGTTGATCGCGACGATGAGCTGCTCGACCCCGAGGACCTTCGCGAGGTAGATGTGCTCCTTCGTCTGCGTCTGCACGCCCTCCGCGGCGCCGACGACCAAGACCGCGGCGTCCGCCTGGGACGTCCCGGTGATCATGTTCTTGACGAAGTCCCGGTGGCCTGGGGCGTCGATGATCGTGAAATAGTACTTGTCCGTGTCAAAGCGCTTGTGCGCGACGTCGATCGTCAGGCCTCGCTCGCGCTCCTCCTTGACCTGGTCCATGACGAACGCGAACTCGAACGTGGCCTTGCCCATCTGCTCGGCGAGCTTCTTGAGGTTCTCGAGTTCGTGCGGGTCGATATTCCCGGTGTCGTAGAGGATCCGGCCGACGGTCGTCGACTTCCCGTGGTCGACGTGGCCGATGAACACGAGGTTGAGGTGTGGCTTCGCGGGCATGGTTTCTACCCTGTGGGTCGCACCCTATCATCCTGTCGTATATGACTCTTTCCACTGACACGAATTCGCGCGGCGATTTTCTCCATGGGAACCAGCGCTCGGATGGAACAGTTCAATGAGCGGACATCCGACGCAACGAACTCGAGCCACCGCGGAATGACGGCTACCTCTCGACGAGGAACTGGACGGCCGCGTGAGCCCATGCGCGCGCGTTCGTCCACGGGTCGCCATCGTAGACTTCGCGCGACGGTCCGACCGCCTTGACCTGTCCGTCCCTCTTCCGCCAGCGAACCCAGTCCGTCAATCCATGGTACACGAGGCGCGCGGACACCTCGTCCGGATTGAACGTCACACTCGCCACGGTCTCCGGTCGCAACTTCTTGACGCGAATCCGGCCTTCGCTTTTCGCAGGGCCCTTGATCTCGAGGCAGGCTTCCCACCGCCTCCGGTTGTCCGGCCGGCGGGAGTACGGCCCATCGAGTTCGCGGAAGATCCATTTCCCCGTGCGGATGTCGTGACGCTTCGCCCAGGCGACGAGCGACTGGAACTCCTTGCGGAGATGTTGTTCGCGATACGGCCCGACGTATCGGATGGCGGCGACCTTGTAACCAGGAGTCCGCTTGAACTCGAAATCAACCGTCATCAAATCCCGGTGGGCAGACGGCGAGGACCGTACTTATGATTTCTGTGGAGGGCCACGGGTCCGAACGGGACCGTGCGGTTCACGCCGCGTAGTATGCCTCGTCGTAGGGCTCCGGAGGAAGGCCCTTACGCGTGCGGATCGCTCGCACGACCTCGGACTGCAGGTTCGGCGGCACCGCTTCGAAGCCGCTGTTTTCCGTCGACCAGAGAGCGCGGCCTTGCGTCGCGGAGCGGATGGCGGACGCGAACCCGAACATCTCCGCGACCGGCGCCTTCGCGTGGATGACCGTGATCTCGCCCTCTTGGTTGATGTCCTCGATCACGCCGCGGCGGCTCTGGATCTCCCCGAGCGCGGACCCCATGAAGTCCTGGGGCACGTTGATGAAGACCTTCTGGATCGGCTCGAGCAGGATGCGCCCGCCTTGGACCATCGCGCCGTAGATCGACGATCGCGCCGCCGGGATGACCTGGGCGGGCCCGCGGTGGACCGAGTCCTCGTGGAGCTTCGCGTCGACGAGGCGCACCTTGAGCCCCATCGCCTTCTCCCCAGCGAGGGGTCCCTTTCCCATCGCCTCGATGTACGCCTCCTTGATCAGCTCCATGGTCTCGTGGAGGTACTGGATGCCCTTCGTCGCATCGAGCAACATGTTCGTATCGTGGATCCAGACGACGTTCTTGGACTCGTTGCGTTCCATGCCGAGCTCCTCGAGCTTCTTCGCGAGGGCCTTCGAGTCCTTGATCCGCTGCCCGGACGCGATCTCCCCGCTCCGGATTGCCTGGAGGACTTTGTCCTCGAGCGGCTCGACCTCCATGTAGAACCGGTTGTGCTTGTTTGGCGACTTGCCTTCGAACGGGCCGCCCTTGTCGCGGACGCCCTCGCGGTACACGACGATCGGCGGGCTCGTCGTGACCGGAATCTTGTAGTCGTTCTGGACGCGATAGATTGTGATCTCGAGATGAAGCTCGCCCATGCCGGAGATCAAGTGCTCGCCCGTCTCCTGGTTGATTTCGACCTGGATGCTCGGGTCCGCCTTCGCGAGGAGCCGCAGCGCCTCGACGAGTTTCGGGAGGTCCGAAGTCGACTTCGCCTCGACCGCGATCGTCACGACGGGATCGGAGTAGTGGACGATCTTCTCGAAGGGTTGCATCTCCTTGTCGTCGCTCACGGTGGAGCCGGCGACGGCGTCCCTCAAGCCGACGACGGCGACCACGTTTCCCGCGTCGATCTCGTCGACGGGGATGCGGTCAGGTCCGACGATCATCGCGACCGTCTGGGCCCTTTGTGGTTTCGGCATCCCGCTGACCCACAGCTCCTGGCCGCGGCGAATCTTGCCCGAATAGAGGCGGCCTGCCGCGACTTCGCCCGCCTGGGGATCGACGATGATCTTCGTCACCATGAACCCGACCGGCCCGTTCTCGTCGACCGTCATCATCGCCTTGCCGACAGGCGACTGCGGGTCCCCTTTCCAGATGACCGGAATTCGGATTTTCTGGGCCTCCAGCGGATTCGGCAGGTGGCGGATGACCATGTTCAAGACGACGTTGTGGAGGGGCGCCTTCTTCGCGAGCTCCTTCATCGTCCCCTCCTGGCAGTGCTTGTACACGTCCTTGAAGCCGATTCCTGTGCGCTTCGTAAACGGAGCGCTCACCGCCCATTTGTGATACGCGCTGCCGAACGCGACGCTCCCCGCCTCGACGTTCACCATCCACTTCTCCCCGAGCTCCTCGGGGAGCCACTTGCGGATGCGGTTGTTGACTTCCGCGATGATCTTCTGGAATCGCTGCTGCATCTGCTCCGGGCTGATCTTCAACTCGTTCACGAGGCGGTCGACTTTGTTGATGAACAGGACGGGTCTTACGCGCTCCTTGAGCGCCTGGCGGATGACCGTCTCGGTCTGCGGCATGATCCCTTCGACGGAGTCATCGAGGATGATCACGCCGTCGATGGCGCGCATCGCGCGCGTCACGTCTCCGCCGAAGTCGACGTGACCTGGCGTGTCGATCAGGTTGATCAGATACTGGCCGCCGTCGAGCTCGTGGACCATCGAGGCGATTGCGGCGTTGATTGTGATGCCACGTGCCTGCTCCTGCTCGTCGTAGTCCATGAAGAGCTGCTGCCCCGCGAGTTCTTCGGAGATCATCCCCGCGCCGGCGATCAGAGAATCGGACAGGGTCGTTTTTCCATGATCGATGTGGGCCGCGGTACCGATGTTGCGGATGCGGTCCTTGAGGTGCAGCAACGCCTGTGCTTTCTTGATATTCTCTTCCTTACGACCCATCGCTCGGGCTCCTCAACATGAACAAGGAAAGTCGCAGAAGACCGAACCTAATTAAGGCTTCGGTCCGGAGGAGACCGAATCATCGTGCGGACGACGCGACCCGTTCGAGTTCTTCTTTCTTCGCGATCGCGGAGCTCTGCATGTCGCCCTTTGCCGCCAGGAGGATTTCGTCCGCGAGGCACTCCTCGACAGGTTTGCGATTCTTGAACGTCGCGCTGACGGTTCCCTGACAAATGCTCCGGAGGGCCAGATCCAACCGCCGCGACGGAGCGACGTCCACCGCGCGCGGGACCGAGATCCCGCCGAACCGAAGGCGAGTGACTTCCTCGCGGGGCGCTGCTTTCTCCAAGGCGTCCACCAAGACCTGCACCGGATTCTTCTGCGTGCGCTTCTCGATGATTTCGAAGGCGCTCCGCACGACCCGGTACGACTTTGACTTCTTGCCGGTGTAGTTCTCCGTGCGCATCATGTTGTTGATAAGCCGCTCCACGAGGTTCGCCTTCGCCTTGCCGAATGGCTTGTTCGCCCACCGCCCGCCGGTGTGCGGGATGACGATTGGGGAGAGATTCATGTATTTCGCGAGCCCGGCGTCGTGGACGACGACGTCATTCAGCTCGTACTTCTCGAAGAGCTTCATTTCATAGCTGGGCCGTTTCTTCGGCTTCTTCGGCTCCCGTTTCGGCTTCTCGACGGCTGGGGCCTCTTCCCCTGGAACCGTTTCGCCAGGGATTTCGGGAGCAGGTGTGGGTCCCGTTGCCGGCGGCTCTGGCGGTGGCGGCGGGAGTTCGGGTTCGGGCGGCGGAGGCGGCGTCTCGGGTTCCAAAGGCTTACCTCACCGGCTTCTCTTTGCGGCCCCGGACGAGCTCGTCCAGGCTGACGCCGTTCACTTGGATGACCTTGTACCGCACGCCGGGGATGTCGCCGTACGACCGGCCCATGCGGCCTCCGATCCCTTCGACCAGAACCTCGTCGTGCTCATCGATGAAGTTGATTGCGCCATCGCCGACCGCGAAGGCCGTCACCTGCCGTCCGTTCTTGATGAGCTGGACCTTCACGCACTTCCGCAGGGCGGAGTTCGGCTGCTTCGCTTCGATGGCCACCTTCTCGAGGACGATCCCCTTCGCCTGCGGAGAGCCTTCGAGCGGGTCCGACTTCTCTTTCAAATGAAGGACGCGCCGTTTGTAGTACCGGTCCGACCACCTTCGGGTCTGGCGTTCGCCCTTCAGTTTACGCGCTGCGAACAGACCCCGTGCCAACGAGCGACCCCGGTAGGGTGCGCTCTAAAAGTCATGTGCTATTTAAGGGTCGCGTCCCGCCGAAATCACGCATCCGCCGGGAGGACGAGCGCCCGCTCGCAGTACGGGCACACGACGCGTTCCTCCGGGAAGAACCAAGTGTCGACGTTGCCGCCGCAGTTCGGGCACGTGCCGACAAAGTGCTCCTGCTTGACGGCATCCTGGGACACGAACTCGTCGGTGGTCCGGTCGATCGCGCCCTTGACGAGGCCTTCTCCGAGCGCCTTCCCGAGGAGTTTCTCCGTCTCGAATCGCGTCTTGCCGAGCCGCTGGGCCATGACGTCCATCTGGATCCGGCGCTGGGACTTCACCCAGTTCGCGAACTCGACGACCGCTCGTTCGCGGCGCCATTGTCGCACGCCGATGGCGATCGCGATGACGCCGGGGATGACGGTGATCGGGCCGCAGACGTACAGGAAGAGCGGGATGTCGTACAGCAGGACGAAGAAGAACAGGCCGAAGAACAGGGCGAAGCCGCCCATCGCAAAGTACGCGATCGGGTCGAGATCGAGCAGGCTGGACGTGCTCGAGGCCACGCTCCGTCCGACAGACCGCGGGTACTTCAATCCGGCGCCGTCAGAATCAGAACGCGCGGCGGATGCCTCAGCGGGTCTCCGGAGGCACCGGGCTCTCGGGAGCGACGGTGGTCCGCGGCGTCTTCAGCGGCTCGCGGATGAACAACACGCCGGCACCGGAGATGCTGATGAGCCCGATGGCGATCACCGCGAAGGCGATCGGTCCGAGCGCTTGCGTCAGGGCGCCGCCCAGGACCGGCCCGACGATGAGCCCCGAACCGAAGATGATCGAGTAGATCCCGAACGTCGTCCCGGTGACGGCATGCTCGACGATGTCACCGAGGTACGCGAGCGCGGCGGGAGGAAACGTCCCCGCCCCCGCCGCGAGGACGACGATCAGCGGCCATTCGGAGACCAGCTGCTCAATGTCGGTGCTGCCGGGCCGCGTGGCGAGGGCGAGGAGGATCGAGAGCCCGCCGAAACACGCGAGCCCCAGGCCCATGAACGGCCGTCGCAGCCGCGCGCGATCGGACAGCCGGCCGCTCACCGCGAGCGAGAGGCCGAGCGGGATCCCAAGGGACGCGACGACGATCAGGAGGAGATGCGTATCCCCGGACGCCCCGGTCCCGGTGCCGAGCAGGTTGTCCGTGAAGGTGAGGACGTATCCGTAGAGCGCGACCACGGGGATGTAGACCGGGAGGAGCCGCTGGATGTCCTTGTTCCGCAGCACGGTGCGCAGGAGGTCCATTGTCTTCCGATGCAGGTCCGGAACGAAGGGGGTCTCCTGGACGAGGACCATGACCATGATGACGCTCACCGTGACGCCGAGGCCGCCCACCGCGAGGACGACCGCGTCGGCGACGTTGAAGGAGTGGATCGCCAGGAACGCCGCTCCGAATCCGGCGACGAGGCCGCCGAACGTCACGAGGTCGAAGAACGCCATGAGCTGGGCGCGGTTCGCTCGGTTCGAATGGTCGTTGATCATCGCAAGTGTCGACGCGACCTTCGCGGCCGCGCCGATCCCGAACATCGCGAAGAAGACCGCGACGAGATACGGCCGGACGCCCGGATCGACGCCGATGCTCAGGATGAACAGGAAGACGGCGGCGGCCGTCAAGAGATGCGCGAAGACGAGGACCCGTTTGCGTCCGATGCGGTCGCACAAGGCGCCGAGGTACCCGACCGTCGCGATCTCCGCGAGCGGGTAGACCGCGAAGAGCACGCCCCGCCAGAGAGGGTCGAGTGCATGCATGACGTCCTGCATCACCGCGACGCCGGCGAACGCGGCGGCACGCATGATGAACGTCGCGAAATACAGGAACGAAAGGTTCCGGACGTCCCCCGGGCCGAGGTTGAACAACGCCGTCAACTTGCGGGTCACGAATCCGGCCAATGCGGGAGCCCCGGGGTCTCGACGGCGAACACAGGCTCCGGGCGGAATACCTTTGCGGTCCGGTTCGCACCGACGCGCTCGGAGTTACCGACCCGAAAACTCAGATGCAAATTCTTAAGTAAGGCAACGATGCCTCGTCTTCCGAATAGGAGGTTTCCCCCTGTTCTGTAATCAGTGCGGCGGACGTATCGCGGACGGCTCGGTGTTCTGTAACCTTTGCGGCGCCAAGCAGGGCGTCGTCGCTCCGGCGGCAGTCGCGCCCGGTGTGCCCCCGGCTCCCGGCTATCCCGGTCAAGCCCCCGGTGGAGCGCCGATGGGCCAGCCGTACAATCCGAACGCCCCGGTCCAGCAAGTCCGTCCGCCGTCGATGCCGCAGTCGATGAAGTGCAGCTCGTGCGGCGCGCCGCTGTCTCCCGGATCCGGCCTCGCCCTCGTCGTGTGCGAGTATTGCGGCGCTGTGACGACCATGGGTGCCGGCGGTGCGGCGGAAGTCATCCAGAAGCACTACATGTTGGAAAACAAGCTCTCGAACGAGGCCGCCCTCGAGGCGGGCGGGAAATGGCTGAACAAGGGCGTCTTGCGCCGGAAGGTCGCCGAGCGCTCCGATCTCGGCCAGGTCACGTTGCGCTACGTGCCGTATTGGATCGTCCCGACGTCCGTCGTCGCGGACTTCCAAGGCACGAAGAACGTCGGCGCGGGCGCCGGCACCGGCATGATGATGCACGGCGACACGGGCGCGAAGAAGGCCGCGGGCGCCGCGTTGTTCGCGTTGACGATGGCGGCTGCCGCCGCAGGCTCTCAGAACCGGAATCAGCCGGTCAACACGCAGCAGCAGGTCGTCCGCGTACGGGACCGGATCCAGATGCAGTACAACATCCCGATCGTCGCGGTGCGGGGATACACGAAGTACCAGCCGGATGACGGGTTCCAGTTCCAATTGCAGAGCAAGATGAACTTCGACAAGCGCCAGACCGGCGGCGTCGACGTGCAGAGCGGCGACGTCACCGAGGCGGAGGCGAAGTCCCAGGCCGCGGCGCTGTCCCACAAGTTCGCGGAGAAGCAGGCGAAGACGCGCGTCGACAACCTGGAGTCGATTCAGGTCTACCCGACGACGTACGACGGCGAGTTGCTGCACGCGCCCGTGTGGTTCATGGAGTACGCGCACAAGGGAAAGCAGATGTTCATCGTCATCGACGGATCGTCCGGCGCCGTGATCGAAGGCGAGCGTCCCGCGTTCTCCCTGTGGTGAATCGCGGAACGCCCTCGGATTTCCATCGACACCCCTAAATACATATCCAGGCAAAACATAAGGCGAAACACTCGGAGAAACCGACCATGCCCGATATCCGCGACCGCGTTGAACAAGACCGAGGACTGCTCAAGAAGATCCAGCTGGTGATCCCGGGCTACGCGGGCTACCGGCGCCGAGAGGACATCCGCGCGGCGGACAACCTGCTCCGCATCCAGCTCGCGAACCAGCTGAAGGGCGTCCGTGGGGACCTCGAGACGATCCGAGACCAGATGGCGATGGACGGGAAGATCCAGGGCCTCCAGGGCATCGGCAACATCATCTTCACGGTCGAAGGCCTCGAGGCCAAGGTGCGCCACGCGGAAGGCGGGTATTCCGGCATCAGCGCGACGATCCAGATCAAGGAGACGGAACTCGACAAATTGTACGAGTACGACTACGCGATGCTCGACTCGCTCGACAAGGCGGCCGCGGTCGTCCCGATGATTCAGGACGCCGCCGACCCGAAGAGCTTCGACGCGTCGCTGAAGGCGGCCCGCGAGGCGATCGCCGCGTTCGAGACCGCGTGGAAGAACCGCACGATGGCCGTGACCGGCATCCAGGTGAGGTGAGACGATGATCCCGATTTCGTTCTTCTTTGGCGGCGCAAAGCGGACGGACCAGACGGCGGGCCGAAAGGAAGGCATCGTCGGCGCGATGACGATCGCCTGGGACGACCAGTTCAAGCGACAGAACATCATGTGGAAGGTCCCCCGGAACATCCGGATGAACGACAACATCGTCGTCCGGGAGGACGAGATCGCGGTGTTCTACCGCGACGGCAAGGTCCTCGCGTACCTGGACCGCCCGGACCGGTACGCCCTTACGTCCCAGAACGTCGCCATCCTGGGCAAGCTCATCCAGGCCCTCTCCGGCGTCGTCCAGCAAGCGGAGGTGTACTACCTCCAGAAGCGGATCTTCGACGGGAAGTTCGGGACGCAAGACGCGTTCCTGTTCCAGGACCCGGACTTCGACATGGTGCAGCTCCGCGCGTTCGGAGACTTCCGGTACCGCCTCAAGGACCCGGAGACGTTCATCAACCAGTTCGTCGGGACCTTCGGCGCCGCCACCTCGGCGGAGGTCGAGGACCGCATCAAAGACGAGCTCGTCAAGCAGCTCAACGTGACCCTGGGCAAGATGAAGGCGAACGGCCTGAAGGTCGTCGACTTCGCGGCGAGCCTGAACGACATCGAACAGGGCACGCTGGCGAATTCGAAGCCGCACTTCACGACCCTGGGACTCGAGATCATCCAGATCAGCGGATTGAACATCCCGTTGCCGGATACGATCAAGACGGCCCTCGACACGATGGCGTCCGCGAAGGTGCTGGGCCGCTCGAACATGCAGGCGTACCAGCAGGTCGCCCTCGCGGACTCCATGCGGGCCGCCGCGGCGAACCCGTCCGGCGGCGCCGGCACGGGCATCGGCCTCGGGGCCGGGATTGGCCTCGGATACGGGATGGCCTCGCAGGTGCCGGGCATGATCGCCCAGCAGCAGCCCCAGCAGCGGCCGTGCCCGAAATGCGGCACGATGAACGCCGTGACGACGAAGTTCTGCGGGAACTGCGGAGCCGACACCACGATCGCGGCGGGCAGCACGCCGTGCATCAAGTGCGGCAAGATGGTCGGGCCAGGACAGAAATTCTGTCCGGAGTGCGGCGCGGCCCAGACGCTCAAGTGCCCGGACGGTCACGACGTCCCCGGCGGCATGAAGTTCTGCCCGGAGTGCGGCAAGCCGGTTGTCCAGAGCTGATCCGATGGAGCAACCTCCGGCCCCGCCTGCGAGCGGGCCCACAGTGCCCAAGCTGTCGACGACGGTCCTCCTGGCGATGGGCGCGATCGCGACGATCGTGCTCGTGGCGATATTCGCCTACATCCTGTTCGTCGCCCCCGCCCTGCGGATCGACGAGCGGCTCTGGTGGACCGGACTCACGTCGATGATCTTCGCCCTCGGGTTCTACATGATGTACGCCGCCTCCCACGACCGGATGATCGCGCGGCCCCTGGCCGGCGGCTTCTTCGTCGTCGGCGCGGGCAGCTTCTACGGCTCGATCTTCACGGGCGGTTCCAGCGACTTCGCGAAGCTGCTGTACCTGGTCCTCCTCTCGATCCTCGTGATGATCGTCCTCGGGGCGATCTTCGTCATGGCGAGGGACGCGGAGAAAGACGCGGTGCGGCGGGCCCAGCGCAAGTACATCCCATAAACCGTCGACAAAGGCGCGGACCGCAGTCCCAAGGATCGCCGAGCCTCACACGAACTTGTAGATGTTCTGCGGGAGCCCGCCCTTCTTGATTTCTTCTTCCATCTCCTCGAGGACGAGGATCCGTTTGTACGTCGGCGGATGAGTGCTGAAGAGCTCGTTCGCGCGGCGCCAGTGGCTCTTTCGTTCCTGTTCGACGGCCTTCTGCAATTCGTAGGCATCGATTTGACCGTCGTGGTCCAGGTCGTACTTGTTCATGCGTTCCGTGAGTTCTTGATAGTCTGCGTCGGCCTTGACCGGGTCTCCGATCATGAACGCCCGGAGGCCCGACGGTTCCTCATCGGGCCGTGCGAGCGACAGGCCGAACGAGATTTTCGTCAGCGCGGACGCGAGCAGGTGCGGGTCTCGGGTCGCTGCACCGCTGTATGCGTCCGCGTAGTACTCGCGGGTCCTCGAGAGGTACAGGACGAGCAGTTGGGCGACGAGGTAGACGGCGTACGAAACGATTGCGGACGCGATGATGATGATGAACGCCTGACCCGCCCCCTTCCCTCGCATGCGCACATTCCCGCGGAGCGCCTCGAATCCCAGGCGCGCGATGACGTACGCGATCAGGGGGACCGCGGACATCAGCGTCATGATGATCACGTCGCGGTGCCGCAAGTGCCCGATCTCGTGCGCGATCACCGCGCGGATCTCGTCCT
>Ga0307469_10000928_pt1 | contig 10853 bp, 9 predicted proteins | sample atmos_gasesAM2C__FD_203084 | JGI IMG/M metagenome (GOLD analysis project Ga0307469, IMG submission 203084) | Hardwood forest soil microbial communities from Morgan-Monroe State Forest, Indiana, United States - atmos_gasesAM2C_515 | ecosystem: Environmental > Terrestrial > Soil > Temperate forest...
CCTTACCGGCGGACAGGTCATCTCGGACGAGATCGGCCTCAAGCTCGAGAACATCGACCTCGACATGCTCGGCAGCGCGCGCAAGGTCGTCGTCACGAAGGACGAGACGACGATCGTCGAAGGCTCCGGCAAGCAGGGCGACATCAAAGCCCGCATCAACCAGATCAGGAGTGAGATCGAGAAGACCGACTCCGACTGGGACCGCGAGAAGCTCCAGGAGCGGCTCGCGAAACTGTCCGGCGGTGTCGCCGTCATCAAGGTCGGCGCTGCCACGGAGGTCGAACTCAAGGAGAAGAAGCACCGCATCGAGGACGCGCTGTCCGCGACTCGCGCCGCCGTCGAGGAGGGCATCGTCCCGGGCGGCGGCGTCGCGCTCACGAGGGCCGAGACCGCGGTGCGCGCGGCGGCGGAGACACTCGAAGGCGACGTCCGGACGGGTGCGCTCATCGTCGCAGAAGCGATGACCTCGCCGCTGCGCAACATCGCGTCGAACGCCGGTTACGAGGGGTCGGTCATCCTCGAAGCCGTGCGCACGGCGAAGGGCGCGAACGGCTTCAACGCCGCGACCGGTGTGTACGAGGACCTGCTGAAGACCGGAGTCATCGATCCGCTGAAGGTCACTCGCTCGGCGCTGCAGAACGCCGCGTCCATCGCGGCGCTCATCCTGACGACGGAAGTGCTGATCGTCGAGAAGCCGGAGGACGAACCACCGGCCGACGCGCACGGTCATCACGGCCACGCTCACTAGCGTTTCGTTGTTGCGTTAGACGCTGTTGCATTAGGCGCGGCGCGGATCGGGCGTCGTTCTCCGCTTGACCATTCGGCCTGGACCGTTGCGCTCGCCGTCTTCGGGTGCGGGCATCGAAGGTCCAGGCCTGCCATGACGCGCTACGCCCGACGCCCGACCCGCGCGTTACGTGATTGGGTTGAGGAGCCGCAAGAAGCTCAGATCAGAAGAGCCTGTAGCTGCGTTTGCTGATGAAGAAGCCGTGCTGGCTCGCGTCGTTCGTGCACGTCACGCCGGCGATCGCGACGTCGCACTGCAGGACCCCCAGGCGGAGCTGCTGGCCGTAGGCGACTTCGTCGCCTTGGTGCAGGACGGTGTCGCCGGCGCAAGTGAACGTGGCCTTCTTGCCGTCCGTCACCGACAACCCGTTGCCGTAGTCGAGCGGGCAGTCCTTCGGCTTCTTCGGCGCTTTCCAGCTTCGGACCCCGATGTCGCAGCGCGCGAAGAGAGGGGAACCCTGATCGCTCACCACGCAGCCGATGTTCCCGCTCGGCGTGTGGAAGAGCTTCGTCCCGTGGACGATGATCGGCGTCGGCGCGGGTGTCGGGCTCGGCGTCGGCGTGGGAGGCGCTGTCGACGGCGGGAACGTTCCGCTGACGGTCGTCGCCGGATGGCACCCCGCCAGCAGGACGAAGCACATCGCGACGAGGACGCACCTCATATCGACGTCGCCGGTTCGTCCGGACCGGGTTGCGCGCCGTGCGTCGTCGGTTCGTCGTGCGCGATCCAGGGCAGCTTCGACCCGAAGAATTCGGTGAGGCTGACGTGGATCACGGCTGCGACGGGGATGGCGAGGATCGCGCCGGCGATACCGCTCAGTTCGGCCCCCGCGAGGACCGCGAGCAGCACGACGAGCGAGTTGAGCTGGACGGCGCGTCCGACGACGACGGGGTAAAGCAGGTGATTCTTCACCTGCTGGTAGACGAGCATTATCGCCACGACGACGATCCCCGCGACGACCGACTTCACGAACGCGAAGAGCGCGACGACGACGATCCCGAGCAGTCCGCCGACGATCGGCAGGATGTCGACGATGCCTGCCCAGAGCGCGAGCGGCAGCGAGAACGGGACGCGCATCAACTCGAGAGCGAGGAACGTGATGACCCCGTTGAGGATCGCCAGCACGATGATGCCGACGGTGTAGCTCGTGATCGTTTCGGCGATGTGCGTGCCGATCCGTTGGACGGTCGGTAGTCGCTCGTCGGGCACCGACCGTTCGACGGCCCTGACGAGATTCGGCCCCTCCACGAGGACGAAGACCGTCAGCACGAGGACGATCGCCGTCCGGGCCCCCGTGGACGCGATGCTTCGTCCGAGGGAGATCAGCTTCGACGGCAGGCGGGAGAGGCTCTTCGAGACGGCCGGGACGGCTCGCTTCAACTGGTTCTCGAGGTGGAAACGGTGGGCGAGACGTCCGACGGGCCCCTTGCCGTGCTCCGCGGACCTCAGATACGCGGGCGCGTGCTTCGCGACCCGCGCCGACTGGCCCGCGAGCGGCGTAGCGATCGCGGCCGCGATGCCCGTCACCGCGAGGAAGACGCCGAGCATCACGATCGTGATCGCGAGGCCCCGCTTCACGCGGTGGCGCTGCAGCCAGGCCACCGGCGAGGTCAGGACGACGGCGAGGAACGCCGCCACGACCACGTTGAACAGGATGTGGCGGAGCTGGAAGACGAGCCAGAGGGAGGCGAGGCTCGCGATCGCGAGCCAGATCGCCGCGCGGTTTCTGCGCCAGGGGAGATCGCCGACGCCCAGTCGGTAGCGCGAGGCGGCCTGCAGGGGTCGTCTTATCCGTGTTCGGCCCGGATATCCCCGTCTTCAGCGGGCGTGTTGCCGCCCGACTCATCAGAGGAGTGTCTGCGCGTCCGGAGGGGACGCTTGGAGGGCGTGGTGTGAAAACGCAGGACGGCATCTACGAGGGGGACCGTGGCCTCATCGCGGCCCGGTTCCGTCCGACGCGTCTCCTGCAGGAGCGGCCGAGCGTCCGGACGATGCTGGCCGACGACCTCGAGACGTCCGAGACCGTCGTTCTCAAGGTGTCCAAGGTCAAGGAGTCGGACGACCCACTCGCGCAGGCGCGACTCGAGCACGAAGCCTCGGTGCTCGCGCGCATCTCGAGTCCGTACGTCGCGCCGCTGATCGCCCACGGCTGCAGCGACGACGTCCTCTACATCGTCCAGCCCGCCATCCCGGGCATGAGCCTCGAACGCGTTCTGGGCGATGGGCCACTGGGCATCAGCGACTCACTCACCGTCGCCATCGATCTCATGCGCGCGCTCTCGGCTGCGCACGAACTCGGCATCGTCCATCGCGACGTGAAGCCGTCGAACATCATCGTCACCGGCTCTCCCATCGAGCGCGCCACGCTCGTCGACTTCGGTCTCGCGTGGATGGAGGAGCTGGACGGATCGCTGCGCGATGTCCCCGGGGGCACGGCGCTCTACATGGCGCCCGAGCAAGCCGGACTCCTCGACGGCGGGAGCGACGAACGTTCCGATCTGTACTCCGCGGGCGCGGTGCTCTACCAGTGCCTCGCGGGGCGCCCGCCGTTCTCGGCCGCAACGCTCGGCGAGATGCTGCGTCAGCACCTCACGACGAAGCCGCCGGAACTCCGCGACATCGGCGTCGACGTGCCGCGCGCCGTCGACGAGCTCGTGCAGCGGCTCCTCGCGAAAGACCCGCGCGACCGCTATCAATCGACGACAGGTGTGCTCGCCGACCTCGAAGAGATCGACGCTGCGCTCGCACGCGGCGAAACGGAACCTCCGGTCGTTGTCGGTGTACGCGATCGTCGCCGGAGCCTCGCCGAACCCGCCTTCGTCGGACGCGATTTCGAACTCTCGGCGCTGCACGCTGAACTCGAGCGCGCGAGACGCGGACTCGGTGATGTCGTGCTCGTCGAAGCTGAATCCGGCGGCGGCAAGACGCGACTCCTGCAGGAGTTCTCGCAGCGCGCGACGCTCCAAGGCGCGCGCGTCTACCGCGGACAAGGTACGAACGAAGCCGCGCAGCGTCCGTTCGAGCTCGTGCGCGGACTCGCGAACAACCTCCTCGAGCGCTCGGCCGGCGAGCCCGAGCTCGCCGAATACATCCGGTCGCGCCTCGGCGACGCTCGCGAAGCGGTGTGCGGCGCACTGCCCGAGCTCGAAGAGTTCCTCGACGCGCGCGGCGAACAACTCGGCCCCGAGGAGTTCGGCGAAGGCCGGACGCTCGACGCCCTCGACGCGCTCATCACCGCGCTCGGTTCACCGGATCGTCCCGCAGTCGTCGTCCTCGACGATTGCCAATGGGCGGATGAATTCACGCTGAAACTTCTGTCGCGGTGGAACGCCGACGGCAACGGCTCGAAACGCTACGTCGTCGTCGCGATCGCGTTCCGTTCGGAGGAGGTCGGGACGGGGCACGTCCTGCGTTCCTTCGAGAACCCCATCCGACTCTCACTTGACCCGCTCCGCGCCACCGATGTGAAGCTGCTCGTCGAATCGATGGCGGGCGTCATCCCGGAGGACGCGATCGACGTCGTCGTCGACCTCGCCGAAGGCAGCCCGTTCATGGCCGCCGCCGTGCTGCGCGGTCTCGTCGAGTCGGGCGCACTCGTCGAGGGCCCGGACGGCTGGCAGACGGTTCCCGACGCGCTGCGCGAAGCGTCCGCGTCCCGGCGCGCAGGGGCGATGCTCGCGCGCCGCCTCGCGCTGCTCTCGCCCGCAACCGTCTCGTTCCTCCGAGCGGGCGCCGTCCTCGGCAAAGAGTTCGAGACGAATCTCGCTGCGCTCCTCGCCGGGCTCGCTCCGGCGGAATTCGTCCCGGCGCTCGAGGAAGCGCGCCGGCGTCACCTGATCTGGGTCCGCGATTCGTCCTGCGCGTTCGTGCACGACAAGATCCGCGAGACGGTGCTCGATGAGCTCGAGCCCGCACAGCGCAGTCGACTCCACGCGCAGGCGGCCGACCGCATCGAAGCGATCGATATCGACCGCGTCTTCGAGATCGCGTATCACCTCGACGCCGCGGGCGCGGGGGACCGCGCGCTGCCCTTCGCGATCCAGGCCGCGGAACGGGCGCGCATGCGCTACGCGCTCGCGATCGCACAGCGCAACTACGAGATCGCCGAGCGCGGTGCATCCGCCGTCGGCGAGGCCACGCGACTCCGCGTCGCGGAAGGCCTCGGCGACGTCCTGATGCTCAGGGGGCTGTACGACGACGCCGAACCACGGTTCCGCACCGCGGCCGAGCTTTCGACCGACGCGCAGACGAGCGCGAGGATCGTCGGCAAGATCGGCGAGCTCGCGTTCAAGCGCGGTGACGTGCGCGCGGGAGCCGACGCGCTCGAATCGGCGCTCAGCGTCCTCGGCCACGGCACCCCGCGCGGCTTCCTCGGCGCGATGCTCCGTACGCCGTGGCAGATCTTCGTACAGGTGCTGCACACCCACTTCCCGCGCGCGTTCTGCGGACGGAAACGTTCGTCGCGTGGCGACGCCGATCTTCTCGCCGTGCGGATCTTCGACCGTCTCGCCTACGCGTATTGGTTCTACCGCGGGCCCATCCCGGCGCTCTGGGCGCATCTGCGCGGGTTGTACATCGCCGAGCGCTACGAACCGACGCGCGAGCTCGCGAAGTCGTGGTCGACGCACGTCGCCGCGATGAGCCTCATCGTCGCCGCTCTCCCGAAGCGTTCACTCGCATACGCCGAGCGCGCGGTCGTCCTGTCGCGCGAATGCGGCGACCTGTGGGGCGAAGCGAACGCCATGCACTTCCACGGTCTTGCTTTCTACACCACGGGACGTTTCGCGGAATCGCTCGAGAAGACGCGCGAAGCCGTCCGTATCTTCGAACGCAGCGGCGACCGCTGGGAAGCGAATATCGCGGCCTATCACTCGGCCTCGTCGCTCGCCTACCTCGGCCGGCGCACGGAGGCACTCGACGAGGCGCGCCGCGTCCACCGCGCGGGCGTCGAGATCGGCGACGCGCAGGCGCGCGGCTTCGGGATCTCGGTGTGGGCGCGCGCCGCCGACGGTGATGTCCCTGAAGACATCTTGCGCACCGAGGTCGACCGCGAGACCGACGACACGCTCACGGCGTCGATGGTCATGCAGGCCGAAGCGATCCGACTCGCGAACTCCGGCCGCGTCCGCGATGCGGCGGGACTCATCCGTCAGACCATCGGTCGCGTCCTTCGCTCCCAGATGCTGCAGGTCTACGTCGTCGGGCTGTTCGTGTGGCGCGCGACCGTGCTCCGCGAGTGCGTCGAATCCACCGCTATCTACGGGCGGCCGCCGCGCAAGGAGTGGCGCCGCGCCGTCCGCGTGGCTCGCCTCTTCGCTCGCCTTTATCCGAACGACCGCGCGCACGCACTGCGTGAGGTTGCGCTGTTCGCCGCCGCCGACGGCCGCGCGAAGCGGTCCCGCCGGTTCTTCGACGCGAGTCTCGCCGCCGCCGAGCGTTTCGAGCAATCGCACGAACGCGCGCAGACACTGATCGCGCGAGGTCGCGTCGGGACGGAGCTCGGATGGATCGATGCGGCCGACGACGTGCAGACGGGGACCGATGCGCTCCGTGCGATCGACGCCAAGGATGTCGTCGAAGAGACCGTCACGGTTTCGCTCCTCGACCGGTTCGACTCGGTCCTCGTCGAGGGCCGCCGCGTCGCGGGCGCGCTGTCGAAAGACGCCGTCTACGGCGCCGTCCAGGACGCCGCCGTCAGCCTGCTCCGTCCGGAACGGTGTGTGGTCATCGAAGTGAGCGACGACGAGACGCCGGAACTTCGTCCGGTCGTCGGGTCGGCGGGTGAGTTCTCGGCGACGATCGCGCGTCGCGCCATCGACGAGGGTCGTCCGGTCGTCGTGTCGGAGGACGACGCACTCGGCGATCTGAGCGAGAGTTTGATCCTCGCTGGAGTGCGGTCGAGCATCGCTACACCGATCTTCGTGCGCGGTCGGGTCGCCGCGTGCTTCTACCTCGAGCACCGCGGCGTCTCGCATCTCTTCGGTTCCGACGAGGAGCGCATCGCCGGATTCATCGCGACCGTCGCCGGCGCGGCCCTCGAGAACGCGGAAGGTTTCGCGGAGATCCGCGATCTCACGCGCACGCTCGAACGCCGCGTCGCGGAGCGCACAGCAGAGCTCGGCGAAGCGAACACGAGGCTCGAAGAAACGTTGTCCGGCCTCAAGCGGCTCGACCAGTTGAAGACGGAGTTCATGGCCATGGCCGCACACGACCTGCGGACGCCACTCACGGTGATCGCCGGCTTCGCCGGGACGCTCCGCGAGAGCTGGGACGCCTTCGGTGACGACGAGCGCAAACAGTTCCTCTACCGGATCAACGCGAACACGAAGCGCCTCTCCGAGTTCGTCGAGAACCTCCTGCACTTCGCGCGGATCGAGTCCGGGGAGCTCAGCTACGACATCAGGCCCTTCGATGTCGAGCCCGTCGTGCGTCGGACCATCGGCGAGCAATCGGCGGCGGTCGGTGCGTCGCGCTTCAATGTCCGCGTCGCGGACGACCTGCCGCACGCGCTCGGTGACGAGCAGCGCATCTGGCAGGTGCTCACGAACCTGTTCTCGAACGCAGTGAAATTCTCGCCGGACGATGCGCCCGTCGAGGTCGACGTGTGGAACTGGGACGGCAGCCTCGCCGTCTCCGTCCGCGACCACGGGCCGGGTATCGCCGTCGAGGACCACGACAAGCTCTTCCGGAAGTTCTCGCGGATCGAACGCTCCGATGGTCGCAAGGGACCACTCGGGACGGGACTCGGTCTGTACATCTGCCGCTCGATCGTCGAGGCCCAGGGCGGGACGTTGTTCGTAACAGGCTCGCCCGGCGAAGGCTCGACGTTTACCTTTACGCTTCCAACAGCTTCCGAATAAGGGCGAGGCAGATGGCTCTGAGTGACACCCGGCACATCAGCGTGCTGATCGTTGACGACGAGGATGACATCCGCGTCCTCATGCGGATGATCATCCAGAACGGTGGCGACGATCTCTCCGTCGCCGCCGAAGCCGCCGACGGGCGAGAGGCACTCGAGTACTTCGGCCTGCACGACGTCGACGTCGTCGTCCTCGACCAGCGCATGCCGGGCTTGTCGGGCATCGAGACCGCGCAGCAGATGCTGACGGAGAAGCCCGACCAGAAGATCATCATGTGCAGCGCGTTCCTCGACACCGACCTCAAGCTCGAGGCCGAGGCGGCGGGGATCGCGGTGGCGATCGCGAAGCGCGAGATCAACCGTCTCCCGCAGGTCCTCCGCGATCTCTTCGCCGTCTGACGTGATCGTCGAGGTTCTCGCTTTTCGGCTCTCGTCCGATGTGTCTCCGGAAGCGTTCGTCGCAGCGGACGCGGCCGTTCAGACGGGCTTCTACTACCTTCGGCCGGGGATCGTCCGGCGTACGACGGCACGCGGGGACGACGACAGCTGGGCCGTCGTGACCTTCTGGGGGACCATGGGCGACGCCGTGGCCGCCGACGAGGCCGGACGAGACGATCCGACCGTGACCGCGTTTCGCGCTCTGATCACCGACACGAGGACGAAGCGGTTCTCCACGCTCGACTGACGATCACTGCTTGACGAGCGTCACCGGGTTGCCTTCCGGGTCCGTGATCGCGGCGAGCGTCGCGCCGCCGGGGATCTGCAGCTCTTCGAGTACGACGCCGCCGCCGAGCGACTTCGCCTTCGCGAGCGTTTCCGGGATGTCGCGCACCTGGACGTACAGGGTGACGCCGCTCCGCTCGCTCCGTCGGATGTGTCCGGCCGGACCCGGCTCCGGCCCGCCGACGCCGGCCGCGATATCCATGATCGCGCCGTCCGTGATGTTCCAGTTGAAGAGCTCGCGGTAGAACGTCGCGATCTTTTCGGGATCGCGAGCCTCGATCTCCCAGTGCACCACCGGACGCGCCCAGTCGCTCATGCCTTCATCTTCCCGCACGCCGTTGCCACTCCGCTTCGATGGCCGGGACGATCTCGATCGTCCGCTCCCGGAGCGCGTCCGCGCGTTCCTTCCGAGTGTTGACGAACCGCGCGATCTCACGCTTCGCCTGCTCGGCGACGCTTCCGAGTTGGTCGAGCAGTCCTGCGACGCGGCCGAGCGGACGCAACTCCAGTGTGACGGCTTCGTCCGACACGTTCGGAACGTCGATGAAGATCGTCATGTCCTCCTGCATCAGGGGACGGAGCTCGAGCTCGATGCGGGCCTTTCCCTCGTAACGATGCGGCACACCGGACAAGCGCACGGAGAGTTCGAGCGTCACGAAGACCTGCGCGCGGAACTTGAGGCCCGCATCGGAGATGAGATCGACCTCGACGTGGCTGACGTCACCGGAACCTTCGGCCCGGACGATCCCCGCGGCGAGTTTCATCGAGGTGCTGAACGTTCCGGCGACGACACGCTCGAGGGTGCGTTCGACACGGTCGGCGGTGAGCACGCTTTCGACGAACCGCCGCCCGAACTCCTCGTAGGTGATCGGCACTCAGAGGAGCGAGAACGTTTCGTCCGACCACTGGTAGCCGCAGGCGCGACACACCTTGTCGCCGAGCGACTTGTAGAGCTTCTTCGAACCGCACTCCGGGCACGCCACCGCGCGTTCGATCCACTCAGGGTGCGTGCGCTGACAGTCGGGGCAGACGAGCACCTGTTCGTCGCCGATCACCGCGCGCGCCCAGCGCGACGGGCCCTTGTCGGGATCGGTGGCTTCCGTCCGGCACAACACACACGAGGCCATCACCGCGAGCGTAGACCCAAGTGGCAGGAAATGCGATGCGAGGGACCGGGTGGTCCCTCGCATCGGTGAACGCGCGGCCGAGCTAGGCCGCTCTGCGGAGCGACTTCTTCTCGTCCTTGTGGTAGTAGTGCGAGAAGTAGGCGATCGCCTCTTCCCACAGCATCGCCATGCCGCCGGCCATGAAGCCGGTGAGGATGGCGCCTACCGTGTGCGACCGCACGCTGACGTGCCATGCGGCAAAGATCGAGAAGTTCGCGAGGTAGGCGAACCCCACCCCGAGTCCAACCCACAGAACCACTTTGCTGGCTCCGCTCATCTCCCGCCCGTAGGAGGAGAGCATCCGAACAGCCAGCGCGGTCGCCAGACCGCCAAAAGCAAGGATCGCGAATGCGTGCATCCTCGCCTCCTTTCAATCATCAGAGACAGACGAGGCCCGAATCGTTAAGGTTTCACCGATGTGATTCGGTGCCTCTTTGTCCTCTTGTGAACTCTTGTTATGACAGGTAAAGAGTTGTTAACTAGAGTGAGTGGGCATGTCTGGGAAGACGCATAGGGCCTTCGTCGCGCTCGCGGTCGTCACCGCGGGTCTGTCGGCGTTCGCGCGGCCCGCGACGGCCCAGCAGCTCGACGCCAAGAAGGCCCAGGCCGCCGCCCTCGAGTCGAAGATCGCCTCGCAGGGGGACAAGCTCTCGGTGGCGGACGAGGCGTACAACCAGGCCCAGCTCCAGGCGACCAAGGTGTCCTCGGACGCCGCGACGGCGCGCTCGCTCGCGGACGCCGCGGAGTCCCGGTACCGCGTCCTCAAGGGCCGGCTCTCCCGCCGCGCGCGTTTGCTCTACATGAATCCCGGGGCGCCGATCGCCGCGTTCCTCGGCGCGACGTCCTTCGCGGAGATGGAGCGCGGACGCGTGCTCGGCGCATCCGTCCTCACCGCCGACACCGCCCTCGTCATGAAGACCGAGAAGGCGCGGCAGGAGGTGGCATCGCGTGCGAAGCAACTCGACCAGCTGCAGACGGAAGCGACCGCGACGGCCGACACGCTGAACGGACGACGACTCGCCGTGGGGGCCGAGCTGTCCGCACAGAAGTCACTCCTCGCGAACGTGAAAGGCGACATCGCGAAGATCCTCGCGCAGCAACAGGCGGAAGAGCTCGCTCAAGCGAAGCAGGCGTTGCAACAGCAGACGCAGAACACCGACGGATCGACGACACCGTCGCCGGTCGGCGGCGGTGTGAAAGGCGCGGACAAGCAGGACAAGACACCGGCGCCGCCACCGCCCGTTTCGTCCGGTGCGGGTAAGGCGCTCGCGACGGCGCAGGCGCAGATCGGCAAGCCCTATCAGTGGGCCGCCGCCGG
>Ga0307469_10000929_pt1 | contig 10845 bp, 11 predicted proteins | sample atmos_gasesAM2C__FD_203084 | JGI IMG/M metagenome (GOLD analysis project Ga0307469, IMG submission 203084) | Hardwood forest soil microbial communities from Morgan-Monroe State Forest, Indiana, United States - atmos_gasesAM2C_515 | ecosystem: Environmental > Terrestrial > Soil > Temperate...
GAGCGCGGTTCGGTGGCACTCAGGACGTTCGAGATCACGAGGCCGCTCGTGGCGTGTCAAGCGGTCGGGATCGCGCGGGCCGCGCTTGAATTCGCGGTGCAGTACGCGAAGGAGCGTTCGACGTTCGGGACGCCGATCATCCAGTACCAAGGCGTCGGGTTCCAGCTCGCGGACATGGCGCTCGAGACGGACGCCGCGCGCCTGCTCGTGCACCGCGCGGCATGGATGGCGGCGAACGGCCAGCCGTTCACGAAAGCCGAAGGCTCGATGTGCAAGCTGAAGGCGGGGGAGACGGCCGTGCGCGTGACGGAGCAGGCGATCCAGGTCCTCGGCGGCTACGGATTCATCAAGGACTTCCCGGTCGAGAAGTGGTACCGGGACGCGAAGATCTACACGCTCTTCGAAGGAACGAGCGAGATCCAACGCCTGGTGATCTCAAGGGCCTTGGCCGGTTCCTAACGACGCACCCTGAGCCTTTCCGGGTCGCTTTCCGGCCCACGATGCCCAGTACGGCGCGCATATCGCACCGGACGAAGCATCCTGCCGGCGAACCGACGGTCCTCCGGTTCACGATGCGTCGCTAGGTGCGCTTCCACGACGCCGGACGAAGCCCAAGGCCCTCGGCGACAGTCATCGCTGCGTACCCTCGGCGTTGGTGGACGTCCCACCATGTGAAGCGCAGCGTCCGGACACCTGCCAGCTCAACGGCATTGTGCCGGTCGTGATCGCGCTGCCACGTATCGAACTCGCTGTGCGGTGTCTGACCGTCCAGCTCGATCACGAGGATCGGATCCTCGTATGCGAGATCGAATCGGACAAGTCGCCCGTTCACGCGCGACTTCAGCTGGCGGGTCGGCTCGGGCAGACCGTATTCGCGCAACAGATCGATCATGTCCAACTCGAGCTCACTCTCGGTGATGCCGTGCCGCAACCGATCGTCGACGATCCGACGCAGCACATCGATCCGTCCGCGGCGGTCGAAGCGGGATTCGGAGACATACGAGGAGAGCCGTTCGATGGTCGTCAGTCGGCGCCGGAGAGCACGGTCGACACCGATCGCGATGTCGCGGTCCGTCGATCCGCCAGCGAGATCGACGAGGGTCCGTCCGGCTGTCGTGACTGGGGTCGACCCGATGCGAGCTCGATCCGTCCGCCGCAGGGTCGAGCGATGAGGACGCACACCCTTCGGTTGCCGGCCGCGCCCCAGCGGCACGGTGACGTCGAAGCCACATGGGTCGTCGTCACGGAGCTTCAGCAGCCGTGCCGCCGTCGTGTGCGAAGCCACCGCGTCGTCGCCGAAGGCCAGACAAGCGGCGAGGGCGCCCTGTTCGAACGTCCGCGGCGCCGACGGAGCTCTGTACACACGCCGATGCACGAGCTGGAGCCGGCCGTTGGCCAGGCGCCGCTTGATCGCATCCCTGGAGAGGCCCGTCCCGAGGGCTTGTTCGAGCGTCGTCAACCCGAACTGACGGTCGAGGACCCTTTGGAGGGCTTCGTCCGCTGTCATGCTTCCCCTTCGGTCGAGGGGAAGGTCTGCAGCATGGATCGTCCCGATGACATCGCTCACGTCACGTGTATGTCGTTGTACGCAGAGTCCGTCGCGGCGACCGCGCATACTGGCGGGAGCCGGGCGGGGAGCCCTAGGGTCTTGGTCCACGGGAGGTGATGGCATTGCCGGTGAAGCGGCGGGGTGGTAGCGACCGGAAGGTGCAATTGCTTTCGAAGGTGTCCCTCTTCCAGGAATGCAACGCGCGGGAGCTCGCGAAGATCGCGGCCCTCGCGGACGAGATCGAGGTCGACGAGGGCGCCGTCCTGACGAAGGAAGGCATGCCGGGACGCGAATGCTTCGTGGTCTCCGAAGGCAAGGCGACGGCTCGACTCCGCGGCAAGAAGCTCGCGAGTTACGGCCCCGGCGACGTCTTCGGCGAGATGTCCCTACTCGACAACGAGCCGCGCTCGGCGACGATCACCGCGGACACGCCGATGGTCCTCTTCGTGGTCGACGCGCGCAGCTTCTGGGGCCTCTGCGAAGAAGCGCCGCAGGTCGCGCGCAAGATCATGAAGTCGATCTCGCAGCGGCTCAGGCGCGTCGAGAAGGCGCTGACCTAGAGGGACCGCGCGCGCAGTGCGTCCACGTCTTGGACGATGATCGATCGTCGTCCCGTCGTGATCCATCCGCGATCGCGGAACTCGCGCAGCGCCTTCGACACGGCTTCGCGGGACGAACCCGTCCAGCCGGCGAGTTCGTCCTGCGTGAGCGAGAGACTGATGCGGACGTTCGCGCCGTCGCTCTCGCCGTAGCGGTCCACGAGCTCGAGCAGCCGGCGCGCGACTCGTCCGGGGGTGTCGTAGGCACCGAACTCGACTCGTTTGCGGTCGGCGTCTCGGAGCTTCCGGGACATCATCTGGAGCAGCAGGATCGCGAGACGTCCGTGGTCGGCGAGGAAGTTCGTGAATCGTTCGGACGGAACGATCAGCGCTTCGATCGGCTCGAGGGCCGAGACCGTGGTGGATCGCTCGGCTCCGTCGATGGCGGACAGCTCGCCGAGGAGATCGCCCGGCCCCCGGACGGCGAGGACGACCTCCTTGCCGTCGGCCGTATAGCTCGAGCACTTGGCGCGTCCGGCGAGGAGCAGGATCACATGGTCGGACGATTCACCCTCGGTCATGAGGAACGTTCCGCGACGGTACGTCCGCTTCGCACCACGGGAGATGAGATCGTCCATCTCCTGCGCTGAAACGGCCGAGCCGAAGTTGTCCATCAGTGACCCCCGCCCTCTCCCAACCCGCCGGAAATCTTACGCGCCGAACGTAACGGTAGCGTTTCGTAGATAGTCGGAGTCTGTCTCGCGCGTCCATATACTGGGCTTTGGCCTCCGAGGCGGCAAAGGGTGATGGCGACGAGCGACGAGGAGCCCCGGTCCGGGCATTTCGACGATGTCGAGCGGGAGCTGACTGAGCTCCGCGATCAACTACGACGTGCGTCCGAGCATCCGTTCCGTCGCGGTGAGACGCGGTCGATCCGCCTGCTCGAGGAACGCCTCCGCGAGATCCAAGGACGTCTCGTCCAGTCGCTGCAACAGAACGAACGTCTCGTCGGCATGCTGCAGGAGACACGCCAACAGGTCACGCTCCTTCGCGAAGAGGTCGAGAAGCTGACGGCGCCGCCGTCCGGGTTCGGGGTCTTCCTCGGTCTCAATCCGGACGGAACCGTCAACGTGTTCACCGGGGGACGCAAGCTTCGCGTGAACGTCCATCCGCAGATCGACGCAAAGACGATCGTGCCCGGGCAGGAAGTGATGCTGAACGAGGCGTTGAACGTCGTCGAGTCCTGCGGCTTCGAGCAAGCCGGTGAGATCGTCACGATGAAGGAAGGCCTCGACGCCGAGCGGATCATGATCGTCTCGCGCGCGGACGAGGAGCGCATCGCGCTCATCGGCGAGCCGCTGCGTGACGTCCACCTCAAGGCCGGCGACCATCTCCTGTTCGACGGGAAGTCGGGCTACGTCCTCGAGAAGCTCCCGAAGCCCGAGGTCGACGAACTCATCCTCGAAGAGGTGCCGGACATCTCCTACGAGGACGTCGGCGGCCTTCAGAAGCAGATCGAAGCGGTGCACGACGCCGTCGAACTGCCGTACATGCATCCGGACCTGTTCGCCGAGCACAAGCTCCGTCCGCCGAAGGGTGTGTTGCTCTACGGTCCGCCGGGGTGTGGCAAGACGCTCATCGCGAAGGCCGTCGCGAACTCGCTCGCGAAGCGCGTGGCCGAGAAGACGGGTCGTCCGGATGCGCGGAGTTACTTCCTGAACATCAAGGGCCCCGAACTCCTGAACAAGTACGTCGGGGAGACCGAGCGACAGATCCGCTTGATCTTCCAGCGCGCGAAGGAGAAGTCGACGGAGGGCGTCCCGGTCATCGTTTTCTTCGACGAGATGGATTCGCTGTTCCGGACGCGCGGCACCGGTATCTCGTCGGATATGGAGGCGACGATCGTCCCGCAGCTGCTCGCGGAGATCGACGGCGTTGAATCGCTGAAGAACGTGATCGTGATCGGTGCATCAAACCGCGAGGACCTGATCGACCCGGCCATCCTTCGGCCGGGACGTCTCGACGTGAAGATCAGGATCGACCGTCCGGACGAAGAAGCCGCCGCGCAGATCTTCAAGATCTACCTCGAGCCCGATCTGCCCTTCCACGAGGAAGTGATCGCTGCCGCCGGCGGCTCGGCCGAGCGCGCGTGCGAAACGCTCATCGGGCAAGTGGTCGAGAAGATGTACGCGGTCAACGACGAGAACCGCTTCCTCGAGGTGACCTACATCTCCGGGGACAAGGAGGTCATGTTCTTCAAGGACTTCGCGTCGGGCGCGATGATCGACTCGATCGTGCAGCGCGCGAAGAAGGCGGCGATCAAACGGTTCCTCGAGGACGGCATCCGCGGCATCAAGTCCGACGATGTCCTCGACGCGATCCGGGCCGAGTACAAGGAGAACGAGGACCTCCCGAACACGACGAACCCGGACGACTGGGCCCGCATCTCGGGCAAGAAGGGCGAGCGGATCGTGTTCGTCCGGACCCTCATGGGCGAAGGCAGAGAGCACCGTCCGGTCGAGACGATCTCCCCCGGCCAGTACCTGTAGCGGGCGCCGCAGCGTCTTCTAGAACCTCTTCAGATCGCCGGGGCGGATATCGATGAGGATCCCCGTCACGTCCTCGTACCTCACGTTGAAGATCAGCTTGGCCGACGGACTCGAAAAGCGCGGTGTCGCGTTGCAGTTCGTCGTGGGGCAGCTCCAGAACAGTTGTCTGAGAGCATGCGCAGGTACCGACTCGTGCTGATCGGTGGACGGCAAGAAGCCGGCGTTACCAAAGAGATGCGCTGTGACCTTCACCGGGCTTCCCGTGGGATTGAACACGTTCACGACGAGGTCGAAGGGAGTCTTGTCCTGAACGAAACCCGGCGAGACGTTGACCAGCGTGCCCCCACCGGCTCCCGGCAGGTTTGTTGCGGTGAGAACGATGGCGGCGCACAGCACGGCCAGTCCGGCGACGGCGATCTTGCGTTTCAATTCGACTCCCTTCTGTTGGGAACTAGACCTTCTTCAGGTCCCCCGGCGTACAGCTTGTCCGTTTGCCTCCCGTCTTGGCGTGGCGACCATAGGCCGTCCGTCATCTGCTGAGCCAGCAGGTACTGACGCTGATCCGGGCGGGGTGTAGGCTCGCGTGTGGGTTAGGGATGAGGACGCTAGGGCTTCGACGAGCAGCCATCTCCGCGCTGATGGCCACGTCCTTACTGGTAGTTGCGCTTCCCGCCCAAGCTGCGTCGCCGTTGAGTTGGACGTCGCCGGAGAACGTTAACCCGGTGAACAACGGTTTCTTCAACGGCATGTCTTGCCCGACGCCGCACCTGTGTGTCGGAGCGGACGGGGCGGGGAACGTCGTCACCTCGACGAACCCGACCCGTCCTGCGTCGTGGTTCTCGACCCCAGTCAGCACAACGAACGGGAGTCTCGGTGCTGTGTCGTGTGCTTCGGAGAACTTGTGCGTCGAGGTCGATCAGTCCGGGGATGTAGCCGTCTCGACGGACCCCGCCAGTGGCACATGGGCGACGCCGTTCCATCTCGAGGACCACTCACTGTACGGCGTCTCGTGCGTGGTCGATGCTCCGTTCCTCTGCGTGATCTCGGACAGCTTCAGTCAGGTGTTCACTTCGACGAACCCCGGTGGTGGCGCCGGGACGTGGACGGCAACGGCTGTGAACTCGGACGCTGCACCGACGGCAGTCACGTGTCCGACACCGACGCTCTGCGTTCTCGTCGATTTCGCCGGCAACGTCATCACGTCGACCGATCCGACAGGCGGGGCGACCAAGTGGTCGGCGGCGGCGAACGTCGACGGGACGAACCGCATGCTCGGGATCTCGTGTCCGACGACGACGCTGTGTGTTGCGTCCGACACGGTGGGCAACGTCCTCACCTCGACGAACCCGACGGGCGGCGCCACAGCCTGGGCGGCGCCGGTCGCCACAGGACTCGATCAACTCTCGGACGTTTCGTGCGTGGGGAACTTGTGTGTGATCTCGTCGTACGCCGACACCGGGGAGGTGGCCGAGTCGACGGCGCCGACAGGCGGTTCGTGGACCGTCACGAAGATCGACGGGCTCAACGAGACTGCCCACGTGTCCTGCCCGTCCGTGCTCTTGTGCGTGGTCGGCGACGATCCGGCGAATCCGGCCGATGGCGGGAACGTCATCATCGGTCATGGGCACGACTTCGGGAGACCGGTGTCAACCATCACCACTCCCGTGAACGGGAGCTCGCATGTACAGGGGACCCTGACCGAGATCGACGGGACAGCACTCGATCCGGTCGTGTCCGGGCAAGTTCAGTCCGGGATCAGCAGGGTGCAAGTGGCCATACGCGAAAAGCGCCGCGATGGGACGTGCCGATGGCTCAAGGGAGCGAAGTTCGTGCCGGCGTCGTGCAAGGCTCCGAAATGGAACACCGCCACCGGGACCGAATCTTGGCAGTTCGCTCTGCCGGTCGTCCTTCCCACGAGCACAGGGAAGATCCGGAGCTACCGTGTGCTTTCCCGCGCCATCGATCTCGCCGGCAACAAGGAGATCGCCTTCGAGGCGGGGCGGAACAAGAACTCGTTCTCCGTCACGTAGAGCCCGATTCGGCGGAGGGCGGTCGGTCGGAGGGATGCCGCGTAAGATAGCCGTCCATGCCTCTGCGGAAGATCTTCGGGACCGAGACGGAGTACGGCGTCACGGTGTCGGGGCCGGGGGACGTTTCGCCGGTCCTCGTCGCGTCGATGCTCGTCGGTCAGTACGGACAGGCCGAGCTCCGGCGCGTGAAGTGGGACTTCCAGGAGGAGAACCCGCTCCGCGACGCGCGCGGGTTCGAAGCCGCGCGCAACAAGGAAGCCGCTGAGGAAGAAGGCGCACTCGTCAACCTCGTCCTCACGAACGGCGCGCGTTACTACGTCGATCATGCACACCCCGAGTTCTCGACGCCGGAGACGACGAACCCGCGCGACTGCGTGCTGTGGGACAAGTCCGGCGAAGCGATCCTGAACGCGTCGATCAAGCGCGCGCTCGAGATCCTGCCGCCCGGCGCGCGCATCCACGTGTACAAGAACAACTCGGACGGCAAGGGCAACTCCTACGGCACGCACGAGAACTACCTCGTCGACCGCGCGGTGCCGTTCGCGCGGTTGGCTGCGTCCCTCATCCCGTTCTTCGTGACGCGCCAGGTGTTCGCGGGCGCCGGCAAGGTGGGGACGGAAGAAGCCGGACTCACCGGGATCGACTTCCAGCTCTCGCAGCGAGCCGACTTCATGGAGGCCGAAGTCGGTCTGGAGACGACGCTGAAGCGTCCGATCGTGAACACGCGGGACGAACCGCACGCGGACCCCGAGCGCTACCGCCGGCTGCACGTCATCTGCGGGGACGCCACGATGTGCGAGGTCACGACGTTCCTCAAGCTCGGGACGACCGGCCTCATCCTCATGCTCATCGAGGACGAAGCGCTCGACATCGATTCGTTCACGCTCGCGAAGCCAGTCGAGGCGTTCAAGACGGTGTCGAGGGATCCGTCCCTGGAGGCGACGATCGAGCTCGCGGACGGACGTTCGATGACGGCGTGCGATCTGCAGTGGGAGTACCTCGATGCGGTGAAGACGTACCTCAAGTCCGGACGCGGCGATGAGGCGTTCGGTGGTTCGTCCTGGCCGGAAGATGTCGTCGCGAAGTGGGAACAGGTGTTGGGCGGGCTCGATACGGATCCGTCCACGCTCGCGGGGCAACTCGACTGGGTTGCGAAGCGCGAGCTGCTCGACGCGTACCGCGAACGTAACGGCCTCGAATGGAACGATGCGAAGCTCAAGCTGATCGACCTGCAGTACCACGACGTCGATCCGGAGCGCGGGCTGTACTACAAGCTCGTGGCGGGGGAGCGGGTCGAGCGGCTCGTCACGGACGCCGAGATCGCCCGAGGGATGATCACGCCGCCGAACGACACGCGGGCCTACTTCCGGGGGTCGTGCCTGGCGCGGTACGCGACTTCGCTCGTCGCGGCCTCGTGGGATGCGCTGATCTTCGACCTCGACGGGCAGACCCTCAAGCGTGTGCCGATGCTCGACCCGTTCAAGGGGACCGAGGCCGGGACGAGGCAGCTCCTCGAGACGTACGCGGAGCCTTCGGGCCTCGTCCAGGCTCTCCAGGGCTAAAGCGAAAGCAAAGTCGCCGGGGGCCGATATCCTTTAGAGGAGTCGACATGCCACAGTCCGAACGGCAGCAGAAGAAGAAGAAGGAAGCACCGCCTCCGAGCGAGGAGGGCGGGGCGGCCAACCCTGAGGCGCAGCAGAAAGGCCGGCGCCTGAAGGAGGACATGGACCGCCTGCTGGACGAGATCGACTCCGTCCTGGAAGAGAACGCCGAAGAGTTCATCAAGAACTACGTCCAAAAGGGCGGCGAGTAGCTCCCACCTGCGGCTTCGTTTCGCGGGACCACGTTTTACCCCTCTGCTCCCGCCGTGCTCCCGCCATCTTGCGCTTCCCGCCGTGCGATCTCGGCGTCGATGGCCTCCGTGAACGAGAGGATCTCGGCGCTCGGACGGCGCGAGCGGACGATGTGCCCGTAGTACTGGTCGGTGACGACCGTGGAGCTATGTCCGAGGCGTCGGGACACCTTCTCGATGCTCCAGCCGTTGTTCAGCAGGACGAAGGCGTGCGTATGCCGGAGGCCGTGGAACCTGCGCCACGGCAGGCCCGTGGACTGGACCAGTGAGCGGAACCACTTCAGGAGGGTGGCCGGTTGGAGTGGGCGTCCGTCGGTACAGGTGAAGACGAAGTTGTTCGGCCGCGCCTCGGCAGCGAGGTGATGCTCGGCGATCCACGACGATCCCGCCCGTAAGCGTTCTTCGGTCTGGACCTTGCGCCACGCCCAGAGCACCTCCATCACCTCTGGGTCGATGTCGACGTCGTCGTCATCGCGATCCGACTTCAGGTACGGCGTCAGGTGTAGGGGACTTCCATTGAGTTGTTGACGAACGGCGATGGTGCCCTTCTCGCGGTTGACCGCGTCCCACTCCAGTCCGCAGACCTCGCCCTCACGCAGTCCAGACGCGAGGACGAGCCGTATCAACGGAGTGAGTCCCGAGAATCCGAAGCCGCGTCCCCTCGCTGGCCGGATCGGTTCTGCGGCTTGCGCTGCGCGGATGAGCGTGGCCGCTTCCCATTCCGTCCACCACAGGACGGTGCGCCTCCGCTCGTAGTTGGCCCGGAGCGACTTCTTCGCGGGGTTCCGCGCGATGAGTTCACGATCCTCTGCCTCATCGAGTGCAGCGTGCAGGAGGTTCCAGACCTTCCTCTTGACGCTTCCGCTCTCGGGCAACGTGGCGAAGAACATGGCGAGATGGTCGGGCGTGAGATCGCGGAGCCGGACGCTCGTGATAGGCGCGGGCGCGATGTGCGCCTTCATCAGACTTTCAAGGTTGCGCTTCGTCGACTGACGCCGTGGCTTCGGACTTGTCCTGATCCAGCGCACCAACCACTCGCCGAGGGTTTCACGGTCGTTGATGACGATGCCGTCCGCGGCCTTCCCCTCAATGCGCTTCTTCCACGCGTAGCCCTCCTCGATGGTGTCGACTGTCTTGGATCGACGGCGACGCTTCCGCGTGAAAGGGTCGCGTCCGAGTTCAGCGAAGAACTCGATGCGTTTACCGACGCGACGGTAAGGACGATTTCGAACCCGTTTACCCTTCTTGACCGACCGTCCCACGTTCCTCACCCTTCCCCTGAGATTCGGCTAGCAGTAGCTCCTTGAACCTGATGAGCGACTCGCGCGGAATAAGACGCTTCCCGTCCGAGCCGTAATACACGAAGCGCAAGCGGCCGTTCTTCATCTCCTTGTAGAGAGAGGTCCGACCGAGAGACAGTTTCTCCCCGGCTGCGGCGACGTCATAGAGTTCCCTGTCGTCCACTAGGTCATCAGCCCTCTTCGCGCTTACCCTTCGCGACACCGCGTTCTGTCCGTGGCAGAAGACCTTGCTGACGCGCCCGATGGACGGCCTTTGCCGCAGCGGACGGTGAGAGTTTGAAGTGGTCCTGCACCGCCTTGGTCGGCAAGTCGCCACGTACCCACGCCGCCTGGTACACGGAGGCGATCTGTTGGTAGTCGTGTTCAGGTCGACGCCCGCCTCGCTTGCGCGGTTTCGACCTCTCAGCCGCGGTGACGCGGCGGCTGAGGGTCTTGCGAACGGTTCCCGTCTTGTCGGCATCAACGGCCACCCGCATGAGCTTGAGGTAATCCGCCCGCCACTGCTGGACAAGTTGACCTAGCGGTATCTGCCGTAGATCAGTGGCGGTGATCGCACGCTCGGACACGGACGCGACTGAGAACCTCACGCAGTCAAGGCGTCCTTCGACCTCGCCGAGTTCGATGGTCACGTCCCACTGGCGCTGACGACTGATCTTGTACCGCTTCGTGTTCACGTAGTTCGGTTCCTTCTTCGACAACTCGGCCTCCTAGTGTTGTACCCCAAAGGAAAGGCGGTGTCTCGGCTTTGACCTATGACATTACTAGTCGACAGGATTCGGATAAGGGAAGAGGCCTGACAGCGCATTGTCGCGACGGTACAACTGTCGGATGAAGGCGCGTGAATCAGAGAATCGCTCGATGCGCAGCTTCGCCGAGGGCGACGACGGCCGCTTCCATCGCGGCGGATCGTGGGACGGCGCGCTCCAACTAGTCACCACCACCGCGACGTTCCCGGGGCGGTGCGCGTCCTGCCGGAAGGGGTTCCGCGTCGGCGAGCGGTTGTGGTGTGTGCCGCGCCCGCCGAT
>Ga0307469_10000930_pt1 | contig 10837 bp, 8 predicted proteins | sample atmos_gasesAM2C__FD_203084 | JGI IMG/M metagenome (GOLD analysis project Ga0307469, IMG submission 203084) | Hardwood forest soil microbial communities from Morgan-Monroe State Forest, Indiana, United States - atmos_gasesAM2C_515 | ecosystem: Environmental > Terrestrial > Soil > Temperate forest...
GCCGAACGCGACGCAGCCGGCCGCGGTGGCGCTCGCGGGACCCGCCGACGAGCCGCTCGATCCTTCGCTCGGATCCCACGGGCTGTTGGTGCGGCCGCCGAACCATTGATCGCCCGACGCCAGCTCACCGGTCGTCAGCTTCGCGACGAGCACGGCGCCGGCTTCGCGCAGCAGCCGCACGACGGTCGCTTCGGCGTCGATCACCTGTCCCTTGAACGCGCCCGAGCCCCACTGGGTCGGGTAGCCGGGCACCGCGATGATGTCCTTGCAGCCCCACGGCATCCCGTGCAGCGGGCCGCGGTAGTGGCCGGCCGCGATCTCCTTGTCGGCCTGCTGCGCCTGCTGCATCGCGAGATCGTCGGTGAAGGTGACGACGAAATTGAGCGTCGGGTTGAAGCGCTTCAGCCGATCGAGGTACATGCGCGTCAGGTCGACCGACGTCGCCTGCCGCGTCTTGAGCAGGTGCGCAAGGTGCGCGATCGGCCAGAACGCGGCGTCCTCGAGGTTCGACGGCCTGCGCACGGCGGGCGTCGCCGCGGGCCGGAACGTTTTCACCGTGCGATCGAGCCGCGTGCCGGGCACGAGCGGGCTGTAGTAGAGCGGCGGCGCGAGGTTCGGATCGAGATGGATCTTGCGCAGCTCGGCGTACCGATCGAGGTTCTGGTTCACGCCGTTCAGCATCTGCTCGCGCTGCTCGTCGGTGAACTCGAGCCCCGCAACCGCGAGCGCCTCCTCGAGCATCGCGCCGGTGACCCGGGCAGCGCGCTCCTCCTGCAGCTTCGCCCACAGCACGCCCGGCAAGAGCGTCGTCGCGAGGCCGACGCTGGAGAAGTACGAGAGGAATTGCCGTCGTGTTGGGGGGACCCGTGGCGTCATATGCGCGAGATTATTGCGCGGATCGGGGATTGGGGGTTGGGGATTGGGGATTGGAGGGATTAGGGACGAGGGATTGGACGATTCAGTGTGATAGCGTGATCGAACCAATCCCTGATCCCCAATCCCCAATCCCTACGCCTTACCCGCGCCGCCACTTGATCCGCGTGTAGGCGATGCGGAAGCCGTTGCGCTCGGCGTTGCGCTGCGAGCCGCTGCCGGGGGCCGCGCCCATGAACGCGATGTCGCAGCCGCGCGCGGCGGCGACGCGCAGGCGGTGATCGAGGAGCGCGTTCTGCGCGCCGCGGCGGCGGCCGTCGGGCACCGTGCTCGCGCCGGCGAGGTGCGCGACGCGGTCGTGGATCGCGAGCGCCGCCGTCGCGATCGGACGGCCGTCGAGCTCCGCGAGAAACAGCGAGAGCCCCTCGGCCGCGGCGCTTACGCGCGCCACGTCGCGCACGAAATCCGCGTAGCCCGCGTCGCGCCATCCATCGGCGGCCGTGCGCGCGTAGACCTCGGCGTCAGCGGCGCCGACGGCGCGGATAGTGAGCCCTTCCCGTCCTTCCGGCCGCGGCGGCCCCACCCGCCCGACCTGCCGATACAGCACGCTCGTCAGCTCGATCGGGTGGTACCCGCGCGCGCTCAGCAGCGCGAGCAGCGACGAATCGGCAATGGGGCTGACCTCGTGGTGCACCGGCGCGCTGCGCTCGCGGTAGAACGCCTCGATCGCGTCGAGATCGTCGGCGGTCGGCGTCTGGAACATGCCGAGGCCGAAGGTCTGCGTCATCGGCGACTCCGGACCGTCGAACATCGCGTACGCGCCGGCGACTTCGGTCCACGTCGCGCCCGAATCCGGAAACACGTGCGCACGCGCTTCGACCATGCGCGCGCAACTCGTCCCCTCGGCACGCTCCAACCGCCGCGCCAGCGCCAGGTCGGCCAACGTCTCGATCGCGTGTGTGCCCATGAAAACAAAACGGGCGGCAGTCGCGAGACCGCCGCCCGTGTCGAAACCCGAACCCCGAATCCCGAGCCGCTACACCGCGGTGTTCGTCTTCGTCTTCGGCGGGAAGATCTCCTTGAACGCGGTCATGAACCGCGCCATCTCCTCGGCCGTGCCGACCGACACGCGCATGTGCTTCGTCATCGGCGGGAATGGACGGCCCACGGCGATTTTCTTCGCCGCGAACTCCTGGATCACCGGCTGGATCTCGCGGCCGATCTCGACCATGAAGAAGTTGGTTTCCGACGGCAGCGACTGGTACCCGTACGCGGCGAGATCGCCGGTCGTCTTCTTGCGAAGGTCGATCACCTTCTTCTTCACCTCGGCCTGCGACGCGGTGTCCTTCAGCGACGCGACGCCGCCCCACTTCACGAGCGCGTTGATGCTCTGCATGCTGTAGGGCCGCATCCGGTCGATGTACTCCTTCGACGCGACGGCGTAGCCGAGGCGCATCCCTGCCAGCGCCGCGATCTTCGAGAAGGTCCGCGCGATGACCACCGGGCGGCCTTGCAGCACGTACGGAATCGACGTCGCGTACCGCGCATCGTCGACGAAGTGGTGATACGCCTCGTCGATCAGCACCGGCATGTCCTTCGGGAGGCCGTCGAGCAGCTGCTTCACTTCGTCCTTCGTGACGACGATCCCGGTCGGGTTGTTCGGGTTGCACAGGTACACGAGACCCAACTCGCTCGCGTGATCGTTCGCCGCCTTGATCATCGCGGGGATGTTCTGCGTGTAGTCCTTGTTGAGCGGCAGCTTGATCGCGGACGTCTTGATGCTCGTCGCGTGCTGGTAGACGGTGCTGTAGGTCGGCTCGACGCCGAGCACCTTCTTCCCGCCGAGCAGGAACGTCGTGCCGACCACGTCGAGGATCTCGCCCGACCCCGCGCCGAGCAGGATGTTCTCCTGCTTCACCTCGTGATGCTTGGCGATCTCGCCGACCAGGTTGCCGTCCGGGTACCCGTAGCGGTTCGAGTACTTCCAGGCGTTGTTCATCGCCTTCATCACCGAATCGGGCGGCCCCCAGCAGTTCTCGTTGCTGGAGAGGTGCGCCATGGCGTCGTAGTCGTCCATGCCGCGAGGCGCCACGGGCGCGCCGCCCGGGACCCGCGGCCGATTCTGCGCGAACAGATCGACGTCCGCGCCGACACCCAGATATCCCAGCGTTGCAGCGAATCCACCCATGAAGCTGCGGCGTGAAACTGTCATAGCTCCTCCCGTTTCGAATACACCGGCTCGGATTCTACCCTGTCCGAGCGCCATTTCCGACCTAATCTCGACGTGACTCCGGTAGGGCTACCGGCCGGCTGTGGCGGCGCCCGCGGGCCCCTTGTTCTCGTACCACCGGATCACGCCGCCGGCGCCGGTGCACACCAGGTCGATCCGCCGGTCGCCGTTGATGTCCACGGCTGCACAGCTGTTCATTGCCGCTTTATCTTCGATCCGCCGGTGCTGCCATTCGCCGGTGGCCGGGTCGGCGGGCGCGAAGAAGACGTGGACGCCGGGCGTCGCGTCGGGCCGCTGCTCCGTCACGCGGCCGTTGTCGTTCGCGATGAGATCGTCGCGGCCGTCGCCGTTCAGATCGGCGACCGCCATCTCGTGTCCGCTGGACACCTTGTCGAAGATGACGCGGCGCACCCATTTCCCGTGGTCGTCGGTGTAGACGACGACTTCGTTGCCGTGCCACGGCTCGACGGAGGCGAGGAAGCGCTTGCCGTCGCTCCTGCCGACGCGGACGTCGCTCGCGCCGAGGCGCGGCGCCTTCTCGACGTGTCCCGGGGAGAGGAGCTGTTTCTCGAACTTCAGGCTGTCGCCGCTGCCGCTCGGGCGGTAGAGCGCGATCCCCTCGAAGCTCGCGACGAAGAACTGCTCCCGTTTGCCGGCGTCCCACGTCACCGGACGGACACGATGGATGATGCCGGGAATGTCGGTCGTGACGACGTGCCGCTTCCAGTCCTTCGGGCTGTACCAGAAGATCGACGCCTTGTCCTGATCGTAGGTGGGCGCGACGCTCTTCTCGCCAATCAGCGGCGCGTTCAGCAGCTCCTTCTTGCCGTCGCCGTCGAGATCGGCCCACGCGATGTGATGCGACGTCGGAAACTGATCGATCTTCTGCACCTTCCACGGCTGGCGGGGATCGGCGTTCGCGTGCGCAAACCAGTTGAGGCCCGGGCTGTTGACCGCCTGCATCGCGAACGAGCTCTGGTACGCGATCTCGGGGATGCCGTCGCCGTCGATGTCGGCCATCGCCTCGTTCACGATCTGCTGCGTGTCGCCGACGATGACGTGGCGCTCCCAGGACGGGTTCTCGTACCACGCGAGCTCCTGCACCTGCAGCGAGTTCGCGATGACGTCCGGCTTGCCGTCCTTGTTGAAGTCGGCGATCGATACGCTGTAGCCGCCTCTGAAATTCGCGTCGATGTCGTGCGGCGTGAATTCCACCGGGCCGGCCGGCGCCGCGCCGTGCACGGACGAGACCGCCGCGCAGACGGCTGCGAGCAGGAGCATCTGTGATTTCATGCGGCGGATTATCGCACGGCGGCTCGGGCTTGGGGATTCGGGATTAGGGGTTAGTCGTGCACGCTGTCACGCTGTCTTCGAACGTCTTCACACCCGATCCCCACGCACCAATCCCTCCAACCCCTAAACCCCAACCCCCAACCCCTGCACGCCGCGCGCGAGCGTCTCGAGCGCGTCGCCGCTCACGCGGAAGATCGTCCAATCCTCCATCGGCACCGCGCCGAGCTTGCGGTAGAAGCCGATCGCCGGCTCGTTCCAGTCGAGGACCGTCCATTCGAACCGGCCGCAGTTCCGCTCGACCGCAATCCGCGCGAGGTGCGCGAGCAGCGCCTTGCCGTAGCCGCGGCCGCGGAACTTCGGCACGACGAACAGATCTTCCAGATACAGACCCGGCTTCCCGACAAAGGTCGAGAAGTTGTGAAAGAAGAGCGCGAAGCCGGCGGGCTCCTCGCCGGCGTAGCCGACGACGACTTCCGCCGCCGGACGCGGGCCGAACAGCGTCTCGCGCAGTCCCTCCTCCGTGGCGACGACGTCGCCCGACATCCGCTCGTACTCGGCGAGCGCTTTGATCAGGCGAAGGATCAGCGGAACGTCGCGCTCGGTCGCGCGCGTTATTCGGAGTCGGTCGATCGTCGCATCCATTCCATGCGCTTCCCTTCCGCGGAATCGGCGATGAGCTGATCGAGGCGCCGCAGCCTCGTCTCTTCTTTTTTCGCCGACATCACCCAGAACGTCGCCAGCTTTCTGTAGCCCGGCGGCTGCGCGCCGAAAAACGTCCACCCGCGCGTGTTCGCCCTGAACCGGCGCTCGAGCGGCGCGGCGAACGCCGCCGGTTTGTTCTCGAACGAGTAGGCCTGCGCTTTCCTCGGATCGCGCCGCTCGTAGGCGTCGCGGCCGGCCGGCGCGACGCGGCCCAGCGCGATCAGCTCCTTCATGCGCTTCAGGTTGACGTTGCTCCAGATGCTGCTCGCGGTGCGCGGCGTGAAGCGGTGCGTGTAGCTCGCGTCGTCCACGCGCTTCTTCAGCCCGTCGATCCACCCGCAGCAGAGCGCCTCGTCCACCGCGTCGCGGTACGAGAGGCCCTCCCTGCCGGACGCCTTCTTGTAGAAGCCGACCCACACCTCGCGCGCGCTCGCGCCGTGCGCGTCGAGCCACGCGCGGAATGCCTCCGCCGAGGTGAAATGGCGGGGCTTCATGCTTTTTTCAGCAGCGCGATCTGCCCGCCATGATACGTCCCGTGCTCGACGACGCCGTGCAGCATGACCGCCACCGAGTATTCCTGTCCGGCGGCTGCCGCGTCGAGCTGCCGATCGTCGAGCGCGCGCGCCGCCTCGGCCAGCGCGCGATAGCTGTTCGCGAGGTGCTCCACGTCGCGCGGCCAGGCGTCGCCGCCTTCGTCTGTCACGGGCGGCCAGTCCTCGTGCGCGGTCGGGTCCACTTTCTCGCCCTGCGCGCGCCGCCGCGCGATGTCGGCCCACGTCGTGACGTGGCGAACGATTTCCCATATGCTGTGCGCGCCGGCGATCGGGTGCGCAGCGGCGCGCTCGTGCGGGACGCCGTCCAGCAGATCGATGAGCGCCGGGCCGTGCCACATCGGGCCGCTGACCGTCCGCTCGATCAGGTTCGCCAGGTTCGTCGCGCGGCTCATAAACCATTTGCTCCCGGCGCTCGTCTACTTCTGAATCAGTATGCTGAACCTGAAGTTCGCGCTGCGGACGCTCTTCAAGACCCCGTTCGTGACGCTCGTCGCCATCGTCTCGCTGGCGCTCGGCATCGGCGCGAACGCGGCCATCTTCTCATTGTTCGACCAGATTCTGCTCGAGCCGCTCGATGTGCCGCAGGCGCAGCGGCTCGTGAACCTCGGCGCGCCCGGCCCGAAGCCGGGCAGCCAGTCCTGCAGCCAGGCCGGCGACTGCGACCAGGTCTTCAGCTACGCGATGTTCCGCGACCTCGAGCGCGTCCAGACGCCGTTCACCGGCATCGCCGCGCACGTGTCGTTCGGCGCGAACCTCGCCGCGCGCAACCAGACCGAGAACGCGGAAGGGCTGCTCGTCTCCGGCAGCTATTTCAACGTGCTCGCGCTGAAGCCGGCGCTCGGCCGCCTGCTCGGATCCGACGACGACAAGACGCCGGGCGAATCGCACGTGGTCGTGTTGAGCCACGCGTACTGGCTGCGGCGGTTCGGCGGCGATCCGAACATCCTCGACCAGCCGCTGACCGTGAACGGCCAATCGATGGCGATCGTCGGCGTCGCGCCGCGCGGCTTCGACGGGACGACGCTCGGCGCGAAGCCGGTCGTCTTCGCACCGATCACGATGCGCGGCTTCTCGCAGCCGTTCAAGGGCTTCGACAACCGACGCAGCTACTGGGCGTATCTCTTCGCGCGGCTGAAGCCGGGCGTTTCGATCGAGCAGGCGCGCGCCGCGATGACGACGCCGTACCGGCAGATCGTGACGGACGTCGAGGCGCCGCTGCAGAAGGGGATGAGCGAGCAGACGCTCGCGCGCTTCAAGAGCAAGCCGATCACGCTCGAGCCGGGGGCGCACGGCCAGACGAGCGTCTCGCGCGAGGCGAAGGCGCCGCTCACGCTCCTGTTCGGCGTCACGGCGCTGGTGCTCGTGATCGCGTGCGCGAACATCGCGAACCTGCTGCTCGCGCGCGGCGCCGCGCGCGCGAGCGAGATGGCCGTGCGCTTGTCGATCGGCGCCGGACGCGGGCAGTTGATTCGTCAGCTGCTCGGCGAGTCGTGCCTGCTCGCGATCCTCGGCGGCATCGGCGGCGTCTTCGTCGCGCGCTGGACGCTGAGCCTGATCGCGATGATGCTGCCGGCCGAGGCCGCCGACACGGTGCGCCTCGAGATCGATCGCACGGTCGCCCTCTTCGCCGGCGCGCTCGCGATCGGCACCGGTCTCCTGTTCGGATTGTTTCCGGCGCTGCACAGCACGCGCCCCGATCTCGTCTCGGCGTTGAAGGGACAGAGCGGGCAGGCGTCGGGCAGCCGATCGGCGTCGCGGTTCCGCACGTCGCTCGCCACGGCGCAGATCGCATTGTCGATGGCGCTCCTCGTGTCGGCGGGACTGTTCACCAAGAGCCTGTTCAACGTGAGCCGCGTGGACCTCGGGCTGCACGCCGACAACATCCTGATGTTCCGCATCTCGCCGGAGTTGAACGGCTACACGCCGGAGCGGTCGCGCCAGCTGTTCGAGCGCGTCGAAGACGAGCTCGGCTCGCTGCCAGGCGTCACGTCGGTGACGATGGCGACGGTGCCGCTGCTGAGCGGCAACAACTGGGGCAACGAGGTCGCGGTGGAGGGATTCACGGCGGGCCCCGACACCGACACGAACTCGCGCTTCAACGAGATCGGGCCGGGCTACTTCTCGACGCTCGGCGTCCCGCTGCTCGCCGGTCGCGAGTTCACGCGCGCCGACGCGGCGAGCGCGCCGAAGGTGGCGATCGTCAACGAGACGTTCGCGAAGAAGTTCAACATGGGCCGCGACGTCGTCGGCCGGCACATGGGTAAGGAAGGGTTCAACGGCGGGATGCCGATCGAGATCGTCGGCTTCGCGCAGAACGCGAAATACAGCGACGTCAAACGCGACATCCCGCCGCAGTTCTTCATCCCGTACCGACAGGACGACCGCCTCGGCTTCATCGTCGTCTACGTGCGGACGGCCGCCGATCCGCTGCCGTTGATGACGAGCATTCCGAAGGCGGTTGCGCGCCTCGACGCGAACCTGCCGGTGGAGCGGCTGCGGACGTTGCCGCAGCAGGTGCGCCAGAACGTGTTCCTCGACCGATTCATCAGCGTGCTCTCCACCGCATTCGCGTGTGTCGCGACGCTGCTCGCCGCGGTCGGCCTCTACGGCGTGCTCGCGTACACCGTGTCGCAGCGCACGCGCGAGATCGGGTTGCGGATGGCGCTCGGCGCCGCGCCGGGACGCGTGCGCGCGATGGTGCTGCGGCAGGTGGCGACGATGGTGCTCGTCGGCGGCGCGGTCGGGCTCGCTGCGGCGATCGGCCTCGGACGACTGGCGCAGTCGCTGCTCTTCCAGCTTCAGGGATCCGATCCGGTGGTACTCGTGGGCGCGGCCGTCTCGCTCGCGCTCGTCGCGCTCGCCGCCGGATTCGTTCCCGCGCACCGCGCGTCGCAGGTCGATCCGATGAGGGCGCTGCGCTACGAGTGAATCGGGATTCGGGATTCGGGATTCGCCGGAGCGTCACGCTGCGTCCGTCGCTCGGCTAAAAAGCCTTCGCGCTACGTCAATTGCAAACCGGTCTCACGGCAGGGAAAGCAACCGCGGTTGTTTCCACAGCGGCGAGCGGATCGACCACGCCGCGCGAGCGTGCCGAGCCAATTTCCTCCGCGATCTCCGCGTGCTCCGCGGTTGCTTTTCCGCGTCGCGTTTTTCGGGGGTGCGTCGTTCAGCATAGCGCGCGCTTGGCGCCACCGGCGCGCGCGCGGTAGGCTGCGCGCCATGCCGACAGTCGACGTCAACGGCTTCACGATGTACTACGAGGTGCGCGGCGACGGCGAGCCGCTGCTCCTCCTTCACGGCGGCACCGGCATCGGCGCCGACTGGACACACGTCTTCCCCACCGACCCGCCCGGCTACCGCGTCGTCGTCCCCGATCTGCGCGGGCATGGGCGGTCGACGAACCCCTCGCAGCAGTTCACGTTCAGGCAGTGCGCGCGCGACGTCGGCGCGCTGCTCGACCACCTCGGTCTCGCGCGCGTGAAGGCGATCGGGATGAGCATGGGCGCGAAGGCGCTGCTGCACGTCGCGACGGCCGAGCGCGATCGCGTGGAGGCGATGGTCCTCGTCAGCGCGACGCCGTACTTCCCCGCGCAGGTCCGCACCGCGATGGCGCAGTTCGATGCCGATCGGCTCTCACCCGCCGAGTGGGACGCGCTGCGCGCGCGCCACGTGCACGGCGACGAGCAGATTCGCGGGCTGTGGGACATGACGCGCGGCTTCGCCGCCAGCTACGACGACATGGCGTTCACGCCGCCGCTGCTCGCGACGATCGCCGCGCGTACGCTCGTCGTCCACGGCGATCGCGATCCGCTGTACCCCGTCGAGATGGCGTTCGAGCTCCATCGCAGCATCCCGGCGTCGGCGTTGTGGGTGGTGCCGTACGGCGGCCACGGACCGATCTTCGGCCCCAATGCTGCGCACTTTGCCGAGATCGCGCTGGCGCACCTCGCAGGACGCGGGCGAACAGGTAATTAAGGATTTGGAATTTGGAATTTGGAATGCGTTTCGACGGGACGACGAATTCCAAATTCCTAAATCTCACGTTCTTCAATTGCTGCGAAGCACCCGCGCCGGATCGATTCGCGACGCGCGGTGCGCGGGCGCCCATGCGGCCGCTGCGGCGACCGCGCCAAGAACCGCCGAGGCGCCGATGAGCGTCGCCGGATCGTGCGGTCCGACGCCGTAGAACGACGCCGCCGCGTACCTGGCGAGCCACACGCTGAGGACCATTCCCACGCCGACGCCGGCGGCGACGAGCACCGCCACGCGCCCGAGCACGTGGCGCACGATGCGCGCCGGCGCCGCGCCGAGCGCCATCCGCACGCCGATTTCCATGCGCCGCTCGGCGACCGCCTGCGCCGTGACGCCGTACAGTCCGAGCGCCGCGATCAGCAGCGCGAGCCCGCCGAAGAATCCCGCCAGCACCGCGACGAGCCGATCCTGGGCCAGCGCCTCGTCCACCTGGTCGGCAATCGGCCGGAACGTCAGAGTCAGATCCGCGTTGATCGCGTGCAGCGCCGTCGTCAGGCTCGGCGTGAGCAGCGCCGGCGATCCCGCCTTCGCCTGCACGGTGATGTAGAAGTACGTCCACAACATCGGATCGCTGCGTTGCGCGAGCGGCGTGTAGTACGCCGGCAGCGCCGGCGATCGAATCGACCGGAAGACGGTGTCCTCGGCGATGCCGACGACGGTCTTCACGCCGATCGGGATGTCGCCGAACTCGTCGGAGCGATACGTCAACTGAAGCGGCGTGCCGACGAGAGGCTCGCCGGGAAACATCTGGCGACCCACTGCTTCGTTGACCAGCATCACCGGCGGCGAGCCGACCGTGTCGCGATCGTCGAAGCCGCGCCCTTCGCGGATCGCCGTTCCGTACGCTGCGAGCCAGTCCGGTGTGATGTCCGCGCCCTGCGTGACGACCGGAGCGCCGGGCGGCGGCCGTACGCCGAGGTGGGTGAGCACGACGTCGCCGTGCAGCGAGCCGACGAGCGGCGGATTCAGCGAACCGCCGACGTGCGCAACGCCCGGCACCTCCGCCAGCGCGCGGACGAGGCGGTGGTAAAAGGCATTGCGCTCGGTCGCCGGCACCGTCGGCGCCGTCAGCGTGATCACGGTCGTCCGGTGGCGGTCGAATCCAAGCGACACGCGTGCGAGTTGCTCGAAGGTCGCCACGAACAGGCCGGCG
>Ga0307469_10000931_pt1 | contig 10824 bp, 9 predicted proteins | sample atmos_gasesAM2C__FD_203084 | JGI IMG/M metagenome (GOLD analysis project Ga0307469, IMG submission 203084) | Hardwood forest soil microbial communities from Morgan-Monroe State Forest, Indiana, United States - atmos_gasesAM2C_515 | ecosystem: Environmental > Terrestrial > Soil > Temperate forest...
CCGGCCGGGTAATCTTCAAATTGCGATCCGAGCCTTGCACCACATAAACATCGTGCCCGAAGCGCTCCACGAGCCCGGACTCATCCGAAGCCGTCACGCCGTCTTTCTGCCCGGCGCGAAACGCATCGCGGATCAATTCATACTGAAAAGCCTGCGGCGTCTGCGCCAGCACGATCCGTTCCCGCGGGATCGTCGAGGTAATCAACGCCACGTCCTGCGGCAGGCTCGCGCGCTTCACTTCCTTCACCGTATCAATCGCCGGGATGCCCAGAATCGCCGCTCCTCGCGTCCGCGCTTCCGCAATCACGCGCTCAATCTGCCCCAACGTGACGAACGGCCGTACCGCATCGTGCACCAGCACGATCTCTGTCGTTGGATCCACCTGCGCCAGCGCATTCGCCACCGACTGCTGCCGCGTATCGCCCCCATGCACCACGCGCGCCGGCCGGCCAAGCCCCGCCTTCGCCACAGTGTCCTGCAGCGAAACGATATCCTCCGCCCGCGTTGAAATAAAAAATTCGGTGATCGCAGCAGATGTCGCAAGACGTCGCAGCGTAAAAAGAATCAGCGGCACGCCATCCAATTCGAGGAACTGCTTCGGCGTCTCAGCCCCCATGCGGGTGCCAAGTCCAGCAGCAGGCACGATAGCGGCAATCCGGCTCATCAAAGGGCTAACAGTCTAACGCAAGGAAACCCCGCAGGCGAGAAAAGCTCGAGCGAAAAGGAGACGAGTGAGTGCGTAAGGTGGCCCGACTCGTATAGAAACTCGATTTGAACTGAGTGCCCGAACGACGCCGTCGTTATAGCCCGTGGTTTTAACCACGGGAAAATCTAACGCAAATCCGCCGGGCTTTAGCCCCTGAAGTGATTTCTCGCGCGCCGAACTACGATCGATTCGATTCCGGATACAACGGTCGCGGCGGGCGCTCCCCGCCCCCCGAACTCTCCACCGCACGCGGCCCGGGCTGCGATTCACCCTGCAACTGCCCCGCTTGTCCCTGACCCGCCATCGCCACGCGCGCCACTTCGCCCCGCTCATCGTACCGCCCAAAGATCATTTTGCCCGCCGTTGTCTGATGCACGGACGTCACCGTAATATCGACCGTCTTATTAATCATCTTGCGCGCGCCATCCACCACCACCATCGTCCCATCATCCAGATACGCGACGCCCTGGTTGTATTCCTTGCCCTCGCGCAAAATAAAAACGCGCATCGATTCGCCCGGCAGCACCACCGGCTTCAGCGCATTGGCGAGCTGGTTCACATTCATGATCTCGATACCCTGCAGCGTCGCCACTTTGTTCAGGTTGAAATCGTTCGTAACGATTTTCGCGTCATAACGCTTCGCCAGCTCGATCAGTTTCAAATCCACTTCCGCAATGCTCGGGAAATCATCTTCCGCAATCTGCACTTCGAGGTGCGACATCTTCTGCACCCGCTGCAATACTTCAAGTCCGCGCCGCCCGCGCTGCCGCTTCAAGGGGTCACCTGAATCCGCCACCAGCTGCAGCTCCCGCAACACAAACTGCGGAATAATAATCGTGCCATCCAGAAATTGCGCCTCGGCAATGTCCGCCACGCGCCCGTCAATAATCACGCTCGTATCCAGCAACTTCACTGAGTGCTTCATGCTGCGCTCGCTGCCAAAAAGCCCGCCCAACGCCTGCAGGTTGAGCATGTCGCCTTTGTTCGCGCCCAGAATCAGCCCGATGTACGCCATCACCAGAAAAATCGCCAAACTGAAAAATGACCGCGTGCTCTCCGGCATCGAAGTGTGCGACAGCACCAGCGTCGTGAAATACGCGCCAAGGATTCCCAGAATCGAGCCCGTCGCCGCGCCAATCAGCCGCCGCATGCTCGCGCGCCGTAGCCTTACTTCAAACAGAATCACCGCCAGCGCGAACAAAAATCCTGTCAGGGCCCCCGCTTCCCTTGACACGCTGAACGGCCGGAAATGAAATCCCGCGGCCACGCAAATCGCGGTGAACACAACGCGAATCGCCAGCATGTCCCAGAATGTTCCCACCTGATCCTGGTGCACACGGGCAGCTACGTTGGATTTGTGTGCTGAAGTTTCAGAATTTGCGGTGTTGTTTTGCGGCCGGTTGGGTCCGTTAGGGGTCCGTTGCATCATGGCACCTTATGAAAGTATAAAAACGAATCGGTGCGTTTGAAACCTCGCTATCCGATTCACATTTTCTTGCAACCCGGCTCTATGAAAAGTGTAAGGCGCGCCGGAAGGAAAGTGGCCCGGAATTAGTCTTATGACGCCGTAGTATAGCACCGGCACTCGCAAGCGAGTCAACGCGGGAACTACGTATCCCTCACCAGAGGTAACCCACAGTCATACCGCGACGTGACCGCTCACGTGGGCAGTGGTAGCCACGACCACGCCTTTCTCGTCGAGGTTTTTCTTGCGTCGGCCGTAGGGTGGGAGCCCCCTGCTTTTGCAGGGGGGAGCTGGACTTCAGTCCAGCGAAACACGCTGCAAAAAATACGCTGGGCTTCAGCCCGGGGCCTTTCGCGCCGCGAGCCTTTCGGTTCTTTCATCCCGAAGCGGAGGGATCTCTCTTGCTTTTGAAGCTTCTCCACGCAACCACCCAATCCGTCGTCCTTCGTGGGTCGGCCGTGGGGTGTGAGCTTGCTTCAGCAGGGAGAGCGCGACTTCAGAGCTTCGTCGCGCCTCTACCCCGAGCCCGTTGCGAATTTCCACGCAAATCCCGCTAACAATCCGCCCAGGATCAGCCACGCCGAGTTGATCTGAAACCGCCTCAAGATCAGCAAACCCGCGATCGCTTCCACCGCCGTGAACGCGTCCAAGATCGCACCCCGCGCCAGTTGCCAGGAAACCGCCGCCATCAACCCCACCGTCACGGCATTGATCGCGTCGAGAAATACTCGTGCCCCCGGGGCCTTCTTCAACTTGGGAATGAGCGGGAAGACAATCGCGATAAAAACAAACGACGGCAAGAACATTCCCAACGTGGCGAGCAGCGCGCCTTGCAAACCGCCTGTCAGGTAACCGACGAACGTCGCCGATGCGAAAGCGGGCCCGGGCGTGATCATTCCCGCCGCGATGGCATCCAACAGTTGTTTGTCCGTCAGCCAGTGAAGATGCGCCACAAAATCCGCGCGCAGGAACGCCAGCAGCACGTACCCGCTTCCGTAGGCTACCGCTCCGATCTTGAGGAATGTCAGGAACAGCCGCGTCATGCTGAACGGAATTGCGCTGGCCGCAGCAACCGCGACGGTCGTCAACGTAACCTTCGTCAACGTAGTCCGCGCCCCGGCCGCCGGCAATGGGAAAATGCCCAGAGCCTTCTGCTGGCCTTTCGTCTTCGAATAGCCGGCGATGGCTGCAAGGACCGCAGTGACCGCGATGATCGCCACAATCGAAACCCCGCGAAAATAGAGTGCGAGCGAAGCCGCAGCCATCAACGCCAGCCACACTGTCTTAAGAGCCGTTCGCCCCAGGCTCAACAACGCATCGGCGATGATCGCAATCACCATTGGATTGATTCCGTACAAAATCCACTGCGCCGCTGGGAGAGTGCCATACCGCACGTACGCCCAGGAAAGCGCGAGAATCATCAACATCGACGGCAGAATGAACAGCACGCCGGCGAGAATCAACGCCGGCCAGCCCGCTCGCCAGTAGCCAAGCGCGATCACCGTCTCCGTGGACGACGGGCCTGGTATCAGATTCATGATCCCGAAAAGATCCAGAAAATCCTGCTCCGAAATCCATTTCCGGCGATCTACCAGCTCTCGCCGCATCATCGCGACGTGTCCCGCGGCGCCGCCGTACGCGAGCAATCCCAGCTTCAGAAAAAAAGCCGCCACCTCGCGCAAATTTCCGCGGCCCATGCTCGGCGCAATTGGATTGGTCTCCGCCATTTTTCCGTTGTAGCACCGGCTTGCCCTGGGACGCGAAGGCATCCTGCGCGCAGTTTGCGTCCCGCTCGAATTTCGCGGGGCCGGCTCTTTCGTTTTTGCAGTTGCCTTAGCGGGCGCCCGCACCCCGCCGTTTTGCATAAGAATCTGCGTTCGATTCAGCCCGCGCTAAAGTATCATGTCTGTTCCGTCGCGAAGACCGCAGCCGTTGCTCAATCGCAGCCAAGCGTACGCTCTCCCGGATTCAATCGACATGAACGACAAACTTCCATCCATCGTAATCGCCGGCCGCCCCAACGTCGGAAAGTCGACGCTCTTCAATCGCCTCACCGGCTCGCGCCGCTCGATCGTCACCAACGAGCCCGGAATCACACGCGATCGCATTTATGGCACCGGCCACTGGGATGGGCACCCTTTCGAAGTCGTCGACACGGGCGGCATTGTCCCCGACGACAAAGCCCTCATCCCTGCCGAAATTTTGCGCCAGGCGAGAGTTGCCTTTGAAAACGCCACGCGCGTCGTGCAGGTGGTTGACGGCCGCTCCGGCCTGGTGCCTTTGGACGCGGAGCTGGCCCAATTGCTCCGCCGCGCCGGCAGGCCGCCGGTGATCGCGGTCAACAAAGTGGATATGCCGAATCAAGTCGCGATGGCCGCGCCCTTCTACGAGCTGAGCGACGAAGTATTTCCGATTTCTTCAGAGCACGGTTTCGGCGTCGACGAGCTTCTCGATTCGCTCACAGCCGATTTTCCCAAAGGCGAAACATCAGAGGATCGCGCGGATATCAACGTCGCCATCATCGGCCGCCCCAACGTCGGCAAATCCACGCTTCTGAATCAGCTCGTCGGCAGCGAGCGCGCCATCGTCTCGCCAGAGGCCGGCACCACGCGCGACATGGTGGATACCGTCGTCGATCGCCAGGGCAAAACCTATCGCTTTCTCGACACCGCCGGCATTCGCCGCAAGGGCAAGACGAAACTCATCGCCGAAAAGCTCAGCGTCATCATGGCGCGCCGCCATCTCGAGCGCGCGGACATCGCCGTTCTCATCGTCGACGCCTCCGTCGGCGTCACTTCGCACGACGCCACGATCGCGAGTTACGCCGAACAGTCTGGCCGCTCCGTGATTATCGTGATGAATAAATGGGACCTCGCATTGAAGGCAGCCGCCGAAAAAGCGGCGGCCTCGAAGAAACCCGAAGAAAAAGGCGGCGGCAATCCCAACAAGCTTCTGGCGGACTACGAGCTGATCGTCCGCGCAAAATTGAAATTCCTGGCTTATGCCCCGATCGTCTTTTTATCGGCGCTCACGGGCGACCGGGTCGAGAAGCTCTATTCCATGCTCGACCGGGTCGCGGCTGCTCGACAGCGCCGCGTCTCGACTGGAGAGCTGAATCGCTGGCTTTCGAATGTCGATCTGGAGCGCGGTACTTCACCCGCCAACCGCGAAGTGAAAATCTTCTACATCACGCAAGCCACAGTCGCGCCGCCCACCTTCGTCCTTTTCACGAATCAGTTGAAGCCTCTCCACTTCAGCTATCAGCGATTCCTCGAGAATCGCCTGCGCGCCGCCTTCGATTTTATCGGTACGCCACTACGCTTCAATCAGCGCCTCAAAAAGCGCGCCGCGCGCACCCACATCGCAGCGCGAGGCGAAGACCGCGAACGGCGCAAACGCCAGGGGCCGCGCCGCCAGCGGAAGCACGAAAAACGCCGCGGCAATCGCGATAAGAGCCGGCGCAAATAGGGAGCCTTCCCTAATTTCCATCTTCTAACTCTCCACTTGGAGTAGTACGATACAGAAAACATATGGCCACCGCTGCACATGCCGCATCTGAAATTCCGGAAAAGAGCCTTTTCCGCATCGGCGAAGTGAGCCGCCTGACGGCGACGAAAACCTTCGTTCTGCGCTATTGGGAGACTGAATTCCCAATGCTGCAACCGGTAAAGAGTCCGAGCGGCCATCGCCTCTACCGCCGCGACGACATCGAAACAGTTTTCGAAATCAAGCGCCTCCTCTACGAGGAAGGCTTCACGATCGCTGGCGCCCGCAAGCATCTCGCCGATCTGGCGAGTGGTCACAGCAATGGAGAAGCTGCGCCGGCCGAACGCGAAGTTCGCGCGGAAGTGCCAGCCCCCACCGCGCGCCGCGAGCCTGCATCGCGCGCTCATCGCAAATTCCTGCTCGATTTGCACGAAGAGCTCCTCGCTGTCTTGACCCTTCTCGAACGCGAGTGATACGCTGATTGGCGCTGGTCGTCGGGACGTGGCGCAGCCTGGTAGCGCGCACGCTTGGGGTGCGTGAGGTCGCTGGTTCAAATCCAGTCGTCCCGACCATTCGTTATTCGGTTGTGCTCCCTTCGCCGGTAGTCCACGCCAGATGACGCGGCCGGAACTTAGTAGGAAGCAAGGGTGTCACCAGGCCCGCTTCAAGCAGATTGGAACGTAATCAAGAGAATGTCCGAGAGCTCGCCAAAAATTTTAATCACCAACGATGACGGCATTCATGCCGCTGGACTCCGCGCGCTGGTCAACGCGTTCAAGGATTGGGCCATCGTCACGGTAGTTGCTCCTTTGCAGGAGCGCAGCGCTGCGGCGCAGTCGCTAACGCTTCGCCAACCGATTTACTGTGACGAAATCGCGGAGCGCGAATACGCTGTCGAAGGCACTCCCGCGGACGCGATGATTCTCGCGTTTCACACTTTGTTGCAAGAAAAGCCGGACCTCGTGATTTCCGGAATCAATCGCGGCGCAAATATGGGCGAGAACGTCTATTATTCCGGCACCGTGGGCGCTGCGCGCGAAGCTGCGATCAACCGCGTTCCGGCCATCGCCGTATCGCAGACCTATCGCACCAAGGAAGTGGATTTCGAACCTGCCGCTCAATTTACTCGAAAGCTTGCGCCGGTTATTATGAAGGAAGGATTGCCCCCGGGCGTGCTGCTCAATGTGAATTTTCCGCAGCCATGGAGCGGAAAAGTGCGCTTCACGCGGCAGTCTTCAAAAATCACTCGCAATCTATTGAAGCCGGGCACCGATCCGCGCGGCCGCCGCTACTATTGGCTGCACGAGCAGCATCTCGTTGAGGGCATCGAGCCGGATACGGACATCGCCGCGATTCGCGAGGGCGCGGTTTCGATCACGCCGCTGGTGCTGGACCATACGCACATGCCATCGCTGAATCATCTTTCCCATTGGGCCAAGCTGCTCGAAGAAACAGTCAAGCCCTGAGTGGGTTGTGGCGCAGGCTGAAGCCTACTCTACGGAAAGGCCCACGACGAGGAAGGCGTCGTCGTGGCTACCCACTAGAAGCGGAACCTGTGCCGACCCACAGGGTAAACGTGTGGGCGGGGCTGCCGGGGCCGCACTGCGTCTCAACTGCAATGTCATAAATTCGGAGAGCATCCCGCAATGCTTCCGCGCATGCCGGCAATTTCGCGTCGCAAACCAGGAGCGCGAGAGCGGAACGGTTTCCAAGTCTCTCGGCCTCCGGTCCGGTCACATCCCAGCCGATTGCTTTGAAAATCGAGAGAAAATCCTGCGCATACCACAGCGCATCATCCGCTTCTGGCGCGTAGCGGATTTCGACGCGCTCATCAGGGAAAGTTCGCAGCACTTGAATCAACACTGCCTTTTGGTGCGTCGTCAATTTTCGCGCGTTCTGTTCTTGCCCTTGCGCCATTGATCTACGCGCCTTCCGTGACGACGAATCCGCTCGGCTCGGTGACCCGCACCGTAAAAATCTGATCAAATCCTTCGGCCTTGCGAGGTCGCTCGAGTTTTTTGTGCGTGCCGGCCACGGCGACAGCCGGAATCTTCTGCCGGAGCTTTCTCTGGTTATTGCGATTCATCGCGTCGCGCAACGGCACATCGAAAAAATAACCAACCACGCGAAATCCCCTCGCGAGCGCTGGTCCTATATATTTGGCGCGGTCGCTCGCTAGCGGGTTGGTGTTGTCCACCACAAAGCTTTGCCCCGCATCGAGGCAAGCGGCCACCAACTGCTCCTCGCGTTTCCGCGTTCGCAGCATGTCCAGGTTGATTCGCACGTGCGTATCGAAAAATCGCTCGCGATAGAACGTGCTTTTGCCCGCTCCCTGCACTCCCACGAGTATCACTGCCTCCATCGCGACAACCCTTGCAGGCATTTGATTCGATTAAAGCACATCTGATGAATCCTTCGAGAGCGGGCTCAGGGCCCGAACGAAATGATCATCTGATCCAGCGGCATCTCGCTCTTAGCGTGGCGCGGCGGCGATATCGGTGTGGTTGCCAGGGGCGTTCCTTTTTCCTCCGCCGCGTCAAACGCCGCCGTACCCGGCGTGCTCGCCGTCACCAGAAAATCGTCGATCTCATACGGCAGACCGTTCGACGCCAGCGGCATCGCACGGCTCATCACATGAAAATGCAGGTGCGGCGCCAGCGAATTTCCCGTGTTACCCACAAGCCCGATCACCTGGCCTCGCTTCACCATGTCTCCCTCATGCACTCGCACGCTTCCCGGGTCCAGATGCGCGTACAACGCATATCTCCCGCCGCCCAGATCCAGAATCACCAAGTTTCCATCCGCCTCCTCGATCGCAATATTTTCCGGCATCTTTCCCGGTGTTTGGTTCGGCATTCCTTCGATCGTTGACGCAACCGTCGCGTCCGACACCGCCAGCACTTCCTTCCGGTAAATCGTATAACTCTTCACATCCGACTGCGGCCCATGATAAATGCGCCCTTCGTCGTCGAGTTGCTCCCAGTCCACCGCATAACGCTGCGCGATCCACACGCGCCCGTTTACCGGCAGCGCCGCCCGCGTATGGCGGCTCGCGTCGCAGCACGAATCCGCCGCCACGTATCGGCTTCCTCGCAACGGCGGCCCAATCACCGCCACCGCCTGCCGATCCACCGCCGTCTCGCCGCCCACCTCCGTAAATTCCTGTTTTCCCGGCGGCGCTGCTTCCACTCGCACGCGCACCTGATGCGTCAATTTCGACGGCACACGCGCGCTATCCGTCAGCACGAGATGCCCGAGTGGCAGGTGAATGAATAGCGACGCCTCCGCGCTCCCCGCCAGCATGTCCGTCGGCGTGCGCTGTCCCGCCATCTGCAACCGCGTGGCAATCTCGCCCTTGTCCATCGTCTTCAACACGGCCCCCGCGTCGCCAATCACCTCCACTTGCTCGATCGTCGCATTCCCACTCGAAAAATTCGTTATCCGCAGTTCATACACCAGATGCGTCTTCCCATCCGACCCCGCAAACGCCACCGGCGCATCCCGCACCTCAAGCAGCACCGGCGTAATCGTCTCCGTCACCGCCTGCTGCTGCGGCAGTAGCCCGCAAGCCAGCACAAGCACGCAAATCTGCCCCAAAAGAATTGTCATAGTCCCGCGTTTATACCACCGCCCCCCGTTTTCGCGACAATCCCTCTCTGCCTTTGTCGCGGCCGCCGGCAGGCGGCCAGTGAAAACGTGGCTTGTGCCCCAAGCCCAACGTGGCACCCGCCACCAATACTATGGTCGCGATTTCGTTCTTGATGTTGCCTTCTCTGTCGTATAGCTCAACTTCTTTGCGCAAACTCTGCATTCATTTACCATGCATTTAGCTTCTTATATCCGTAAGTTATTTATTTTCACAATGGTGACAACGGCCTATGTCGTGCTCGCAACGCTAAGCCCCGTCCGAATCGCCTATGCCTAAGAGAGCTTTTTGAAGTTGGTTTCCCGGCCACTGGTTGGAATGTCTAGTTGGAATCTTATGGGGAGGGTGGAATATGAAGCGTGTAGGAACTCTGTCACGGACACTAGCAGTAGTATCGTTTTCTCTCGCCGTTCTGTTGTTCGCAAGCCTAGCGTCAGCGCAACAAAGTCAATTGCAAGCTTACACAGCTGTATCGCCGGCCACCGATGCTGGCGGCAAACCAATCGGCCCGGCACAGGCTTCCGCAAATTCGAATCTCGCGACGTTCAATTACACCGTCGTGTCCAGCCGCGACGGCAATACTTATTCGGGGGCCATGGTGGGACAGGATCCGTTTGGTTCCAGTTTCACTACCACGACCGTTGATACTCCCATCATCCCCGTGATTCTCATCACGAATACCATCGCGGTCGCCAGTCCCAACGGAAAAATTCTCACAACCAAGCCCGGCGTCACCGTCTTCGACCCGACCGTACCTGACGACGCATGCTTGACGAGTCCCAATGACGTGCCCGTCACGCTCATGGCCCAGTCCCCCATTTTCCAGCCCAACGCGTTTACGTTCGGACCCACCGCGGTCGGCGACACGCAATACCTTGACGCATTCCAGCGTGGCAACTTCTGGCAATTAGTAGGTGGCACCGGCTATCACACCCTTCTCAGCGGGCATGTGCTGCCTGCGGTCACCGTGAATTTGCCAGGCAAGCAGGGACTTGCGGCGAGGTTCGGTGGAAGCTGTGGACCGCTGGCAATCGTGGATTTCGACGTCATGCTTCGCCAGGTTTTCAACCAGCTGCTCGTGTCCGAAGGCGCCAATGTAGACTCGTCGAAGTTCCCAATATTTTTGTTCTACAACACAGTGATGGCCACTAACTCCTCCGGTGGCTCAAATTGTTGCATTCTCGGTTTCCACAACGCCGTAACCCAGAACGCTGCGGTAGCACCAGACAAGGCCGCGCGCGTCCAGACGTACGCCTTCATTGACTTCGAGGCTTCGGGAGCCTTTATACCTTCCATCCACGACACTTCGATCGCAGCTCATGAAGTCGGAGAATGGATGGACGATCCCTTCGGCAACAATCCCACTCCTGCTTGGGGTCATACAGGACAGGTAGGCGCATGCCAGGGCAATCTCGAAGTAGGTGACCCGCTCACAGCCACGAACATCCCCCTGGTCACGGGGACCAACGGGTTCACATACCATCTGCAGGAGTTGGCGTTCTTCTCGTGGTTTTACGGAAA
>Ga0307469_10000932_pt1 | contig 10818 bp, 8 predicted proteins | sample atmos_gasesAM2C__FD_203084 | JGI IMG/M metagenome (GOLD analysis project Ga0307469, IMG submission 203084) | Hardwood forest soil microbial communities from Morgan-Monroe State Forest, Indiana, United States - atmos_gasesAM2C_515 | ecosystem: Environmental > Terrestrial > Soil > Temperate forest...
CGCAGTGAGCTCCAGCCGTAAATCATCAGAATGTCAGCCCAATCCGGAATACTTGGACGGCATAAAAGGCGATCTCAGCATCGAGGCAACGTTTGATGTTGGCAGCCTGGCGAAAGCCGTGTTGCTCGCCAGAGAAAAGGAAATAACCGACGGCATTTCCATTGCGCCGCAGCGCCTCGACCATAACTTCGGTCTGGTTCGGCGGCACCACTGCATCCTCGGCACCTTGGAAAAAGACAACCGGCTTCGACAGCCGATCGGCGTGATGGAGCGGCGACCGCTCGCGATAGCGCGCCTCCATTTCCGGAAACGGCCCGATGAGCCAATCGAGATACCGCGACTCGAACTTATGAGTATCGCGCGCCAGTGCTGCAGCGTCGCTGACGCCGTAATAGCTTGCGCCACCCTGGAAAAAGTCGCGAAAGGCGAGCGCCGCGAGGGTTGTGTAGCCACCGGCGCTGCCGCCGCTGATGACGACACGCCTTGCATCCACCGATCCCCGTTGGGTCAGGAACTTGGCGCCATTCACGCAGTCGTCGACGTCGACGACACCCCAATTCAACTTCAGCCTCTCGCGGTATTCACGTCCGAATCCCGTACTGCCACCATAGTTGACGTCAAGCACCGCAATACCACGGCTGGTCCAGAACTGCGTGCCGAGATTGAGTGTGCTTGATGCCGAGGAGGTCGGACCACCATGGCACTTAACGAGCAGGGGCGGTCGCTCCTCGGCGCGGCCGACGTAGCCGCAATTGTGTGGCGGATAGAACAATCCAAACGCTGTCTTGCCACCGGTGGTGGGGAATTCGACCGGCTCGACCTTGGTCAGGTAGCTGGCAATCCGCAGTTCGCTGCGGCCGAGCAGGTCGGTCGCCTGTTTGAGGGTCCGACATTGGCCAGATTGCAGGTCGAGTGATACGATCGACGTTGGCTGGTCCGGGGCGCCGCCGCGAAACACCACGCGGCTACGGTCGGCGCGAATCGATCCGAATTCCGTGAATCCCGTTTCAATCGCCTGCAGGGTTGCGGTCGTCAAATCCAACACCGCGAGTTGCCCAAGCCCGTCCTTCGTGTAGGCACACACGATCCGCCGGGCATCGGCGAATGCGTAAGTCGACATACCGAGATTCCATTGCGGCATGCCGAACTCCGCCGTCATCGGACAAAGCGGCCGTGTCGCCGCGGTACCGACGTTGTAGGCGTAGAGATTCCACCAGCCGGTGCGGTCGGAAACAAAGATGATCTCTTTGCCGTCGAGCGACCATTCTGGTTGGAATACCGATTCAGCCACACCGCCCGCGATGATACGCGCGCCCGCGGGCCCGCCATCGGCGTCGATGTCAGCGAGATATAGCGTGGTCCCGTTCCACGGCATGTTGGGATGGTCCCAGGCGAGCCACAGCATCCTGCTGGCATCCGGTGACAAGCGCGCCGTGCAGAAGAAATCATGTCCGCCTGCTAGCATGCGGCCTGGCGAAGCGCCGGGACGGTCGAGATCGATCGCCACAATGGCGTTGACGGGTTCGCCGTCGCCCGAATGGTCTTCGCGTACGCCGATCCAGCGCTGTCGCCGCTGGTCAAGCACGCCGTCGCTGTAGCGCCAATGGCGTTCGCGGCTCGAAGGCTCCGGGGTCAGAGGTTCCGGGACGGCCGAATTGCCTAGCTGACGATACAGCCGTTGATCGGCAAAATTAGAAAAGATGCAAGTCCCGTCGGCCACCAGCCACGACGCTCCGCCATATTCATGGACGCGCGTGCGAACATTGAATCCGACCGGCGTAATGTCCCTGGCAATGCCGTCAGGACCGGCACGCACAATCACATTACGGCCTTGCTCCTGGGGCCGCCCTTCGAGCCAGCAAATATCATTTCCGTCAAGACGCACCTCCGAGAGCATCGTGGACTGGGCCACGATGAGGTCGGACGTGATCGGCGATTTCCACGACCCATAGGGCGCGGTTTTGATTGCTGGCATTCGAAAAACAACCCCTAATTCTGCGGGTCGAGCCGCCGGAATCTCTGAATGCGCTGTCCGGTGTTCACTTCAGCGGTGTAGATGTTGCCTTGGTGATCGACCGTGACATTATGTAAAGCGATGAATTGGCCGGCCTGACGGCCGACGCGGCCAAATCGCCCCAACACCTCTTTGGTGCCGTGATCGACGATGCGGACTTCGCCATTGGCGCCGTCGATCATGTAGATGAACTTCTGCTCTTTGTCGGGTGAGAACACGAGCTCGTAGACCGAGCCCGTGGCCAGCGTGTTCTTCTCGTAGAAATGCTCCGACACGAACGTGCCGTCTTTTCGGAAGATCTGGACACGATCATTGGTGCGGTCGCAGACATAGACGAGGCCGTCCTTGTCGAAACGGATGCAGTGTACGGGATTGCCGAATTGCTGGGACGGCGGTTTCGCTGGATCGTACGGCGGCGTTTTCTCATCGCTTGGCTTCTTGCCGTAAGCACCCCAATGGCGCTTGTAAGCGCCGGTTTCAGAATCAAACACCGCGACCCTTCGATTGGCATAGCCGTCGGCAGCAAATACCTCTTTGGCGGCGGCGTCGACCGCGATATCGGCCGGCGAGCCGAGCCGTTCGGTCGAATTGCTATCATTGCCAGTGCCCGACTTGCCGATCTGCAGCACAAACTTACCGTCCATGGTGAACTTGAGAAGCTGGCCATCCGGTTTGCCGCTGCCGGCAAGCCAGACAAAATCGTTGTCGTCTATGAAGATACCGTGTTCCGTCTCCGGCCATTGATAGCCGGGGCCCGGCCCGCCCCATGCGCGCAATAAATTACCAGATTGGTCGAATACCAACACGGGCGGGGCCGCAGCACAACACTTGGATGGGGGAGGATTCTGCTCGGCAGCGCGCTCACGAGGCGTCAGCGAATTCGGTCGTTGGACAATCCAGATGCGATCGAACCGATCGACCGTGATGCCGGCGACCTGACCGAGAATCCAATTGTTCGGCAGCGGCTTCGGCCATAGGGCATCGACCTGGAACTGCGGAATGGCGGCCGATGTTGTGGTCTTTGCATCTTGTGCCGTGGCGGTGAGCGGCCCCGCAAGAATTGCGATGGCGGCGAGCGAGGCAATAACAGCGCATTTCATCCCTTCCTCCCATATTCCAGAATCCAGGCCTTCGATCTTCAGATTAGAGCCACCGGCTTGACACAAATTGGGCATGCGACCAACCCGACCCACTGCGTTCGTGAGGGTTCACTCCGTCGAACCGGCTCTTTCCGGCGTCTTTGGCAAGAACGCCTATCCGAATTTTCATTCCCAGAGTTCGTGTTATACAACCTAGCAAACCACTCGGGTACACGCATATGCCTCACGGCCCCGCTTTGTTTGCTTTGTCCTTCGCCTTGGTGTTCTTGCTTGCTGGCAGCATCGCGGAAGCCGGCGGTCCGGAGTCGGTCGAATTCGGCAACGGGGACGTCACCCTGAAAGCAATTGTGTACCGCCCCGAAGGCACCGGACCGTTCCCGGCCGTTATAGGAATGCATGATTGTTCCGGTTTGACCAATTCCTCAGGGGTCGTCGCCAGCAAATACCGCGAATGGGCACAGTTGCTCGTCAAGAGTGGTTTTATCGTGCTATTCCCAGAGAGCTATGGCTCACGCGGAATCGGCAATCAGTGTACCGCCCGCAATCGTCCGGTACGTCCGGATCACGAACGAGTCGCGGACGCCAACGCCTCACGACAGTGGCTTGACGAACAGCCCGATGTGCGGACCGACCATATTTCACTGCTTGGTTGGGCAAACGGCGGCAGCAGCGTGTTGTGGACCGTCCGTCCGCAGCGCAAGACCGACGATAAACCCGACTTTCGGTCCGCGGTTGCGCTTTATCCGGGCTGCCGCCGCCTCGATTCGACCGCTTGGAGCGCGCGGGTGCCGACCCTGATTCTGATCGGCGCTGCGGATGATGTGACGTCGTCACAGGATTGTGAACATATGGTTGCGGGCGCCAAAGGTCGCAGCGCACGGATTGCCATCACGGTTTATCCGGGCGCATTTCATGACTTTGATCATCCTAATCGCCCGCCGCAGGTGCGCACCGGCTATGCGGTCTCGGCTGACGGATCGGGACGCATTCACACTGGCACCAACACCGCTGCGCGTGCGGACTCGCTCAAGCGTGTACCGCAGTGGTTGGCACGGTGATCGCGAAACTAAAATTCCGTGCAGCCGTCGCGGCTCTCGCGGCTGCAATCTCAGGCCAGGCCGCTGCTGACGATCTGCTCCGCCTGGCCATCGGTCAGCGCGGCCTGTGGGACTCTTCCATCGCGGAAATTGGCCAGGCGGCCGGCATCTTTCGCCGTCGTAGCCTTGAATTGCAGACTGTATATACGTCGGGCGGCGGCGAGACCCAGCAGGCGGTGATTTCCGGCAGCGTCGATATCGGGGTCGCGGCCGGAACGTTGGGTGTGCTCGGCGCCTTCGCCAAGGGCGCGCCAATTCGGATCATCGCCGGCGAAGCGACCGGGACCGCCGAATACTATTTCGTGCGATCGGATTCTCCGGTTGGTAAAGACTTCGCCGGCGTGACCCCCAACATGACGCTCGCCTACTCCACCGCCGGCTCCGGCACCCACATAACGGGGCTGCGCTTCATGAAGGAGCGCAATTTCACCGCCAAGCTCACCGCGACCGGCAGCGTGCCGGCGACTTTCACCCAGGTGATGTCCGGCCAGGTAGACATCGGCTTCTCGACCCCGCCATTCGGGCTTGACGCCATCGAGGCGGGCCAGATCCGCCTCATCGCGCTCGCCAACGATCTGCCGAGCGTTCGCAATCAGACCGTGAGGGTCATCATCGCCAATGCGACCGATCTCGCCCGCCGGCGCGAGGTTTATGACCGTTTCATCCGCGCCTACGGCGAGACCATCGAGTGGATGTATGCAGATGACCAGGCGATTGCGGCATTCGCCCGATATGCGACGATTTCGTCCGCCATGGCGCGACGGGTGCGCGACAATTTCTATCCGAAGGCGATGCTGCAGCTCGATCGTGTGATGGGCCTCGCGGAGTTGATCGAGGACGCCATAGCGTTCAAGTATGTCGCGCAGGTGTTGACCCCGGCGCAGACCGCTGAGCTGTTGCAAATGCCGATGCGACCGTAGGGACTTGCCTCGCGGTTAGAATTTGGAGCTTCGGTGCCTTAGTCTTAAGTAGCGCCGCTCCCGGCGGACGCGACGCGGTGACCGAGGGCCCGCCAACCCAATGTCTTGTTCGTGTCCCGCGGGGAAAAACATTGGCATGGGGCGCATAAGTGAAGCGCATTGCGCCGTGTGGCGGCTCATATCGAAATGATAGGAGCTTCGCGAATGGCGCAATAAAGCGATTCCGCCCTGCGGCCCTGAGTTAGAACAGACTGCCCTGCCCAGGATCGCTGCGGCGCGACTTCCGCCGTGCCGGCTGGGCGCTCGAAGGGGGGCCGACCAAGGCACGGGCCTCCGCCGTCGCCCGCACGCGCCCGTCGGCCAACTCGATGTCAAGCCGCATGCCCGGATTGATTGCCGCTGCGGTGCGCAATGGCCGGCCGGTTTCGCCGCGCACTAGCGCAAAGCCACGCGCCAGCACGCCATGATAGGATAGGGCCGTAAGCAGCTGGGCGGCGCGGTCGAGCCGCGCGTAGCGCAGGTCGATCAGCGTCGCGACCGCCCGCTCGGCTCGCGACTTGAGCACCCCAATCTGTTCGCGGATACGAGCGACGCGGGCGCGCTGCGCTTCTGCATTGGCACGCCGGCCCGCAGCGAACCGCACCGAGACGGTGGCCAAGCGCTCACGGCCGCGTTCGTACTGCACACCTAGGCTTAGGGTTGCGCGCGCCGCGAACGATGCCACCCGTTCCCGGTCCCGCGCAAGGCGACCGGCCAGCGTCTGCGGCATCAACCGACCAGCGATGCCCGAATAGACCCTGTGATGCAGCTGCGCGTTGGCAATGAGCGCGCGCGGTAGCCGGTCAGCGGCACCATCAAGGCGCTGTCGTGGCAGCCCCAACAGCATATCGGCGGACGGCAACGCCCGCGTCGCGGCGCGCAGTTCAGTGCGGCGATTGTCTTGGCCCCGCGCCCAACACGACAGCGCTCGGCGCGCCAAGCCATCGATGCGGCCGACCAGTTCCGACCTTACCGGCACGGCAATTTCGGCCGCTGCGGTCGGTGTTGGGGCGCGACGGTCGGCGACGAAATCGATCAGCGTCACATCGGTCTCGTGGCCGACAGCGGAAATAAGGGGGATCAAGCTGTCGGCGGCGGCACGCACCACGACCTCTTCGTTGAAGGACCACAAATCCTCGATCGATCCACCGCCACGTGCTATGATCAGAACATCGGGCCGCGGGACCGGCCCGTCGCCCGCAAGCGCGTTGAAGCCGCGGATCGCAGCGGCGATCTCCTCGGCCGCGCCATCGCCCTGCACCCGTACCGGCCACACCAGCACATGGCGCGGAAACCGCTCGGCAAGGCGGTGCAGAATATCGCGAATCACCGCCCCGGTCGGCGACGTGACGACGCCGATCACGGTCGGGAGGTAGGGTAGGAGTTGCTTGCGTGCTTCGTCGAACAGGCCTTCCGCAGCGAGCTTTTTTTTGCGCTGCTCCAACAGCGCCATCAGGGCGCCGAGGCCCGCGGGCTCCAGGCTCTCGATCACGATCTGGTAGGTCGAGCGCCCCGGATAGGTGGTAAGTCGGCCGGTGGCGACGACCTCAAGCCCCTCCTCCGGCTTGATGCGCATGCGTCCGAACGCGGTTTTCCAGACGACCGCGTCGATCCGCGCGCCTTCGTCCTTGAGGGCAAAATAGGCATGGCCCGAGGAATGCGGTCCGCGATAGCCGGAGATTTCGCCGCGTACCCGTACATGACCGTAGGCGTCCTCGACGGTGCGCCTGAGCGCGGCCGAGAGTTCCGACACTGTCCATTCCGGAATGTTGATGCGCGGTTCGTCCATGCGGGTGACGGGTATCCGATATAAGCTGCGCACAGTCTAGTGTTCCGTCTTCAACACTTCATGCCTTCGGCGTCATGTTTGGACGGCTCCCTCTCAGCAAGGGCTTTTTTGGCGTTTTGGCAAGAGGATCAACCGAGGGTTATGGATTGCGGGCTTACCACCTAGCGGTGGCGTGTCCGATCCGAGCACATCTGCCTCGACGAGCTTGCAGCAGGGCTGCGCCGTGCTACACCACCGGCCGTCATTTTTCGCTGCGGCGGTATTCATGAACATACTCATTCTCGGCTCCGGCGGACGCGAACACGCGCTTGCCTGGAAACTCGCCGTAAGTCCGCTGGTAGATCGACTGTATTGCGCGCCCGGCAACGCCGGCATCGCCAAAGAGGCCGAGTGCGTTGCCCTCGAACACGGTGATCACCAAGCGATCATCGGCTTCTGCAAATCCACTGCGATCGACTTCGTTGTGGTGGGTCCGGAAATCCCGCTGGTGGCCGGTATCGTCGACGATCTCGAAGCCGCCGGCATTAAGACCTTCGGCCCGTCCCGGGCCGCCGCCCGGCTCGAAGGCTCGAAAGGCTTCACCAAGGATCTCTGCCGCGCCAATAACATCCCGACCGCCGCCTATGAGCGCTTCTCAGCGGCTACGCCGGCCAAGGAATACGTGCGGCTCATGGGCGTGCCGGTGGTGGTCAAAGCCGACGGGCTTGCGGCCGGCAAAGGCGTGGTGGTGGCAACGACGCTCGCCGAGGCCAACGCCGCCATCGACATGATGTTCGGCGGCGCGCTCGGCGATGCCGGTGCCACAGTCGTGATCGAGGAGTTCCTCGCCGGTGAGGAGGCCTCGTTCTTCGTCCTGACCGATGGAGACAGCGTGGTGCCGCTCGCCACCGCCCAGGACCACAAGCGCGCGTTCGACGGCGACCAAGGAGCCAACACCGGCGGTATGGGTGCCTATTCGCCGGCTCCCGTGATGACGCCCGAGCTTGAGCGGCGTGCCCTCGAGGAGATCGTGCTCCCGACCATCCGGGCCATGAAGGCGATGGGAACCCCGTACAAGGGCGTACTCTATGCCGGATTGATGATCACCGCGGCCGGGCCGAAACTCATCGAATACAATGTCCGGTTCGGCGATCCGGAATGCCAGGTGCTTATGTTACGCCTGATGTCGGACCTTCTGCCGGCGCTGATTGCGTCGCGCGACAGCGTGCTCAAGAACTTTGCGTTGCGCTGGTATGCGGACGCAGCGCTCACGGTGGTGATGGCCGCCAAGGGCTACCCAGGAACCTACACCAAGGGCTCGGAAATCGCCGGCCTCGCCGACGCAGAAAAAATCGATGGCGTGGAAGTCTTCCATGCCGGCACGCGTCGCGAGGGCGACCGCATTCTCGCCAATGGCGGCCGGGTGCTCAACGTCTGCGCGCTCGGCAAGACGGTGGCGCACGCGCAGGCGCGCGCCTATGCGGCGGTCGACAAGATCGTGTGGCCGCAAGGATTCTGCCGCCGCGACATCGGGTTTCGGGCGGTGGAAAGGGAAAAATCGTCCAGCTAAGCTAGGCCGCAGTTGCGGCGTTCCTACGCTATGGGAAAGGCCGTCACCGCGCAGGCCACAATCTCGCCGACTGTTTTTCTTATGCACTGGCGAAAATACAGAGGGCACCGGTGCTCCACACAGGAGATGATTTCACCATGACCGACCTCGTCCCCGCCTGGCAGCCCTGAGAAACTCGATGCCCGACCTCGACGATCTCTATCCCGGCTTCGACTCGCATTGGATCGACACCTCCGCTGGAAAAATCTTTGCCCGTGCAGGCGGCAGCGGGCCGCCGTTGATGCTGCTCCACGGTTACGCACAGACCAACGTGATATGGCACAAGGTGGCGGGGGAGTTGGCGAAGCATTTCACTCTCGTGATCCCGGATTTGCCGGGCTACGGCTGGTCGGCGGTTCCCGATGCCGGTCCCGACCATACGCCCTACACCAAGCGCGCCATGGCAGCCGCCATGGTCGAGGTGATGGAAGCGCTGGGCCATGCGCGCTTCAACCTTGCCGGCCATGACCGCGGTGGCCGCGTCTCCTATCGGCTGGCGCTTGACCATCCGGGCCGATTGATCATGCTCGCCACGCTCGACATCGTGCCGACCTACGCAATGTGGCACGACCTCGACGCCCGCCTCGCCTATCGGATCTGGCACTGGACGTTCCTGGCACTACCGGCGCCAGGCCCAGAAAATGTCATCGGCACGGCCCCCGTCGCCTTCTGGGACTGGAAGACGGCGCCCGGCACCAAGGCCAAGAGTCTGGCGCCTTTTGATCCGCGCGCGCTCGCCCACTACCGCACGTTCTTCTCCGACCCGCTGCGCATCCATGCGACCTGCGAGGATTACCGTGCCGGCCGCACCACCGATCTCGCCCATGACGAAGCCGACCGCACTACGGGAAAGAAAATCACCTGCCCGATGCTGGCGCTCTGGGGCGCAAGCGGCATTCCGAGCGAGACCAAGAGCCCACTGGACACTTGGCACGAATGGGCAAACGATGTGCATGGCTTTGCGATCGACTGCGGACACTATCTACCAGAGGAAAATCCGCAGGCGACCGGTAAGGCGCTACTCGACTTCTTCGCCGGCCGGTAGAACTTCGATCAACTGAAATCATGTGGTGGGCAAAAGGCACGTGCTAGCCGTGCCCACGCGGATGCCCGCCACGGTGGGCACGCTTCGCTTTGCCTACCCTACGATGCTAAAATATCCCGCAGCCATGGCCATCATCGATCGCCAGCAAGCCTTCACCGGCACCAAGGATGTCGCCGCGCCGTTGCGCTTTGATGCGGCCCGGCTCGAAATTTGGCTCACGGCCCATGCGCCGGGATTTTCCGGCCCTCTCACGGTATGTCAGTTCAAAGGCGGGCAGTCGAACCCGACCTATCTGCTGGAGACCCCTGCCCGCCGCTACGTGCTGCGGCGCAAGCCGCCCGGTAAACTGCTGCCCTCCGCCCATGCGGTCGACCGCGAATTCCGTATCATCTCGGCGCTCCATCGCCGCAACTTCCCGGTACCGGAGCCGATCGCCTATTGCGACAATGCGGAGGTCGTAGGCACGCCGTTCTTCGTCATGGGCTATGTCGACGGACGCATCTTCTGGGAGCCGCACCTGCCTCATTCGAATCCGCCCGAGCGCGCTGCCGTTTACGATGCCGCCAATGCGACGATCGCGCGCCTGCATTGCCTCGATCCGGCCGCGATCGGGCTTGCGGATTATGGTCGTGGCGAGAACTATGTAGCCCGCCAGGTTGAGCGCTGGTCGAAGCAATATCGCGCCTCGGAGACGCAGGCGATCGACGACATGGAACGATTGATCGTGTGGCTACCGAACCACCTGCCGCCGCCCGCGCCGGTGCGGCTGGTCCACGGCGATTTCCGCCTCGACAACACCATCCTGGCGCCCGACGCCCCCGAGGTGCTGGCGGTTCTTGACTGGGAACTCTCCACGCTCGGCGATCCGCTTGCCGATTTTTCCTATCATCTGATGAAATACCACATGCCGTCCACCGATGGAGACGGCGGTACTGGTTCGCTGATCGGACATGACCTTCGCACGCTCGGCATCCCGACCATGGCAGAATACGTAGAGGCCTATGCGGCACGTACCGGTCTTGATCCGCGCCCGCATCTCAACGCCTACCTGGCTTACAATTTTTTCCGAATCGCCGCGATCTTGCAGGGCATTGCCGGACGGGTGCGAGACGGCACCGCGACCAGCGAGCACGCGGCTGCCAGGGCCCTCATGGTGCGCCCGTTGGCGGCGACGGCGTGGTCGTGCGCCCCCGCGGCGGGCGCCCGGTGAAGCGCGTCGCGGAGGC